>Ga0153924_1000670_pt1 | contig 20500 bp, 19 predicted proteins | sample TSNJ008MetaG_FD_104709 | JGI IMG/M metagenome (GOLD analysis project Ga0153924, IMG submission 104709) | Attine ant fungus gardens microbial communities from New Jersey, USA - TSNJ008 MetaG | ecosystem: Host-associated > Fungi > Mycelium > Unclassified | place: USA: New Jersey, Wharton State...
ACCAAGGCCATCTTCGCCGCACTCGGTGCGAACATCGGCATCGCGATCGTGAAGTTCGTCGCCGCGGCGATCAGCGGGTCGGCGTCGATGCTCGCCGAGGGCGTCCACTCGCTCGCGGACTCCGCGAACCAGCTCCTGCTCTTGCTCGGTGGACGACGTGCCCGACGCGCAGCGGACGAGGAGCACCCGTTCGGCTACGGACGCGAGCGCTACGTGTACGCGTTCGTCGTGTCGATCATCCTGTTCTCCGTCGGCGGCGTGTTCTCGCTCTACGAGGGCATCGAGAAGCTCACCCACCCGCACCCCCTCGACAACTGGTGGCTCCCCGTCGTCGTGCTCGTCATCGCGATCGGCCTCGAGGGGTTCTCCCTCCGGACCGCCCTGAACGAGGCCCGACCACAGAAGGGCCGGCAGAGCTGGGTGCAGTTCGTCCGCCGCGCGAAGGCCCCCGAGCTGCCCGTCGTGATGCTCGAGGACACCGCCGCCCTGCTCGGCCTGGTGTTCGCCCTGTTCGGTGTCGGCCTGACGGCGATCACGGGCAACGGTGTGTTCGACGCCGTCGGCACGATCCTCATCGCGGCGCTGCTCATCGCGGTGGCGGTCGTGCTCGGCATCGAGACGAAGAGCCTGCTCGTCGGCGAGGGCGCGACCGCCGCCGACGTCGAGCGGATCAAGCAGGCCGTGCTGGACGGTCCCGAGGTCGACTCGATCATCCACATCAAGACCCTCTACCTCGGACCGGACGAGCTCATGGTCGGTGTGAAGGTCGCGGTCGACGGCGACCGTCGACTCGGCGACGTCGCGGCGGGCATCGACACGGTCGAGCAGCGCGTCCGGGCGGCCGTGCCGATCGCCCGGGTGATCTACGTCGAACCCGACGTGCTCCGCACCGGTCCGCGTCCGCCGACCGAAGCGATCGTGATCCGCGCCGCAGACTAAGGGGAACCTTGCTGGCGGGCACGCCGACCGGTCATCCACGATGGTCACATGTCGGCGCTCTTCAGCATCCTGCTCGTCCTGCACTTCCTCGGCCTCGCGGCGGTCATCGGCGCGTTCCTCGTGCAGGTGCGCCGCAAGGGCGGGTTCCAGACCTTCTGGCCGATCACCGGCCTCATCGTCCAGCTCGTCACGGGCCTCGGGATGATGGGGATCATCGACGCCACGAGCGACGGCGGCGCGAACCACGCCAAGCTCGGCGTGAAGCTCGTCATCGCTGCGGTCGCCCTGGTGCTGGCCTTCGTCGCCCGCGCCCGTCAGAAGCGTGCCGACGCCGGGGCCGCGAAGGCCAAGGCCGCACTGCCGTTCTTCCACTCGGCCGGTGCGCTCGCGATCGTCAACGTCCTGATCGCGGTCCTCTGGAAGTGACGACGCTCGCTCAGCGCCGAGCGGCGAAGAACGCGTCCAGCAGCGCGGCGCACTCCCCCTCGAGCACGCCGCCGATGACCTCCGACCGGTGCGGCATCCGACGGTCCCGCGCGACGTCGTAGACGCTTCCACTCGCCCCGGCCTTCGGGTCCCACGCGCCGAACACGATGCGCGGCACACGCGCCGCCATGACCGCACCGGCGCACATCGGGCACGGCTCGAGCGTCACCACGAGGGTGAGGTCCTCGAGGTGCCAGTCACCGATCGCCGCCGCGGCCGCCCGCAGGGCGAGCACCTCGGCGTGCGCGGTCGGGTCCTGCCGCGCCTCGCGCTCGTTCCGCCCGACGGCCACGACGGTGCCGTCCCGGCCGAGGACGACCGCGCCGACGGGGACGTCCCCCGTCGCCAGGCACGCGCGGGCCTCGTCGAGCGCGCGCTCCATCGCGGGCACGAACGGGCGGGCAGCGGGTGCTTCCACGGTCTCTCCTGGCGGTCGGCAGCACGGTAGGCTCGACCCTATGCGAGTCCACGTCGCCGACCACCCGCTCATCACCCACAAGCTCTCGGTGCTCCGCGACCGTACGACGCCCTCCCCGACGTTCCGCGCCCTCACCGAGGAGCTCGTGACGCTCCTGGCGTACGAGGCGACCCGGAACGTGCGCGTCACCGCGACGCCGATCGACACGCCGGTGGCCCACACCATGGGCGTCTCGATCGCGAAGCCGCGGCCGCTCGTCGTCCCGATCCTGCGCGCCGGGCTCGGCATGCTCGAGGGCATGGTCAAGCTCGTCCCGACGGCCGAGGTCGGCTTCCTCGGGATGGCGCGCAACGAGGAGACCCTCGAGCCGCAGACCTACGCCGAGCGTCTGCCCGACGACCTGACCGGCCGCCAGTGCTTCGTGCTCGACCCGATGCTCGCGACGGGCGGCACCCTCGCCGCCGCGATCGACTTCCTGTTCGACCGCGGCGCGGAAGAAGTCACGTGCGTGTGCATCCTCGGTGCACCGGAGGGCCTCGCCGCCGTCGAGCAGGCAGTGGGCGACCGCAACGTCTCGATCGTCCTCGGCGCACTGGACGAGAAGCTCGACGAGAACGGCTACATCGTGCCGGGCCTCGGCGATGCGGGCGACCGCCTCTACGGCCTGGCCGAGTAGGACGACCACCGGTCGCGACGCGACCACCTTCTCCACCGGAGGCGCGGTGCCGGCTGGCACCGCGCCTCCAGTCCGTCTTCCCCGTGGGTTCGCAGAACGCACCGTCCGCGCGGACGGTTGACACGACGTTGGTATCCCACCGATACTCGTCCCATGACTGCAACCGTGTCCACCCGCGTCCTCTCCGAGGCACAGGGGACCGCCGGCATGATGATGCCGGCCATGGCCGTCATGCGTTGTCGAATGTGTGCCTGATCGGCACCCGTTCCAGCCGGATCCCCCGCGACACCACCCCCGTCGCGCGAGCGTGATCCCCGGGTGACGACCACGTCGACGACGCGCACCACGTCACGAGGTCTGTCTCCCGTACCCCCGGGTCGGCCCCGGTCCGCAGCAGGACCGCAGGGCACCACGGCACTCGCCGTACCCGGACCGACGCATTCGACACAGCCGCGGCACCACTCGTGCCCGCAGCCACATCGCCCGGAGAACCGCCATGTCGCTCACCATCGCTCAGCCCCGCACCACCCTCCGCACCGCAGTCCCCGCGCCGACCGACCTCGGCACCGTGACCCCGATCCGTCCGCGCCGTGAGCCGGTCGCCCCGCCCGCCGCGACCGGTGTGCCGACCAGCCCGGTGGTCGCCCCGCAACGCAACCGCGCCCTGCCCGAGGGCACCGAGGCTCGCGGCTTCGCGCTGTACGTCGGCATCGACGAGGCGAAGGCGGCCGCTGCCGGGACGACGCTCGCCGCGGTCGTCGAGCAGCTCAAGGCCCTGACCGCGCAGCTCGTCCCGTCGTCGGAGACCTACGCCGCGGTGGCCGTCGCCGCCGAGGGCTCCGGTGGCCGCGACGTCGACGTCGTCCGGCTCGCCCTGCAGGACCGCTCCGCCGTGGCCGCACGCAAGCAGGCCGAGAAGCCCGAGCCCGAGGAGACCGGCGTCGTCATCGACATCTCCCGGAAGCGCGTCACCCTCGACGGCGAAGCCGCTCCCCTGACGTACAAGGAGTTCGAGCTCCTGCAGTTCCTCGTCCTCCGCGAGGGTCAGACCGTCGACCGCTCGGCGATCATCGACGGCCTGTGGTCCGACGGCGAGGACGAGACCCCGAACGAGCGCACGATCGACGTGCACGTGCGTCGGCTCCGTTCGAAGCTCGGCGCCTTCGAGGAGATCGTCCGCACCGTACGCGGTGTCGGCTACCGCTTCGACCGGCACGCGGACGTCGCGGTGCGGTACGCCTCGACGCCGTCGCCCGACCTCTTCTGATCCTGATCGGTCGTTCTTGGTGAACTCGCAGCGAACGACCGCGGCGACCAGTAGCGCGCCGTTACCCGTTCGTTATACAGTCGATGGTGCAGACGGTGTTTGCTGTGGCACCGCCTGCGGAATGTGATTGCAGGACACTCTTGGTGCAAGGGAGAGGGCCGGTCGTCCCCGTGACGACCGGCCCTCGTTGCGTTCCGGGGGACATCGCTGCACGCCAGCGGCGTCGTGTGTCCCAGGCCGTCGGTAGTGTGGGATGACCGCACGACCGGAGGGAGCGCGATCGTGGACGAGACACGTCGCAGCGAGAAGGCGACCGCCGTGGCGGCCTGGGAAGCGCTGTTCCGCGCCCAGGTCACCGTGATGCGCGCACTGAACGCCGAGTTCCCCGGCGGCGAGATCTCCTTCAACGAGTACGACGTCTGCTTCAACCTGTCGACCCAGCCCGGGCGACGGTGCCGGATGCGCGAACTCACCGGGCACCTGCTCCTCACGCAGCCGAGCGTCAGCCGGCTCGTCGAGCGGCTCACCGCGCGGGGCATCGTCGAGAAGCAGCCGGACCCCACCGACGCCCGCGGGGTCATCGTGGCCCTCACGGCACACGGGTTCGACGTCTACCGCTCCGTGGCCGTCCAGCACGCGCAGACCATCGCGGACCAGGTCGGTGCGGGCCTGAGCGACACCGAACTCCGCACACTGACCGAGCTGTGCACGAAGCTCCGCGTCGCAGCGGGCTCGACGGCACCCCGCCGCGGCGCACGCGTCACGGCCACCCCGGACCCGGCCACGGTGTGAGCGGCGCACTCGTCTGGCTCCGCGACGACCTCCGACTCGCGGACAACCCGGCGCTCCGGGCGGCGATCGACCACGGCGGGGACGTCACGGTCGCGTACGTGCTCGACGACGAGTCCCCCGGCATCCGACCGATCGGGGCTGCGGCACGGTGGTGGCTGCACCACTCCCTCGCCGCGCTGGACGGCGAACTCCGCGAGCGCGGGTCCCGACTGGTGCTGCGCCGCGGGACAGCTGCCGAGGCCATCGACGCCCTCGTGTCCGACACCGACGCCGACGCGGTGTTCTGGAACCGCCGCTACGGCCGCGCCGAGCGCGACCTCGACGCCGGCATCAAGTCGTCGCTGACGGACGGCGGGACCGAGGCGCACAGCTTCGCTGCGAGCCTGCTCTGGGAACCGTGGACCGTCCTGACCGGACAGGGCGAGCCGTACAAGGTCTTCACACCGTTCTGGCGTGCCGCCCAGGCGATGCCGGAGCCCCGTCACCCGTTGCCCAAGCCGCGTGACCTCCCCGCGGCGCCCCGGGTCGCGAGCGACGACCTCGACGCCTGGGACCTGCTGCCGACCCACCCCGACTGGGCCGGCGGCCTCCGGGACGCCTGGGAACCCGGCGAGCAGGGCGCGCACCGTCGGCTCGAACACTTCGTGCACCACGCGCTCGAGGACTACGACCAGCGCGACGAACCCGCGATGGCCGCCACGAGCGATCTCTCCCCGCACCTGCGGTGGGGCGAGGTCAGCCCGTACCAGGTCTGGCACCGCCTGCACGGACAGCTCGAGCCCGAACAGCGCAAGAACGCCTCGGCGTTCCTCCGGCAGCTGGCCTGGCGCGAGTTCAACTGGAACGAGTACTTCCACTGCGAGGACATCACCACGGTGAACGTCCGACGTGAGTTCGACGCCTTCCCCTGGCGGGACGCCCCCGACGCCGAGATCGACCGCTGGCGCACCGGGACGACCGGGTTCGACCTCGTCGATGCGGGCATGCGGGAGCTCTGGCACTCGGGTGCGATGCACAACCGGGTCCGGCTCGCGACGGCCAGCTTCCTCGTGAAGAACATGCTCGTCGACTGGCGCATCGGGGAACAGTGGTTCTGGGACACCCTCGTCGATGCCGACTCCGCCAACAACGCCGCGAACTGGCAGTGGGTCGCTGGCTCCGGGTTCGACGCGGCGCCGTACTTCCGGGTGTTCAACCCCGATCGGCAGCTCGAGCGGTTCGACCCGCACCGCGAGTACGTGCACCGCTGGGTCCCGGCCGACGAGGACCGTCCCGAGCCCATGCTGGACCTCAAGGAGACCCGGCAGCGAGCCCTCGACGCCTACGACCGGATGCGCCGGTCGTGACGGGGATCGACACGGGCACCATCGCCGAGGTCGATGCCGTGTTCCAGGACCGGGTGGAACGCGGCACCGCCCCGAGCAGCGTCTGGGGCGTGTTCGACCGGACCGGGCTCGTCGCCTCCGGCGGACACGGTGACCGAGGCGACGGTGCGGTCCCGGATGCCGACACCGTGTACCGGATCGCCTCGTGCACGAAGAGCGTGACGGCCGCGACCCTCCTCGCCCTCGTGGCGGACGGGCTCGTCTCGCTCGATGCCCCGGTGACGGACTTCGTGCCGGCGTTCTCAGCGGTCGCCCTCCCCACCCCGGACTCCCCCGTGCCGACCCTGCGCCTGCTGCTCACGATGGCGGGCGGCTTCCCCACCGACGACCCGTGGGCGGACCGGCAGGAGTCGCTCTCCGACGCCGAGTTCGACGCGGTTCTGCAGGACGGGCTGCTGTTCGACTCGATCCCGGGAACACGGTTCGCCTACTCGAACACCGGCTATGCGCTGCTCGGCCGGGTGATCTCGGTCGTGGCCGGGGCACCGTACCCACAGGTGGCGGCCGACCGGGTGCTCCGCCCGCTGGGGCTCGACGACACGGTGTTCAGCGCCGCCGAGTCGCGCGGCTTCGTGGTGACCGGGGTCCGCCCGCACGCCGGCGACTGGGAGCCCCTGCCGACGACCGGCCCCGGCGCCTTCTCGTCGATCGGTGGCCTGTTCTCGACCGTGGCGGACCTCGCCCGGTGGGCCACACACCTGGCATCGGCCTTCACGGACGCACCCGAGCCGGGTCCGGTCACACCGGCCGACCGACGACTCATGCAACAGGCGATGCGCGTCGTGCCCGCCTCGGTCGTGCCGACGTCGCTCCGGCCCACTGCGTACGGCTTCGGGCTCTTCGTCGAGCAGGACCCCCGGTTCGGTGAACTCTCGTCGCACTCCGGCGGCTACCCGGGGTTCTCCGCGCACATGCGGTGGTCCGTGCGGGACGGCCTCGGAGTCGTCGCCTTCGAGAACGCCACGCAGGCGAAGGTCTCCGCGGCAGCGGACCGCGCGCTCGACATCGTCCTCGCGAACGCGAACGCGAACGCGAACGCTGGCGAGTCCGGAACCGTGACCGCGGGCGCGCGCCCGGGCACTGGACGAACCACGGCCGCGACGCGGGCGGCGCAGGGAGCCGTGACGCGCCTCCTGGCTGACTGGAGCGACGACCTTGCGGACGCGATCTGCACACCGAACGTCGCCCTGGACGTCCCGTACGAGCGTCGGCGTCGCGCGATCGCCACGGCGGTCGCCGCCGTCGGCGCCGACGTGTCCGCGGATCCGGTGGAGGAGTCGTCGACGGCACCGTCGCACCTGCGGTGGTGGCTCCTCGGGACCACCGGACGGCTCCGCGTCGAGATCCGCCTCGCGCCCCTCGCCACCGGACTCGTCCAGACCCTGACCGTGACGGCCGAGCCCAGCGAGCGCTGACCCCGAGCGAGCACTGACGGGCCTCGTCAGACCGGCGGTCGTCCGCCCACGAACCCGAGTGCCCGTGCCGCGACCCGGGTGCCCTCGCGCGCGGCAGCTCCGACGCGCACCGGATCGGTCGCCCATGCCCGCAGGAACCCGGCGGCGAAGGCGTCACCGGCCCCGAGGGTGTCGACGACCGTCGCCGGCGTGATCGGCACACGCTGCGGGCTGCGCCCCGGGCGTCCGAGGAGCACCCCGTCGTGGCCCATCGTCACGACGACGAGCGGCACCCTGGCGGTCAGGAGGGGCATCGCGGCCGCCACCGAGGACGTCCCGGTCAGCGCGAGGGCCTCCTGCTCGCTCGGGAACAGGACGTCGACGCCCTCGAGCGCCTCCAGGAACTCGGCGGCCCCGATCGCGTGGACGATCGCCGAGGACGACGGGTCGAGTGCGACCCGGGCCGGCCCGGTGTGCACACGCTCGACCAGGGACGCGATGCGAGCTGCCCCACCGCCGCCGAGCATGGCCGCGCCGGTGAGGTGCACGATGTCCGCGCGTCCGGTCAGATCGGGCGGCAGGTCGTCCTCGGAGAGCACGCCGCTGGCGGCCGGGTCGGACATCGCCGTCCTGCGGTCTCCGTTGCGGACGGACACGACCGCCCCGGTGGCGGACCGCGCGTCGTACCGGATGTGCGCCCGCACCCCGGCGTCGGCGAGGGCGCGTTCGTGCCGGTAGACGTCGTCGACACCGACCCGGGCGACGAGGTCGACCTCCGCGCCGAGCCATCCGAGCCAGGTCGCCGTGTTGCCGGCGGCGCCCGTGGGCCGGTGCCGGATCACGGCTGCCGGGTCGTGGTCGCCCAGCACCGTGGCCGTCGTCTGCACCAGGACACCGTCGAGCACGTCCCCGACGACGAGGAAGCGCTTCCCCGCCCCGCGACGCCGGCCTGCGACCGCCCGTCCGGCGCGGGGCGCGCCGGGACGCGACGGGGCCTCGGGGCGCTCGGACGACATGGACATCCCGCCCATCCTACGTGGAAACGAGCAGAACTCGGTTTCAAGCCGGCACGGAGACTCAGACGCGACGGGACCCTCCTGGCGTTCTCGATCACGAGCCGGTAATATACTCAATGATCGTATGTGAACGGTCGAGCACCGCCCACGACCCGCTGGAGACACCATGCCCCGGAAGCCCGACCCCACCCTCAAGCCCGCGATCATCGCGAAGGTGGCCCAGCACCTCCAGGACACCAAGCTCGAGGACGTCTCCGTCCGCAGCCTCGGACGGGTGCTCGGCACGAGCGCGTACCCGATCGTCTACCACTTCGGCACGCGGGACGCCCTCATCGACGCCGTGGTGGAGCACCTCGCCCAAGCCGTCTCGACCGCGACACTGGAACCGGACGCCGACGACGTCGCCCTGGCCGAGTACCTCATCGCCGTGTTCGGCGGGCTCGACGACCCCGAGCGCTCCCTCGCAGCCCGGCTCACCTTCGAGCTCGGTGCGGTGGAGTCCCTCGACGGTCGCGACCGCGAGCGCGCCTTCCACCGTGAGCAGATCGCCGCGATCGCCGCGTGGTGCCGCGCGCACGGCTACCGCGAGACGGACGCCGACCGCGCGGCGCAGGGCGCCGTCCTCGCGGCCCGCGGGGCGCAGTGGGGCAGCATCCTCGACCGCGAGCACACCGACACCGATGCCGCGCTCCGCACGATCGCGCACAAGCTCGTCTCCGGCGTGCAGTTCGCCGCTGCTTGAGTCGCCACCCGACATGAACGGGAGGCACGGTGCCAGCTGGCACCGTGCCTCCCGTTCGTCAGTCGGTCACCACACGAAGGTGACCCGCTGCGTGTGCGTCAGAGCGTGACGAAGCTCTGCGACTTCGCGTTCGCGAAGCGGGCGGCGACGTTCTCCCAGTCGACGATGTTCCACACGGCCTTGACGTAGTCCGCCTTGACGTTGAGGTAGTCGAGGTAGAAGGCGTGCTCCCACATGTCGAGCATGAAGATCGGCACGAGACCGAACGGCACGTTGGCCTGCTGGTCGAACAGCTGGAACGTGGTGAGCTTCTGGCCCACGGTGTCCCAGGCGAGGACGGACCAGCCGGAGCCCTGGATGCCCGTGGCGACGGCGGTGAACTGGGCCTGGAACTTCTCGAACGAGCCGAAGAACTCGTCGATCGCGGCGGCGAGCTCGCCCTCCGGGACCTTCGTGTCCGGGCCGAGGTTCGTCCAGAAGATCGAGTGGTTGACGTGGCCACCGAGGTTGAACGCGAGGTCCTTCTCGAGCTTGTTGACGTTGGCCAGGTTGCCGGACTCGCGGGCCTCGGCGAGCTGCTCGAGCGCGGTGTTCGCGCCCGTCACGTAGGTCTGGTGGTGCTTGTCGTGGTGCAGCTGCATGATCTTGCCGCTGATGTGCGGCTCGAGTGCGGCGTAGTCGTACGGCAGCTCCGGCAGGGTGTACTCAGCCATGTGAGTTCCTTTCGATCAGTGGTTGGCGGATGGTGCTCCGCGGCTCACGAGAGCCGGGAACGATCGGTGAGGGAGTGGAATTCCCGGTTGTGGTAGACCAGCGGCTCGCCACGCTCGAGGCCGACGACGATGTCGAGGACCTCCGCCACGACCACGGTGGACGAGCCGATCGGAGTCGTCGACAGGGGCCGGCAGCGCAGGGCGCTCGCGGCACTCGGCAGGTAGCGGTCGCCGGAGGGCAGCGTCCCCCAGATCGGGTCGTCCGCCGTGGGACTGCCGGTCGCCGCGAAGCGCTTGGCGAGGTCGACGCCGAGGGAGTCCACGAGGTGCACCACGAAGATCGGTGCTCCGAGGACGACGCCGGCGGAACCGGAGTTGGTGGACAGCGAGAACACGAGGACGGGCGGGTCGACCGCGACGCTGGCGACGCTCGACGCGGTGAGGCCGGTCGGACCGTCGGGGCCGTCGGCCGTGATGACGGCGACACCGGCAGGGTGCCCGCGGAAGGCGGACTTGTACGCGTCCGCGATGGTCGCCGGTGCTTCGTCGGGCATGGGAGTCGTGGTCGTTCCTTCGGATGGGGAGGGCCGCGGCTCCGCGGCCATGTCCCAACGTATGACCTCAACCATGGTTGAGGTCAACGATTCCCAGGTTCGACCGATCCCGGGCGCGCCGTGTGACCTCGTGTGACGTCCGCTGTGAGCTGGTCGGACGTCGGGTGAGCAGGAATCGTCTGGTGCTCGACGGCGACTCGACGATTCCTGCTCACTCGACGAAGGGAGGGCTCCGCTACCGGCGCTTGAGCATCACGACGGCACCGGCCGCGGCGACGACCATGAGGAGCGCAGCGCCCCCCGCCGTGATCGTCACGCCGGAGTCGAACGCCGCCCGGGCCGACTCGAGCAGCGCCTGCCCGGCCGACCCGCCGAGCGAGGTCGCCGCCGACACCGCGCCGCCGAGGGTCTCCTGGGCCGCGGTGTGCGCCGACGAGCTCAGGCCGTCGGGCACCACGACGTGCGCCCGGTACGCGGTCGCCAGGATCGTGCCGAGGACCGCCGTGCCGAGCACCGCACCGATCTCGTAGGCGGTCTCCGACATCGCCGACGCCGCGCCGGCCTTGTCCGCCGGCGCCGTCGAGATGATGAGGTCGTTCGTCACGGTCTCGGACGCGCCGATCCCGATGCCGAGCAGCACGAACGCGAACGCCAGCGCCACGATCGAGGCGTCGTGGCCGAGCACCGCGACCATCGCGTACGCGGCGGCCGAGAACAGCAGGGCGACGGCGACGACCCAGCGCGGTGCGACCCGGGCGACGATCGGCACGACGACCAGTCCGGCGACGATCGTCAGCACCGACCCCGGCACGAGCACGATGCCGGACGTGAACGGGTCGAGCCCGGCGACGAGTTGCAGGTGCTGCGCGATGAAGAACAGGAACCCGGTGAGCGAGAACATCGCCGCCATGTTCATCAGGACACTGCCGGTGAACGCGGTGCTGCGGAACAGCCGGAGGTCGAGCATCGGGGTGCGCGAGCGGAGCTGTCGGCGCACGAACGCGATCCCGCAGAGCACGCCGACCGCGAGCATCGCGATCGCGAACCCGCGCTCCTCCGGGTGCACGACCGACTTGATCGCCCAGGCCGTCGGGGCGAGGGCTCCGAGGGACAGGAACATGCTCGGGACGTCGACGGGGCCGGGGTTCGGGTCGCGGGACTCCGGCACGCAGAACGGCACCGCGACGAGCATGACGACGAGGATGGGCACCGCGACGAGGAACACCGCACCCCAGTGGAAGTGCGCGAGCAGCGCGCCGCCGACGAGCGGGCCGAGGGCGTTGCCGGCCGCGAACATCGTCGACCAGACGGCGAGGGCCATCCGCCGCTCCCCCGCGTTCGTGAAGACGTTGCGGATGATCGACAGCGTCGCCGGCATGAGCATGGCGCCGAAGACACCCATCACGATGCGGGCCGCGACGAGCATCCAGGCGTCCGTCGCGAAGGCCGCAGCGACCGAGAAGACCGCGAAGCCCGTCGCACCGATCACCAGGATCCGCCGGCGCCCGATGCGGTCGCCGATGCTGCCCATCACGACGAGGAGCCCGGCGAGCACCAGCGGGTACGCGTCGACGATCCAGAGCTGCGTGGTGGCGTCCGGGTTCAGCGCGCGCGAGATCGACGGCAGCGCGAAGCTCAGGATCGTGTTGTCGACCGAGATGAGCAGGACGGGGAGCATGAGCACGGCGAGCGCGGCGAACCGTCGGGTGCGGCTGCCGGTGACCGGGGTGGGGACGGGGCTGGTGAGCAGGGCGGACACGGTGACTCCAGGGACTTCGAGCCGGACCAGGTCGACGGCGGAACAGACGAGACGGGACGCGGGGTGGGCACGCGTCCCCTCAGGACTCCGTTAGTGTACCGTCTGGACGGTGATGGTTGCAAATGCAACCAAGGGCGGGCGGGAGGCACGGAGCCAGCCCGCACCGTGCCTCCCGTCCACTGTCCGGTCCCGCCCAGGGCGGGCCGCAGTCGTCAGGCCGACTCGCGCAGTCGTCAGGCCGACTCGCGCAGGAGCAGGCGGTGGCGCACGGTGCGCTGCACCGCGTCGCCGTGGCGAGGGAGCTCACCGGCGAGCATGCCGAGAGCCAGCCCGAGGGCCTCGCGCGCGACGGCGTCGAGGTCCACCGCGAGGGTCGTGAGCGTCGGCGAGACCAGCCCACCGAGCGGTAGCCCGTCCACGCCGACCACCCGGACGTCACCGGGCACGTCGACCCCGCCTCGTCGGCAGGCCTGCAGCACGCCGAGCGCCATCACGTCGTTGAACGCCAGGATCGCGTCCTCGCGGCGTCGGCGCCGGAGGATCCGCGTCGTCTCCTCCGCGCCGCACTCGGCCGTGCCGTGCGGGGCGTGCACCAGCTCCGGCAGGTAGCCGCGTCGCCGGAGTGCCTCCATCATCAGCACCCCGCGCACGCTGGTGTGCTCGGGCGTCGAGTTGTCGAGGACCACGGGGTGCCGGACGCCGGTCGCCACGAGGTGGTCGGCGAGGTCCTCGATCGCGTCGGCCGGGTCGATCCAGACGGCCGCCGTGGGTGGGTCGGTGGAGGGGTCGAGCTCCACCATCGGCACCGTGCCGAGCAGGTCGTTCCAGCGCTCACGGCGGGACCCGAGGTACCCGATCACGACGTCCGTCTGGGAGCCGAGGGCCTGCACCATCCGGTCGGCGTCGCTCGCGAGGTCGACGTCGGCGAGCATGACGTTCCAGCCCTGCTCCGCGGCGAGCCGGAACACCGCGGAGGCGAGCTGCGGCGTGTACGGATTCCGGAGGTCGTTGACGACCAGGCCCAGCTGGTGGTCTCCCCCGGTGACGAGCCCGCGACCGAACCGGGACGGCCGGTAGTCGAGCTGCTCGGCGGCCGCGAGGACCCGCTGCTTCGTCGCCGCGCTGATGCCGGACATGCCGTTCATCGCACGAGTGACGGTCTGCCGGGACACCCCGGCGGCCGCTGCGACGTCGATGATCGTCGCCCGGCCGCCGGGGGCGGGGACCGGGTCGGTCAGTCGCGGAGGTCCAGCCATGCCACCTGTTCGGGAGTGAGGTCGACGGAGAGGCCCGTCATCGAGGACCGGGCTTCCGCGATCGTACGCGGTCCGAAGAGCGGGAACGTCGGGAAGGGCTGGTTCAGCACGTACGCGAGCGCGACCGCCGTCGCCGGGACCCCGAACTGCTCCCCGAGCTCCCGCGCGCGACGCAGACGTTCGAAGTTCTCGTCGGAGTAGTAGCAGCGCACGAGCTCGGCGTCGCTCGTGTCCTCCGGCTTCGCGCGGCCCGTGAAGAAGCCACGCGCCTGGGACGACCACGGCAGGAGCGGGACCTGACGCTCCTCGAGCCACTGCTTCGACGCAGCGTCGGTCGCGTGCCGGCACCCCGCCCACGGCACGTCGTACGCCTCGGCGAGGCCGAAGTGGTTGCTGAGGACCTCGAACTCGTGCTTGCCGTTCGCGCGGGCGTACTCGTTGGCCTCGTCGAAGCGGGCGGTGCTCCAGTTCGAGCCGCCGTACACGCGGATGCGGCCCGCGCGGCGGTGCTCGTCGAGGACGTCGACGAACTCCCCCACGGGGATGTCCTCGTTGTCGCGGTGCATCATGTAGATGTCCGCGTAGTCGGTGCCCTGGCGCTCGAGGCTCTCCAGCAGCTGGCGGGACAGGGACTCCGGGTCGCAGAACGGCGTGTGCGCGCCCTTCGTGATGACGACCACGTCCTCGCGCACACCGCGGTTCTGGATCCACTTGCCGAGGCGCCCCTCGAGCACGCCGCCGCCGTAGATGTACCCGGTGTCGAAGACGTTGCCGCCCTGCTCGACGAACAGGTCGAAGATGGCGCTGGCGTGGGCCAGGTCGGGCTGGTTGTCGACGCCCATGACCAGACGGGACATCCGCTTGCCGACGCCGGGGACCTCGCCGTAGCGCATCGGGTTGCCGTCCTGCACCCGCAGGGGTTCCCCGCTCACGGTGGGGATGTCGGCCGTCTCCGCCTCGAACGGGAAGCGGAGGCCGATCGCGGCACGCCACTTGTCGAGCGTGCGGGCGGCGGCGAGCGACTCGTCGAGGGTGAACTCGGGGGCGTCGACCCGGCCGGCGGCGAGCGCGGCGGTGGTCGCGTCGGCCTCGAGCGCGTAGGGGTGCGCACCGGCGAAGGAGAGCGTGCGCGGGTCCTCGTCGACGGTGCGGACCTCGATCGTCGGGTCGTCGCCCAGGGTCCACGGGTCGGTCAGCGTGATCTTACCGGTGGTGCCGTGCACGACCACGGCGTTCTCGTCCTGCACGCGGACGCCGGTGCGGAGGTTCGCCGTTATGCCGTTCTTGTAGGTGAGCTCGGCCACGGTCCACTCGTCGACGCCGGTCGGGCCGAGGGTCCCGGTCGCCGTGAGCTCGGTCGGCTCGGACACGTGCTCGCCGCTGGCAACCTGCACGATCGCCGCGGCCATCGTCACCGGGTACCCACCGACGTCGAGGATGCCGCCGCCCGCGGTGTCGACGTCGAACAGCCGGCCGGTCCGGCTGCCGGCACGGAACGCGAACGAGGCGTCGATGTGGGTGACCTCGCCGATCGCGCCCTGGCGGACGAGGTCGAGCAGGGCCGCGGTCTGCGGGTGGAAGCGGTACATGTACGCCTCGACGAGCGGCAGGCCGGCCTGGCGTGCGGCGTCGGCGAGCGCCATCGAGGTGCCGTGGTTCGGCGAGAGCGGCTTCTCGCACAGCACGGCCTTGCCTGCGGCGAGCGCGGCGAGCACCAGGGCCGCGTGACCGGTGTGCACGGTGGAGACGTACACGGCGTGCACCCGCGGGTCGGCGAGGACCTCGTCGTAGGTCAGGGCGGCGACGTCGGCGAAGCCGTGCTCGGCCGCTTCGTCCGCGAACGCCTGCGCACGCTCGGTCGACGAGCTGCCGGCGGCCACGAGGGTCGCCCCGGCGGTGCTCGACGACAGCTGCGAGAGGAAGCGGCGGGCGATGCTGCCCGGCCCGAGGACGGCCCAGTTCTGGGTGCTGGTGGCGGTGGTCGCGGTCTGCGCTGACATGCGGATCCCTATCGTTTCGTGAACCTTCACGGTCGCAACGACCGTAATGCCCTGATGCTGCCGTTGCAATGATGTTGGTGCTTGACACGGCGTGTCGGTCGGGGCAGGCTCTGCACCACTTCGTGAGCGTTCACGGTCGAACGCTCCGGATGTCTCCACCGCGATCTCAATGACGAGAGCAGGTACTCCGTGACAGCAGCACCATCGACCAGTCTCAGCCGGCGGGGGTTCCTCGCCGGTGCGGGCGCCCTCGCCACCACGGCGCTCCTCGCCGGGTGCTCCACCGGCACCGCCATCTCGAAGGACCCCGACGAACTGGTGCTCTGGTACTGGAACCGGTCCCTCGACCCGAAGTTCCTGCAGCAGGCCGCCGGCGGCATCAGCGGGCACGAACCGAAACGTCTCCGGCCCGACCTGATCGGCGGCGCGTCGTACGACACGAAGTTCCGGACGGCACTCGCCGGCAACGCGTTCATCCCCGACGTCCTCATGGTGAACTCGAACTGCTGGCTGTACTTCCCCGACGAGGACCTGTTCACCGACTTCGACGACCACGGCGGCCGGGCCAAGCGGAGCGAGTACTACGACTGGAAGAGCGCGCTCGGCCGCACCCCGAGCGGTCGGCAGTGCTTCTGGCCGGTCGACACCGGGCCGACGGGGTTCTTCTACCGGCGGGACGTCCTGGCGAAGGCCGGGCTGCCGACCGACCCGGACGAGGTCTCCGACGCCATCGCGACCTGGGACGGGTTCCGGTCGTTCGGCGCGAAGATCCGCAAGGGGGCCGGCGCCGCGACCGTGATCACCTCCACCCAGCTCTTCAACCAGTACATCTTCGCCAGCCCCACCAGGTACTTCGACCGCGACGACCGGCCGGTGTTCGAGCAGGACGACAGCTCCGTGCGCCAGGCGTGGGAGAACGCGGTGGCGTGCATCCGGTCCGGGCTCACCGGCAACCTGCAGTCCGGCACCGACCAGAACGCCGGATGGGTGTCCGGTCGGGTCGCCGGCCAGATCGAGGGGGCCTGGTGGACCCAGGTCATCCACGACACCGCACCGGACGCCGCCGGGAAGTGGCGGATCGCCCGGCAGCCGGAGCGGCCGGGCAACAGCGGCGGCTCGTTCCTCGCCGTCCCGAAGACCTCGAAGGACCCGGCTGCCGCCGCCGCGTTCGCACAGTGGATCACGTCACCCGAGGTGCAGTCGTACACGTACAACGACGTGCAGCTGTTCCCATCGACACCGGCGTCGTTCTCGAACGGGCTCATGAAGAACCCCGGCAACTACTTCGGCGACCAGGACCCGCTCGGGTTCTTCAACGCCTCCGCCATGGACGTCCCCGTCACGTACATCTCGAACTCGGAGCGCTTCATCGGCGCGTTCGCGACCGAGATCACGAACGTCGAGTCCGGCAAGTCGCCGGACCGCGCCTGGCAGGACGCCGTCGACCAGACCAACCGGGTCCTCGAGAAGCGCGGGGTGCAGGCATGAGCACGAAGCAGGCACCCCCGACGACGAGCATCCCCGCCGTCGTCGGCACCCCGACGGCGTCGATCACCACCGCCGCGACCGGCGGGCGGTTCGGTCTCCGGCGCTTCTGGCCGCAGTACGTCGCGATCGCGCCGTTCTACGTCCTGTTCCTGGTGTTCGGACTGTTCCCGATCGTCTTCTCGATCGTGCTGTCCTTCACCGACTGGGACGGTGTCGGCTCCCCCGCGTTCGTCGGGCTGGCGCAGTACCAGTACCTGCTCGGCGACCCCCGGTTCTGGAACGCCGTCGCCAACACGTTCCTGATCTGGATCATGTCCACGGTGCCGATGCTGTTCCTGGCGCTCGTGCTCGCGTTCCTGCTGCACGGCGACATCCGTGGCAAGGGCCTGTACCGGGTGGCGTTCTTCATCCCGAACGTCACGAGCATGGTCGCGATGGCGATCGTCTTCGGCTCGGTGTTCTCCGACGGCTTCGGACTGGTGAACGCCGCGATGAAGGCACTCGGGGCGGACCCCGTCGGGTGGCTGTCGTCGTACTGGGGCATCAAGGTCACGATCTCGGTGATGGTGATCTGGCGCTGGACCGGGTACAACGCGATCATCTACCTCGCGGGCCTGCAGTCGATCTCCACCGAGCTCTACGACGCGGCGAAGGTCGACGGGGCGAACACGTGGCAGATCTTCTCGCGGATCACGGTGCCGCTCCTCCGGCCGGTGATCCTGTTCACCGTCATCACGTCGACGATCGGCGGGCTGGGGCTCTTCACGGAGCCGCAGATCCTGTTCAACGGCCAGGCGGTCGGTGGCCCGGACGAGGCCGGCATGACGATCGTGCTCTACCAGTACGAACAGGCGTTCAACCAGTTCGACTTCGGGTACGGCTCGGCGATCGCCTGGGTGCTGTTCATCTTCTCGGTGGTCTTCGCGATCATCAACTGGCGACTGCTCAGTGAACGCGACGGCCTCAAGACCCCGCGGCGACTGCGGACCCCGCGCGCCGTCCGCACCGCTCCGAAGGGGGTCGACGCATGACCGCGACACCGACCACGACGACGACCAACACCGCTGCGGCGCTCGGCCGACCGGGTGCCGCGGGCCAGGACCGCGGTCACGCGTTCCGCCGTGGATGGGTGGGCACCGCCGTCACGCACCTGTGCCTGATCGTCGGCGTCGTGCTGTCGATCTTCCCGTTCTACTGGCTGCTCGTGATGTCCACGTCGACGAACGCGGAGATCTTCGGGTACCCGCCGTCGCTGTGGTTCGGCGGCAACGCGCTGGCGAACGTGGCGTCGGTGTTCAGCAACGTCGACATGCTCCGGGCCCTGCTCAACACGGTCATCGTGGCGGGTGGCACAGCAGTGCTCGTGATGCTGTTCGACTCGCTCGCCGCGTTCGCCTTCGCGAAGTACGAGTTCCCGTTCAAGCGGTCCCTGTTCACCGTGATGCTCGCCACGTTCCTCGTCCCCGGCAGCCTGTCGCTGGTGCCGAGCTTCGTGCTGATGGCCCACCTCGGGTGGATCGGCGGCCTGCAGGCGTTGATCATCCCCGGTGCCGCGAACGCGTTCGGGATCTTCCTGCTCCGGCAGTTCGCGACCGGGTCGATCCCGAACGAGGTGATCGACTCGGCCCGGGTCGACGGCGCCGGGTTCTTCCGGACCTGGTGGTCGATCGCGGTCCCGATGCTCCGGGGTGGTCTGGCGTTCCTCGGGATCTTCACGTTCATCACGGCGTGGAACGACTACGTCTGGCCGCTCATCGTGCTCATCGACCCGAAGGGCCAGACGCTGCAGGTGGCGCTGGCCGGGCTGAGCTCGGTGAACGCGACCGACCTCGGTGCAGTGATGGCCGGCGCGGTGATCAGCGTGTTCCCGTTGATCGGGGTGTTCATCATCGGTTCGCGGCACTTCATCGCGAACATCGCCGCCGGTGCGCTGAAGGGATGAGGGTGCGGGCGGCAGCGCGTGTCCCGCGCTGCCGCCCGCGAATCCCTAGACTCACCCCATGGCAAGTGCTCGCGACCGTGTCCTCGACAGCTTCGTCGCCATCGTGTGCGAAGAAGGGGAACGCCCGGCGACCCTCGACGCCGTGGCCGCCCGCGCCGGTGTCTCGAAGGGCGGACTGCTGTACCACTTCGGGTCGAAGGCCGCGCTCGTCGAGGGGCTGTGCGAGCGTCTGTCCGACCTGTCCGCCATCGACGTCGAGCGGATGCGGGACGCCGAGGACGGCGCTGCGCGCTACTTCGTCCGCAACTGCCAGTTCGTCGGCAGCGAGCTCGACCTCGCCCTCCTGGCGGCCAGCCGACTGCAGCAGGCCGGGTACGAAGAGGCCGGCCGGACCCTCGACGACACCGAGAACGCCTGGCTGGCGACGCTGGTCGACTCGCTCGGTGACGCGCCGACTGCCCAGGCGATCAAGCTCATGGGTGACGGGCTGTACCACGCAGCGTCCCTCGGAGCCGCGAGCGCCGGCCGACCCGATCGGGCGAGCGTCGACATGGAGCCGCTCCTCGCCGTCGTCGACCGCTTGATCGCCACCCGACCCGGCGCGTGAACGAGGATCCCCGCTCCTGGGGATAGACTGGGTGCGATCCACCCGCCTGACATCCGGAGGTACCACTGTGGGCCGCGTCATCGCCGCTGTTTTCTCGATCCTGCTGCTGCTGGTGTCGATGTACCTGTTCGGTTTCGCGTTCCAGGTGAGCTCGGGTCAGGCATTCGTCTTCATGGGCGGTCTCGTGCTCATGTGCCTCTCGTTCTTCCTGCCGATCCACGTCTTCGGCAAGCGGTAGTCAGCACCGCAGACACGAACGGCCCCGCACCTCTCGAGGTGCGGGGCCGTCGTCGTTCCGTGCGCTGGCCGCACGCACCGGGATCGCGCCCCGTGACGAACATCGCGCCCCGACAGAACGGGGCGCGATGTCCGCAACGGGGCGCGACGTCCGCCGCACGGCGCCCGGCACCGGCCGTGGCGGCGCTCCGGCCTGGAGGCACGGATCACCCCCGTCGGGACGTCCCGGCCCGCACGCACCGGGATCGCGCCCCGCAACGAACATGGCGCCCCGCCAGAACGGGGCGCGACGTCCGGCGCGGGGCGCGATGGTCGCCTCAGCGTGTGAGGCCGCCACCAGCGTGCGACCGCCTACGCGAGCACGCGCAACCGCCGCAGCGTCACCGCCGTCGACACCGCGGCGTGAACGGCCTCGGCGCCCTTGTCCTCCTTCGACCCGGGCAGCCCGGCACGGTCGATCCCCTGCTGCTCGTCGTCCAGCGTGAGGACGCCGAACCCGACGGGCTTGCCGGTGTCGATCGCCACGCGGGTGAGCCCGCTCGTGGCCGCGTCCGACACGTACTCGAAGTGCGGGGTCCCGCCGCGGATGATCACACCGAGGGCGACCGCCGCGTCGAACCCGGACTCGAGCGCAGCCTTCGCCACGACGGGCAGTTCGAAGCTCCCCGGGACGGGGATGACCTCGGCCGTGGCGCCGAGCCGTTCGACCTCGCGCCGCGCCCCGGCGAGGAGCCCACCCGCGATCTGGTCGTGCCATTGCCCGGCGACGATCGCCACCCGGATCCCGGTGCCGTCGACCTGGTCGCGGTCCGCCGCGCCTGCTCCGCTC
>Ga0153924_1000671_pt1 | contig 20495 bp, 23 predicted proteins | sample TSNJ008MetaG_FD_104709 | JGI IMG/M metagenome (GOLD analysis project Ga0153924, IMG submission 104709) | Attine ant fungus gardens microbial communities from New Jersey, USA - TSNJ008 MetaG | ecosystem: Host-associated > Fungi > Mycelium > Unclassified | place: USA: New Jersey, Wharton State...
GACACTCCAAGTATTTTAGCCGCTTTGCTGATTGATACTAAATTATTCATACATCTATTTTAACATATTTTTTTCATTTGTCAACATTATATCTAATCATTCTGATATGATATGAGTAGATATGATTATTTTTTATGTTTCAGTAACAAACCCTTTTCTCATTTAATACACGCTCCTGCCTAAATATTTGCCTTTTTATTCAACGCTCCAATAAAGCTACTAATTTTATCATTAGAAATATTATCCAAATAATCAGATTGTTTAGCGATCTTTTTTACAATAAACCGACCTGGAAAGCCGACTTTTTCAGGATCAAAAATGCCTCCTAAAAAGGCTGTCGCGGTTGCTGCTTCGAGAAATTCACCGGAAAAATTATTGGTAAAATAAATTTTTTCATTTGTAGGTTCAAATCCGGATAAAAATAAACCAAATTTCTTTTTGCATAATTCAGTGGTATTTTGAGCTATATATTCTTTAGCTTCTTTGCGGATCATACCGGCATATAATGAACTGCCGATGATGATGCAATCAAACTTCGAGAGCTGTGGTATCTTATCTGTTTTTATATTACAGACAGTAGCTTCAGGCATTTTTTCAGCGATACGCCGTGCGATTTCGCCGGTTGCTCCGTATTTGGAGGCATAAAGAATTAATGTTTTCATGGGCGCAATCCTTTCAATAAAATATCAATTTGACGATTCATCAGGTTTTCCCTGTGTTCCTGTGAAATATCAAGAATACGGCTTTTTATTTCTTCAGAATGCTGCTGTTGGCGTTTCCTGGACATATAGGCTCCTTTAAACAGTGTTTAATAATTGAACTATGATTAATTATATGGAAACGTATGTGATTTGTCAAGAGATTTTAGAGGATTTTTTATACCTTATAGAATCCTTATAATTGCCCTTTATTCTTAATTGTGAAAGGGGCGATTATATGAACGGCTATATATTACAAACAGAAAATCTCTGTAAAAACTTCAAGGGACAAAGGGCGGTTGATAACCTGTCATTAGAAATCCCGGAGCAATCCATTTATGGATTGCTAGGACCTAATGGAGCCGGTAAATCCACCACGCTTAAAATGATTGCCGGAATTGCAAAACCAACCAGCGGCGCTATTTATTACAAAGACACGCCATGGCAGCGTGGTATCCTCACGGAAATAGGTGCGCTTATTGAAGGCCCGCCGCTGTATGGCAATCTGACAGCCCATGAAAATCTTCTGGTGCGCACCACCGCATTGGGTCTGTCAAAATCCCGCATTGACGAAGTGCTGGAAATCGTGGACCTGACAGATACCGGAAAAAAGAAGGCACGGCAGTTTTCCATGGGAATGAAGCAACGGCTCGGTATCGCGCTCGCCCTTGTGAACTATCCCAAACTGCTTATTCTGGATGAACCCACCAACGGGCTTGATCCGCTCGGGATCCAATCCCTGCGTGAGCTTATCCGTTCTTTTCCGGCACAGGGCATTACGGTCATCCTTTCCAGCCATATTTTGTCCGAGGTAGCGAGCACCGTGGACGAAATCGGCATCATAGCAAACGGACGATTGGGTTATCAGGGGAAGTTGCCCAAGGACAGCGCAGCGTTGGAAAGTCTTTTTATGGATGTGGTGCGGGCGCAAAACGAACAGGAGGGGTGCTGAGATGAGAAACCTAATAAAATCGGAATTCATCAAGGGACGCCGCAGCTTTGGCCGCAAAAGCCTCGTACTGTTCCCTTTGCTGACAGCCTTGATGGCCATCGTGCTGATGGGAGGTCGGTCTACCCAGATAGGCGCATTCAACTGGTGGTATATGATATTGTTTCCGACAGTGGCAGCACTTGTGTGCATGAACCTGATTGGACCTGAAAAACGCAACCAATTTTTCAATGTGTTGGTATTGCCAACGCCCGAAACCAAAATCTGGATCGCTAAAATATTGACAGGATGCTGCTATCTGCTTTGCGCAAATCTTCTTGTATTTGGATTAACCACCATATCCGGATTTGCTTTTAGCGCACAGTATCCCGTATGGAGTGGTATCTCTGCCGCATTTGTGCTGACAATGACCTGGGCGTGGCAAGTCCCACTGGGGCTGTTTGCCGCCGCTCGTTTCGGCTCTTCGGTTACCCTCATCGGGCTGCTTGGGCTTAATCTGATTTTTTCTGTTCAGGATGTCGCCGGCGGTGATTTATGGTTTATCCCTTTTGCTATTCCAGCCCGGCTTATGGCACCCATTTTGGGTATCAATCCCAATGGCATACCGTTGGAGGTGAACAGTCCCTTGTATGACACCGGCGTGATATTGCCCGGATTGCTGATTGCATCGAATTTATTTGTCATAGTACTCTTCGTCACAACAAAATGGTTTGAAAGGCAGGGTGATTAAAATGGGAAGGCAACTGCGGTCAGATGCGCTCAAATTGAAAAGAACTCCTTTTTATATTTTGCATATGGCTATTCCTGTTATGGGAGTTTTGGTGTTTATCAGTTATATGGGTATCAGCGCACATGCACCGGAGAGCCTGACTATTAACTATTTACAGGTACTGGCATTGGTTTACCCCATTCTGGCCACATGGCTGTGCTCTGTTGTCATCGGGCAGGAAATTGAAGCGGGTGGCGGTTTCTTCATGCTTACCGCCTCTTTACGTAGAAGAGCATTGCTTTCAAAGCTGTTTTTCCTGCTGGGTTTCGGACTGGCGGCGTGCCTGCTGGTTATCTTCGGATATGGCCGGTTGGCTCCGCTGGTGCGGAAGGGATATATACCCTCCGGTCAAATGCTGCTGGTATCGGCGCTTATTGTGTGGGGATGTGCCATTTTCCTGTATTTGTTCCACGCATGGCTGTGTTTGCGGTTCGGGCGTAATGTAAGCTTTGCGATGAGCGCGGTAGAACTTCTGTTTTCAGCCCTGATGCTTACCGGTCTTGGCGAAACCGTCTGGTTTTTGGTGCCCAGCGCATGGGGTGTGCGGCTAGTTTCCCTGTACGCAAGATATGCAAGTAGGCAAGTGGTTACTACTGTGTTGTCCATATCCAGTATCATTTCCATTATTGCGCTTACCACGCTTGGGATGCTGGTTCTTATTTTGGCCTGGCTGTGCCGGTGGGAAGGGCGGAAATCTTATGATGATTGAAAATGTCGGTATGCCGTAGTGCTGCCTGGCGTAAATGTGTACCTCAAATTTTGAGATGATTTTTTCATGGTTCCTCCACTGACTGACGATAACAACGCACATGGAGAAATCAGCCAAAATTGGGGGTGCATATTTACGGCAGGCAGCACTAGGGGGTATTTGTGAATTTGATGTGGTTTAAAATAGAAAGGCGGTGAGTTAATGGCAAGAATATTAGTTGTGGATGACGAAAAAGATGTTCTGGCATTGATAAGAAACACATTGCTTTTAGACGGTCATGTCACAACATTGGAAACCATGCCCGAAAAGGTTATAGAGATGAATTTGAGCAGCTTTGATCTGATCCTGCTTGATGTTATGATGACGGGGCTGGACGGTTTCAGGTTATGTGAAATGATACGTTATAAAACAGACTGCCCGATTTTGTTCTTAACGGCAAAGGTTCTGGAAGAAGATATTATGTATGGCCTGGGTGTCGGTGCGGACGACTATATTTTAAAGCCTTTCGGAACAGGTGAGCTAAGGGCAAGGGTCAATGCTCATTTGAGACGGGAAAAGCGGGAACGGCGTACAACTTTGAATTTTGATGAGATCATTTTTAATTTGTCTGGAAAAGAAATGACTTATGGGTAATCATTATGGAATGGGACTGTTTATAACGGAATCTATCGTCAGGCAGCATGAAGGTATGCTGATAATAAAGAATAATCCTATTACAGGTGGAGGTCAAGTAACAATCCATCTGCCACTCGAATGTTTCGATTGAAAAATGCTTTATTTTCATGGAATGTCTTTCATAATGAAGAATATTTGATATTGGTAAATTCAGGAAACCTTACCATTTCACAGGATAACCTGGGAAGTCCTATATCAGATGTTAGAACCTTGAATACTATCAGATTAGCCACAATCGTTTGCTTTTTGAAAGTAAACGATTGCGGCTTGAATTTAAATACAAAATTGATTAACCTTCGCCTTCCGGATCTGGATCCCATTCTAAAGAGTTTTCCATAATGTCTTCCGTTTCAAATCGAATAAATTCCATTTAAAGCAATTCATATTTTTTGAGCAAATTCCTCTACAGACACAGCCTTACAGACAAGCTTCAGCCATTTTCTCAAAACTTCCAAATCCCTTTCCCCCATTATTTTTATTCGAAGTCCTTCGGGCACCTGCCCTAAATCAGATAGTATATCCAGTATATCTTCTGCTTTTCCTTCTGCTTTTCCTTCTGCTTTCCCTTCTTCCTTACTCCATTCCTTTTCCATAGCGATATGGCTTTCTGCATCATACTCTGTTAAAATCACATTACACACCTCCGCTCTGTTTTTAGACAGAATATCCACAAGTATCCCTTCCTGTATGCACTCATCCACAATGATTTCCACAGTCTCTGTCAAAGGTTCCCCTTCTTCCAGACGATTTCGTATCCTGGCAACAAATTGGGAATATTCTTTAAGCTTTCTGCACTTTTCCAGCAGCTCTTTGTTATGTCCCCAATTGATGTTCAGAAGCCTGGCCCTGCACTCTACACAGGGTATATGCTCATCTTTTACCTTTTCGAATGCATCTGACAGGCATAATTCGTGACGGTCAGGCTCTTCTTTCTTTCCATTATAAAATATAATGTATTGGGGAAAAGGCAAATGTATCTGCTTGCTTCCATACAAATTTAATTTATGTTTTTCCACATAAGTACGGTAAAGGTCTGACAAATACAAAAAACCCCTTATGGGCATGTTCGGAGAATAGGTACTTTGATGTTCATAGAGATTCAGGAAATCATAAATAATAAAGGAAATGTCATTTTTCATTCCCATATACACCACGTCTTCAATGGTCGTAATCTCCAAATCTTCAACCGTTGTATAATCACTGCCGTTTATGGCATTATACAACTCCAGTAAATCCTCTTTCTCGTGGAAAATCAGGCGGAATAATCTGTCCTTATACTTTTTATTTACTTTTTTTTGTCGCAAATTTTATACCTCCATTGTACAAAAATTATTAGGTTTTTTCAACTATATTTTAGCAAACGACTTTACTATCGAAATATTGGCAGACCTCCCCTCTGAAAATAATAAAAATTTGAATTTACCGGCTGAATCGCCTTGACACTGCAAAGCAGTTGAAATATCTGTTATGCGAAGTGCATGGATTGAATATACAGATATGTATGATTTTATCACACCTGGCAGAAATGTACAAGAATAACTTCAATGGGGGTGCATATTTTGGAAATGCAAGAGCATGGAAATAGCAAAAAGTCCAATGCAAGAGAAAAGCACGTGTGCCCTTTGGGTATTCCTGCACTTGGCTCATTGCTCGCGGGAATAAAAAGGAGTTGTATCGTTGCTGTGATTGTCAGCATTATAGGAGTCAGTCATTCTTTGTATAATGTGCTGCACCAAAATGGGAAGCGGAGTCATAAACTCCGCTTCCCAGTCATCCAATCATGCGCTTCTTCTTTTGAACAAGACCACAAACACTAACCCGCTTAAAAGCAATACAAGACAACCTCCGATAAACAGCCATGTAGTAATGTCAAATCCTGCAGTTATAACCGACTGCCCATTTCCAGAGTCCGAATTTTGGTTAGCTTCATTGATGTTGCCTCCTTGTATATCGCCTGGAAACCGGCCGCCCATTCCGCCTTGCGGTCTGTCCATGTTACCGCTGAAGCCTCTTTGACTCATACTCTGGAATTGCGTAATTTGTTCCTCGGTCAGCCCAAGCTCCCTAAGCTGCTCAAGCTGTTCCCCGGTCAACTCATTTTCGCCGGCGGCTTGGATGATCTCCATAGCTTTTTGCATAGTTTCCCGATTAAAGTCCATGCCGCCGTTCATGCCACCGTTCATGCCGCCTTCCATGCTGCCCATACCATTGCCCATGCTGCCAAGTGCGGAGAGATCCACGCCGGAAGCATCCACAAGCTTGCTCGAATCGGCGCTTTGCCCTTCGCTTGTGGAGGGTATCACGCCGTCAAGCTGACCTTCCACACTCTCAGCACGAAGAAGTCCGAGTTCTTTAAGTTCCACAACAGCCGTTTGATATGCGTCATAATCATAAAACGCTGTCGGGTCCTTCTCCACATACGAAGAAATCAAAATGTTGAGCGAATCCACCTTCTGTTCAAATAAACCGCTGTTGAAATATTCGTCAACGATTTGCTGCAAATACTCGTGATACAGCTCCAGGTATTCCGGCACTTCCAGCAGCTTGCCAAGCAAGGGCCGCTCTTCCAAGCTTACGCCGGAAACCGGCGTGTCGATTGGAAAATTTACCACGCTCGACGCATCACCCGATTGGAATCCCCCAAACGCCAGATTGTAGTCCCATGGCAGAATGGTGAGCTGCCCATCATCCTCATATAGATAATAATTATGCGCCATGCTGGAAACATAACTGTCAAGGTTGACGACGACGGTATGCGCGGCGAAATATTTGAGCGTCGCTTCAACATCGACGGTATCTTCCAGATCTTCGCCATTTGACAGCTTTTTAAGTGCATCTATCACGCGTTTGTAATCTGTATCGGTCGCTTCGAATACCGAATTGTCAAAGATCGCCGAGTAGCCTGACACCTCATCGTCTGTATATTGCAGAGATCCACCACCCCCGGACATGCCGCCAAATCCGCCGGGAATGTCACCATCCTGGATATTGGGAAAGTTTTGCGTGTTTCCATCCGGCGGTTGTATCTGCCCATTTTCTTCCTGCCCGTCCTGCGGCTGCACGGTCGTATTATTGCCCTGCATGCCTTCCATAAATTCGTTCATCTGGCCTTCGCCGCGCATACCCATGCTCTCCGGCTTATACAGCTTTCCGTGGTCATCGCCATAAACCCTTTCTGTGTAACTATCTTCAAGGCATTCGACAGCAAGGTAGAATCCCCAGGTTTCCCCGTTAAGCGATATATCCGCAAATGCGTACAATGGCGTCTCAACGCCAATATAGCTCATAATGTCGTATGAGATGTATTCCTTCATGTATGTTGCGTCGCCCTGCATGTTGTTGATAACAATCTTGTCAAGTCCCAGCCATGTCTGTCCCGTGATGTAATGGTCGAATTCGATCTTAAAGCTGAAACGGTCGGTGGTGTCGTCCCGGGCCACCGTGCTGAGGCTGGAATTACCTTTGGGACGTATGCCGACGTTTTCAACCGATACGCCGTTAATGATAACGGTTGCCTGAATATATTCCTCCGCAGTAGCGTTTTCGAGCATACTTGCCCATTCGGCTTCCTCTGCGATAATCTGGATACTCATGATTTTTGTCTTATCCATGGCCGACACATAAGGTGACTGCGACGATCCCGTTATAGACGTGACTGCGGAAGGGTTCAGGCATACGAAAACCGTGGCAAGCACAGCGACCGCCATGAGCAGTGCTGTTATCGCTCCTATCCATTTGTGTTTTATCATAATGAGCCTCCTCCTTACGACATGTAATCACCATTGTAGCTGACCAGTGCCGCACTTCTTACTCCGGGAATAGCCCCCAGCGCGCCGACAAACTTGGTGGAACTTTCCTCAAGACGTACTTCAAAAGTAAACTCCATGCCGCTATCGGAAACGGTCTTTGACTTTATACTGTGTTTTTTAACACTCTGTGTGATCTGCTTCAGAATTTCATCCTCTTGTTTTTCATCCTCGCTGCTGATTATAAGAATATAGGGTGAGTCCACACTTTTTTTGTTGACAAACAAGACGAGGATCACGCCGATAAACAGCGAACCGAGGATTGCCAGCGGTAAAAGCCCTGCGCCCAGCACGATACCCACTGCGATCGACCAGAACAAAAACGCAATGTCAAGGGGCTCCTTGATTGCCGTTCTGAAACGGACGATTGACAGTGCACCCACCATACCCAGTGACAAAATGATGTTTGAGGTCACGGCCAGAATAATCAAGGTCGTGATCAACGTCAGTGCGATAAGGCTTATACCAAATCCTGCCGAATACATAACTCCCGTGTAGGTCTTCCTGTATACATAAAAGATGAAAAGCCCCACGACAAATGCAAGCCCCATGGCAAGCGCCATATCAAGCGCCGAAAAGCTGGTGATGTTCTCAAGAAAACTTGACTTAAATAAATCGCTAAAATTCATATTCTATCTCTCCTTATCCGTAAATGCGGCAGGCCGCGTACTTTGAATACGCCTCAGTATGGCGTGTGTTGGTTTGTATCAGGTCTCGCATGATGTCGGGCAGGAAGTTGTCGTACTTCACTTCCAGAAGCAGCATGCCCGGATCGCAGACATAGAGCGTCGGCAGCTCACGCTCGAACAGCCCCGTCGAATAAAGGCCGGTCCTGACCTCCGAGTCAAAGGTCACGCGTACATTACCGTATGGGTAAATATACGCCTCCCGCCAATAATCCACAATCGTACGGGGTTTTAGTCTTTGCCAGCGCATTTTGCTGTAAAACTCCACGATAAGCGGCTCGGGGGAATCTCTCATCCATTCGGTGTCGCCTTCCATTATTCGTTCGGCTTGCTCCGCCGTGAGCAATTCCGACTGCTTATTGCACAAGCCGTTTATCTTGCTCTTTTTTTCCAGTCTGATAATATCTTCGTTCCCGTTATAAAGACGTATCCGGAATTTTTCGCGGTTTGGCAGCCCGTAAATCTTCTCTCTGAGTGCTTTGTCGTCGTCGTTGTCAAAGTAAAGGCTTCGTATATGATAACGTCCGTCCGCCCCCGCATTTGGGTCAAGCCTTGCGACGGTTTTCACACGCTGCCTGATCGAATGATAATCAAGCAGATTTATTGTGTGCTTGTATTCATGTCTGTATTCCAATTGGTTCATAGTCATCAGCTCCTTTGCGCACATCTTACAGGGATAAGCTTAATCGAAGCTTAATGTAATTGTGAATGTTTCGTGTTCATTAAGCTTCCTTTAAGTTTATTTTGTATGATATAATCATAACCACGAATAGGAGGATGGAGCGATTGCGGATTTTAATAGTAGAGGATGAAAAGAGACTTGCTGAAACGCTTGCTGACATCATAATGGAAAATAATGATATTGCCGATGTAGCGAACGACGGAGAAAGCGGACTGGACAATGCGTTAACCGGAATATACGACGCAATCATACTTGACGTCATGCTTCCTAAGATGGATGGTTTTGATATTGTCCGCCGGTTAAGGAAAAATGGATTAAAAACACCGATACTGATGCTCACGGCAAAAACGGAGCTCTCAGACCGGGTAAAAGGGCTTGATTACGGAGCGGATTATTATTTGACCAAGCCGTTTGAAACGGCGGAGCTGCTGGCCTGCCTTCGGGCGATTCTCAGACGGGGGGAGAATCTGAAAACGGAAAAGCTGTCCTTCGGAAATATCACCCTTGACACGGCTGCAAGCCAGCTGTCCTGCAGCGGCCGCTCCGTAAGGCTTGGCGCGAGGGAGCTGGGGCTTTTGCGTTTGCTGATTGATAACAAATCCATTTTATTATCAAAAGAAAGCATTTACCTGAAAATCTGGGGCTATGACAGCGAGGCGGACGACAGTATTGTTGAAGTATACCTGTCCTTTCTCCGAAGAAAGCTGGAACATGTCGGGTCGAACGTAAAGATATCCGTGGTTCGGCGCATTGGGTATCGTCTGGAGGTGATGGAATGATACGAAAGCTGCGCCGTAAGTTTATATTCGTTTTGATGAGTGTTGTCACGCTCATTCTGCTGGCTATTTTTATTTCTATGCTGCTTTCGGTGTCGTACAACACTCGCCGTATGAGTGAAGCCATACTGCAACAGGCACTTGTAATGCAGCCGTCCCCTCAAGATTTCCAGCCGCCGCAAGAGGAAAGCGGACTGGATTTGGCCAATATGCCTATGCCAAACGCCCGGCTATCGGTTTTGGTCGCTGAAATCGATGCGAACGGAAAGATAGTATTTGTGACGAATCAACTATATTTTATCAAAGAGGAGGCAGCGGTATCCATCATCCAGACAGCGATGAATACCGCCGGGAATATGGGAATCCTCAACGATTACGGATTACGCTGGTTAAAATCGGAGGATGGTGATCGAATCGCGCTGGCCGACATATCCATAGAACAGGAAATGCTGAAAAATCTGATTATGAATACCTTGCCCATCGGCGGCGCGGCGCTTATGGCTTTCTTTTTTATCAGTCTGTTTTTGGCTCGTTGGACAGTGCGCCCTGTGGAACGCTCATGGGCAAGACAGCGGCAATTTATCGCCGATGCCTCACATGAGCTTAAAACACCGCTGACCGTCATTCTCTCCAATGCCGATATGTTGAGCGAAGATGAAGCTTATACCGGCGGGAATAAATTTCGCAGACTGGAACACATTCGGGAAGAAGCCAGACGCATGAAAAAGCTGGTTGAGGCTTTGCTTGAGCTGGCCAGATCTGACGATGCGGAAAACATAAGGATTCAAGAACAGGTTGACTTCAGCTTTATTGTAACGAGCGCAGTTCTTACATTTGAGCCGGTTATTTACGACGAAAGAAAAAAGATGTCTCACAATGTGCGGAATGATCTCTTTGTTACGGGTGATGCCACGCGCTTGCAGCAGCTTATAAGTATTCTGCTTGATAACGCAGTAAAGTATAGTCCCAAGGAGGGGCAAATCCTGGTTGAATTAAAAGAAGGAGACAAAAAAACAGTTGTTCTCACGGTGATTAACGACGGGGAGCCGATTCCAAAAGAGGCGCTGAGTCAAATATTTGAGCGTTTTTACCGTATTGATAAAGCAAGAAGCGCGCCTGGCAGCTTCGGCTTGGGGCTTTCAATAGCAGAGAGCATTGTAAGGGAGCATGGCGGAAAAATATGGGCGGGGAGCGACAGTGAAACAGGGAATGGTTTCTATGTTTCTTTGCCGTTAGCGTAGATTTGTATTTGTGGCTAATTAAGTTGAATACATGATTACAGCGAGTTTATATACTTTGTACAATGGGGAAAATAAATGGACTTGACAAATTATTTTGCGGTTATAACCATAAAAACTATTGAATTTCAACATTTGTTGCGGTATAATATTAGTATATGGAGGTATTATATATGATTGATAGACCAATTTATACAAAAAAAATTATGTCCTATACAGATACACCGTTTGTAAAAATACTTACCGGCGTACGGCGTTGCGGGAAATCCACTATTCTTAAAATGCTTGTAGAAGAGTTGAAAAAGCGTGGGATAGAGGACTCCAGGATTCTGCATTACAATTTTGATTCCCTGGAATACGAGGATATAAAGACAGCAAAAGCATTGTTTTCTGAAATCAAGCAGCGGCTTTCTTCTGATGGGAAAACCTATCTGTTCCTGGATGAGATTCAGGAAGTGATGTCATGGGAGAAGGTCGTTAATTCCCTCATGACTGATTATGATGTGGATATTTATGTGACGGGATCCAATTCCAGAATGATGTCATCGGAGATTTCCACCTATCTCACCGGCAGGTATGTATCTTTCCGGATTTATCCGCTCTCTTTCGCGGAGTATCTGACTTTCCGCAAAAACTTTACCGAAACAGCGGATACACATACGGAACTGGCTAATTACCTGCGGTTCGGCGGATTTCCGGCGGTACACCTGCAAAACTATTCATCTGATGAAATCTACACGATTGTTAAGGATATCTATAATTCCACCATTTTCACGGATATTGTAAAGCGTAACCAGATTCGCAAAGTGGACCAGTTGGAGCGTATTGTACGCTTTGTATTTGACAACGTGGGAAAAACCTTTTCTGCGGCATCCATATCAAAATACCTGAAAAGCGAGAAACGTAACATTGATAACGAGACGGTTTATAACTATCTGAGCAAGCTGGAAAGTGCCTATATCCTTCACCGCTGCTCCCGCTATAATGTGCAGGGCAAGGAAATCCTGAAAACACAGGAGAAATTCTATCTGGCCGATCCTGCTTTTAAGTACAGTGTTTTGGGATATAGCACCGGCAGTGTCGCTGCAATGCTTGAGAATCTTGTATATCTGGAACTACGCCGCAGAGGGTACGATGTTTATGTTGGTAAGCTGGATAAAACAGAAATAGACTTTATCGCCACAAGGCAGGAGAATAAGCTGTATATTCAGGTGACAAAGGAGATTATTGAACCGGAAACAGAACAAAGGGAATACGGCAGGTTATTGGATATCCGCGATAATTATCCTAAGTATGTACTTCGCACCGATGCATTTGCGGGAGGGAATTATGAAGGCATAAAAACCATGCACATCGCAGATTTTCTGCTGAGTGAAGCGTATTGAGAAGAGTCAGTGCTTCCGGTCATAACAGCAGGCACAATTTGTTCTGGTTGATACTTTTGACAATCCCAATCAATATGCCATTTTTTGCAATAGTTTATGGAGATTCTCATTTTATATGTCTCAATAGTTTAATGTTAAAAAACAAAGCAATGATTCCAAGTATAACAAACAAGACAACCAAACCCAGCAGTTGTGAAATATTTAAAACAATTCCGAAATAGGAATGCATAATTGTTTGAGAGATTACACATACAGCTACTCCTGTGAGTAATATAAGCAAAACCGGTGCAAGCTGATATGCAATTCTCTTTTTCTTTAAAAGCATTACACCACAGTATATTGTAGTCGGCAGGATGATTGCCAAATCAATGGTAAAGGTTGGCTCCGTTGTATATATATCAATAATTTCCATTGGCCTCCCCGATATTACCACAGGCAGGATGTATGATAGCCACTGTAAAGAACAGCCCCAAAAAATCAAAAATATCGCCATACCAGTCCATCTTTTGTCATATACTTTCTGTTCAAAAGACTTTTTCCTCAATAAATCAGTCATTGAAATGACAAATGCAAAAAAAGTACATCCAAATTGCACAAGGTAAAGCAAAAATAATCTATTGAGCGATACGCCGTGCAATTTCGCCGGTTGCTCCGTATTTGGAGGCATAAAGAATTAATGTTTTCATGGGCGTAGTCCTTTCAATAAAATATCAATTTGACGATTCATCAGGTTATCCCTGTGTTCCTGTGAAATAGTTTGTTCAATAATGAGTCTGGACAGTAAGCCAAACATGGCGCTCCAAAGAGCCTGTGCAGTGAGCTCAGTATTACAAGGTTCAAATATTCCGGCTGATATACCGGTTTCTAACGCCTTTATAAGACCTCCAAAAGCCGGACGTTTTTCCAGAATGCCTTCTTCCAATACGGCTGTTATTTCCAAAACCTGCGGTGAGGAACTAAACATCATAGCTTTGTACAGGGAAGACCACTCAAGGCAATTATATATATAACCTTTCATAGAGGTGCGGATGAGTTCATCAGGGGGCAAACCCGTATCTATTGGTCTTACGGCATTAATGATTTTTTGATATCTTTCTTGTAATATACATAAAATGATATCATCTTTACTTTTAAAATAATGGTAGATACTTCCTGATGAATAGCCCATTTCATTGGTGATGCGGCGAATAGATAAAGCTTCCAGACCTTCTTCTGATATGATACGCTGTGAAATATCAAGAATACGGCTTTTTATTTCTTCAGAATGCTGCTGTTGGCGTTTCCTGGACATATAGACTCCTTTAAACAGTGTTTAATAATTGAACTATGATTAATTATATGGAAATGTATGTGATTTGTCAAGAGGTTTCAGAAGATCCTTTCAAAACGCTTTCAAAACGGAAAAATATAATTTGTGTTTTGGATAGATCTATGTTATCCTCTATGCAAAACACTTGCGCCGCTTTGGAGGTTATTATAAATGAAAACAAAAAACGGGATTGAAATTCTGCCGATAAAAATCAACTTTAACGTAACTGCGGACATTAAGCGTTTTGTTAATATACACATAATTCTGGCAGAAAAAGTTTACCTGATTGATGCGGGTGTTTCTGGAGCTATCGAACAAATACGATCCGCTTTACAGAACGCCGGACGAACAACGGAAGAAATCGGCGGCATATTGCTTACCCATACTCACCCGGATCATATTGGGTGTGTCATGCAGATCAAAGAACTTGCACCACAGTGTAAAGTCTACGTTTCGGCAGCTGAGAGAGGGTGGCTCGAAAATATTGATTTACAGTATCAGCAACGTCCCATTCCGAATTTCTATATGCTCTCGGGTGCCTCTGTTCAACCTGATGTTTTGGTTCGGCCAGGTGACGTCATTGTTTTGGAGGACGATATCAAATTAGAAGCCATCGACTGCTCTGGTCATTCGCATGGTTCATTAGCTTACTATTGGGCTGAACATGGAACCATATTCACAGGTGATGCAATTCCTGCAGCTAATGACATTCCGATATTTTCCAGTTTAACGCATTCAATAGACACTCTCCGCCGTTTGCAAAATATTGATGGTATAAACCAGATCTTTTCGGCCTGGGAGGAATGTAAACACAGCGCCACGATCAGGAATCACCTTGCATGGGCGGAAGATATGCTCACAGGCATTTCCACTGCCATATCGCAAGTTTGTCAGAGGTCAGATGCATGTTTTACATCTTTTGAGGATAAGCACCGAATGATATGTAAAACATTAGGGTTGACCGCGCTGCAAGAACACCCGCTGTTCATTAGGTCTATCAAGGCTGGGATACAGGAGTATTATGAAAATTTGCTGTACAGGACCTGCAAGAATCTTGAAAAAAGAGGATTCAAGACGGTTGTTTGCCCCGACTCACAGGATGCTTACAGGATTGTATCAGAAATGCTTGATGCCTTGCAGCCGGATATCATCGGGTTTGGCAATTCGCAAACGGTACGTTTTTGCGGGATATTGGAATTGGCTAATCGTAAGGGCAAAAGAGTATATCAGCATGACCCACGCAATTTTTCTGCTGTGGAAGATAGGATTGCTTTACATTCGGATGTATATTTTACTTCTGCGAATGCGCTGTCGGAAGAGGGGTATATTGTAAATATTGACGGCACCGGCAATAGAACCGGCGCAACCTGCTTTGGTCCCCAAAATGTCATTTATGTTGTAGGAAGGAACAAAATCACGCCCACTCTTGATGACGCGTTAAAGCGGGCGCAGAATGCTGCTGTACGTCTTGCTTCGTTTTATAAGCGGAAGACACCCTGTGCCAAAACAGGCAGATGCCATGACTGTCTGGCCGCCGAATGTGTTTGCGGTGTAACGACTGTTCATCGGAAGGCGTTAATCGGGAATGTAATAAATGTCATCTTAGTAAATGAGGATATCGGCTTGTGACGGTGAATGAGCGGTGCGGGATCGCTCATTCCTTTTTGTATTCTAAAATATCTCCGGGCTGACAATCTAAAACTTCACAAATTGCCTCCAGAGTGGAAAAACGAATAGCACTTACTTTGCCAGTTTTGATTTTTGACAGATTGACATTAGCAATCCCAACTCTGTCTGATAGCTCATTTAAGGAAATTTTCCTGTCTGCCATCATGCGGTCAAGGCGTAAAATAATCGGCATTGTCAATCCCCCTATAAGGTTTCATCAACCTGCTTTTGCAGGGAGATACCATATTCAAATACTAAGGCAATACAATATACAACTAATCCGGCTACGAATACACCGCCTCCTAAAGATGTGTGTACGGATACGGTAATATTATCGCTTAAAACAATCGGAGAGTACTTGTTGAGAACCCACTGTGAAAGAAGCATATGAGGTTCTAAAACCACCAGTAATAAAGCAATGGCTTTTAGTCGTTTAATATTTTTTAGGTTAAATGGTGTTTCGTCTCTTCTTGTGGAGAACAGTAAAACCAAAGCAATTACCAATGTTGATAATACGATAAGTACTCCAATGGAAAAGATAACAATGTTGGCAGTATGCCGCGTGGCAGTATTTAGGACAAATCCCCTAATAGCCTGGATGGTAAACCATAACAGTACCAGACTGGCCACCGCAAATAGAACAGATGCAGTCCGTTTGATTTTTTTAGTATCCGTCATTATACGACCTCCTTATTCAATATAAATATACAATAGCAGAAAAATTAATGTTTGTCAACATATAATTAATGATAAACATTAATATTTTATCGAAAAACATACTTTTGCAGAGCGGGAGGAGGGGACGGTGTACATACTTTTTCAAATGAATGGGGAGTCGTTATACTAAACTCTTAAATAATGGTTCAATATGTTCTTTAAACAAAGCAATTCAGGTCAAGAAAAATATATTACCATGAGGTATAATTTCTTTGGAGGGTAGGAAATGGAGAATCGGGATAAAATCAATGCAGTGCAACGTATGCAGGATTATATTGTATCGCACATCAATGAGGAAATAACCATGCAGGATTTAAGCAACGTTTTTTGCTTTAAAAATATCACTCAACAAATCATTAAAAATAGCTTGTGGAATTTATCAGTCTGAAATGACAGAAGCAAACGGTTGGTCCAATCCCTGCTCAAATACCCCGTTGTCACGCCAGAACTTATGCCAAAAAATGTGATTTATGCCGGTACGGTGGAGAAACTCATACACTTTCGCTTTGCGAGGGGGAATTTCATACATGCCGGCCAGCAATGCCGCAGTCTCTTTATGGAACTGTCCGTACCCGGCATAATAAGCGCCAAGTGCCTGCAGATGCCTGAACAGCTTTTTGTTCATATAGTCCGGCAGAAACGAGATTCCGGCGGCATCCCCCTTTGTTACCACTCCAAGGTTTTCATAGCCCATGCGTTCGGCAAATGCATTCAGGTAACGCACCAAAAACCTTGCCTGTGCCCCTTCCACAAAGCCAGCCTGAACAACAAAGCCAATCCTTTGCCCCGTTTTGGCAGGGGTCATCTGCTCAAACAATTTCATCACAATACCGGGCATGGCGTGGACATACAGCGGCATGAAAATAAGCAGTGTGTCCGCTTGGGCAATGGTCAGGGCAAGTTCTTCTGCCGATTCCTTCACCACGTATCGCACAGGGTAATCCTGCCCGGCCCCTGAAATGAACCGGCGGATAAAAATCTCTGAGTTTCCGGTCTGTCCTCTTGGGGATCCGTTTATAATCAATGTATTCATACGGCTGCACCTCCTTGCATATACTCTTCAACCGGCTTAATGATGGTTTTTTGGATGTGAAATTGATAGAAAACACGGTCAAGATACTCTTCATACAAGTGCCGCGCCTCTTCACTGCTAAAAGTCCCCTGATAAAACACCTCAATATCCGGATAGTGGTCATAACGTGGTACATGCATCGATTCCCCGGTTTTATAGGTTGTGTAGGGTAAAAAATGTGGAATCAACCGGTCGAATAACGTTTTCAACCGTCCGCTGACGAAATCACAGGACACGCCGATTAAAAACACCGCTTTGTCGGCCTGAATAAAAGCCGTGTAGAAATCATCTAAGTCTTTGAATGCACAACGCCCCGGCGTTTTTTGCCAGCAAGACCAGCAGCCGGCACAGTCTCTGATCTCCCGCCTATTTAAGTCCAGCACAAAGGCAGCGTCTGGAATATCGATTCCGTCCACTTCTCGTATCACTACAGTTTTCATATGGCCCCCTCCTTTGAAAGATAGCTGGAAATGGCATCGATCAACACATCCAGCGCCTGTTGCTTGCCAGTATCACTAAACATTGTGTTAGTGGCAATCATCCCAAGACAATCGGTCAGTAAGGCCACCGCTTCCATTTTGTTTGTACCAACGCCCAGGAGTTCCAGGCTGCGCTTAAAATAATCAGCGGACTTTTCGTTCTCCCTGCTGCGGTATTCTCTCGGAAGCTTTCGCAGGAGCACTTCAAGATCTGTTGGCGAAAGATATAAGATTACGCTATCCGGAGCGAGGTACACCTCCCGGAAGAACTTCTCTATTTGCTCCTTATCAAATAACTCCTGGGACATAATTGCTTCCATGCGAGCGAACAGTTCCGCTTCGCTGCGCTTTAGCACCTCGTATATCCCAATTTCCTTTGACGGGTAGTACGCATAAAACGCTCCCTTGCTAATGCCTGCCGCCGCCGTGATATCGTCCACCGTGATACCTTTGATTCCGTTACGCCTGATCAGTGCTATGGTATTTTGGTAAATCGCATCGCGCACTAGTTTGCGTTCCTCCTCAGATATTATTTTAGGCACTGGCATCACCCCTTTCCTTTTATTTGACTATATAGACTAAATCCAGTCAATAAAAATATTATACATTGCTTATAGATATTTGTCAAGTCAAAGCGGATACTCGTAATCCGCTTCGCTGCTTACTCGTACGAGTCACTGTAGAACGGTAGGAGATTCTATCTCCTGTTGTTGTAAAACAGTCAGCGCCCTGAAGTTACGGATGACCAAAAACAGCGATAGTCCGCAGGCCAGCACATCGGCTATCGGTCCTGCATACAGAACACCATTAAGACCGAATATCAAGGGCAGTATGATCAACAGCGAAAGAAGGAAAACTCCTTGCCGCAATATGGATAACAGTATCCCTTGCCGGGCATAGCCGATTCCGGTAAAATAATTGACCGTTAAAGGCTGTATACCGAACACGCACACCATCATCATAAAAATGCGCATATATCGCTCTGCAAACTCAAAGTAAAGTTCGCTCCCCCCGCCAAAAATACTGACAATCTGCCGAGTAAATAACTGTAATACAATGAAAGCGAGAATACTGAAAACGAGAGCGGCTGATGCGGCCTTCTTGTATGTCGTCTTCACTCTGACATAATTCTTCGCTCCCATGTTGAAACCGAGAATTGGTTGACAGCCCTGCGCAAGCCCAACGGAAAACGCAATCAATATGCTGTTGAGCTTTGCGATGACGCCCGATACAGCCAGCGGAATATCGCTGCCATAAACCGTAAGCGCACCATAGTGCCTGAGTGTGTTGTTCATCACGATATTCACAGTCGTCATGATGAAGTGGTTGATAAAGTTAGAGGTTCCAAGCTTCACAATCCCTATGATATATTCGAGTTTAATGCGCAGGATAGCCGCATTGATTTTGAACGCTTTGAAGCGCGGAAAATACGCAGCGCACATTAAAAACGAAACAAACTGACCTATCGCCGTAGCCGCCGCTGCGCCTTGTATCCCCCATCCGAACCCATACATGAATATCCAGTCAAGGAAACCGTTCAAAATAGCGCCCGTGGCATTGCATACCATGGCATACGCCGGGCTTCCGTCGGCACGGATCATATGGCTTACAGCTTGCGCAAACAATATGAACGGCATACCAAATACGGTTATTCCAAGATATTGCTCAGCCAGCGGCAGCACACTCTCCGTTGCACCGCAAAGTAAAAGGATTGGTGTTTTGAAAAGAAGTATAACGCTCACAAGCAAAATACCAAAAACAGGCAAAAGCGTAATGCCTGTTCCAACAAACCTTTCTGCTTCCTCCGGCTTTTTCGCCCCCATGCTGATATTGAAATTTGCCGCAACACCTATCCCGATAAGCTGCGCAAACGCATTATTTAACATGGTGATGGGAAATTCAATGTTCGTCGCTGCGTTTCCAAGCATACCAACAACATTTCCGATGAATATCTGGTCGGTGATGTTATACGCTGCGGTAACAAGAAGGCTGATGATAGAAGGAACCGCAAATTTTCTGATAAGGCTGCCAATAGCCGCATGGCCAAGCGGGTTATTTGCATCTTGATTTTCTTTATTGTCTGTTTCCATAAAACTCCTCACCCTCCCCCTTATGATTTGAAATCTTGTCTTTATCCCTTACAAGACTGACAGCGTTTTCTTCCATTTGCATTAACGCATTGTAACGATTATTCGTTGAGTTGTCAACCTTATTTCAGGAAATTAACATAGCAAAAAGTCCCGCAACCTACCGAAATAAAAATGTATATCCTATTGATATTTCAGAATATTTCGGCTAAAATAACATCTGATTATAATTTGGATTTCCTATCCGAAGAGCAAGGGCAAAGAAAAATATGATATTAACCGCGACAGCCTTTGGGTGATTGCCGCCCTAAGGGTCGTTAATTCAGGAAAGGGTTAGACAAACTGATCGATGAGCTGGCCAAAGGCAAGTCAATGGAAAAAATATTAAGAAAGTAGGCTGATGGCTAAAAATGGCAGCAGCCGTCACCCCTTAAAGGTTGACGGCTGCATAACGGAGGAGAAGGGATTTGAACCCTTGCGCCGGAAAAAACCGACCTACCGGATTTCGAATCCGGACCCTTCAGCCGCTTGGGTACTCCTCCTTATATTAAACTAAAGGCTATTTGGTTGCATGACCGCTTCGATACGCTTTCAATGACAACAAAGTAATTATATCTTTATGCCATAAAATAGTCAACCATTACTTTCAAAAGCGAAGAGCTGATTCGCCCGGAACTTAAACACTGCCAAAAAACAGCCGCCGTGGGAGGCGATATGCTTCACGCAAAAATTAAAGGGCGCCTTTAGCGGCGGGCGAAATCCACTGCTTACGATCGGGTAGGAGGCTAAC
>Ga0153924_1000672_pt1 | contig 20483 bp, 27 predicted proteins | sample TSNJ008MetaG_FD_104709 | JGI IMG/M metagenome (GOLD analysis project Ga0153924, IMG submission 104709) | Attine ant fungus gardens microbial communities from New Jersey, USA - TSNJ008 MetaG | ecosystem: Host-associated > Fungi > Mycelium > Unclassified | place: USA: New Jersey, Wharton State...
GGTGGCACTTAATCTCCGGACGGAGTTTCCCGGACACTAATTCACTCATGGTAGATTGTCAATATTTCTGCCGGTAGTTAGGCCGATAACACATTGCCGATCCTTAGTTCGTTACCTCTTGAGCTGGGATCTGTAGATAGTCATTGGGCTGTGCCTGGGGTCTGTCTATACATAGCTTGGGTTCCCCCTGTTGCGGTTGATAAATCACTCCTTAGATGTGACATCACCATGTCACACACATGTCTTGGTGCTACAACACAACATTGAGACAAATCATGAATTCACCTTTCTTGAATCACCCTGAGTTATCACTTGCAAGCTATGCAATACTTGCCATTATATCATACTAGTATTCAGGCATGTGATGCTGAATGACAATAAACCAGACTTCCACTGTCTTTGACCTGCATTATCTTGGGAAATAGCTTCATCATATGGAGCTCATGATAGAGGAGAAGCTCATCAGCAAAGTAAATTCAAAATAAATTGTAAGCCTATATTCATCTCCATTCCAGGGTAGATGCCATCAGGAGAAATTCTGCATATGGTATGTAGGAAAGTCGTGCTCGGCATCTCGGCACGGAACATTTTAGGGAAATGTGTTACATAAATTTCCCCAGACGGCTTACGGGAAGTCAGTCATTGATTGTATTATATTAGAATCCACACTTTTGATCACACATTCAACTTGTAAGAAGACGGTGCGAGAGCTGAAGCTTACATGATACTACTAAACTGATATATGGCTTCGGCCAGTAGATAATGTTCATAGTCATGCCTTACTATTGAAACTGAAAATTAAAATAGAAGCGACACAACGCGAGTTGCTATTTTAACACAACCCACTATGCTTTTTTGGCGCCTCCAGTCGATCTCTTGGCATTGCACTAGGTGGAGGTCGATCAGGCTATAAATGCATGTCCGAATATACTCTGTTCCTTCCTCCTGAGGGACCATGCTTAAAGCTGAAGCAATTGACTCCCTTTCATCCTCTTCATCCACAATAGACGTTCTCGACACTAGCCGGGTGGAAAAAGATGGAGAGACGGGTGGTCAGGAAACTGGACAAGAACATTCTTCCTGTCCTTACGGTTTTCTTCTTCCTTAATTTTCTGGTGCGTATATCTCTTTTTCGCTCTACAAAACCCTCGATTGAATTCTTAGGACCGGACCAATATTGGTGAACAATATTTTAGCCGACTTCTCGCTTATGACTGACATTCAATCGACAGGTAATGCCCGTGTGGCAGGACTCGAACGCGACTTGGGTTTAACGGACAGGCAATATCGAATATGTGTCACAGCACTATTTATCCTCTCTGAAATGCCTTCAAATCTTATTCTCAAATACGTTGGTCCCCGCTGGTTCTTACCAACGATTCTCACAGCATGGGGCGCGGTCACCTGCCTTCAAGGTAGAATCAAGGTCTTATGCGGGAGATTCATTCATGCTTGAAATCTCCAGGCACTGTTACCAATTTCTCAGGACTCCTTGCTGCTCGTTTTTTCATTGGAATGGTTGAAGGACCTATGCTACCCAGTATTGTTCTCTATCTCTCTGCATTTTACACTCGTTAGGAGCTCAGCTTGAAGTTTGTTGGCTACAATCACAACATTTCAATGTGATTCTGATATATTCACATAGGATTGCATTGTTCTTCACAGCGACTTCGGTGAGCTGAAGAACACTGTGGGTGGTATGTTGAGGACGATTAAACACATCACAGCTTGCTGGTGCTTTTTCCGGTCTACTGGCAGCCGCTATCTCAAGAATGGATGGTATCGCAGGAAGACGGGGATGGCAATGGATTTTTATCTTGGTAAGCCTTTTCGCTTTGTGCATTATTGCCAACACATTTTTCCTTGCCTATAGGAGGGTCTGTTGACATTTATCGTTGGGTTTTCTGGTTTTTTTCTTAGTCCGTCGACTCCTGAAGAAGCAAACTTTTTGACCGAGGAGGAGAAAGAGTAAGTCGGTTCTTATTGATCGAGTCTCTTCATGACATCAACACATCATGTAGAGAAATCAAAATTCGCATTGAGAAGGATCGCCCTGCGCTTCTTAATGGAGGACACTTCCAATTAAGAGAAGTCGGGCGGGCCTTAACTTCACCACATGTTATAATGGTGACCTTGATTTCCTTTTTCAATGGCACAGCAATCTATGGTCTTGCCGTTTTCATGCCGACCATTGTCAACACTCTCGGTTTTTCGCCTATCAGATCTCAGCTTCTTGCTGTTGGACCGTTTGCAGCTGCTTTTGTCGGTGCGGATCTCCGTTCAAGTGAGCTAATCCTCTCATTTACGTGAAAGCTGACCCTCTCCTTGCAGTGACTCTGCTGGTATCGTGGGCTTCTGACAGATACAAATCGCGCACCATCGCTATTGCCTGCAGTTCCATCCTGGGTGCCATTGGATACATCATTTACCTCTGTAAGCTATATGCCTTTCTGTCCCTAAAAGGTACCCCTCACGTTTCACAGGTGCTAGTCATAGATATACACTTTACGGCTCCCTCTTCTTGACTGCATCTGGCGCCTATTCAATTCCTCCTATTTCCTCTGCCTGGATTTCAAATAATTCCGAACCTCATTATCGTCGTGCCACTGCCATTGGTCTAGCGGCTGTGTTCACAAATTGTGTCAGAATCTCAAATTTTATGAATGACACGATCGCATTTTTTCGTCTCATCACGAACCTATTTTTATAGGGCGGTATTCTCAGTACCTGGCTTTTTCCGGGATCGGCGGCACCCAAATATAGGAACACGAGTATTCTTAATCTGGTATTGTAAGCCCCCCTATCCCGGTTTGCTTGGATTATTCCTTCACTCAAAATGTTGTTTTTCACAAGTGTTCTATTACTTGGCTTCACTGCCATCTTGAACAGCAGCCTGCTCCATTGGTGGAACAAGAGAAAACAGGATCCAGTCAGACGCCAAGAACTGCTGGCGCCCTATTCCGAGAATGTCGGTGTCGAGGTGGAAGAAGATTCTGGATCCGAGTACGATCGGAATGGAAGAGCAGATCGTCAAGCCTAGCTTGATCTTGGTGACAAGCACCCCGATTTTCAGTATGTTATCTAAGAAGCTGCTGGCGTTGGGTACTGTGGTGGCGCAAGGGTGATTCTCTTGAAAAGCTGTATACTTTGTAATATTCTTTATGTGGATTAGTATTTGAATACGACCGACATGATCTTTCAATGGTTTTATACCTGTGCATATTTTGTAACAGTATCACGATTTGTAGTTTGAACCTTTGTGAAAAGAAAAGAAATAGATGGTCATGCTAGCCAAGGGTATACAATGATTAAATTCACAGCGGCCTTTGGAAGGCTTTGACTTTTTTGAAAAAAATCTTTTCAAAGGGTCTCCTAATTCTTGTAGGTCACCAAACCTGCATCCTTGCATTTCCAGCAACATTTTTTTTACTCATGTCATCTAAATTCCAAAAATCCAACTAAACATCCATAGCCTTCTAACCTAGGAAATAGATCTACATACATACATACAATACACTCAAATCCACGATACATAACGCCTCATCAATTCACTTGTCACAGACCCATACTCCATCGCTTTCGAGACACGCACCGCTTTCTCCGTCGACAACCTCATCCTCGAATCCAATTCCGAATACGACGAATAAAACGCCAACAACACAGCAGCAGGAACCTCACTATGATCCCCGTCCTCTGCCTCCTCTTCCTTTCTGTTCATGTTCCTGGCGGCCCGTTCTTCGACAGCCCTCAACCACGCCTCGGTATCGACTCGTTCCATCTCCATCGAACAAACTTGGATAAAGAGTGAAGCGATCGTACTCCACAGCGTCGTCGTAGGATTCTCGAGATGGTAATAGTGGACAAGGCCTTCATCATCTTGTTGCAAAGCGAGTTCCATCACGGCTTTGCCACAGTAATCAGCAGGCAACCAGCGCGTGTCCTACATGATCGGTAAGTTTATGACAGAAAAAGTAGACAAGGGAAAAACCCCTAACCGGTAGTTTATCAGGCACTTTTCCCAAAATCTTGCTCGACTTGAACATCGTAGGCATATACTCTGTCGGCGCCCAATAACCATCTACCGACGACCCTGCAATTTGTCCAGATCTAATGACGGTAACAGGAACGCCCGACTTTCTCGCAGCTTCATCTAACACTCGTTCACATACATATTTGGCTTCACCGTACCCTCCTGGCCCGATCAACGTCGGATCGGGGAGAGGCTCTTCAGGTACAGGTGTCTCGGGGTCATACCTCGACACGACACCGATGGAGGATATGAAGACGACCCGAGGTGAGGCCGGTAGTGTCGATGCGCAGGACAAGTTAATAAGGTTCCGAGTACCCGCAATATGAACCTTCTCAAAACGCTCCAGGCCCCAGTTGAAATTGAGCTCCCATGCGGTATGAATGATATGAGTCAAACTGCCGCGAAGCTAACGCGCCCATGAGCGACAATACCAGTCAGTCCAAGCGTTTGAAAAAAAAAGGTTGAAACTGAACCTCGTCATATTTCTCGCTCGACAACCCAAGATCAGACTGGGAAAGATCAACTTGCACAAACACCACTTTCGGCGAGTTTATGAGGAGCTCGACGGGTAAAGACCGGTCTCGGAACAACTGTGTTTGCTTTTGCATAGCCACATTCGATGGACCGCGATGGAGACAATACACTTTCACGACATCATCCCTTTCCAACAGATTTCTCAATAAATGAACACCAAGACTTCCAGTACCTCCTGTGATGGCGAGTACCTTCTTCTCTGGGACAGCGGCCACTGACACTGGGCGTTCAGGGAGGGTTGCAGTCCATCGATCAACACAAGCTTCGATGCGCGAGATCATGGCAGCCGAATCATTGTTCTTGATGACTTCGCCTTTGGAACATGCGACGAGGTACCCAGCGAGTTGAGAAATCGTAGGATGTTCATAGGCCACGTTATGCCCGAGTTCTTGGTCCTTGGCGAATTTAGCGAACAGAGGCTTGATATCGCTACGGATTTGCACAGCATGAAGTGAGTCCAAACCTATCAGCTACATGAGGACGGACGACCACCATCGTCACAAAAAAAAGAGGTGAACTCACCGCTCTCAAAAAAGTCGTCAGAGTCCTCTATGGGCCTCTTTGCAACTTTATTCAAGACATCTCTCACGTATTGGTGTATTTGCTCAGGAGTCTCAATGCCCGTGACCGTTCCCTCGCCGACTTCAACTTCCAACGCTGTATACGCAGCATCAATCTCGTCCTGGTACAAAGTGATTGTATCCTTGGTCTTGATCGAGCTTTTATCCGATAGCGCAAAAGGTTTGGTTTCAGAATCAGCTACAATGACCATTTGTCTGATGATGCGAGAGTGTTGGGGGATGATGGTATTGAGATACTCGATCGAGGGCCAGATGGCATCGACGAATGCTGATTTAGAAGGGAAGCGAGGGGTTTTTGGGTCTTGACGGACAAGGATGCCGTTCAGAGGACGACCGGTACCAAAGACAACGATGCCATCAATGAGAGGATCGTCCAACAGCGCCAATTCTATTCGCCAGACTCGAGTTAGCATTTGGACTTGGGCCTGCCAACAAAAACTGGTATACCGATTTGCCTGTTGTCCGTTTTCTCGCCATTGCTTAAAACTGTCTGGAATGAGAGACAAGGGAACAAATGGAGAGGTGTTCAAAAGTCACAGCAGGAGAGATAACCTACCACGCTATCTTTGCGCCCACGATGTAAGAATAGTCCTTTCATGCGCTTTATTGTTTAGTGTCCTTGAATGAGAAGTGCCATACTTTACCTGGGATAGTCGGATGTCGTTCCCATAAGTCTTTGGTAGCAAAACCGACGGGGTTCTGGTGATTCAAGACCGCAGGTATTGTGATCTTCGCCTGGTAGGTGAGAACACATTAGAGATTAAAAATGTGCTCAAGAAGCAAACGCACGCATATGATTAGTTCACTGAGCTTATCGTTGAATGGCTCCCAGTGGAGATTAAATTGGTCATCGCGCAAATGAATATAAGGCATATCTTCAAGTCTCGTCTCGGGAGGTCCAGGAAAGTCGGTGTAAACAAGCAAACTAGTTTCTGTCCTATCAACCAAGAGATACACATCAGCTCCCTCTCTCTCTCTCAGTTTATCGAATGAAACTCACGTTCCGTATACTTGTACGATGGGAACCCCCATCTCGATCAATTGCTTACCAGCGGCTTTGTCTAATGCAGCACCTCCAGTGAAGATTCTTTTAGTGGTTTTGAGGACTTCATAGTCAGCTGGAGGTTCGCGTAATGCATCTTCGACGAGCACTGGGGCCAAGAAACACAAGGCTCCAGGTAGACGTCGCAAGTGACGAAGGAAGGTAACACTTGTCAGAGGTAGCTTGGTGTGAACAAAGGTAGGGATGTGCCCCGCTCCAATAGGCCAGCGGGTGAAGCAATAGAGACCAATTCCCTGATGAGAAGTTTTCTCAAGTTGAGCTGCTTGTTATGACTCGACGAGGATGAACGCACATGGAAAATGGGGAGAGGAGCATAGACTGGTGCACCGACATAATTGACGTTGGTCCTGATAGCTGTGATATCGGTCAGGATATGTTCGTGAGATTGAGGGATCGGCTTGGGGTGGCCTATCGGAGAAGATCTGATTTGAAGTTGGATAGCTGATTTCACGGAGAAACCCACCTGATGTACCGCTGCTGTGCAGGTACAACGGAACTTGTTCAAACACTTCCTGGGAGACTGGCTCGACTTTGATGGGGCCTTGAGGTAGTTCAATATCAATAGCGATGTCTTCGGGGTTGATGATATCGAGAAGCCTTATTGGTATGTCCTCTAGCGCGGCTTCGGCAGTTTTACGGCTCTTAGCGTCTGCGATCAGGGCTTTGGCACCGACAGCCTTGAGAAGACTGGCGTTCCCTCCGACACTGTTCCTACTTGATAATAAAAGAACCTGTCGATCACCGGCATATCAGATATGATGAAGAAAGAAAGCGGATGAATCCACTCACGGTCCAGTGATTCAACCATCCAGCAACGATGTTGACAAAGTGTGTGTAAGTACTATTAGCACCAAGTAGCGCATATGTCATTTTCCCTTCATCGCCCAGTTTCTCTCTCAGGACCCTGGCGACTTTCAGAGAATCGATGTACAGTTTCTTGTAATTGACATTAACGAGCGGGGCCTCTTCTTCGTCTCCGTCCATGATACGAGCAAAGACACGGTCACCGAAATTGATCCCGAGTTGATGGTAGACATCCCAGAGAGGGATATGGTCAAGTTGAAGGGAATCAGAAGGGAGAACAGGCGTTCCTGTGAGTTTCGAGCTGGACATTGAGATGGGGCTGAACTCTGGCGATGACATTTTAAATGTAACCTTTAAGCTAACCTTGTGGGTAAGGGAAGCATGAGCGCTCAAAAAGAGAAGTGTTATACCGGACCCACTAGATCAATCATTGTTCTGATCCACTGCACTGATGGATGATGTCCCGTAGGCAGTGGATAATTTTCCGTAAGCAGTAGATGATCTCCCGTAAGCAGGTTTAGGAAACCCTGTGTACACAAATTCTCCCGGAATGTCGCATGTCAAGATGCCATTCAAATTTGGGGGTCTCTCCCAGACTTTTCTAGATATGGCACCCTTGCCAGACTTCTCCAGCCTTTTATGGATAGACGGATCAATATCACATACCATATCCAGAATTTCTCCTGATGGCAGTGGAGATGAGTAGAGGCTTACAATCTATTTTGCTGATGAGTTTCTCATGAACTCCTTATGATGAGGTTATTTCCCAAGATCAAAGAGTCTGAATCATTTTGTCATTCAGCATCACATGCCTGAATACTGGTATGATATATAATAGCAAGTATTGCACAGTTTGCAAGTAACAGAGGTCAATCCATGATTTGTCGCAATGTTGTGTTGTTGCAGCACAAAGCAAAACACGTACCAGACGCGTGTGTATGACACAACGATGTCTTATCTACGGGAATTTCATTTCTCCTAGATTTCCTCAGAACATGGAACAAGGTTTGCACTACCTACACTCCAAGATTCTTACAGAAAGTCATCCAATCCCTACCTGTATTTAAAAAAATCCAGGAGATCCCAATATCAACACCTCTCATTCAAAGCTTCTCTCATTCAATACTTCTCTCACTCAATACTTCTAGAAGCTATCAAAAGCAAATCTGACATACGCACATTTCCTCCGATGTCAAAGTCACCCGCTTGGATTGAAACGTCAAGTCACTTGACATTAAAATATGCGCCTGCCCCGTGCGATAATCCAAACCACCACTGTCATGGCCGCTCGTAGCTAGCTCATGAGAGACGATTAATATCAATGGCAAGCTTATATTTGTCTTCATTCCACAACAGATGCGATCATTCCTACGAACTTTGATCCGTCTATCCATAAAAAGCTAGAGAACATCTAGGCAAAGGAGATCACACAACATCTAGAACCCCCAAATTCGGAAGCATGCAGCGCTCTCCCGGACTGCCTACGCAAGTCACCCATCCTCAGGTTATATGATCCTCAACACGAGTTTCATGATCCAATAAAGCACCGGCGCTCCAAAGATCACGGGTAAATTATTGTATATCTATCTAGTCTACGAGCGATGCAGGCCAGTTGACTAAAAACTCGTAATAATCCTCTTGATGCGGGGTAATCTTGGCAAGCTTTCCCAATTTCTCATCTAAAACAACACAATCATAAACCTTTTTTCTTGACAAAAAAAACGACAGAAAAAACTCACACAAAGGGTCATTCAGATGTTGTTTAAAATGCTTCAACTCCCACTTCCTCTCCTCAGCAACCTCATTCTTCCTCATCTGCCTCTGATGCACTTCAATCTTACTCTTCTCGCGACTAGCCAAATCATGGTCCCCCTCCCTGATCCCTTTAGCAACCAAATTCCACAGCGTGCGCGTCTCGTAGGGACCTTGCGTTCCATCAGGCTCGCCTCCTACAACCGTGACAATCTCTTTGCTGTGGCTAACAACATCGTGAAAATCGGTCTCTGCACAAGGCCCTTTTGTGAATTTGGAGTTCTCATGCCATAAACCTTCAATGACATGTTCCTTGGTAGCCGAACCACCCATCCCGGGGAGAGGCGTGAGGGTGGCCTTGAAGGTGTGGGATTTGCCGGTAAAGTAGCCCTTGCCTTTGTATTCAATGGTAGCAAGGAAACCATCGCCGATGATAGAGGAAGTGTCTGTGAGTTCAATGTAGGGAGATCCGTACCAGAGACCATCTATTCGGAGTTTGGGAAGGGTGATGAGGTATTCGGAGCCGTTGACAGTGAGCACGGCATGTCCTATTTGACGTACGATGATGGATCCAGCTATTAGAAAGAGGTGAGCGAGCGAGTAGGTGCGAGGAGATCAGGGGCGTACAGCTGAAACTGGTCTTTTGGGCATTGTGGCCGACGAGTTTGAGACCTTTGGATTTGTTCTCGATGACATAGGCTGTGATGGGTGGGTGGTGGGAGACCTGCTCGACGAGAAGAGTAGTGCGACCGGCGTTGTTGGTGTCTGGCCAATAGCCGTAGAAAAGCCTACAGAGTTGAGATCGGGCGAGGACTGAAGCGCAAAGACGTACTCTCCGAGAACGGGGTTGAGGGGCCTGAGATAAAGCAATTAGATGGGGAGAAAGAACGGAGGGAAAAAGTACTTTTTCTCCGAGCCCATGACCTCGTTTCTGGAAGTGTACTGGTCCTTGAGAGTGCTCTGGAGATGAAAGTGAGTGGGGAAGAAGAGAAAAAAGGGAAAAGCGCACGATGAACCAGCGGAGGACAGCCAAAGCACGAGCCTCGGCATCGGGAGCATCTGCAATAGCGGAAAAAATATGGGGGCGTTCGCACCAGTAGGCTGAACAGATACGATGAGCAGGAAGAAGAGAGGGCAGAGGAGAGGAATACCGGGAAACTCTGTGAGAGAAGTAGGAGAGAGGATAAAGGGAGGAGCGGTGAGGGCCGAGAGATCGCCGGAGACGGCGGCGATGCTGGTAATTTAATTGAGCACGTGGTCATTTATGTGCAAAAAATACGCACGCCTTGAGAAAGGACGACCAGGAGCTGCGCTGGGCAGCGGGCACGACGTCCATGCAATTCACGCCGTCACACTTGTCACACCGGCTCTCTTCCCTGGTGTTCACGTGATTACCCGGCCGGTCCGTGCACTTTTTCGCAGGGGCGAGGCTGCGAGGCTCTGCTCGCCCAGCCCTACCAGGTGCTTTTTTATCGTCGCTTATAATATTCCCGCCTGCCTGATTTCGACCCGTTGTTGCGCCGCGGTGAGTGTGTCGTTGCAGCTGTGGCGTGCCCTGGCGGTGGCCCGGGGGTGGTGGCTGTCTGTGTGCAGCGGCGAGCGTCAGGGCTGGGGCGTATTGTTTGTTTTGTTTGGCCCCTGAGACGCGTCGCGGCTGATTTTGGGTGGCTGCTTGCTCACTTGCTTTTGGTTTCGTCCAGATGCCCAAGGATACAACCAAGCCAAAGGTGCTGTCCATCTCTCTCCATCTCTCTCTTTCCTGCCCTCACTGCTCCCCCCCCAGCGCAAGGCAGCAGAAAAGGCCGAAAAGGCCCCTACCCGCAACTCAAAGTCCAAAAAGGACCCAAAGGCCCCCAAGCGCGCACTCTCCGCCTACATGTTCTTCAGTCAGGACTGGCGCGAGAGAATCAAGGCCGAGAACCCCGATGCCGGCTTTGGCGAAGTCGGCAAGTTGCTGGGTGCAAAATGGAAAGAAATGTCGGATGAAGAGAAAAAGGTCTCCTTTCTCTCTTCTTGCGTGATAACCGTGCTCATCCTCTTCTCATCAAGCCTTACATCGATGCTGCTGCCGCCGACAAGACCAGGGCTGAAAAGGACAAGGCTGCCTACGATGTGAGTCCCCGTTTCTCCTGCTCCTTCCTCAATCACTCATCCCCGCGCTTTCAGAAACAGGGCAAGAAGAGCGCAAGTGCAGAAGAAGACGAAGACGAAGAGTGACATGCTTTCTATATATTTCTCTCTCTCTCTCTCTCTCGTCGCTCCTTGCCTTGTTGCATATATCCACCCCCCTCCACAACCCCCCCTCGCAACCCCGTCATGGCGTGTCGTATTCCCTCTCTCATAATCCTTTTCTTTGTTGCTGAATGTTTTTGTTCGTTATTAACAGAAATAAATCTCATGCTATAAATCCTTTAAGACACAATTGTCTAAGCATTTCAAAAGGTAGTGGGCAACGCGTTGACAGGGTCAAGTCTCTAAGTTTTGGCACGATGATGATTGATATTCGTCATTTCTAGTGGTAATACATGACGTCCTTGATCGTCGCTTCCACGTAGGGCGATCCGTGATCCTGTCCTACTAATTTCGTCCAGCTCGTCCTGTACTGGGGAGGAGCGTTGGAAATCCCTCCAACTGTACATATGAAACGGTCAGATGTAGATGTCGATGTAAAGATCGCGTTGACTATAGTATATATTGTGAATCAGTGAGTTGGGATGTGCATATCCCCGGTTGCTTGGGGAGTATGTTTTTACCAACACACTATATGTGGGATGGCATGTACTATCGCTGATCACATGGTTGAAAGGTGTTTTATTATAGCACGACCCTCTCTTGGCTAGGACTCTAAGCGGGGACGTGTTCAACGAGAAGCTTCGTAAACAAAGTTGGGTCTGTGTACTCTATTGTTGGGGTGCGATTTTTTTTTTTGACGAATGGGAAAGGTATCAGAGTATTATTAGGTTTGGTGTTTGACTGCTATTCTCTGTAACTCATTCGTTCCATTCCTACTGTTCTTGACCAGCTACTGAAAGCCGTGCTGTATCATTTGCAACTCATATATGCGAATCTCCAGCAGACTTTGAGACGCCACAACCCCGACGGCTTATCGAGCTTCGTTGTCAAAGTACTGACGAAGTGGAGGGTTCGGGTTCCTACAAATGTGATATGGGTCTCATTTACGGACTACACAGGTCATGTCATCTTTGATCTGCTCGAAAATGACGATAAAATGCGCAGAGCTTTTTTTTAGGTCTTGGGGAACTGGAGCACGACGACAACAAGAAGAAGAAGAAAGTCGCTAGGAAAGCGTTGGTGCAGAGGTTTGTTGTAGGGAACAAGATGATCGCTCTCGGATGGGGGGCAAATCGGTGAAGGCCTCATCGTGATTGATTGATTGAGTGAAAGTGTGTGTTAATTTCTAGGTTACTTGTTTATAACGAAGACTCGATATCAGAATTTTTCTCCAGCTAAAGGGATGGTATTACTAGTCAACAGAACAAACAAATAAGGAATTACGAACACACACACATGCACCCCAACATCAAGCCGCTCATTTCTTCGTCTTGGCAGATTCAACAAAGAGCACTCGCTGGCGCACTACATACATAAGCAACCGTACTCGGGTGTACGCACAAGGTCTTCGTACCAACTGGATCATACTTGACAGCTGAAAGTCTGGGGCCCTGACGCAGCCGTTTCGTCGTATAAAAAAATCCAGTTTGAGCTGTTGAGATGAGACGGACAATCATAGTTCTGTGTGGTGTGTCAAGCGGTGGTCAGTTATGGTAATTGAGTTTTTGGGTGGGTCATTGAGGAACGTACCTAACCTTAGCCTTTGCAGCCATTTTTTTTTTGGTTAGTTAGTTATGATTGGGAGGAGTTAATCGTAGCAACCTAGGGCAATATTTGGGGATATTTGGATTTTGAGTGATCGGAACGGGAGTTGCTTCGGAGCGCGGAGGGAATAGTTTGGAATCCAGGTCCATGAATCAGGTTCTTTACAGTATAATACATAGACATTTCTGTATCTTAAGGAACTTCCAGGCTATAATCCAACTCCAGCTATGCTCAGCGTCTGATCCTACTTCAAGTTGAATTCTCTTCCGTTACTAAAAAGATCGTCGTATAAATCCTGTCGAGGTGCGGCTTAAATCCATGAAGCAGCTAATAGAGTTATCACATACTCGGGGAACCACCCTATGCCCTCTGAGTACCAGAATGGTCATTTGCGGGAGGTGGAGATTCAGTCAACGGATGTTCTTCTCTGGCCTGTTGAAGCAATACATTCAGTCCCCTCTCCTTCACTGCTTTCTGTGAAATGAACCAAAGTTTCATTGCTCAACAACTGATATAGGTTGGGGGAAAAAATGACGGAACGCACTTGGACACAGGCTTTGTATTTCTCCCAAACAGATCCGCATTTCGCATCGAATTCGTCAGCCTTGCGTTTTGTGTAGTCAGAACGAGTTTGGGAAGAAGTGGTAACTGCGGGCTCTAGGTAACCTTCAAACCAGGCGTTGAAGCAGGAGTCATATTCATGTTTGAGGGGCGTGCATTCTTCTGAGAGACTATTGGCCATAAGATTACTCAAGAGAAATGATGTAAATAATTCACGAAAATCAAGGTATGATGATTATAAAACTTTGACAATAAAATGATATCGGATATGGTGTAGTGGCTAACATTATCGCCTCTCACGCGATAGCCCGGGGTTCGATTCCCCGTATCCGAATTTTTTCAGTTTAATTCTGCATATTACAAGGCAAGTATTTTTTGGATTTCAAAATTTACAGATTACGGTCCCCCAATCGGAGGAAACTTAAGCTTTTCCCAATTGCCTTCCATTATGTCGTGATCGCTGATATTCTGAAGACGAACAAGCTCGCGCCGAATATATCCAACAATAGTAAGCATGAGTTCAGGGTAAGTGACATATTTGTCGACTTCAAAAGGCGGAAAGTCGTGCACGCCCGACCCATCATCTCTCAGTTCCTCCTTGTCGATATCAATCTTGCTGACATCGACTACCTCTCCTCCAACAAGATTCACGGCACGGCGATAATGTTGACCATCAGGAGAATCAGCAAACGCAATGCCACGAGAACCACGCCCGCCGAGGAGGTTACGCCATACAGCAGCAGCCATTTCTTGATCTCCTTTTATGAGAGCGAGGTCAAGGCTAAGGCCTAGGCCTGTCCATTGCTCTTTGAATATTTTCATTTGGCGGTTCACGATACGATCAGGTGTGTCGCCGCGCTTTGTTTTCTGGGCCGGCTCGCCCGAACCAGAAGAGGAAGTAATTCTGGGGGCATTGGGGTTCACATAGAAGGAAGAGACAAATGTATAAGGAGGTAAAGACTTGAAAGAGGGTTGAAGGACAGCTCGGATACGGTCTTCGACGTCGATGAAGAAGTGGTCTATAAGAGCTTGGACATAATGTTTTCCATGTTCTTTTGGAAGAGCGCGGAGCCGTACTGTAAGGAGCCAGATGTGAAGGTTCGTGACCGTAAACCAAGACTGGAACGTTGGCGGCAGATGACAGTCTATGAAAGCAAAGGTCAGTCCGTTCAGTGATTTCGCGCGAGGCACACTTCCGCACCCTTTTGCCAGAATGTTACACTTGTGTCGGGTGTGAGAGCAGCTACATGCTCATAAAGCACAAAGGCACGCCTGCCTGCGAGTTGTTTGGGGCTATCGTAGCCGAGTCCCTTGGCTATGGTCAAAAACCACTTTCTTGCCGCTGGCGAGGACTCAATCTTTTGGGTGAGCCAACTTTTTGAAGGTTGCTCTGGTTGAGTTGTGAAGCATCGTATTGGATACCATAAGCGTGCTTGAGACCGTACGAGGGTATGGGTGATAAGTAATGCTCTTGGAAACATCGTACAACGTTTTTGAGACAGAATTCCCTTACTGAAATGAAGACCACGTGAGTCTTATGCATCACTGCGCGTCAGAAAGCGTCGGCTATTTTGGTTTCTTGAGATATGATCTTATGGTTTCTGCGGTTACATCGAGGCAACGATCTATCTGGGTCCTTGATATAGGCGTGGAAGCCCTTGGTTGGGGCTTACTTTTCTTGTGCTAAGTATGAACACTTGGACTACAAATTTGATGTAGACTGGTAAAATACAATCGATTCTCTTCAATCCATGGCAGATTCCAGACCGACACATTATCTGCAAGATGCAGTTCATAATCTTGATACCGCATATTTCTCCTGTCCCCTTCCACGATTGCGACGTGTAGTATGTCTCGATAAATATTGCATATTCCAAGGAAAGATAATTGCCTATGCGAAAAACTTGAGGATTGCACATTCATCCTCGTACAACAGCTCGAAAATCCATCCCAATGTTTGTCTTGGACAAATCCGTAATTTTTGGAGTGTTCATGTTATCACAATTTGCGTGTGAACTTCGTAAGCTACTCGAATCATTGTCTTATCATTGTCTTTCAACACTGACATGGCAATGTTCCTGACAATTTCACAAACTACTCGGCCACTTGACAACTCAGTTTACGCCATGTCAGCGTGAGACTATCTCGGGATGGGCTTCCAGGTCTGAAATTCGGCAGTGGCCTGAACGGACATCAGTCTGAGACGATGTACTCCTGACTTTGTAAACCCTCGCAGGGGGCCTGTGCCCGTCTTTTGTTCTCTGACCAGAATCATGTCGGAGCCATTTGATGTTATCCCTTTTGACGTATGACTTTTATCTCGGAGCTTCTATCATCTCACAATTTAACAGGATATCAAAGGTGACTGGAAGAAGCTGGGCGCAGGCTCGTTCGGCAACGTCTATAAGGGTAATCTTAAGTCTTCTCATCTCTATCTTGTATTGAATCTGATCCAGGGAATTATCTTGGAACTGATGTTGCGATCAAGGAGGTTCTTCCTTCAAATGAATATGATGTTGCCAAGTATTTTGAACGGGAATGGCGACTCATGAAGGAATGCCGTCATCCCAATATTTGTCTCTTCATTGGACTCAGCCGTGCGCCTGCTCCAGACAATCGCATATTCATCATATCTGAATATGTCGAGAATGGAAACGTTCGCCTTTACATCCATGACAAGTCTAAACCCTTTCCTTGGAGGCTCCGGATATCTTTTGCGACAGATGTTACTCGCGCTCTGGCTTACTTGCACGCACGAAAATGTATCCATCGTGATCTTAAAGGAGAAAATCTTTTGATCACATCCAATGGTCGCATCAAAGTTACTGACTTCGGCTTCGCAAGAATTGCTGCCAGAAATGAAGAGGAATCCAAGCGGCTGACATTCTGTGGCACTGACTCTTACATGTCACCAGAAATTCTTCTCGGTGACGAATTCGATCTGCCGACAGATGTTTTCTCACTTGGAATTATCTTCTGTGAGATTGCTGCTCGAAGACTCGCTGATGACACACATTTCAAACGGCATCCTCCCACTTTTGGTATCGACGCAACAGAGGCCCGCAAGCGAGCCGGTCCCGACTGTCCTCCTGACTTCCTCCGCCTCTTTCTGGAATGCCTCAATACTGATCCGACAAAGCGTCCGACCATGCGAATGATATTAGAGCGCTTGCGGGAGATTGAACAAGACGTTTTGCTTCGACAGGAGGAAGAGGACGCCCACGTTGGCAGCATCAGGTTCATATCGGGTGGGAAGCGACCTTTGACTGTACACAGGATTCCAAGCTTTGGTATAGGCATTGGGAAGGATATCAGAGTCAACGGAAAGGAAGACATCAGCTCGATGTCCAGCTCATCAAGCGGAGGAGATGACAGTGACGATGACGAACTCATTGAAGCGTTATCCAAGCTTGGAATCAGCCCTGAAAGTCTTTGGGACGGATCTTCAAATGCGAGCGATGCACCTCCTAATACCTTCGATAATATCATCTTGACGAACGACGCTCCTGCAAGCTATGGTACTACCGTCGTACGCTCCCAAATTTCCACCTTCACTCCGTCCCTCAGTTCAGTGTTGACAATCAAACCAAGCCCGGATCCCAGTCCTACACCTGCCCTGTCTCTGGCAGACACATCCTCGCCCAAATCCCCAGATTATTTAATGATGAACGATGCGAGCACATCATCTATCGTCGGTTTCAACACATACCACAGTACATCTTGTTCGATATCGTCTGCGCTGGTAGCTGAGGGTGGGTCAATCATGAGTACAGTTGGGACGAATGGGAGCATCAATAGCCGAGGAGGCGCTGGTATACATCGGTTCACCAACATCAAGCCAGGAACAAAGCCCAAAAAACTCGGTGCACGAGTAGTAGCAGGTTCTGCAACAGCGCAAAGTGATTTTGAGCCATCAAGGGTGAAGGGCCAAGTAGAGCGTGGAATCATCGCAAGTACCAGTTCAAGTGCAATTGGAGCGCTTGCCTGGAACCCTCTAGATTTGTTCTTCTCTAGTGGATTGCTCATGGTCAAGTGCGATGTGTGTTTCAAGCGGCTTGGATGGAGGCCAGTCATGACTTGTGATGATTGTGGCATGAAGTATGTCCTTTTGTTGTTCTGATTAGATTCTCACTCGACAACGTCTATCAGAGCGCATGAAAAATGTGCGGATGCAGCACCTAAGGATTGTGGTTTGAGGACCCAAAGACCTTTCCCTCACCAATACCATTTTCCGTCTCCACTACAGGTTATAAGCCCTCTTTCGAAAGTGAAGAAGGATGCGAGCCTGGCGAGTGAAGCCAGGGTGGATCAGAAGATGTGCATTAGCATTAACAGGTGTCAACCCAGTGGTACAAAACGATGATCGTTGTTCAGACGTTTACGATTTTTCTACTCCATCTATCTTCTGTTGAAAAATTGTAATATGCCACAGAACCCTAGCGCAGTGTATCTTGATACAATGTACTTCACTGATCAGGTCCAACACGTATCCCTTTAGCTTGCTCATTATTTTTTCCCTAAGCTGCCGCGGCAAAACTTCGTCAAGAGAAAATGTCTAGATAACACCCGATAGTTTTGTGCATCCGTTTCTAGTATCACTGACACAACGCTGTCTCACATCAATCCATTGATGTTTGAACCTCCAAAGGCAACTTTATAGATATGCAGGTCAATGTATAAAGCCCTGTTCTCATATAAATGGGCTGAAGGTATTGAACAGGTCAACGGGATCGACGGTCGCGAATTTCGGCACCAATTTCGAGTGCACGTTTGCCTTCGAGCCATAGCATGGCTTCTGTGACGGTGAATGGAAAAGATAGTCAGAATGGGCGAATAGGAAACTCGGAGAAATAAGCTGACCCTGATAAGTACGAGGGACAACTTGTCTGGGAAGTGGAGAACCCTTGCCATATTCTTGGGCCCATGTAAATCGGAAATCGTTGGTTGTTTGTTCGCAGCCAGTCGCGACATCGACGACGTTAGCCTTGACGCCAACGTGCTATGAGAAGATGATATCAATGAAGCTCCCGGGGTGATATTAACGGCATGAACATGGACACACTCACAACAAGGGCCTGGTGTTTGGGAGATGATTTTGTATGAAGAATCTGAGATTTTAGGCGGAGGATGGAACCAATGGGGACTGGGCGAGAGAAAGATATGCTGTCGAGGGAAAGAAAGCTGACGGGGCCACGAGTGAATAGCAATGCGTTTGCAATCCCAAGCTAGGGATAGTAAGAATCCGGGTGTCCAACAACTTAAGAAATTGTCGTACTTCATAAGCCAACCGCATGAGGTATCCACCAAAAACTTTTTGATGCACACTGGAATGAATGAACAATCAATGAAAAGATCAGTTTATCACCAAGCCATGACACACTTGCGCTCCTGAGGGAACATAAGCTTAGCCGTTTCGATGACCGTGTCTTCCATCCAAACACGTTCAAATTCGTCATGTATGTGTACCTCTTGTCCAAAGCGCAAGTGGAAAGAGTGGAGATCTTCAGCTTCCGAAGAGCTCGGGGGAACTCGCGAAAGAGAACGAAGTGCAAGTTCCTGACGCCGATTCTTCAGGCCTGTCCAAGATCTTCCGTGAAAGATGATAGTGAAGTTCACGCAGTGTGTTACGCACCCTCGCCCAGCGAATAGAGTGCCTTCTCTTCGGGTGTCGAGATCGTTAGTGGGTTAACAGCTTTAGCACCATGGGTGTTTGCATCTCGACAGACCATCGAGAAGCGACCTAGTCACGCCAGGTATCTCGATTTAATATACCTCGAAGGACGGATGGTGGCCTACCTATAAGAACTGTTTCTTCTGGCAGGTCATTACCGATTGCTTCCATCTTAACAACTACCTCCATCGAGCTATTTCCGACATAAATCACTTGCCCACTGACTCGAAGATCTCTGGATGGATCGAGAGAAGCTAAGATGTCCAGCCTAGGAAGAGAAGCAATAAGACTGGAAGATGAGAATGTCAAGGGACTGTCAAGCACCTGTTAACAGATGCAGTGACGATGTAGAATCCATGTTCCTGGATACGGCCAAGTGTCTGTACAGTGGGGCCAAGCATATGTTTGTACGAAATCGAACCAGCGAGTGAGTCCAAGTGTTCCATAAGCCTTTAGGAGGTTGCAATCCAGTGTCCAAGGCAGAATGCATATGGTACGAAGCTACTTACTTGCCCATGCGTATACCCCCCGACACGTTTGTGTATCGTTCTATTAGCTCACTGGATGATCCGAAAGGAAGTATCAGTTCCGAGTAGGAATCACCCATACTACGCGGAACGAGAGGTTCATCAGGATGCGGGACAACTTCCTTTGCCTGACACGGCACCGGATGAAGGAGAGCCTCGGACCAAGGGATTGGGGTCCTCAAAGGCACGATTCTAAGAAACAGTGGTAAATTTTAATTGGGTTTACGGTCATTGTAGTAGACACCTGTGATAGGCAGGATCGGCGCGTCTCTCTAGGATCCATAAATGTGGGCTTGGAAGAGAGCATCTGATCAGACTCACTGACTGCCCTCAGCAAGTGATCCATAGAGCTTAACCCTTTGTTCTCCTCTTCCACGGACCTCGTCAAGATATTGGGAGGGACCTCGTTGCTGCAAGGGTACGTTGTTGAAAGCTTCCTCGTGGATAGCCTGTGTACATATCTCGAGACCCGACTAGCAGAGATCATTGCAGTATCGGAGGCGGATAAATCTGATATAAATCTGATCAGCGCCACATGTTCTCATAGGGTATCTATGAATCTCTTATAATCCTCCTCTGAATCTCTAAGTATTGGATCAAGATAGCCTCAGCACTCAATTAATTAATATCCGTCTACCAGATATAGAGGGCTTCTTCTCAAGTCTCGTCATGAGCTGTGTTGCAGATGACACTGTGTAAGGGAAAGGATACTGAAACACTATTTGAGGGACTACAAGATTCATGTCAATGCCATTCCGCCTTCAGTTTTCTAGTCAAGTAACTAGTAGGAAAGAGCGAATTTTTAACACAAGCCTGTACGATACACAGTTTCAGTTTTGTTCTCATATATAATTGCATTGTGAATGGTTTGCTTCGCCCGCTCACCGGGGCCAAACGGTCTTGCCATTGTCTCAACAATCTTCTAATGTGGATGTGAAAATAGACAATCAAATCCCTACGAGGCTCGGAAGAAACCACATGGCTACTAACAGTGCCATCTGATTCATTTATTCATTTCCCCCAGAGATTTGACTGACGTACATTTTGACGACCCACAACTGCATAACTTTGTAGAAGTCGAAACATGTTATATTATGAGATAAGTTCGTTGCTGACTACAAAA
>Ga0153924_1000674_pt1 | contig 20422 bp, 32 predicted proteins | sample TSNJ008MetaG_FD_104709 | JGI IMG/M metagenome (GOLD analysis project Ga0153924, IMG submission 104709) | Attine ant fungus gardens microbial communities from New Jersey, USA - TSNJ008 MetaG | ecosystem: Host-associated > Fungi > Mycelium > Unclassified | place: USA: New Jersey, Wharton State...
AAAAAAAGGTTACACTCGACTGTATCAATGCCTCCTTTGTATCGCCTCTTCTAGAGCGTTTACGACATCAAGTCGACGTGGTCTTGTTCAACCCACCTTATGTACCCACAGGACAACACGAAGCCCTCACTGCCCAACAGACCAACAATAACAAAACGACAGCCATCACAGGGGCATGGGCAGGCGGCATAGACGGAATGCAAATCACAAATCATTTTCTCGAAATCGTTCAGGTGAGACCCAAAAAATGAAATAATATAAAATAAAAACAGAGTCAAAAAATAAACAGCTCCTGTTATCTGAAAAAGGGCGTTTTTATCTCGTCGCGCTCAAGCAAAACAACGTTCTCGAAATTCAAAACCGCATGTTGATGCAACATGGCCTGGAAAGTAAGGTAAGGGCAAAACACCAACATTTCTCTCTCTCTCAACAATCACAACCTCCCCCCTTGAGACCTTGTAGGGAAAAGGGAGGGGGACACTCTTTTCAAATAACATAAAATAATGACCCCTCCCTTCCTATTTTTTCCCATAGATCGTGTTACAGCGACGAGCAGGTCGCGAACATCTTTTCATATTACGGTTCAAACGCCCACATATACCATAAACAAAGAAGAAGGAAAAAAAAAGGCAAGCAAAGCATATGGGCATTGACAGACAAAAAAAGAGAGAGAGAGAGAGAGAAATATGGATGAAAGGAACGAAATGCCACAGTAGACGTGTAGATATATATGTGTATGTATACGTATGAATATTTTTTTTAAAAAAAGGAGAGACAGAAAAAACAACAACCAGAGTCCATTCAACGACCTCCAAAAAAATTATTATTTTTTTAAAAATCAAAAAAATGAACTGATCACTCATCCCCTTCACCTCCAGGTCGCTTACCTCGCACACTAAACCGGGACGGAGCCCCAATCGACACCGTCCTACTCCCAGAGGAGAAAACATGGTCATCCGAAGATATCGAGGCCACACCACCACCGTTCACCGAAGGATCAAACTCGAGCCGAAGCTTCAAGAAACCACTATGACGCAACTCTAAAGAAACCTCTGCAGAGGTCGTTCCTTGCGGTTGAATGTGTCTCCAGATCTATGGTTTTCCAATAAACGTCACGACTCTAGTGAAATGGGGAATCTTACATCGACTTCTCCAGAACCTAATTCCCTATCTTTGCCTAGTGTCTTGTGATCATATATCCATACAAAAATCTTGGTCGTAGTAGTCACCGATGCGGGGAAAACGAACATCTCGTTCCTACACATATCACACAGAGGAACCTCAGCAAACACAGACCAAAAAAAAAAAAAAAACCCACCACTCGGGCGTCGTTGTCTTATGATAATGCTTGGTCCTTGTCTCCAACACGAACAGTCACATACGCCCTCGTCTCACTCAACGCAATATCCTTGGCTCCCAAAATCGTAACACGAAGTATACCCGGCGGCTGCATCGAACCAACACCATGCCCTTCCGCCGCAAGACTCTGACCATCCAAGGAGAAAGATTCACTCTGACCACCATTACCCATCATCACACCACCAACACCATGGGTTGACGACTGTCCAGCAGGCAAATCCTGCGACACCGACGCCGACATTGGGACCGGAACCGGAACCACCCCAACAACATCTTGATGGTCCTTATCCCCGCGCCTAAACACACTCGTCACACCTTTAAAAGCACCCTTCCCAGCAGACACAGGCAAACCCCCAATCTGAGTAACAGCACGCCCCGCCGAACTAAAAGTAGACGTCTTCTGTCGAGACTTGGCAAGAATCTGAGGGTGGAACAACAAACGGACGCGAATCCGACCATGAGCTCCATGCTTGGGATGAGACAAAACCAGGACGCGTTCCGCTGATGTAAACGGTTCAAGACCGACAAGGTCAATCTGCGCTTCACCAAGACTCTTGGCTTGTTCAAATTGGTTCCAGTCAAAAATCTCGACAGAAAAATTGGCAGCAACACGAGACGACTATAAAGGGATCACATGAGTTTTTTTTCCTAAGAAAATGAAGTGTTCAAAAGAACTTACGACGTTGCATGAGAAATCCTCGTTCCATTGAGGAGCAAGCGTCTTCTTGATGATCTGAGACTTGTATACCTTGTCGCCATTGAGGGTGAAAACAGCATACGGATCTGATTTGCCGCTACGGTCAACACCACGGATATCAGATCCATCAAGTAGGTCGACTCTCAGAATACCCATATCTAGATAGGAATTAATAAACCCTGTTCTCGTTCAAACACCGCAAACGCGCTTACTATTGACGCTTTCTCTAGCTTCAAGCCTGATAGGAACAGGGATATACCGTGCCTCGACCTTGACATGAGATCTGTCGTCGTCGTCATCATCTGTAGTCAAAGTAACAATTTCCGGAGAGGCCTGACAAAATCAAATTCAGGATCCATTATTAGACGAGTAAAGAAAAAAACAAAAGCTCACAATGGCCTTCTCAAGGAACGCCTTGGCATCACCCTTCCACTCTCCAATAATGTCATCCCTCGAACCTTCATCAGCCTCATTCAGTCGGAACCAAATTTGACTAAAATCAATCTCCTTAATGAACCCCTCGCCGACGTATCCCCATTGCGCTTTAGTGCTCGTCGATTTGTTGGTAGAGAAGCAGGGCCAGTACCCATCGTCCAAAAGGACTTCGAGTCGCGCCTTCTTCGTCAATTGACCAGATATGATATTAAATACAACGATACCCGATTCTATCACCCATGAGTTTCTTTTAAAAGAAAAAGGGAATTAAACAACACGCACGTTGAGCAAGAGCTTCCTCAACACTCATCTCAACACCCTGTTCTTTCTCACATTTCTTATCCGAAGCAGGCGCTTGGTCTTGAACAGCAGCTGCATCATTTCCAACAGTATTCGACACGTCATAGCCGGCCAATCCTCCATTGGCACCTGCGCTTTGAGGTAAAGCATCTGGTCCCGGAGCGGTAACTGGGTCAGGGCGTTCGGCGACTTGAACCGTACCACCCTGAAGATCGATAGAAGACGACGACTTTTTACTGTTGACGGAGACTCCATCAGGACGACCACTGGGATGGCTTTCTTCGCCAAAAGCGAGATTCTTGAGAGCCAGTGCAGGCACAAATTCAGCAGTGTAGGTGAGAGTACCCTTGAAGCCTCCACCCTTGTCCAAGCGAAGGGGGTCATCAGCAGACTTGACACCAAGAGACTTGTACGGATACTTGGGATCATCAGACTCCACAGCGAGATCAGAGACTTGAAGCTCGACCGAACCAAGTGAACGATCCTAATATAGTTATCATGATCCCTTCCCGTGGGCTAATTATATTTTTAAATTACCTTTGTGAGATGTTGGTAGTCCATGCATTCCAAGAGGAAGGTCTCCTTGAGCGAATTGACCGGAATGTAAATAATCTGATCCCAAACTGGGTTGAGATCTATTGTGCATGTTACTCGTCATGGAAAGAGGGTAGTTGGATCAAAGCTTACTGTTATTGACAACCTCGGTGCGACCTTTGATCGAGTCAGCAGTAACAACGCGGATGTAGGGATCACTCTGCAGAGAGAAATTGTAAATGACCACTCGAGTACACAGACCGGGAAACATCTCACTTTTCCGCCGAGCGTGGCCTCAACATTCCTGAACATAGTTAGACTCGGGTTTTTCGAGGAAACAAAGAAAAATCACTACATACTTGACATCAGTCGCCTTTACCAAGTTCAGCCTGACGACACCAATTGGGAACCTATATTGATCAAGCCCATGCAGACTACCGGCCATAGCCACTGGTTTCCATTCTCCCGAGATCCTGATCCGACCACTCTTGCATCCACTGAGGGTAAACCAATCCCGACCGGCCTCGTTTGTACAACTCAAGAGATCCAGCAGGGTGACAGACATATGTCCAATAACAGGATCCTTGAGGAAATCACGGTCATCAGCGACTTGAATGGAGATGACGGACATTTCTTTATTAGAGCAGAGGAACTCAAAAGGTGTTTCCCAAACGGGCGCGATAGTGTGTTTGAACCGCGGAGTAGAAAACGCCTCGGCATTGTCATCCCCAAGGAACACTTTGGCAAAGGGATTAAGGTCGCCGGAGAGAGACTTGGACTGATCAAGGTCCTTGGCTTGGTGGAGAACAAGACGAACGATACCAACACCTGGGGGAAAATATGAGTCATAGGCGTCTTGAATGACGTATAAACACTCTCACTGGATTCGGGAACCTCAGCTGAACCTTCGTGGGGTTCGAGGACAGGGAAATACTGAACATCATAACGTAATTCTCCACGTTCCTTGCCATCCTTCAGTAGAGGAGAAATGATACCCTCATGCAGAGAATCGACGGCAAGTTGGTTCATATCAAAAGTCGCTGCACCGAGTGGGGTGTCTTTCCTGTGGTCATTAAAGTCCCAAAGACTGAGCATGAGATTCTCGGAGATGGAGTTTACTAAAAGGAATTTGGTCTCCACCCAGGTGGGGTTGTAGCTGGCACAAATTGTGAGCAGTGGAATAGACAAAAGAAAAATACAAGCATACGTGTTCTTTTTGACTTGAGTGCGGGCGAGTTCTGCACGATCGTTGATGGAAAAGCTGACAAAAGGATCTGGGACGCCACCGCCTATCTTGGTACCTTTGATGCCGCGGGCGGAATGGACGGTGACTTGAAGGATACCGATAGCTGCATCGAGAGGTTTACCGGACAAAAGCTGTTCGAGATTGAGGGTAAAGACGTTGGGCTCATACATCATGGGGCCGAGTGTTCCATGAGTCATATCACGGATGAAGGATGAAAGGCCGGGGACCTAATGAGGGGTTGAGAGTTTGAAAATGGATATGAAAAGGAACACTGACGTTAGCGATGTCGAAGCCAAAAGTCTCACCGCCAATAGGCTTGAGAACGTAGTCGATGACGGGCTTCTCGACAAAGGATAGGTCGACGATTTGAACGTGAGGAAAGTTGGCCATGAGCTTGAGCCTAATTCGCATAAGGCCGCTGAAAGTGATGTCTTCGAGGAGAATAGGCAAAGCAGCGGTCGCCAAAGATTTGCCAACGCGAACGGACAAGACGATCTTGGGGTTGACCTTTTGTGCAATCTGCTGTTGGGTCAATTCTGAGGTTTCATTGGGTGTGAAAGAGATTGCCCAGTCCATCATAACGACATCATCGTCGGTGTTTGGAAATGTTCTGACTTTATCGATTCTGGGGGCCTTTGTGCCCAAAGTAAAAGTAGTGAGACGGATAGAATCCAAGAATGCAGGGCAGTTGGTGCTGAGGACTTGGTCGACGGAGGAAACGACGGTAGCGGAGAGGACAGGTTCATAGATGAGCCAGAAGCGGTCCAAGAAATGGTTGATCCAATCGGCGGTTTCGTGCTCGGAGGCCAAGCGCACTTTGACGAGCTCGCGTTGGATGTCGTCTCTGGCGTTTCGTCTTGTACGGGCGATGGAGGCGGAATAGTAAGAGTTGCAAAAGGCGAGGAGGATGAAGAGCCAGCCCCAGCCAAAGCCGAAACGGGTGATGAAATGGGAAGCGAGGACAGCCTAAGAAAGATGAGCTAGTGAGGAGGCAAAGGGAGAAGAAACGGACAAAGACAATGACTGCGGCATTGTGGTACCAGTCGCCGTAGAGCTGTTCGTCGAGAAAAGAGGCGAGAACGGACTGGGCTTTTTCATCGCCTTGGAGGGGGTTGTCGATGCCAGAGTTTTGGCGCCAGCCGACGCGATACCAGTCAGGTATAGCGGGAGGAGGAGTGACAAGGATAGAGCCCGGGAGTTGACTGGTGTCGTCTGGGGAGGGTGGAGGAGAGACTTGGTCGTGGTCTTGGACAGTGATTGTTGGAATGTCCATGAGACGTGTGGCAGGGAGAAAAGAGTGCAAGGGGACACTTTTAGTGTTGAGCAAGGTACTTTTAGTCGTGCAGGATGGACTGGGTGCCGAGCAAGATGCTTGAGTGCCGTGCAAGATGCTGTGAGCGTCGAGCAAGATACTTTGGACGTCGTGCAAGTCAGGCGTGCAAGATACTTTTGTTAGAGTCACGTGTTGCTCTCTCTACTATGAGCTCACTGCGAGAATTGTATGTCGACCCGTCCAATGCATGGTCCTTTGTGCCGTCGGTGCCAGCGAGCAGCGAGCAGCGAGCAGCTATCAAGCACCCGCAGCCTGTCCTCAGATTTACTGCAAATCCCTATGCAACCCACCTCCTCAGGTCGCTCGTCGCCTCTGCCGTCCTTCAGTACACGTCCAGTGCCCTCGTCAATCCCTGGCAGGTCGGCAAGCTGCTGCTCCAGACGCAGTGGGTGCCCAGGGACGCCGGGGAGCCTGTCCAAGACTTTGAAGTGGAAGACTCGGTGCGTTTTCACAATTAATTCCTGCACTCTTGATTAATTCCCTGTAGCTCAGCGACTCGGACAGCGACGGCTCCTACTTTGCTGATCCTCTCATTGCCAAAACAACAAGCCGCCGTCCCCTCGCAAGGCCCACAGACGAACAGGGCTATGTCGTCCGCCGTTCCGTCTTGGAACACGGCACCCGTCCAGAACACATCGTCCCCGTCGGAACCGCAGACAGCGCATGGACGATGATCAAGCGCATAGGTCGATTCCGCTCGGAGGGCTGGCTTGCGCTGTGGAAAGGTCAGACAGACCCGCCCGTCGTCGTCCGACTCTCACTCTTGTACAGGCCTCGCAACGTCCACTCTGACTGAAATGTTGTCGGCGGCAATGCAGCCTCGAATCAACGACTCACTGCTCTCCCTCCTCTTCCCCTCCATCCCACCCTTCCACCAGCCCCCTTTCTGTCTCCCCATCGCTTCCCACGTCCTCACCGCCCTCATCCTCTCTCCTCTCGATCTCATCCGCACTCGCCTCATCGTCCAGTCGTACAACCCTCGCTATCGATCCTACACAGGTCCCCTTGATGCTCTCCACAAGATCCTCAGAGATGAGGGTGGTCTCAAGGCCATCTTCTTCCACTCCCATCTCTTCATCCCCACTTTCCTCGACAGTGCCCTCCGATCCGCAGTTTCATTCGCCCTCCCCGGCCTCCTCGTTTCCTATTTCGGCGCCTCATATATCACAGAGGATTCTCATCCCATCACCTGGGCCTGTGTCGAGCTCGCAGCAAGCTGCATCGGCCTCCTCCTCACCCTCCCCATTGAAACCATCCGCCGACGACTCCAAGTTCAGGTCCGTGGAACGGCTCAACCCATCAAAGCCTGTGTCGAGCTCCGGCCTGCCCCTTACAACGGCGTCGTCGATGCCTTCTGGCATATTCTGACAGAAGAGCGTTCAGACCTTCCCATTAGCCACCACCCCCGCTGCAATAAAGAGGGGAACGAACAAGACACAGTCGACGACGAGTACTCAAGTGCTTGGAAGAACACCGGGCTTGGTCAGCTTTACCGGGGTCTAGGGATGCAACTCAGTGCTAGTGCTGTATACTTTGTCCTCAACCTCCTCATCCATCCTGAAGAGACGGATGCTGGCTGGGTCGAAATATAATCCATAATTGTACCGTAATATAGACGCCGGCAGATGCCGAGCCAGCGACGTCAGAGAAATATTCGAATACATTTTCTGAGATGCCGACGGCCACGACCCCAAACACGACCCCAAACCCTCTCCTCACCGTGTCGCACGACGACCACGACCACACCATGCCCAGAGACAGCCCAACGTCCGCCACCCCCCTCCTTGCTCGAGCTCTTCAGCGCATACGCTCCACCCCCCCTCGTATGATCGCATCTCCTCCTACCCGTGCGCCACCCATTGTCTATTGTCTTTTCCTTCCTCGTTGACCTCTTGTCTCTTCCAGAGCCAAGGAGGGCAGCAGTCGCTCTCCTCATCCGCGTCGTGCCTGCCCCAACTGCAAAACTGCCAGGCCCTACTGCCCCTCCACCGTCCTTGTCAGAGTTTTTTGAACAAGACTGGGTCAAGGATCCTACATCCCGCGCTGAAATCCTTGTTTTGCATCGCCAGTCCGACGCCGGGCAGGCCACTGCCGAAGGTCGTGTGCGCAATACTGCTCGAGAGGCCCATGTTGCCTTTCCCGGCGGTCGCACCGAACCAGACGATGAAGGTGGCCTTTACACAGGTACCGTACATCCGTATTGAGAACTCTGCTCGCTAACATAGTTTGTTCAAGCCATGCGTCAGACTTGGGAAGAAATCGGTATCGACCTCGCCGAAAAATACTATTCTTCTATCGGTCAACTCGACGACCGCGAAATCACAACTTCCCTCGGAAAACGTCTCCTCATGATCCTCTCTCCCTTCGTCTTCCTCCAAGTCACTCCCACAGCGCCTCCTCCAGATCCAATCGTGACGACGACCCTCCACTGGGTACCTCTCATATCGCTTGTCTCCTCACCTAAATGGTCTTGTGTCACAGTAGACGCCGCATCCCGAATTGCCCCTCGCAGCTCTGCTGCTTTTCAATATCTCATTCGTGCTTTGGTAGGAAGCATGGAATTCCCAGCCATCATCCTTGAAACCGCAACTCCCTCTTCTTCCTCCTCCTCCACACCCCCTTCATCCTTTGAAAAGCCCAAAAGACAAAAACTCACGAGTACACAGGACGTGATTGAAAAAGGGCTGTCCCCAAGAACGCTCAAGTTGTGGGGACTGTCGTTGGGGATGACGTTGGATCTCATGTCATACATGATCTTGTCGCCATCCTCCAAGTCGGAAGAAAAAGAAAGAGAAGAGCCCGAGTCTCCGTTGACACAATATATGCAGCTTCCGTACCAAGATGTCGTGGAAGATTTCCGTGTGGAGTATGTTGCTCCCAGTCTTACGAGTGTTTTCCCCAAGTTTTCTTATCCCGATGTCAATTTCTGGATTTGGTGAGTGCCATCTTGCCTAATTCGTGTGTATAGTATTTATTTATTTATTTTTTTCAAGGGTATTTGGCAAACGATATCGAGAGGTTATACGTGGGTGGGAAGCGAGTCTACGTGCGGGAGGTGTCAACGATCGTCGGTGGGTTTTTCTAACCTCTATCTTATCACTCAATTATTCAATCTCCATTTTGTGTGTGTCAATGCGGACAGAATCAATTGGTCAGGATCTGCTTTGAGCACGTTTTATGCTGCCATTCGAAAAGCTTTAGTTGTCGTTATCGTTGCTCGTGCACTCGGTATTTTGTTCGGCTTCGGGTTTGCGATTTGGTGGATTTTCAGTCAGTGATGCATAGATTGTGTTTCTTTATGGGGTGGGGCGGAATCTTGTTCATTCTTCAGCTTGTCTGAATTGGTTTCTATTATTTGTACATGAAAGATACAGTAGTAATATGCATTGTTACATATTCTCTTCTCTCTCTCTACCGGTAGCCAGAGCTTTTTTCTTTCTTTTGTCACATCTATTCAGAAATATGTCCATGCTTTGCGACAGCGACAACGAAAACTCTTCTTCTTCTATCATCAAATAGGAGCTACAGAGGAAGTCCACAGACTTCACAATCAGGTCCGCTATGATCCGCATTTTCAAAAGTACAATGTGGGCAGATCCTGACCCTGTCTGGATTCCCACCACCTCCACCACCGTTCTCTGCTGCAGCGATTTGCTCGAGTATTTCAGGAGACAGTAGTTCATGATCCTCCTCCTCCTCTTCCCCCCTTTTTCCTCTTCTTCTTCTTTTGCTTATGCTTCCATTTCCATTACGAGAACGATCGAGGCTTGATTCCGCAGAATGTGATAGAGGCCATGCGGCTTTAGAAGAAAAGCACCGAAAAATAGATAAATAATTCTTGCTCCCCACAAAAAAACTTGGAAAGAGAAGAAAACTCACGAGCACGTTCACGTTCACGCGTCACCGTCATCAACGTTTGCCAACTCGATGAATCGAGTATAGGATCTAGAAGCGAAGGGTCTTTCCATAATTGTGGCTGCGTCACAGTTCGCATCACCAACTTGATGTCCTCCTAAAAATAAAAATAAAGATAAAAATCAACAAAAAACAAAGCATGTGTGCAACAAGTTCGCAACTCCACCTACATCAGAAATCAACCCCGTCGTAGACAAAAACCATATCAAATGCCAATCGCTCAACCACGTGGCCAACGCAAGACGTTGTGGTCCGTCGTCGTCGTCCGCTGCCGACGGTCCACGACTCGTCCGACGAGCGCAAAGTTGAGTCGCACCGAGGTCGTCGTCAAGTTGAGCCATGACATCTTCAATCGTCTGATCTTCCAACCCCGGTCGGTTCTCGATCTTGAATTGGGTCGAATGGAAAAGCGGGGATGGATTTTGAGGGAATCCGTGTGTGACCTGTACATCCAGAATGTCAATATAAATATAAGAGAAAAAAAAGTAGAGAATCTGGTGTCCCAGCGTCACGTACGTTCACCAACAAATATTCAACCGGAAAACACGGTTTTGCGCTCTTCTTGACCTCCAATCCGTATTCGTTCTTGTACGAGAAAAATACATCAGGTATATAGCGTGCGGAATCCTCGTTCCTGTCTTCCTCCTTCACACGCACAATACCAGGGTCAACACTAGCTTCAATCATATCAGCATCAACCATGGCCACAGCTTGCTCCGACGCCTGATACGCCGCAATATCGACTTGACCGTCCTCAGTCGCTGCCAGGACAGCCGTCACGAGACGCGAACCATATTGACCCGTCGGTGACGATCGAGACCGGGTGGGATTGTCTTTTTGCAATTTTGCAGCGAAGATGGCTTCGAGGGAGGAGAGATAGAACGACTGCGCATGCCGTTTGTACACGTTTTTGGTTCTGTCGTTGGGCGTCGGCGTGAGGTCAGTGAAGATATAACCGACAATGGTCAAGGGCTCGGAAGCGGCAGCAGACAGTTCACGGATTCGACTTTCCTCTTCCCATGGCCATGCAAGAATCAGTCCATCCAGTTCGCCTTGTTGCAACGGCTCGTAGATTGCTTCTACTACAGCTTTGACCCCCATTGGGACCTTGTCATAAGGCTGGTATCGACCGATTAGCCAACCGAACCGTTGAAGACCGGACTTGCGCCATGCTTGGAGGAAGCGATCGATTGTCTGCATGGAGGCAATCTCGAGATGGTCAACCATACGGAAAGGTTGTGACTGCAATGTTATGGCCGAGGGCTGGCATCCTGTACAGATACCGGCAGGCCAGCTGGGATGATTGCCAGTTGGACAAGGAACCTTGACCCTGTAAGACAAGGGATTCAGAGGAGGGAGAGAAGACTGTGCCGAGGCAGACTGCTTGGGCGTGATCTTTCGTAAATACGCGTGATAAGAGAGATACTTGATGTTGTGCTCTTTGTGATAGGCAGCGTCATGTGGTTCAAGAGGCATGCAATAGTCGCACATCCCCTTGGGCCCGTGCTTGCAGAATTGGGCGTCTTTGTTCCTCGGGATTTTTCCATCCTGTGTGCGCCAGTATTCGTCTACAGGATCTTCCTTGACAGAGTCCGATGGGTGCTTGGGACTTTTCGATGGTAGAGCATTATTGCCGGACGGCGCTGGGTAGGATTGATAGGTTACAAACACCAGATCGCCGTGTCTGGAAGAGAGATATGAACAGGACAGAGAGAGAGGAAGAAGAGCAACATACTTGAGGCCGAGGTCGGCCAACGTCCTGCCTGCGAGGTGAGCAAGCTTGAACTCGTTTCCTCGGGGCTGGTTGGAGATGGTGATAGTAGCTGGATCAGCCTCCGGGGCAGTGGACAAAAACTAAAGAGGACAGAACTCAGAAAGGGGAGGGAGTGAGGAGGAGACATACCTTTTCCTGGAGAACAGATATGGAATCCTCGGGCTGGAGGTCGAAGCGAAAGTTGCCGTCCTTGGACCTGATACGGATGATCTATAGCCACTGTGGTCCATACACGAAAGAAACAGCAAAAAAAAGAACATACCATCGTGGAAGCAGAAGCAATATGTATTGGCTGACTAATTGACGCGTAATAACACTCACTAACGCCATCTTGTCTGCTGATGGCGAATGACTTTTGGTTATAACTCTCAGGCGGAAAGATGGACCATCTCATTAGAACATGACAGAGCATGACACTGGTACAGAACTAAGCACAGAGGACTCGTCTGCACCCAGCGTGCGTCACTCCCCAGGTCTTCATTCGCTCCCCGTCTAATTCGCATGTCAGCCAGATCTCCATGACACAAATTCATTGGCTCCAGTGCTCGACAGCTCCCTTGCCCAGCTATTAAGCCTTGACCTCTATCCACAAGCACACTCTCTACCCGTTGCATTTCATGACAACCTCTTTCCGTACGCCCATCCACAATTGACGCCCCTATTTCCGTGGAATCATCACCAAGACGAGCACAACTTTCCCTCGGCACTATTTCCAGGCATATCACAGAGTGCCCCACCAGACCATCCCTCCTCACCAAGGGGCCAGTCTGGCCGGCCGCGAGCAGTTTCTATTCCCCAGGCTTCACCTGCTATTTCCACGCATTCGTTGATGGAAGCAGATGATCCCAATGATGAGGAACGCGTAGTGGAGGAAAAACGCAGGCGTAATACAGCGGCATCAGGTAAGCGTCTAGACAGACCTTTTTGACTTTTGGGACGGATGACCAGCGTTCCTGCAGCTCGGTTTCGCATCAAGAGAAAGCAAAAGACGATCAACTTGGAGCGTTCAGTATCAGATCTATCAGGAAGAGCAGAGGAGCTGGAAAAAGAAGTGGCGGATTTAAGGAGAGAGAACGGTTGGCTGAAGGAAATCGTCATGCTCAAAAGTAGTCGGTTTGCTGCTGTTGCAAGCGCCCAACAGCGACAGGCATTGAGTCAAGCCATCAAGGACGCTGGAATTAATCTTGGGGTCGACACAAACACCACGAGAACTTCAATTTCCACTTCAGCTCAGCGGGTGGGAGAGGATTTATCTGACCAGGAGAATGGGTGGGAATGAGAATTAGATATTAACACAAACTTTTGTCACCTTGTATCTTCGTAGAGAATGAGGTCACAGATATTTCTCACGGATCGTTGCTTCTCTTATATGTCATTTGGCCGACCACCGTCCATCAACGTCGGGTTTACACCCTCTCCTCCTGATCGTGGTTCTTTTCCTCTGGATCACTATGGTTTGTGGTTCTTTGTCTGAATGTGACTGTGATTTCAAACACTCGTTTAGGGGAATGTAAAGCCACGATGACAATGTATATGGAATGCCTGAAGGAGAATTCAAACAATTCAACGCCTTGTCGTGCTTTAAGCAGGGATTATCTTGATTGTAGGATGAAAAAGTGAGTGAGACATGCCTTTCTTCATAAGCGACTCTCCCCTCCCAAAAAAAAAACTCATCTCTTTCGAGAGGCCTCATGGAACGGGATGACTGGCGCAACCTTGGCATGCAGAATGTGGATAACAAGATGGCAAACATACCAGACAAAGTCAAAAAAGCAACATAACGAGGATGCGACCATCACATCCCGGTAACACCCCTTCCCTTACAGGCCCGCCTAACAACTCAATCATGATGTATTTTGTAAACAGGATTAACAAATTCTCGAGATCGTTATGGTTTTTTTCTCCCGAGAAACGTCTTGCTTGGGCATTTGAATATTATGTGTCGCATAACATTGTGTTCGGACCACCAATTCAATCTGTGTCTGGCCTAGTCCATGGTCTCTTCCAAGTGATATTCTTGCCATGTGAATCGTATGGCGCGGCCTTTTGCGAACCGAAGGGACTTGAGCAGTGCGATGTATGAACTGTGTGTCAGACTTTTTCCTTGTCCACAATCTTACAGTTTGTGATGGTCTTGATTTTGGGCTTTGGGTAATTCTTCTTGTTCAAGTTACACTGGCAATATTACCCCCCTAGAGATTTTATCGCTGCCGAAATTGTGAAAAGTTCTCAATCAGATAATTGTAAGGCCATGATTTAATCTGATCATGGTTTGACGATTAAACTGGACCATAGTATGAGAGTTTCAGCTGGCGTACCGAAGGAATTAAAGCCTCGGCTACCTTGAGCGGCTCTCATCGATTCGTGCACATTACTGAGCCTTTTCTGCCCTGCGTGACATGAGCTCTTGTCCAGATCTACATCATCCCTGGACCTCTCTGACTTGTTGGTCATAATCTGGACGAATTTGCTGGTGTGACTGTTGGTAAGTGGATTGCCAGTGCCGCCAGGTCGATTGGTGCCACAATACTTTCGCCTGCTGCTGTAAACGATAGCTCCTCTCATTTGTGCACGGAAATCAATGTGCGTACAAATGGTAGATTGACGACCTCAACTTTGGGCAGCAATTGTTGGATTGGAAAGCTAATGTATTAATCACAATTTATACTATGAATGTCTGTTTTTTGGTGCAGAATTCGGGTCGTATAGTTTGCCTCTCCGTTTGACACAGGCCGAGTGTGTGCTTGAAACAGCACCTACAGCTTTCTTTTTGAAAACAACCTTGAACGGGAGTCAGCATCTAAAATTCAAATTGAATGAGTATAAGCATCCAGCTGAAATATTATTTGATCGGGACGGAACGGAGGGGAAACTGTGATCATCAACAAACCCTGCCCATAGACTTTCAGTATTCTTTATGGCTACTTTTCAGGCCTCGAAAAAAGCCACCACGCTCTCTCCTACCATCCGCTCACTCGCCAGTGGTGTCCCTGTTGTTTCCCGTCTCAACCTGACAGTGCGAGCGCCAGCGTCAGATCACGACCATGGCCACGGTGGATCTGCTACCCGTTCCGACTCCCAGCCCAAGTGGTCTGGGGGTGTTGATGTTTCTTCAGCTGCTGGTCTTGTGAGCAGAACTGTCACGACCAGTGAGTATAATTTTCAGTCATCTCTGGAAGTTAATTTCTATCTGCTCTTTTAGCATGCCCCTCTATTCTTTCCCAACAACGCTTCGTCCACACGTCTGTTGCGAGGAGGGATACGCCCGAGGTCCCAGACTACTCAAAATATCGCACCGACTTCAACAGCAACCGCACGCGCTCCTACTTTATGGTCGGGGCTCTCGGTGTTCTCTCCGCATCTGTTGCAAAGTCGTCCATCTCCGAGTTTTTGCAAACAATGAGTGCCTCTGCTGATGTTTTGGCAATGGCCAAGGTCGAAATTGACCTGTCGGAGATTCCTGAGGGCAAGAATGTTATCATTAAATGGAGAGGAAAGCCGGTGTTTATTAGGCATAGGACTCAGGACGAGATAGCTGAGGCTCGCAGTGTGGAGTGGAAGTCGCTGAGAGACCCTCAGCCCGACGAGGATCGCGTCAAGAAGCCTGAATGGCTTATTATGCTTGGTGTATGCACCCACTTGGGTTGTGTACCCATTGGTGAGGCTGGTGATTTTGGTGGATGGTGCGTCTACTTTCTCAAAATGGGAGAGAGGGATTGTCTGAATGCTTGAGTCTCTAGGTTCTGCCCATGCCACGGTTCGCATTATGATATCTGTGAGATTCCATCTTTTGGTTATAAAAACGTGCCGACTGACTCCTTCTCGAATAGCTGGGCGTGCTCGCAAGGGACCCGCTCCTGTAAGGATCACGCGTTATATACTTTCAGTGGACGATGCTTATGCTTTTTTCTTTTCAGCTTAATCTCGAGGTGCCGACCTATGAGTTCACTGAGGGTGACTCTAAACTCATTATTGGTTGAAATATAACAATAGACGAATAGTAGTCTTATTTCTCCGACGAATAGAGTTGATGTCACACACTCAGGATTCTCGCGAGTTGAACCTGATTACGGAGATTACTGATATAAGAAGTATCCACCACCCCCTTATTAACCTTGGCTATTACCTTGATCACCTTCCAAGTGTTAATTGTGCCCTATTGAGATGTCTCGCGTCGAACCCTTGACTCTAAGCTCTATCATCAGTCTGGTGAACGCAGATGGCTTGTATCTGCTCGGATATGCCTGGGCATTTGGAATGGGTAGGCAGATAATCCAACACTTTTGTCTTGGTATAGACGAATATCTGACTACCTGGGCGTATTGCAGCTGTCTGGGTCACTTTCTTTGCAGGTAAGATGAATAGAAATTGTACGTCAGAGTTCTGCTGACGCAGAACATTCAGGGATTATTGCATTCAAGACACTCCGTGAGTGCTAACGATACCAGATAGCATCTGTCTGCCTATCTTTGTTTATGATTTTTCATTCTTGAACAGCACGTCAACAGTTTGGAGCTCTGCAGCACAAAATTTTTCCCGTTTATTTTGTGCAAACTATCATCCTCTCTAGTGCACTCTTGACCAAGTGGATTTACTCCCACCCGGATGTCACAGCATACATGACTAAGCCCTGGATCGCGGATGTTGCTCAAGTCTATGTACTCGGAACTGTTTTGGTCGCACATGGTGTGAACTACTTCGTCATTGGACCCATGACAAGCAGGTGAATGATTCTCCAGGGAAGAATGATTATTTGTCATGTTTAACAACCTGTAGAACAATGTTTGCGCGCCATAAACTTGAGAAGGAGGAAAACAAGCAGTACAATGATCCTACAGTATGTTTCTCTGTCGACTTAGGAGTTATCCTATAGACATTCATTCTCTGTATAGGCTTCCGCCGAGATGAAGGCTCTCAATCGTCAATTTGGTTCGCTCCATGGAATTAGCTCGTTGGCTAATTTGATTGCCGTCATCGCATTAGGTTTTCATGGATTATGGATTGGTAAAGCAGGCATTAAGGGATACTAGATGCGGTCTGGACTACATCAAAACCATTCATCGAATGTGTCTTCCAGAACAGTAATTTTTAATATGCAAATACCTGTCCGTCAATGTACAGCGCCCCTCCAAAGAAAGGATTGCAAATGTACGAACAACGGGCACCCTGAGATAAGAGCACACGACACACTTGGTTTGAATTTTGAATTACGCTCCTATCGATTCCATCTCTGGCAGATAGCCATCTCGTAAACTCCTTTCAAGGCGTCTGATCTCTTCCATCGATGTAGCTTTCGCAATGGCAGCTTTGACGCGGTCTTGATCCTCTTTGGACATGAGATGACCAGCTTTGCCCCTGACCCCTGGTACAGCTTTAGGTTCATCTATTGTTAATACAGCCTTTCCTGCATTAGATGACACGGTGGTAGATAGGGTTGTTGCGAGTGCATTCGGTACGCCATCGGCTGTTAAGAAGAGTGCTTTGCCAGCTTTACGCTCCTATAGTCATTGACCAAACTCGATAAGACTCCATCATGACTGGGAACGAGACAATCCGCTTACCTTGTCGCGAATTCGCTGATAATCGAGCACCCGCAAATTCGGAATTCGCCAGGCTAGCCATTCCCGATAATGTTTTCTTTCAACGACAGGGTTTCCCTGTAATGAGAGATACTCCAAGTGTTTGAGGTCTTTCAAGGGCTCTAGGTCACCAAGTTCTACGAGAGCATTGTTACTGAGTACAAGAGTAGTGAGATTGGGCGCGGAGAGACGGAGAGAGGGCGAGATCGCGGATATTCGGTTGTTGGCGAGGAGGAGCGTGCGCAGGCGTTTGAGGAGAGGCAGATTGCCCAATGTGACAATACTGTTGTCTGTAAAATCTATAGCATCGTGTTGGTCCTATGTCCTCGTTGAGCTGAAATCACTTTTATTCCGAAATGTGCAAGGACGTGCTTTTGTTACACCCAAGTTCTCGATTGTTGGGATTTTGTAACCTAGACGCGGATTCAATGTCGTGAAAATGACTGGGTGGATTGTGCGCACCCCGAAGGTCCAGTTGACGTTCTTTTACGGGATTTAGACTCGAGACAGTTTGCGCAAGGAGCTCGGGGGTGAGTTTCATGGTGGGTGTAAGGGATCAGTCACAAAAGTCTTTTAAAAGTCTTAACCATCAATATTTGATTCCACTCTACACCTTGCCCCCACCCATGAGGTTCCTCCACCAGCGCCTTAGTCTGTTTGTCTTTCCATTTTCTCGTTTTTCTCGTGTACTCACATTGAATGCTCACTCGTCAGATTCACCCAAGGCAATGACACATATACATTTGTGCCCGACGGCACGGACTCACCAACTTTGGTGGTTCACCGCGCTTCTGGCGAAATCATACTGAACAGTAAGTCATTTTCTTGATCGTTCTGGAAACTGGAACGACCCTGCTGGATACAGAACCCACAACACCTATACCCTCCACTGCACATCGGTCGGGCAAATCCCTCTTCGGCATCGTTGGAATCATATCATTGTCGCTCTGTACGCCTGCCCCTTGCTTTTGTAGCTTCCACTCATGTTGACTATCTACAGCTGAATATATCATTGTCATTACTGGCCGCGAGCTCTTAGGCCGCTTGATGGACCATGACATATACCGTGCGACCAGCTTCGACATTTTACCGATAAACCCGAACATTTCGTCGCATAACCCACCCCATCCTGTAGAGGCACACTTGTTGGCGCTTGTTAGGTCACATTTACATGCGGGAAATTTCGTGTTCTCCTACCAGTGGGATTTAACGCGACGGTTGCAGCTACAGTGGGAAATGAGAGAGAGAGACGGACAGAAGGCATTTTGGGAAACGGTAAGACTTGTTGCAAAGACTGAAGAATGAATTTGTTGTGTTGATCAAGTTGGATTGTATAGGCGGATGATAGATTTTTTTGGAACAGGTACCTTCAGTCAAGGCTTATTGACTTGACGAATTCTCAGCAAGATGTGAGTACCCTTTTCACGAGCGATCGACATTGGTTGCTGAAAGTACCCTTCGTAGTTCAGTCCATTTCTCCTTCCAATCATGTATGGAAGTGAGTTTTTTGCATTAAATCGATGGCAGCTCAGCTAATTCATTTTTTTCTTTCTATAGCATTTGACCTGCGACCGACCATTCTGCACGACCGACACGTGTATCTTTGCCTCATAAGCCGACGCAGCCGGTTTCGTGCCGGGACACGCTACTTCCGTCGAGGAATTGACAAAGATGGTCGTGTTGCCAACTTCAATGAAACGGAACAGATCATCCTGCTTGAAAGTCCTACGCCAGGTCTAGGAGATACGAATGTTGTAGCCAAATTGAGCTTTGTCCAAATACGTGGAAGCGTGCCGGTGTTCTGGGCAGAGATCAACACGTTGAGATATAAACCTGATTTGCAGATCATGGACTTGCAGGAAACGGTGAGTTTTTGAATCCGATGAGGGGAGGTACTGAGGAAAGGCTGATAACTTGCTTTGTCCACCTGGGTTGGTGTTGGTTCTAGGCTGATGTCATGAGACGCCATCTGCAAGAGCAAGTCGATACGTATGGAAATCAGACTTTGGTCAATCTTGTCAATCAGAAGGGGTATGAAAAACCTGTCAAGGAGGCTTATGAGCGGTTTGTCGCGGAAGTATGTTGTTATTTCCCTGATCTGTGAAGCGTATTCAATTTCGCTGACCACAAGGTGAACATGCCAAGTGTGCATTATGAGTATTTTGATTTCCACACGGAGTGCAGTAAGATGCGCTGGGATCGGGTCTCAATCCTCCTTGAGAGAATCAAGGAAGACCTAGAGCGACAAGGGTGAGAAACTCTAAGATGATGAATCAATCACACAACTAACGGTGTAACGCAGGTACTTTTATCTCGGTGCAGACGAGGAGAAACCAATTAAATTGCAGGCGGGTACGGTTCGGACGAATTGTATGGATAACTTGGATCGGACAAACGTGGTTCAGGCTACCATCGCCAAATGGACATTGAACCAACAACTAAGGGAATTGGGTATCCTGTCTGGGGATACGGGTGTAGATGATTATGAGCTTTTCAGTAAAGACTTTAGAGAGAGTAAGTTTTTCCTTCCCACATTCGACAAAACTTAACTGGCTTTTGTATTAGTGTGGGCGGAGCATGCCGATGCCATTGCTAGAGCCTACGGAGGCTCAGATGCCCTCAAGTCCGACTTTACAAGGACAGGTAAGAGAACAAGAAAGGGACTCCTCGAGGATGGGGTCAAATCTACAATGCGGTATATCAAGAACAATTTCTTTGACGGCACGAGACAGGTATGTGGGATAGTGACAAGATCAACTGGAATATAATGTGAATTTATATTCCTAGGATGGATTTGACTTAGTGACTGGACAATGGGTGACTAAAAGGTCACCGTCGGCATCGTTGTTCTTGATTACCGATGCTCGTCCACTCATCATTCGATCGGTATGTAAAAACGCACCGTTTTATGAAGAGATTCGTCTCGTCGAATGACTGAACGACGTTTCGCCTTTCTTCCAGGTACCACTTATCGCGTCGTTCTCTTTGTTCATGGTCATCGCTGGCTTGACGTTACCTCGTACATCAGGTTGGGATGGCTTTAGATTTAGTGGAAAAAACAATCCTCTGACGCAATTGTGTGTATTCACAGACTATTCACTATTCTATTACTTCCTTCTTTGGTTCTGGCTCTTCGCGGTCTCAATCCTTTTCATGATGGTCCACGGAATTAGCTATGTTTCGTGGCCGCGGCTCAACCCGTTGACTCATATAATCTATTATGATGGGCCCGGATTCCGCTCTGCGAGAC
>Ga0153924_1000675_pt1 | contig 20407 bp, 14 predicted proteins | sample TSNJ008MetaG_FD_104709 | JGI IMG/M metagenome (GOLD analysis project Ga0153924, IMG submission 104709) | Attine ant fungus gardens microbial communities from New Jersey, USA - TSNJ008 MetaG | ecosystem: Host-associated > Fungi > Mycelium > Unclassified | place: USA: New Jersey, Wharton State...
AACATGTCGTCGATCGGATCGCGGCGCAGCCAGATGAATTTCTGCCGGCCTTCGTAACGCGCCATGATCAGCCCAGCCTCGCGCAACACCTTCATATGATGCGTGAGGTTTTGCTTTGTAGCGAGATCGAGAAAATCGAACGGACAGCGCTCGTCGCACTTCGCGAGCTGGCGCACGATGGTCAAGCGAGTCGGATCGCTGAGCGCCGCGAGGATCCCGTAAATGGTAATGTCCTCGCGCTCGGGATACCAGTGGGTGCGCGGGGCGGTAGTGGCGGCTTCAGAAATTTCGGAACTCATGCTTGACAGTAAAACAACCTTTGTACTATCCTCAGTACAAGATGTATTTTACTATAGACGAGCAGGAGCCGTCTAGCGCCACCCAAGACGCCCGCCGGTCCTTCAATACTCTTCGCAGCCAGGCCCAGACTCTTGCCGGACTCTCGGCTTCCTTCCAGGAGCAAGCAAGCGAGGTAACCTCCGCATACCGCCGTGCCCTCTCCGAGGGAACCGAGGATGCGTGGGCGCGCTTCGTCTACGCTGCCTTGGACATCGCCAAGCACGGCCGGTCGGTCGAGCACCTTCTTGGCCTACGCGAGCCTGAACGCTCCGCTTGGCGCGTCTTCCAACAGATCGCCGATGAGAACGCCGACTTGCTGAACGCGCAGCCGGCTCTGGCTATCGCCTAACCTCCTCTCGTAACAAAGGAACTTCCCGTGTCTACCGTGGTCGAATACGGCGCACGCCGCGTTGCCGTCGTTGCCGCCGTTATGCTCGCAGCCCTCATGCAGCTCGCCGACACGACGATCGTCAACGTTGCGCTGCCTTCGGTTGATGGCGCGCTCGGCGCATCGACCGACGAAGGCGCTTGGTTCATCACGGCCTACATCATCGCCAACGTCATCGTGATTCCGCTGACGCCGTGGCTCCAGTCGATCTTCGGGCGCAAACGCTATTTTGCGATCTCGATCGCGGGATTTACGGCCATCTCCATTTTGTGCGGACTGGCGAACGACACCACTACGGAAATCGGCCTGCGCTTCATTCAAGGCGCGTTCGGCGGTGGACTCATGGTGCCGGCGCAACAGATCATTCGCGACACGTTTCCGCCCGAGCAGCTTGGGAAGAGTCAATCGCTCTTTGCCCTCGCGATCGTGATCGGTCCGACGATCGGACCGACCCTGGGCGGCATCTTGACCGACGATCTCACCTGGCGCTGGATCTTCTTCGTGAACGTGTTACCGGGCGTCGCCGCGGCGTTGCTGGTGCTGCTGTTCGTGCGCGATCCGCAGGCTCCCAAGCGCATTCCCATCGACGGAATCGGGATGGGGCTTCTCGCGGTCGGCCTGGCGACAATGCAATACGTGCTGGATGAGGGCGAGCGCAACGGCTGGTTCGACGATTCGGCTATTGTTACGTGCGCCGTGGTCTCCGCGATCGCGCTGGCAGCGTTCGTAGCGTGGGAGCTGTGGGGAACGAAGCATCCCGCGGTTGCACTTCGCGTCTTTCGCGACCGTAACGTTTGGTCGTGCTCGGTCGTGTATTTCGCGATCGGCGCAGCAATGTATGGCCTGATCTTCATTCAGCCCCAATACGTGCAGAGCTCGCTCAACTTCACGACGACCATGGCAGGATTGCTGCTCATGGTGCGCGCCGGGATGCTGGCGCTGCTCTACCCGGTCACGACCTGGGTCGTCTCGCAACAAAAGTGGGACCTGCGCGTCGTCGCTGCGGCCGGCATCTTGGTCATGGGCTTGACCACGTGGCTGCAAACCGCCGAGATGACCACCGACGCGACTTTCGGAACATTCGTGCTCACCCAGGCGTTAGGCGGCATCGGCCTAGCTTTCGTCTTCGTACCGATATCCGTCGTCCTACTCGCCGGCATCGAGCCCGCAATCGTGGCGCCCGCGCTCGCGCTGACCCGGCTGATGCAGCAGATCGGGGCATCGGTAGGGTCTGCATATGCCGCTACGCTCCTCGATCGCAACTTCGATACGGCGCTAAACAGTATCGCCGGCACGGTCACGCTTGGGAGCTCGACGGTTGCTTCGGCAGTGGCCGCCCATGGATCGCAAGCGCTCGGCCAACTCAGCCAAATCGCGAACGCGCAAGCCGCCAATCTGGCGGCGATGAGCACGACGCAGTTCTTCGCCATCGCTACGATCGCGACGACGCTGTTGCCGCTGCTCATGATTCGGCGCGCTATCGTCAAGGCGACGCCGACCGCGCAAACACCGGCTCCTGCGAGGCGCAACGGCGTGGTCGAGCCTGGCCGGGTCTTGGTCGGCGCCGGCCGCAATTAAGCGATGAAAAAATTCGAAGTCTGAGAAGGCATTGGGACCGACCGTGCGTTAAGGTACCTGAACCGGAGGCAACAGGGCGTCTCGGAAGTCGGACGACCCACCATAGAACAATAGGGAGACAACGATGGAGCTCACTCGCGCGTGGAGGCGTGCGTTGGCTGCTGTCAGATGCGTCGTCACAGTAGTGGCGGCGCTAGCTTGCATAGCGACCATCACCGCGCCTGCATTTGCCGGCACGACCGGCGTGGTTAAAGGTACTGTCACCGAGGATACCGGCGCACCACTTGCTGGTGTTGCGGTGACCCTCAAATCTCCGAGCGGCACGTATCACGCAACAACCGACAGTCACGGCTTTTACACGATCATCGGTGTTTACACGGACACGTACACGGCCTCGTTCGACAAGAGCGGGTACGGACCGAAAAGCATAACCGGTGTGGTGGTGTTTGCCGATCAGACGATCTCCGTGAACCAAACGCTCACAAAAGCCTTAAAAGAAATCGCGAAGGTGACGGCTCGAAGCACTTCCAGTGCGTACCAGCCGGAGCAAACCGTTGATACGTATACGGTAAATGCCGCGCAAATCGAGCAGATGCAGGGCACCGACTTCAACCTCAGCGAGTCGCAACTTATCACGTCGCTCCCCGGCGCGGAATACGACTCGAGCGGCTATCCGGTCATCCACGGTGGCCGTGAGAACGAAGAAGGTTTCGAATTCGAAGGCATTCCGTATACCGATGCCTATACCAACCAGTTCGTAAACACGCTGGCGCTGCCCGGATCGGGCATAGCCTCAGCGCAGCTGACGCCTGGCGTCGGCGACGCGTCGATCCAAAGCAACGGTACGGGTATTCTCAACCTGGTTGCGCAGCGCGGGACATATCCCGGATACACGCAATTCGAGTCTTCGGTCGGCGGCGGTGATTTCTATCACGCCTTCAATGGTGCGATGAGCTATGCATCCGCCAACGGACACATCTCGGACTATGCGGCCTTCGCGGGCGCGCAGACCGGGTTCGTTTACGGCAACGGCCAGTACACATCGAACCAACTGGGCATCCAGGGCAATACCTTGCTTGAAGCCGACCGCGAGTTCATGAACAATCTGATCTTCCGGTTCGGAAAGAACAACAATCAGACGCTGCAGCTTTTTGCCGACGTCGCGCAGCACAATTTCTTCTTGGGCTACGGTGGCAAGACCGAATGCTTCGAGAGCTGCAATCCCTTCCTGGCAACTCTAACCGGGACGTACTTCGGCCTCACGCCACAACAGACTGCTGCACTTAGTGGAACGTATCCCTTCCAAGATGGCGTCGATCAGACGCTCGCGGAAGCAAATCGCGCCAGTACGTACTGGCAACCGAACGAGTCATACAAGCTCGAATACGACTACAATCTCAACCCGTCAACCTACCTAAAGGCTGACGTATACTCCGTCAACTCAGTAGTTCTGTTCGACTTCCCGGCCGGCGGCGCGAACTTTTACGGCGATGGCGACACGTATTTGGATCAGGGCGGCCACACCTTAGGCGGCACGTTCTCGATCGAGAAGCAACTGAACGAAAAGAACCTGCTTGCGGCCGGATACGACTACGCTTGGCTTCATCCCGAGGACAATTACGACAGCATCGGCTATGGCTGGCTCTCGTATCTGTTCTACAACCCCTACATACCGTACGCATTCGTGAGTCCGACGGATCCGAATTGCCCGACGGCTCCGTCATATCCGTGCGGCGCGGCATATAGCGCGTACTCCAATCCGCCGGCACAGCTGTCGCAGCCCCCGTTCGATCAGGTATCGACGCTCAATCGGCGCGACCAGTCGTACTACGTCGAGGACAAGATCTCGTTCAGCGACCGGGTCAACGCCGACCTCGGAGTGCGCGAGGAGTTGTTCGACTACGTCGGTTTCCCGACGCCCGGACTGCTTTCCAACTGCACGTTCTTGTATAATCCGGCCACGATCGACATCAACAGCAACTACAATCCGAACGATCCAACGGCCCCACCAAATTGCCCATACATTCCAACATTCAACGTGACCGGTCAAGAGACGAACCCGCGCGTGCTAGAGCCGCGTGCGGGCCTCTCGTGGCAAATCGGCCGCGACACGGCAATACGTCTCACCTACGATCGAGCGACGGCGGCACCGACGCTCGCGCTCGTGAACGCCGAGGTTCCGCCGGTCTTCAATCAGTATATGAAGATAGCACCCACGCCTGCGGCGATTTGCGGCCAATACCCGTGGATTGTGCCGTGCAACAATCTCGCCGAGGAGATGTACTGGGCGCAACAAAACTTCGACGGCATTCCAAACGAGCCGGTTCTGCCGATGACGTCCAGTAATTATCAAGTGACGCTGCAGCACCAGTTCACCAAGGGCCCTCTTAACGGCGTCGCCATAAGCATTGCACCTTGGTCTCGGCATCAATTCAATACCGAGGCGAGCCTAGCGCAGCCGCTGATCATCAACGGTAAGACGGTCGTCCAAAACGGCTCTGTGGTACTCGGTCCAGCCCTAGCCACGAACCTGGGCAAGGAATTCGCTACCGGCGTCGATCTGAATGTGACCAGGGAGAGCGCGCGCGGTATCTCCTTCCAGTGGACCGCGTCGTACATCAACGAGTTCTCGTCGGTTCTTCCGACCTCGGGAAGCGAAGACTTCTTCCCGAGCATTCCGTACTCGTCGGCCATAGCCGGCAATGTCTATCGCGTGGGCTTCCTATCGCCTTTCCAAACGACGCTGGGTTTGACGTTTAGAACCCAAGACCGCCGCTGGCGCTTCAATCCGCGGGTGAGTTACAACATCGGTTATCCGATTGGTGTAGGCACGCTTACCGCAGATGTCCTCGACGGCGTGGCGTACAACATCCCCAATACCAACGAGTTGCCTGGCGGGGCGGCTAGTTCGGAAGGAATCGGTCCATACTACTATGTCGATCCGCTGGACCCCGGATCGGCGCTCAATCCGAACATCGCGGCTACCCGTGGCACGCAAGAGACATCATCGCCGGGCGGTAAGCTCAGTCCGCCGAACTTCTTTGCAGGCGGGACCGTCGAGTACTCGCCGCCGGCCAGCCGCTACAAGATCGGCTTCGACGTCGAGAACATCTTCAACCGGATCTACAGCGGAGCGTACATCAACACAGGGTGTCAGCTCGTCGCTACCGGACTTTGCGGTCCGCTCAGCGGTTATTCGACGTTGGCTTCAGCCTACACCGTGCCGTACGCGACACCGGTTGGACTCGACCAATTTGGTAACGCGAGCATCTTTGCCAACTACCCGACCAACATCCCGCGGACGTACTACGTGTACCTGTCGGTGAAGATCTAGAGGTGGAGTTGTAATGCACAAAACTCGCGTCTTGAGCGCCGCTGTTGCCGCGGCGCTCCTTGCCGGGTGCGGCGGTACGAATAACAGCGGCGCCGTGCCATCGACAACGCAAGCCAATCCCTCGGCCAACAAACTTCAGGTCGCGGTGGGAACGGCGTACAACGCGGCTGACGGCTCGACCGGCCTGAACGTCGTCGAAACTTTCCGGCAAACGAACGGACTCTCGGCGACGCTCGCAAATACGCCGTCGATCACGGGACCGGCCGGATTCACTGTTCCTTCGGGCTTCCCGGGTGCATACGGCGCGGGAAACGTGGACATCGGTACGCCGACGATTAGCGGTTCGCCGCAAGTTCCCGTCAATCAAACTGCAAAGAACACGACGCTCGGAACGTTTACGGGCGCATTCTCATATGGCCTAGCGCCGCTCAATTCCGACAACTACTCATCGCAGGGATACATTCCGGGTTTCCCAAACGAAACGCCCGGCAACGGATTCGCATTCTATTCGGCGTACGATCCGAACGGGAATCTGCCGTTCTTTGAAGAGCCGTTCGGAGCCGTAGCTGCAAATCAATCGATATTCTTGGAGGGACCGCCCGCGGTTCCGTTCTTCAACAACGGGACGTTCCCCAGCGGATTTGCTGGTTACTCACCCGGATTCACGGCGTTTGAGATAACGCCAGTGACCGGTACGTATACGATGAACGTGAAGGTCACAACGGGCAACGGTTCGTCCCCAACATATACCGCGACGAGCAATGCGCTCGCGCATGTTGCTCCGCTGCCGGCGCCGGTTATATCGGCCGTAAGCGAGAACGGCGGCGGACTCACCGGTACGGTCACCGTTGGCGCCGGCGTCACTGAGACGCTGGTGTTCATCACCGATTATCGTCTCTCGTCGGGCAGCGTCGTCGCGACGTACTATTACACGGTGGAAGTCATGGGAACCGGTGCAAAGGCGTGGACGTTGCCACCGGACCTTGGACCATGCCTTGGAGCTGGTTGCCAAAATAGCGCATCCACGCAGGCGCCGTCGCTCACGACCGGCGACGTGTATTTCGTGCAGGGTGTCTCGTTCGATTATGCCGCGCTGGAAGACGGGCCGCCGGGAAACACCGAGCAGACGCCAACGCTGACCGGAGCGACCGGCCAATGCGATCTCGCAATCGGGCTCTCGTTCCCGACCGGCGGCGGAACCTACCTTAGGAAACGTGCCGCGATCCAGCCCCACCCGTAAAGCGTTTCTCACCGCAGCGACGGCCGCGGGCGCGGGGCTCGCGTTAACCGTTCCCGCGCAAGCGCAAACGGCCTCGCCGTCACCATCGCTTTCACCGAGGGCGAAGGTGACGCCGCCGCCGTCTGCGTCGGCGCGGGACTTTGCGCTTCGCATGCGGCGATTCGATCCGCAACTGAGCGATAAGCAAATCGATTCGATTGCGCGCCAAGTCGATCAACTCGGAGATCTGCGACGTCAGCTTCGCCCGAAGGGCCACGATCTCGCGAACGGTGATCTGCCGGCGCCGCAATTCGAGGTGAATGAGTGACCGACGAAGATATCGCCTTCGCGGATGCAACAGCGCTCGGCGAAATGATTGCGAAGAAGAAGGTGAGCTCGACCGAGCTCACCTCGCTTTATCTCAATCGCCTCGAACGATACGGCCCCGGGCTCAATGCGGTCGTTACGATCTTGCACGATCGCGCTATGCGCGAAGCAAAAGCGGCCGACGCTGTGATCGCGCACGGTTTACGCAACAGCGCGCTCCACGGCGTTCCCTACGGCGTGAAGGATCTGCTTGCCGCCATCGGCGGACCGACGACGTGGGGCGCGCAGCCGTACCGCCATCAAGTCTTCGACTACGATGCGACGATCGTTTCGCGGCTCAAAGACGCCGGAGCCGTCTTGATCGCAAAGCTCTCGATGGTAGAACTCGCCGGCGGATTCGGCTACGACCAAGCCGATGCATCGTTCACGGGTCCCGGTCGCACGCCGTGGAATCACGATTATTGGAGCGGCGGAAGCTCGAGCGGGCCTGGTGCAGCGGTTGCTGCGGGATTGGTTGGTTTCGCAATCGGCTCAGAAACCAACGGTTCGATCCTTACGCCGTCGGCGATGTGCGGTGTGAGCGGACTGCGGCCGACGTTTGGCCGCGTCAGCCGTTACGGCGCAATGGCGCTGATGTGGAGCAGTGACAAACTCGGACCGATGGCGCGCAGCGCGCGCGACACCGACGTGATTCTGCGCACGATCGCCGGCGCCGATCCACATGATGCGACGGCGCAGACGCAAGATTTTCCCGCATTGCGGCGCAGACCGAGGATCGGGGTATTTGAGGATGCGCGCGGCAAATCGCAAGCCGAGGTGGTGAAAAATTTCGACGTATCGCTTGCTGTACTGCGCGAATTTGCGGATATCGAAGAAGGAGTCAAACTTCCTAATCTTCCGTATGGCGCGGTAATCACGGCGCTGTTGAACGGCGAGTGTGCGTCTGCATTCCGCGATTTTATCGAGAGCGGCCGCGCGCGCGAGCTACGATGCGAGGCCGATCGCATCGGCGGTTACGTGCTGCTCGCAACCTCCGCCGTCGATTACGTTGATGCAATGCGCGTGCGTACGAAAATCGATCGCGATGTACGCGCCGCGATTGAGCCGTACGATGCCGTCGCCTTTCCGACGCTGCCGACGGTAGCGTATCCTATCGGCGTCAATTTCAACGACGTCTACCCGAAAGCGCCGGGTGCGATCGATCCGGTCACGCCGGCGAATCTCGCCGGGATTCCGTCCTTGAGTGTTCCCAACGGCTTCGGCCTCTACGGCTTGCCGACGGGCTTGGGTTTCGTCGCCAACCTTTGGGACGAAGCCAAGCTCACCGGCATCGCGTCGGAATATCAAAAGCGCACGACGTTCCACGAGTTAAGACCCAAACTGGCGTAACGTTTCTTACAAGGCCGAAACGTAGCTAGGGCGAAACGCTGGTTTTCTCGCGGCGTCTGGCTTTGAGCCGTTCGGATTCGTTGAGAATGCGCTTGCGCAGGCGAATCGATTGCGGCGTGACCTCCACCAGCTCGTCGTCTTCGATGAATTCGATGGCGCGTTCGAGCGAGAGAATCTCTGCCGGCGGCAGCTTGACGTTTTCATCGCTGCCCGCGGCGCGCATGTTGGTGAGTTTCTTTTCGCGCACGACGTTGAGGCCGACGTCTTTGTCGTCGTTGGCGCGGCCGACGACCATGCCTTCGTAGACGTCGATGCCCGGATCGATGAAGAAGCGGCCGCGCTGCTCGACGCCCATCAGCGCATAGCCCGTTGAACGGCCAGTGTCGGTTGCGACGAGCGCGCCGACGTTGCGGCCGGGCAGCTCGCCTTGCCATTCTTGGTGGTCGTAGTACGTGTGCGACATGACGGCGGTGCCGCGTGTGAGGGTGAGCAGTTCGCCGCGCAAGCCGAAGATCGCGCGCGTCGGCATCGTGTATTCGAGCCGCCGGGAATCGCCGACGTTGATCATGTTCGACATCACCGCTTTGCGCTTGCCCAGCGCCTCAATAACCGCTCCCGCGTATTCCTCGGCCACGTCGACCACGACGTACTCGACCGGTTCCCACTTCTTTCCGTCGCGTTCCATCACGATGACTTGCGGCTTGGAAACCGCGAGCTCGAAACCTTCGCGGCGCATCGTTTCGATCAGAATCGAGAGATGCAGCTCGCCGCGTCCGCGCACATCAAAGGTATCAGCCGATTCCGTGTCCGCGACGCGCAACGCGACGTTCGATTCCAACTCGCGCATCAAACGTTCGCGTATCTGACGCGACGTTAGGAATTTTCCTTCCCTGCCGGCGAACGGCGAGTTGTTGACCGAGAAGTACATCGAAACCGTGGGTTCGTCGACGGCAATCGCGTGGATGCCTTCCGGCGAGTTCGCGTCTGCAAGCGTGTCGCCGATATTCAAATCGTCGATGCCCGAAACGCAGACGATGTCGCCGGCCTGCGCTTCGTCCACGTCGATCCGCTCGAGTCCCGCAAAGGTCAGCAATTTCGTCAAACGGAGACCCGTTGCGACCACGCCGCCGCGCGCGACCTTGGCGATCGGCATGTTGATGCGCGAGGCGCCGCGGAAGATGCGCCCGATGCCGATGCGCCCGACGTATTTGTTGTGATCGATAGCTGAGATCAGCAGTTGGAACGGCCCGTCTTCGGCCGGAGCTTCCGGCACGTGCTTGGCGATGATTTCGAAGAGGGGCTCGAGATCGGACGATTTATCTTCTAGCGTAGGCTTGGCGATACCAAGCTTGGCGTTCGTGAAAACGACCGGAAAGTCGGCCTGCTCGTCGCTTGCGCCTAGCTCGATGAAGAGATCAAAAACTTCGTTAACGATCTCGGTCGGTCGCGCGTCCCTGCGATCGATCTTGTTGATCGCGACCAGCGCTTTCAGATCGAGTTCCAGCGCCTTGCGCAGGACGAAGCGCGTTTGCGGCATCACGCCCTCGGCCGCGTCGACGAGCAGGAGTACGCCTTGCACCATCTGAAGCACGCGCTCGACCTCTCCGCCGAAGTCGGAGTGGCCGGGCGTGTCGACGATGTTGAACTTCAGGTCGCCGTGGCGGACGGCGGTGTTCTTCGCGAGGATGGTGATGCCTCGCTCGCGTTCGAGCGGGTTGGAGTCCATGACGCGTGTCTGTACGTGCTGGCCTTCGCGGAAGACGCCGCTCTGCTTCAGCATGGCGTCCACCAGCGTGGTCTTGCCGTGGTCGACGTGGGCAATAATCGCGACGTTGCGAATATCCGGGCGGGTCTTCACGCTCCCGGTTCTACCACACAACCCGGAATAAATCTACCTCTAACGTTAACGAGGGGAGGGCGTCAGCGGCACCAGATGACGTCAGCAGTGTAGGTGAGCGCGGTTTTCGCGTCGGCCGGGACGTGCACCGTCCATGTCGCCGTCGACGCCGACGATTTCACGTGTGGTTGGCTCTCGCTCGAAATCGTCCAATCGCCCGGTATCGGCTCCACAACCTCTACGTCTTGAGCAACGTCTTTTCCGTTGGTGAGGTCGATCTCGTAGGTGCTTTCAATGTGGCAGTTGTTCACAACGGTGAAGTCCGTCTGCCGTTTGCGGGCGACGAGATCGAATGAATCCCCGAGATGCAGGCGCACCGTATCGTTGCGCGGCGTGTGGCCGATCGAGTCGGAGCCTAGGAATTGCGAGAGTCCGTGCGAGTCGTTTTGATAGATGCGCATCAAGCCCGCGGGGAGCGGAATCCCAAGATCACCGCCGCGATTTTCGAATGACACGTAGACTCCAATCGGGAGCCGGTCGCCCAGGTCCGGACTCTGGTTCTGATAATACGACTGCTGCCCTCTCAGCTCGAGTGTCTTCTTTACCGGAATGTTGTGTGCGGTCAGAAGCGTGAGTTGTTTGGTTTGTTTGTCGAGAATCGTAGTCGGACGCGCGAGCGTATAGAGGTGATACTCGAAATAGTTCTCCTGGCTGACATTTTGATTTACGGTATACGCATCTGCGGTGTTTGAAACAACATGCGAGATCGCTCTGAGAGCTGTCGGAGTGATATTCACACTTCCCGCTACGAGCTGTAGCCGCGCATTCTGATACGAAGTACCGCTTGTGTTTGCGAGAGTGACGAGTCCTGTCAGCATCATGCGCGTCTGGTCCGAACTCAGGGTTCCGACGTAGTCGACGTGCCATGACAGCCCGCCGCTCAGGTATTGCAGGTCGAGCTCATGTGGACCGCTTCGGCCGCTCTGGATATCAAGGGCAAGGGTCGGGCGATCCCGCAAGCTCTTGGGGATACTAGGGAATTCGATGTATCCATCCAGGGCGGTCTCGATCCGGTTGCGGTATTGCAGCACGATTCCATTGTCCACGCTGAGTATGCGCGCGCCTTCGCGCCAGTCGCGCTCGCCGGTAAAACGCGCCGGATGAACGACGATAACCTGGTGACCGACATACTTGCGAAGTAGCGAGTCTTGGCCGAGCACGTCGTAGTCGAAGTTTTGCTCGAGCACGCTTACGTGGGATGACGGCGTAAGCGAATCGAGTATCGCCGATGTCGGGTCCATGCCGGCGCTGACGTCGCGCCATGCAATGCGATTGAGCCCGGCGTCGAGATAGACGCGCCGCCGGTCGTGAACCAATGCGGTCCCGCCGTTGTAGACCGTGAGATTGACCAGTTGCTGGTCGGCGAGTGTGGTCGTGCGTTCGCGCACCTCGGCCGACGTGCGAACCGGGAAGAAGATCAGCAGCGCCGTGGCGAGTGCGATTACGCGTTTCATTGCACACTGAAACGTGCAATCGCGCGAGGATGTGACCGGCTTTATGCTCTGGGAAGCGTGAACCAAAACGTGGTGCGGCGTTCGGGCTCGCTTTCGAAGCCGATCTCGCCTTGCATTTTCCCGACCAGCTCGCGGCAGATGTATAACCCCAGGCCCGTTGACCCTTCGCCCGACGAGATCCGACCGAATCGGGTGAAGAGCTTGGCGCCGTCTTCGTCGTTGATACCCGGTCCCTCGTTGATGATCGAAATGCGCACGTGTTCGTCGATCGGTTTGAGGTCGATGTGAATCGCGCTGGTCGGATAGCTGTATTTGACCGCGTTGGAGAGCAGGTTCGTCAGCACTTGAACGGCGCGCCCTTCGTCGGCCATCATGTGCGGTACCGGATCGAGATACGCTGCATTGAATGCGCGCTCGGGATACTCGCTGCGCATGCGCGCCATCGATTCTTCGATGATCGCCACCGGTGACACGCGCTCGATGCGTAGCGAGAGGTGGCCGGCATCCATCCGCGAGAGCAACAAGAAATCCTCGAAAATCGACGAGAGGCGCGCCGTGGAACTCGAGAGCACGCCCAGCAACTCCGCTCGACGCTCGAGTCCGAGCGTTTCAAAATGCGTCTGTAGCAGGGCGGTTGCACCGCGGATAGCCGCCAGCGGCGAGCGCACTTCGTGCGAGACCATGCTAAAGAACTCGTTTTGCAGGCGTGCATTTTCCTCGAGATTGCGACGCTGCTCCATCTCGGAACGGTGCGCGCGCGAGCTTGCAAGCGCGAGGCCAACCAGGTTCGTGAAGAGCTGCATGCGGCGCAGCGTCTCGATCGACGGGACCTTTCCGTCGATCGGCGCGTCTGCCGAAAGATACCCGAGCATGTTTCCGTCGCGATCGGGAAGCACGAGGGTAAGCGTGTCACGCTCGTGCCAGGCGTCCGGCGCGGTACGCGGCTCGTTGAGCGGCCGGAACCCGGTATAGATGCTCTGCTTCCAGTAAATTTCGCGCTCGGCTGGGTTATAGAAGCAATACGGCAGCACTTCCGACTCGGGCGGCAAAATCTCCATCACCGCGGAGCGAATCACGTGCTCGCCCAGGCGTTCGCGGATGACGTCCTCGGGAAAGCCAAGCAGAACGCGACGATAAAGCTCGGCACCGGGAGCGTCCGCGGCGACGATCGTCACGTACTTGAATCCGAACAGGTCGACGACGGCGCGCGCGATCGACTCGAGCGCGGGCGAGATATCCTGCGCGTGCAGTATCTCATAGGTAATACCTAGCAGCCTTTGTAGCAGCCCGCCGTCGCCCGGAGACTCAGACTCGTAAAACGTCATGGGCGTGCCTGCCAGCTTAATCCGGGAACGCCGGTCATCCTGCGCTGTTTACCGGCGCTTAACGCAACGTTTGGGCCAGGCGTGGGCGCGGGTAGGGCAAAATGCTCAAACCATGCCCAGCTTTTTGAACTCCACGCTTACCTGGTCCCTCACCCTTGCCCTTGTGGCATCCGGCGCGGCTAACGCGGACGTTAACGCAGGGGCTGCGCTCGTGCAGCAAAACGGTTGTCAGAGCTGCCACGGCGCGAAGTTTCAGGGCTCCTCCGGGTTTCCAGAGCTTTATGGCATCGAGCATCGCCGTTCTCGCGATCAGATCGTCGACGCCCTTCTTCATCCGAAAGCGCCGATGCCGAATTACGGCTTCACCGCAGCCCAGGCCAGCGATATCGCCGATTATCTGGCCAACCTTGACGGCGGTGCAACCGGAAGTCAACCGACGATTACATTTTCGCCGGCGCATCCGAGCGATTACGTGCTCGTCATGGTGCGCTTCCCGGGTACGCCGCCTTCGCACGTCAGCGCAGTCGCCTCAATGGCGATGGGTGCCGGGCCGATGAAGTCGCCGCAGGTCGAACTCAAACCGACTTCCGATCCGCACGTCTTTGAAGGGCGGATCGAGTTTTCGATGGCCGGTTCGTGGACGGTTCACATCGATTACGACGGCAAGGAACTCGATAGCCCGATCGTCGTCGGACAATAGTGCACCGCTCGAGTTTCATCGCGCGCGCCGCCGGGTCGATGACGGCGGTTGCGTTAGCGAAGTTGCCGTATCGTGCTCTTGCACAAGACGTCGTGTCGTTCCGTCTCGTGGCGGCACCAATGCCTTATTCGCCGGCGCCCGGAATTAACGTGAACGCGATCGCTTACAACGGCTCGATTCCGGGGCCGCTGCTTCGAATTCGCCACGGCCAGCGGCTGCACGTCGAGTATGTCAATCATTCGTCGCTTCAAACTTCTGTACATTGGCATGGGATGATCTTGCCTAATGCGATGGATGGTGTCCCCGGGGTGACGCAGCCACCCGTCGAACCGGGCGGCCGATTTGTTTACGAATACGCGCCAAATCCTCCCGGAACGCGCTGGTACCATGACCACGCGAAGGATATGGGCATCCTGCGCGGCCTTTTCGGTATGATCGTCGTCGAAGACCCTCGTGACGAGCATGCCGACGTCGAATGCGCGATCGTTTTTCACGACGTTCCGGATTTTGCAACCGTGCGAGCCGCGCTGGCCGGGACGAGTCACGCGCCGATGATCGATCCGATGGGATCGCCGGAGATGATGGAGATGAAGCCCAACGATAAGATGGGCGACGAAGTCCGCTATCTCGCCCATTGCATCAACGGTGCAGTTTATCCGAAAACCAAGACCTTGAAAGTAAACATCGGCGATCGCGTGCGCCTGCGCATCCTCAACGCGAGCGCAACGCAGACGCGATACGTGCGCTTAGCCGGTCATCGTCTCGAAGTTACGCATGCCGACGGAAATCCGCTGCTCGTACCGGTTTCCTTCGACGCGTTGCGCATTGGGGTCGCCGAACGGTACGACGTGTGGTTTGAAGTGACGAAATCAGGTGCATGGCTGCTGCAGGGGCTTTCCAGCGATCCGCTCGCATTCCAGCAAGCCATGGTAGTCTACACCGAGGGCATGGAGAACGCGGCTCCGGTTTCGTCACCGCAATCGCTCGAAGGCATCGAGGTGCTGAGCTACGAGAAACTCGCGGGCGGATACGGTGCGGACGATTCCGTGCGCGCAGCTACGGTCCGCGCGGACTTCACGCTCGGAGGCGGCAAGTGGGGATCGGATCGTTGGACCATGAACGGCCAAACGTGGCCGAACGTGCCAAAAATCCACGTGCGTCACGGCGAGCGCGTGCGCGTGCATTTCAAGAACACGACCGACATGGATCATCCGATGCACCTGCACGGCCATGTCCTCACTGTGGCGGAAATCGACGAAAAGCCGCTGGTGAACCCGATCGCCAAGGACGTGTCTCTGGTGCGTGCCGACGGCGGCACGCTGACATGGATCTTCGACGCCAACGCCTACCCCGGCCGCTGGCTACTCCACTGCCACAACGAAATCCACATGATGGACGGCATGATGACCGAGGTGGATTACGACACCGTGTCATCCTGAGCGCAGCGAACACAGTGAGCGAAGTCGAAGGACCGCCTCGATCCTTCCGCCGGGTATGGTAGAATAGCCGCAGCTACGATGGATGCCGCGAGTCAGTACGCGCTTGCGTATTCGTTGACGACGGCTGCTGGTGTACGCGCGATGCTCGCACTGGCACTGGTTTCGGTTGCTATTAAGCTTGGACTATTGCATCCGCCGGCGGCGTTCGTGTGGTTAGCCTCACCGCTTGCGATGTGGATTCTCCTCTGCGTCGCCGTAGCTGAGATCCTTGCGGACAAAGTTCCGTTTCTCGATCACCTGCTCCACTTTGCGCAGATCGCTATCAAGCCGGCAGCGGCCGCCATCATCGTTGGCAGTACGATTCATCCCCAGTCAACGTCCGTGCTCGTATTTCTTATGGTAATCGGTGCGCTAAACGCCCTAGGTGTCCACGCGGGCGTCGCCACCGTACGCGGTGCTTCAACGGTCACAACGGCCGGTATCGCCAATCCCGTCGTGAGCACAGCAGAAGACGTGGGAGCCGCCGGTTCGATCGTCGGCTCGTTCGTCGCGCCGCTTGTAGTGGCTCTTCTTGCGATTTGCTTCACGATCGCACTCGCGCTATTCGCAAGGCAGGCTTACGTTCGCGTTCGGCCAAGAGCGGCGTTATGAGGCGGGGACCAAGATTTAAGCGGAAATGGTCGAGGCTTACATCCGCCGAGCGGCGACAATGCGCGGTGCAAGGTTGCGAAACCATCGCTAAAGAGCGCTGTAAGCAGTTTAACTGCAATCAGGCAATTTGCGGCGATCACAAAAGCTCTCACTCCGCAGAGCACACGCTCAAGAAGGGCCGGATCCCGTCCTAAGCCCGGGCGCATGACCTTCCGCTAATGCGTATCGAATAGCTTTCCGGAATCGATCGGAATGGAACGATAAGCGCCGAATCCCAGGCCCCATTTTTTGAGATAGAAATCGTATTGCCCGGATTCGACAACCTCTTTCATAGCGGCAACGACCTGCATCCGCAGGAGGTGATTTCCTTTGCGCACCGCGATGCCATAGGGAATTGGATCGAACTGCGACCCGGTCATTTCGAACCGGGTTCCCGCAGAGCGCGCCCGGTAGAGACCGGTCGGGTAATCGGTAACGTAAGCGTCGGCGTTCCCGTTGGCGAATGCGTCGAACGCTGCGTCGCCACTTCCAAATGTCAAGACAGAAATGTTGCTCATACCGAGTTTGCGGCATGACGCCGACTGCGCTCGAAGGATTGACTCGTAAAGCGAACCGGCGACGACCGTAACGCGGTATCCGCAAAGACCCGCAAGATTGAATACTCGGTGGGGATTTCCGGCCCGCACCATGATGCCTCCCCCGGCTAGAAAGTAGTCGACGAAATCGACCAGCTTTTCTCGCGCTCTCGTATCCGACATCGCCGACATGGCAAAATCGAATTGACCGCGTCTCACCGCGGGGATCAGATCGCGAAACTCGTGGTTCGAGATTGCGGCCGGTGCGCCCAGTTCGCGACGCATCGCCCGAAGCAGATCCGCATCGAAGCCTTCAATGCGGCCGGACAAGCCCGCAAAATACTCGAACGGCGGCGCTGAAATGTCCGAACCAACGCGTAGGCCGCGTGCCGCCCCCGCACTCGGAGAAAGCGCGGCAACGGCTACCAAACCCGTTGCGAGAATCGCTCCGAGCCGCTTTAGCCTGACCCAAAGCGCCGCTCTACAAGCCATGCCAATAATATCGTCCAGCCGCGTCGGAGACCGCACATCCAAACGCTGGCCGGGGACTTCGCGGCGCAGTTGAGTGAGATCAGGCCTTGCCCGCGAGCACCCGCATCGAGGCGTCGAATGCATCATTCGATGGGTACCAGTCATCACCGCGACCGGCCGGCGTGAGATCGAGTAGGTTCCACGTCGGACAGAGCAAGTCAATCCCGCGCTCGCGGTCCTCGAGCATCGGATGCGCGGTGTAAACGTGACGCACGCGCTGGCCCTCTTTTGCGAAGACGACGATCGTCGAATCGGGATTGCCCTCGGCATCCTCGGCGTCGATGTCTCGCGCGAAGGCCGGTCCGTCGTCGGAGAGCAAGCGTAGGCGATGCCAACCGCGGTGCGCTCCCCACTCTCGGAGTCTGTCGATCGGGGCCCGCGATGCAATGACGAAGTTGACCTGCTGCGTCAGGTGCGGCGCTATGCCGTTGTATCCGTCGATCCACATCGAGCACATGGGGCAGAACGAATCGTCCTTCGCCCAGTACATCAAATGGTAGAGAATCAGATACGGCTTTTCGCCGGCAAACAGCTCTGATAAGCGAACGCGATTGCCGTTTTCTATGAACGCGTAATCGGGGACAATCGGCCCCGGCGGCAGGTCGCGGCGCATCGCAGCAACCGCCTCGATGCGATCGCGCAACTCGATCTCCGCCGCGCGTAAACGGTCGCGCGAACGGCGATACGCCTCGTCGGCGCCGGGCATCACGATACTTGAATCCGCCATTTCATTTCCTTTCGAGCTTGCGCTAACCCAACAAAATCGCAGAGACTCGCGATGACGTGAAAACCCTGATAGCATAAGGCGTTTCCGCTATCGCGTCAACGTCCGAACGCTCGCCGAGACGTGCGGGGTGTGTGACGCAAGTGTGACGCAAGTGTGACTCAGATGTGACCCGCGGACGCAGCCTCGGTTCGCGCATCTCCGGTGGCAAGTCCGCTACCGCCATCGGAATCGCCCCGACAGTCTGGACGAATTTTTCCAATGCGTTGCTATGGACTGTCCTGTTGCATCATGGCTGAGGCCAGGTTGTAGTGGTACTCGCAAGCCTTTGCGACAGTGGCATCGTGACCCGCCGCACACTCTTTGAATAGCCTCAACGCGACCGGAAGGTACTGGGGGATATCGGATTGGTCAGCGCGGTAGTGGTATGCCAAATACGCAGTTGCGAAGGAGACAAAGCCTCGAAGGTACGTTGCGATTTGGGTGTGATTAGCATCACACTTATTTAGAGCGTCGTTGATGGCTCCGATGTTGGCAGCTACCGTTGCCCCACTCTCATTGGCGTTGTAGCCGATGCCAGCGAATGCCTTCTCCACCGCACCTGCGTACCTCAGCGCTTGAAAACAGCTATTATTTCCTGGCACGTTCATAACCGCTGAACCAAGGATCGGCGCCTGATTGGTATAGTGATCTGGCGTCTCACTGCAACTGGCCAGCATGAGTCCAAGAACGATGACTGTTAGGATTTTCAGATTCAGGGTGCTCCTCGTTTTGACTGGCTCGAATCGACTAAATGAGCATCGCTTCGGCGACGGCTTGATCTTCGCTCCAAGTGCTGCCTTCAGCCATGAGCTTTGCGCATTCATCGGCGCCGAGCACATCGCGCAATGCCGGCAGCATCTTATCATACTCCTGCTGCTCGGTGTACTCGCGCGGCGCTTCGAGGGCAGCCAGTTGCGCATCGACATAACCCAACACGCGCGCCGCGCGAGCGCGTTCCTCGCGTGACGGTGCCGCGACATCACGGCGCAGCGCAGCAACCGCCGCCAGATGCTGCAGTGTGAAGGCCGCGCCTACCGCAGCCTGCGTGTCGCGCGCAGCCGCGAGCCCTTCTCGCGCCGATACGCGCGCGTCGTCGTAGCGCTCCAGCGCTACCAGATACGCCGCCATGTTGCGCAGGTCGTTTGCGACACTGCGCATGGCGTTGAACGCGCGATGGACCGCCAGCGCCTCGTCCGCTAACCGGAGCGCCGCCGCGGCGTCGCCGCCGCGAAACTCCGTCTCTGCAAGATTCCTCGCGACCACGGCCGCGTATCGCTCCGCGCCGATGCTGCGGGCGATCGCCAACGCCTCGGCAGAGTACTGCCGCGCTCCGGCCAGATCGCCGGCTTCTCGGCGCGCGCCCGCCAGATCCCCCAGCACGGTGCTCGTCAAGCGGCGCGCCCCCAGCCTGCGCGCTTCCACCAGCGCCTGCGTCAGCAGCGCCTCTCCCTCCGCAATCTTCCCGAGAAACACGAGCGCGCGACCCACCCACCGCTGGGCGTGCGCGGTTCGCCACGGGTCGCCCAGCTCGCGGTAGCGCGCGAGCGCTCGTTCCGCCGCCGCCAAGCTCGCCTTATGTTGCACGAGCGATGCGGCGAGGTGCGCTTCGGCGAGATCCAGCGCCGCCAGCGTTGCCGCCGGCATCTGCGCATCCGCTCCCTCGCGCGCGGTTTGCACCCAGCGCCGCCCCTCCGCCGCACCAAAGACGTACCACACCAGGCGCAGCGTCCCCGCCAAGCGCTGCCCGAGCAACACGTCACCGCGCGCACCAAACGCCCACCCCAGCGCCGCGCGGAAATTCTCCAGCTCCGGCTCGGCCCGCGCATCCCACGCGCGATCCGGCGTCGTCTCGCGAGCGTCCTCGAGGTCCTCGGCCAGCGCCAGATACGCCGCGGCATGCGCGCGTGCTACCGCCTCATACGCTCCGTTCTCGTTCAACTTCTCGCGCGCATACTGTCGCGTCGACTCGAGCAGCCGGTAGCGCGTTCCGCTTCCGACCGGCTCGGCCTGCACCAGCGACTTGTCGACCAGCGACGAGAGTAGATCGAGCGTCGCGATCTCGTCGGTCACCTCGTCGCTGCACACGGCGCTGGCACTTTCGAGCGTGAAGCCGCCCGCGAAGATCGCAAGCTTGCGAAAAACCGTGCGCTCTTCGTTGGAGAGCAGGTCGTAGCTCCAATCGATCAGCGCGCGCATCGTCTGATGGCGCGGCAACGCGCTGCGATCGCCGCCGGTCAGCACCCGGAAGCGCTTGTCCAGCATCTGCGCGAGTTGCTGGGGCGAGAGCACTTTCACCCGCGCGGCCGCCAGTTCAATCGCCAGCGGAATGCCGTCGAGCCGGCGGCAGATCTCGGCAACGTGCGGCACATTCTCTTGCGTGAGCGCGAAACGCCGATCGTTCGAGAGCGCGCGATCGATGAAAAGTTGCACGGCGCCAAAGTGCGCCGCTTCTTCGCTGGAAAACCGATCGCTCGAAGGGACGGCCAGCGAGGGCA
>Ga0153924_1000676_pt1 | contig 20404 bp, 18 predicted proteins | sample TSNJ008MetaG_FD_104709 | JGI IMG/M metagenome (GOLD analysis project Ga0153924, IMG submission 104709) | Attine ant fungus gardens microbial communities from New Jersey, USA - TSNJ008 MetaG | ecosystem: Host-associated > Fungi > Mycelium > Unclassified | place: USA: New Jersey, Wharton State...
TATTGAAAAGTAGTCATTGGTATTGGCAAGGGTATTGCCATAAAAGAAATGATTTTCGCTTATTCAAACTATCCCGCACATCAAACCTGCAAATACAAGAGGAATTTTTTACGCCACGAGATTATCAAAAACCACAGTTAGATTTTACTGATATTTTGGCAACTATGCAAACAAAAATCAAAATTCGTTTGTGTCAAGTAATCGTTGGCAATTCTACAAATATTTTTCGATATGATATTTACCTTATTTTTTTATTCGCCAAATAAACCCTGCCAGCGGGTTTGGGGGCTTAGTATCCAAATGCTCTCTTGAAAGCTTTTCTTGAAGCTGTCTGCATTGCATCAAACAGCGGCATGTGATGATTGAACCTGTCGGCATAGGGATTCCCTTTCCCGTCTTTCTTTGGAGCCTTTGCTGCACTCAGGGATTGTATCACTTCTTCCATTTGTATCGCAAATATTAACCCATCCGTATATCGCTCAATCGTCTGGCTGAGTTCCTTATTCTCCTTGGTGTACAGGACTTTTGCCATATTATCCGCTCCTTGCGGCGACCATCTCATTCTTCGGTGTTTCATCCTTAATGTGATTGTCGTACAGTTTTGATTTTCCTGTACTCCCATTCCTTTATACACCAGATGCTCCGGTGCCTCCGGTATCTCTATTTCTCTATCCTGATATGGCAGCAATCCCTCTTTGTTATTGTTCAGATAATTATACAGCTCCATTGCTTTGCTGCTGGTTTTATCCTTCTCATCATTACTTTCTACACTGGTCGCATATATCTGAATATATTCCAGCATTTCCTCCATTTTCTTCTGGTCAAATAATTCTATGATTCTTTTTTCTGCTTCCTTATTGCTGATCTTACGTTTTATTTCCTGATAAATATGGAACCGGTCCAGCTGGAAGATCACATCAGGATCATAAGGGTCTTTTATCCAGCTTCCTCCGTCTCCGTTCAGTATGCGCTGCCTGATTTCATCTGCATTGTAGTTCCTGTGGATCTGGGCTTCTCTCTTTTCATGGAACTCATTACTGCCTTCCATTCCGGCAAGAACTTTTTTATTGCTGAGGCGGCTGTTCTTCTTTCCGTCTTTTTCCCATCCCTCATACATGACCGAAACCTTCATCTCCTGTTTTTTCATCCGTTTGTGGTCTTCCCCCTGCATTCGCAACCACACCCCATCCATTTCCTCAAATAATACTGGGATGACCGCGGTTCCCTTTGCCTGTCCTGCATTCATTTCACTTACAGTTACTTTCTCTTCTTCCGAAATCCGTCCCCCAAGCTGCTGGATCAGGTTCCATACGCCGCCATGGCTGACTGTCTGGCCACAGGTGCTGCTGATCATTTCTGCTGTCGCACGATAGGGTGCCTCTGTAACCGTTTCCGCTATCTTCTCTGCAAGGTTTGTAGATATCAGGCCTATTTTATCCATGGACAAGGCTTCATCCAGGAGATACACATATGCTTTCTTTCCATCTTCTGTTTTTGTCTCATATACATTTCTGGAATAGCTGACTTCTCCATAAACGGTCTTTATACTGGTGGTTCTGCCGCCTTTGTTGCGATACTGCTTTGTATCCCGGGTATTCATTAACTCATTGTCATACCGTTCCAGCATTAACTGTGTAATCTCTCTTCCTAATTCACACACATAATTAAATATTTTTTGCTCTAACTCCTTGAATGAAATCAGATTATCCTTTACAATAATATCCATCACATAGTCTCCTTTGAATTAATCTCGGCAATTAATATCATATCGGAAAACTATGTGGTTGGGAAGTAGGGATTTTCTCTCTGCTTCCCTTTAGTTTACATAACTATTTGAACTTATTATTCTTGCCAATAAAAATTATACTCTAACAGTAAACAAATATACACGGAACAAAACGCTTATTTATATTCTATGCAAATTACATAAAATTCCTTTATAATTGCCGGATAATCATGTATAATCTATATTAAGAAATTTAAGAAAGAAATTGGATTTAGGAAACACGAAATATTAATAGAAAGGCATAGGAGAAGGAGCATGAAAAATAAGAAAAGTCAAATTTATTCACGTATTTTAGTTCTTCTGGTTGGAGTATTTCTGTTACTTCCGATCAGCGTATCAGCGGAGAATACCGGAGAACCTGCAAATGTTTATAGGGGAGTAGACTTGACGGTTCCTTCATTTTCTAAAAATGGCGGCTTCTATTCAAACTCATTCGACCTGACGCTGACCGCAGATGACGGCATGCAAATCCGTTACACCACCGACGGAAGCGAGCCTGCGAATAATTCGACGCTCTATACCGGTCCTGTCACGGTAGACGCGCCGCCGCTTAGCCAAAGCCCGATGACCAGCGGCGCAAATGTAGGCGCAAGAACGACAATGAATGCTTTGGTGGTAAAAGCGGCGGCATTTTCCCCTGACGGGACGGAATGTTCCAAGACGATTACCAATACATATTTTGTAGATGAGAATATTGAGAATGAATTCTCCATTCCGGTTATGTCTATTTCGATGGAGCCCAGTGATTTTGTGGGAGGAAACACTGGAATGTATTTAAACTGTTACAATGAAAACCTTACCCCCCAAAGTTATATGGAATATTATACCGAGGATGGCATCCTGGGATTTAAACACAGTGCTCAGATCAAAATTTCGGGGCATGGATCCAGAGGTGAACCAAAAAAATCGCTTCGGATAAACTTTCCAAAAGGGCAATATGAAGGTGACGGTTCGCTTTTGAGTTATGATTTCTTTCCAAGTGCCAGACAGAATTTCTATTCCAATGAAAAAGTTACGCAGCATGGAAAACTTACCGCCCGTATCTCTGACTGGCGGGATACGCTTATTCATGAGACGCTCATTGCGGCGGTGGCAGATCCGCTGCGTCCTGAAACGATGACGGCCGAGCCTGTGGCGATTTTCATAAATGGGGAATTTTGGGGCGTCTATGAAACGCGAGAGCAGGTTGACAATAATTTTATTGCTCAGCATTACAGCGGTATTAAAAAAGATCAGGTAGTAGCGCTGGCTTTTGACTGGGATACCGCTAACTATCAATATTCTTCTACGGAACCGCTTTACCGTGTATCTTACGATGAGGGACCAAGTGGTGCAGAAGAAAACTGGTATGCGGCGTATATGGAGATGTATAATGCAATCACCCAAAATGACCTGTCAGATAAGGCTAATTACGATAAAGTCATGGAACTTACCGATATCGACAATCTGATCGACTATTATTTGATATATATGTATGGTGACAATGTAGATTGGCCCGGTAATAACTATAAGCTGTGGCGTACGGTAGATGTTGATCAGAATGTGTACGGTCATGACGGCAAGTGGAGATTTATTATCCATGACTTTGACGCATTGTCATTTACAAATGCAGACAGCGACAGTATGACATATTTCACAACTCCGGGAAGTGATTGGGACGCCAGACATCCCACCTGGGCCACCGATATTTATAAGAGTCTGTTTAAGAGCAGTGAGTTCAGAAACCGATTGGCAGCCCGTTATTCCACATATTCAGGAACGGTTTTTTCCCCCGAAAGAACAACCGAAATATTGGATGACCTGATGAAGGCAAGAGAAAACGATATCGGACATGATTTCTACCGCTGGAATATCAATGGAGGCAGTTATGACCTTTCGGAATGGAAAAGTAAAATCAGCGGTTTAAAGATTTACCTGAACGACCGCTCCGCCGGGGTATTGAGAAGCATCCGTAATTATTACAATAATAATTTTAGTACCGAAATACCATCCTCATATACCTCGATAACATTTTCTGCTAATTCAGAGCAAGGATATTTTGATATAGCAGGGGGAGAGATACGTCCGGATCTCTATGATTTGGAACTTTCGTCAGGCTGGACGGCTGATTATATGAAAGGACTGCCTATAGAGATCAACGTTAAAACGCTTGAAGGAAATAAGTTTAAATATTTAGAAATAAATAAAAACGGTAATACAGAGCATATAACTGAGATGAATTATATATTGACACCGTCGGCTTCTGACACATTTATATCTGTAAAAGCCTTTTATGAACCTGTGTCAATTGATGAAAAATTCCCAACAAATCTCAAAGCGGTCAGGGAAAGCAAGGATTCAATAAAAATCAGCTGGATAAATGCCGATGATGTAGACGGCGTTGAGGTCTATTATTCAACAGAGAGAGATGGAGATTACCGGAAAGTTTTAGATACAGTGGAGCAAAGCTTCATACATTCAGAACTTACCGCCGGCGTAACCTATTACTATAAGCTGCATTCCTACAAAACCGTAAACGGTGTAATCATTTACAGCAGCTTCACGGATGTGGAAGCGCTAACGCTTCCTCCGCTTGTTATTACGATAACCAAACCGGCAAATGTTAAGGCTACCGGTGCAGGTGCAACAGCTATTAAAATATCATGGAATAAGGTGAGTGGAGTTTCCGGATATGCAATTTTCCGTTCCAACACAAAGAATGGGAAATATAAGGAAATAAAAACCGTAAATGCAAAGAAAACCACTTATATCAACAAGAACCTGACGAAGGGTAAGACGTATTATTTCAAAGTAAAAGCCTATATGTCGGTAAACGGCAACAAGATATACAGTGATTTTTCGGATGCGGTAAAATACAAGGCGGCACTCTCCAGTCCGTCATGCATAAAAGCCAGGAAAGTAAATTCCTCTTCCATAAAAATCAGCTGGAAAAAGGCAGCCGGGGCGACCGGGTATGAAATTTACAGAGCCACCGGTAAAAAAGGCAAATATAAAATAGTGAAGACGGTAAGTGCTAAAAAATTGTCCTATACTAATAAGAAGCTTAAGAAAGGGAAAACTTATTATTACAAAATCAAGGCCGTACAGAAGGCAGGTAAGAAAACCTATAAAAGCAAATATTCTGCCGTAAAATCAGCTTAGTGCTGACTGGCGTAAATATGCACTAGTTATTCCGGATAAATCAGATGTTCATCCGTAATTGTGAGAAGGACATCATTCAGGTATTTTTTGGCAAGGTATCTTGCCATTGGCAGATTCATATCCAGGTAATTCCCACAGTCTTTTGCAGAAGCTCCGGGAATTTCGCCCTGAAAATCTCTGATAAACTCAAACATTTCAGTTATCAGTGGTACGATATCCATGGAAGAATAATCACCTGCCAGCAGCAGATAGAATCCGGTACGGCATCCCATGGGTCCGAAATAGATGATTTTAGTGCCATAAGAGACATGGTTGCGTAGAAAAGTGGCAGCCAGATGTTCAATGGCATGCATTTCCGCAGTATTCATGACTGGTTCTTCGTTTGGCTTTGTCATGCGGATGTCGAATGTAGTAATGATTTCATTGCCGATGGGATCTTTACGGGATAGGTAGAGACCCGGTAATAATTTAATATGATCGATGGTAAAGCTCGTTATTTTTTCCATATGGAGACTCCTTTTCGAATGTAATACCTGTATTTTATCAGAGATTAATCTTCAAAGCAAGTCCCTCATTCTAAGGCAGGATGGAAAGGTAAATTATCCTTATTACCAGTAATTCTAAGGGGTGCATATTTTAAAAGTGCGAGGTTATGCATGTTGGCAATCAGGACGCCACTATGGGAGGCAATATGCTTTACGCAAACAGGGCAACGCTCTGGCGAACTAACTGCTAACTACGACTAAATCAGCGCCCAAGCGTTCCTGGGCGCTGATTTAGTCGTAGTTAGCAGTTAGTTCGCCAGAGCGTTGCCCTGTTTGCGTGAAGCATATCGCCTCCCGCGGTGGCGTCCTGACAGCCAACATACATAACCTCGCACTTTTATATGCATCACTCAAGTATGCAATCTTGACTTTCCATAAATCTGATGATAAACTTTATTAAAATCGATGGAGGACACAAGGAATGATAAATGGTAAGAAAGTACTATTCAGCGGTATGCAGGCAACCGGCAGCCTGACTCTTGGAAATTATCTGGGGGCGCTCAAAAATTGGGTGACTCTTAGTGATGAATATGAATGTTTCTATTGTGTAGTGGATCTGCATTCAATTACGGTGCGCCAGAATCCGGCTGAATTACGTAAAAGGGCGAGAGCATTGCTGACTCTTTATATAGCAGCAGGTTTAGATCCGGAAAAGAACTGCATATATTATCAATCTCATGTATCCGGTCATGCGGAATTGAGCTGGATCTTGAACTGCTATACCTATATGGGTGAATTGAGCCGTATGACGCAGTTTAAGGATAAGTCAGCAAAGCACACGGACAATATTAATGCGGGATTGTTTACGTATCCTGTTTTAATGGCGGCAGATATTTTGCTGTTTCAGGCAGATATGGTACCGGTTGGTCTGGACCAGATGCAGCATTTGGAAATCACCCGTGATATTGCAGAACGTTTTAACAATATTTATGGGGATGTATTTACGATTCCGGAAGCATATCTTGGGAAAACCGGTGCAAAGATCATGAGTCTGCAAGAACCTGCCAGGAAAATGTCCAAATCCGATGAGAATCCAAATGGCAGCATTTATTTAATGGATGATCCGGATACCATTATGAGAAAGTGCAGACGTGCTGTCACAGATTCACAGGCGCAGATCGCTTATCGGGAGGAACAGCCAGGCTTAAAGAATTTGATTGATATCTATTCTGTCTGTACCGGGAAGACTTCGGAAGACGTAGTGAAAGAGTTTGACGGTAAAGGATATGGGGAATTAAAGCTGGCGGTAGGTGAATCAGTGGTTTCTGTGCTGAAACCTCTTCAGGATCGTGTGGCAGAGTTGGAGAAAGATAAAGCTTATATTGACAGTATGATTAAAAACAATGCGGAGAAGGCTGATTATTTTGCTATGAAAACTTTACGGAAAGTAAAGAAGAAGATTGGATTTCCGGAGCGGATTCGATAATAGATAATGATATTTGCTGATTTTAATTTGGTTTTGGAGGGGGGACACCAGGAATCCCTGCCAACTATCTTATGCGAACCGGACTCCTTCGGCGGTCGTTCCATGCCCCCCAAATATTGTACAGTCTTGCATAAATATTGCAGCAATGGATACCCACTATTTGCGCTAGTGCTGCAATATTTATGCAAGGCTGTACTAGTCATCTTTCGCATAAGTAAGTGCTATTTATACTAGGAGATTAGGGATGAAAACTTTAGAAACCAAAAGATTGATATTGAGGAATTGGGAAGAATCTGATTTAAATGATTTGTATGAATATGCAAGTGTCGCAGGTGTTGGCGAAATGGCAGGCTGGGTGCATCATGAAAATAAAGAAGTTTCAAGAAAAATATTAAATGGTTTTGTAGAAGAAGGCGACGTATATGCTGTAGTATTAAAAGAGCAAAATAAAGTGATAGGTTCATTAGGTGTTCATGATAGGACGAAAGACCCAAATTACATCGTTAATGTTCAAAGGGAGATAGGATATGTCTTGAGTAAATCATACTGGGGAATGGGACTTATGGCGGAGGCGGTACGGGAAGTAATAAAGTATGCTTTTAATGAACTCAACATTGATGTCTTATGGTGTGCTCACTTTTCGATTAACCTGCAGTCTAAAAGAGTGATTGAAAAAAGCGGTTTCAAATTTTATGGCGATGGGATATATGAAGCAAAAGCGTTAAATAAATCCTTTGATGACAAAATATATATTATGACGAAAGAGGATTATAAAATGCTGTATTGCTGAAGGAGGTCATGACAATTATAGAGCAGATACGGATTGTGTTATATTAATTAATGGAAATGATAAAATAAAAATGCACTTGATTGAGCGAAGCGAAAGGAAAGGGTGTAATTATGAAGAAAAGGATTTTAACCGGTTTTTTAACAGCTGCGATTCTATTGGCAAGTTTGCCGATACCTAACATTTCGGTACTGGGAGCGGAACTATCCGCTGTGGAAAGCGTCGATGCCGATCTTGAAGCACTGTTAATACCTGATTCAGATGAAGTGAGAGGAAATCTGCATCTGCCGTTAATCGGGGATAGTGGCAGCACAATTCAGTGGACATCATCTAATTCGGCAGTGGTTACTGATAAAGCAGGCGGTACGGACGGTGAGATTCCAGCAGGCATTGTAATCAGACAGGACCAAGATACAGATGTAACGCTGAGTGCTACCGTGAGCAAGGATTCCGTAAGCAAAACGAAGGAATTTACGGCAACAGTACTTGCCAGGCCACAGGAACAGGAATTGGAAGCCTATTTGTTTGCTTATTTTCCGTATACGGATCAGAAAAAAGATGAAAGAATCTATTTTGCCACGAGTTTGAACGGACTTGATTATCAAGCGGTCAATGCAGGGGAATTTATAATAGAATCTAGATTGGGAACACACGGATTACGGGATCCGTTTGTTATCCGTTCTCCGGAAGGGGATAAATTCTATATGATTGCAACTGACTTGACCGTAGCAGGTGTTACGCAGGACGGAATTAAATACCCAGGTATGAATTGGGATAAAAATCAGACAATCGGCAGCAAGAGCATTATGGTCTGGGAATCTACCAATCTGGTAGACTGGACGAATCAGAGAATGTGTGAAGTTGCAGTACCGACCGCAGGATGTACATGGGCGCCGGAAGCATACTGGGATGAAACTACGGGAGAATTCATTGTGTTCTGGGCTTCCAGAGTGTCGGATGACAACTTCGCAAAACAGAGAATCTATTATACTAAGACAAGAGATTTTTATAACTTTACCCCGGCTCAGGTTTGGATCAATGAAAGTTGGAATGCAATTGATACTACGGTAATCAAGGAAGGGGAGTACTATTACCGTTTTACAAAAAATGAGGATAACACAACAAATGAAAACGGAACACCGGGCAAACGTATTTATGGTGAACGGAGTGCTTCCATGCTTGGAGACTGGGAACTGGTAAATCCAAATGCCCTGAATTACTCTAGTGGTCAGATTGAAGGACCATGTATTTTTAAATTTAACAATAGGGACAGTGAGGGAGAAGATAAATGGTGTCTGATGGCAGATGCCACCGGTAAGGCAATTATCCCAGGCATATCAACGGATCTGGCCGGCGGCGATCCTACATTTACGATCGCTTCAGCTACGATGCCGGTTCCTGCAGCCAGTCATGGAACGGTTATTCCCATTACTGCAGAGGAATACGATGCGGTCATGATGAAATGGGATGAGACTTATGCGGCAGCGCCGGAAGGTGAAGAGACAGTAATTGCCGTGGCGGAAGCAGCAGATGCAATTACATTGCCATCAAAAACAATGGAAAACCTTACTTTACCAACAGTTGGAGAAAATGATACAAAAATTACATGGTATTCCGATATGCCGGAAGTAATTTCTGCTGACGGAACCGTAACACTCCCGAAATTTGATCAGAAGGATGTTGTGGTAACACTGACTGCCGTTGTAAAAGGAGAATATAGATATAATAGTCAAGAATCTATAGGCTTCAAAGTAGAAAAGAGAGAATTTCAGGTAACGGTGAAAAAAGCCCCTTCATACACGGTGGTGCTATCCCCAAACGGCGGAACTGTATCAGAAACATCCATTATAGTAGAAGTGGGAGCGGAAATAAATAATTTGCCGATACCGGCCAAATCCAACGGAGATAAATTCAAAGGCTGGTATGATGCCCCCACCAACGGAAATTTAATTACCCTTCCGTACAAGCCAACAAAATCCATGACCATCTATGCACAGTGGACGCCAGCCAATGTGCGTGTAAATAAAGTGGCATTTGGTAATACGAAAGGAAAAACCATACAAATCAAAGGTGTTTATACAAGAAAAGCCACCGTATCGCCGGCGACCGCAACAAATACAACGCTTGTCTATACGTCTTCCAATCCAAAAGTTGCAACAGTGGATGCATCTACCGGTAAAGTGACGGGTATTACCGCGGGCAAGACAATCATTACCGCAAAGTCAACCGATGGCAGCGGCAAAAGCGCAAGCTACACCGTATATGTGAATCCCGGTAAAGTGAAAGGCTTGAAGGTAAATAGCAAGAAAAAGAATACTGCCACAGTAAAATGGAACAAAGTAAAAGGTGCAGATGGCTATGAGGTAATATGGTCCAAGAGTTCAAATAAAAAATGGTCCAAAGCAAAAAAAGTATCTAAGAACAGGAATTCATTTACCAAAACAGGTCTTAGCGGTGGTAAGAGGGTTTACTTCAAAGTAAGAGCTTACAAAAAGATTGGGAACAAAACACTTTATGGAGCATATAGCAAAACTGTTAATAAAAGAGTAAAATGAAATTAAAACCTAATGGGAAACGCATGTGCTGCATCCTGTAGGGGTTGCAGCACATCCACCCATAGCCGTTTCCCTTAATTCAAATGGAATACCCTTTCCGACACGGTACATGGCATCTACCATCTCATCAAACGGAATAATGTGTGTAACACCGCTTAGTGCTATTTCTGCGCATGTAATTGCATTAGCTGCTCCAATTGTATTCCTGCTCTGACAGGGCGCTTCCACAAGTCCCGCAATCGGATCGCAGACCAGTCCAAGCAGATTAGAAAGTGCGAAGCTGGCAGCATGAAGACACATTTCAGGAGTACCGCCCAGAATTTCAACAGCGGCGCTGGCAGCCATTGCCGAGGAGGCACCGACCTCTGCCTGACATCCTGCTTCGGCGCCTGACACGGTAGCATTACGCATGATGAGATAGCCGACTGCGCTGGCATTTAACAGACCGGAACAGAGCATCTGGTCACTGACATTTTTTGCTTCCTGAATGGCCAGCAAAACTCCGGGGATGACCCCGGAAGAACCGGCAGTTGGCGCAGCGACAATAAGACCCATGGAAGAATTGGTTTCCAGTACGGCCATACTGTAAGCAATGGCTTTACTTAGCAATGTACCGGCAATATTATTTTCAGAGGCCAAATGCTGTTCTATTCTCTTAGCTTCTCCGCCGATCAATCCACCGATAGATCTTTTTGGATTTATCAGTGGTTCATTGGCTGCTTCTTTCATGATCGACAGTGCGGTTTGTAATTTTTCATCTATTTCTTTATTCGAAAGAATACCATGTTCAGTTTCCCGGCATTTCATAATATAAGAAATCGGGAACTGTTCTTTCTTACATCGTTCTAATAATTCTTGTCCTGTTATAAAATCCATTTTATTCTCCTATACTTGTATCAGCATAAGTTCCTGAACAAGATCATTTTTTGATATTTCTGTTAGTACTTTTTCAGGAATCAGTTCATCAGATTCAATTACAGTATAAGCAGCGGCCCCCTTCGTTTCCCGAAAAAGACGCATGAATGCGATATTCACATCGTAAAGACTAAGACACTGCGTAATATGGGCAACGACTCCTGACCGATCAATTTGCCTGATGATTAAAGTACTGTATTCTCCGGTAAATTCAACGTCTATTTGATTAATTTTTGATATCTTAACTTTTCCGCCGCCAATGGATTCACCACGTACAGACAACCGGTAATCTGAGATTCCGGTTATAAGAATATCTACGGTATTTGGATGTGCGGCCGGTGTAACTTCATCTATAATGAATTCGTAATCCAAAGCTTGCTTTCGGGCGATGTCATACGCATCACGGATTCTTGCATCATCTGTGGAATAGCCCAATATACCGCCCAGCAGTGCCCGGTCCGTTCCGTGTCCGCGATAAGTTCTGGCAAAGGAGCCATATAATGTGAAGGTTACTTTTTTTATTGATTCCGGAAACATCTTCCGTGCCAGGGCTGATATGGAAATAGCACCCGCAGTATGGGAGCTGGATGGACCGATCATATTAGGACCGATGACATCAAATATACTTAAAAAGTTCATGATTTTAAATTCCCTTACATAAAGTTTATTTCTAAATTTAGAATCTGCAATTTTCGTTAATATATTATAAAAAATAAAAAAATAATTGCTTTTGCTTCTGGATTTGTGGAGCAAGAAATTCTAGCAGTACAGAAGATTGGTAAAAAGACCTACCGCAGTGCGTATTCCGCTGTAAGATCAGCCAGGATAAAAAAACAGCGATTTGAAAAAACTTAAAGTATAGTGCAAAATATAAAAATATTGCAAAAAAATGTGAAATCATTTAGCATTGTTATACTATGGTTATTTGGATATAATGAATTCATGTTATAAAAGTGATCTACGGAAGGCTTGAGGGGGCTAAAGTATATGTATAACTTGACGAAACGTCAGGAGGCTATTTTATATTACATTCTTGAAAGTAAGGAAAATATTACGATAAATAAATTGGCGGCCAAGTATCAACTCAGTAAGCGCATGATCCATTATGATTTTGATTATATTAATACATGGCTTAAAGATAAAGGCTGCGCTTTGAAGAAAAGCAAAACGAGTATTTATGTAGAATACGCGCAGGAATGTAAACACATTATTTTAAATGAATTATACAAAGATGATGTAAAAAGGACGGTGCTGAATAAGCAGGAACGCCAGGAATATATTTTCAATAAACTAATGCTCGCAGATGAAATAATAACCAGTGAAAGCTTTGTAAAGGATTTGATGGTCAGCAGAACTACGATCCTCAGCGAATTAAAAGACGTGGAAGAAAAATTACGAAAGGTTCATTTAGAAATAAAGGGTAAAAAAGGATCCGGATATTGGATTTCCGGAAAAGAGGTTGTAATACGTAATCAAATTATTGAGTGTATTATAAAAATTTTGATAAAAAACAGGATATATAATTACAATACACTTCACACGGAGCTATTTAAAGGAATAAAAAAAATAGCTACGGATTATTCCATGGCATTTAATTATCTGAAAGGAATAGATATAGAACCAATCTATGAGATGTTAAACATTTTAAGAAAAGAGAACGGCATATTGGTTTCTGATGCGGATTCGCTGATACTCTTTATCAGCATGGTTGTTACAGTAAAGCGATTAGCCAGAGGCTTCACTGTGAAAAAAGAAAATATTACCGAGATTGAGCGAAATGAAGAAACAAAACGTTTTGTATTGGCTTGGGGGATTAGTGAAAAGCTGGAGGATGATTATGAAATCAGATGCAGTGAATTTGAAATCAGCTATATAATTCTAACGCTGGTCAAGTGTAATGTCGATTTTGTTAAGAAGGATAAAGAATACAGGCGGGCCGGGCTGGAAGACACGGTTGATTTAATGCTTCAACATTTAAAAGATTTTAAAGTGGTTTATATAAACGGTAACCATATGCAGGACTTAAAGGATGACTTATATGAGTATTTAAACCTTATTTTAAGGAAAAGGAAGCTTCAAATCATGACTTCAAACCCTTTGCTTGTCCAGACAAAGGCAGGTTATCCGGAAATCTATGAAGAAGCTTCAAGGATGGCTGAAATTTTTAAAAGCAGAGAAGGCATAGCGTTAACGGAAGAGGAAATTGCAGCAATCACAATTTATATAGCGGCTTATGAAGATCATTACCAGGAGCAAAATGAGAAAGCAGTTATGATCGTCTGCAATGAAGGAAAAGGTTTGTCTAAGGTTTTGTATAATCGAATCAAGAATAATATTCCCAACCTGAAAATCAGATCAATTATTTCAGTATATGAAGTAAATCAAAATTTGGATAGGTTCAATGATGTGGATTTTATTATCAGTACGGTTGAACTGCCAGACTTAAATTTGCCGGTGTTTTGTGTAAGCCCGATTATCAGTGTTTTGGATATCCGGAATATCAGTGATTATGTTTCCGGCAATAAATCAATGAAAGTGGTTGATGACCACCAAAAGCAGGAAAATTATTTAAGGGATGTCATCATAAGTATATTGACGAAATACCTGGAGGCTTCCCAACTTAGCATAGCGTCAAAAGAACTGGATTACTTTTTGAAGGCAAATACAGGCTTTGTTACAATTGAGAATGCACAGCTGATCAAAGAAGAGTATGCCTATAAGGTATCCACAGTCATTGTGAAGCTCTCGGATATGTTTCACAGAATTAAAGAAGCCACTGGAAAGGATATTGAAATCGATACCCTGGTGGGTCTGATTATACATATTGCCATGTCGGTTTCCAGATGGGAGAAGAAAGAATTCTATCAAGAGAAAGGGCCTGTTTTCGATGAAGCGGATTTAGAACCAATCTATTGCTTAGTCGAAAGATTTCTGGATGATGTATCTGACATATTTCATTATACAATTGGAAAATGTGAAGCAGCAGCGATTATGCGGTATTTATTATGATTGGAGGTAAGAATTATGGGAAAAAAGTTATTGATTCAAGGAGGATGTCTTATTGATCCTGCAAGGGGTTATACCCGGATGAAAAAAGACATTTTGATTGAAGACGGGTGTTTTACAAACATCGATACCTGCATTGAGACTGCAGAAGATATGGAGGTTTTGACGCTTGACGGTGAATATGTGGCTCCGGGGTTCATTGATGCCCATGCCCATGTGTATAGGGCGGTTTCATTGGGAATAGCGGCAGATGAAATTGGAGTGGCCAATGGAACAACCACGATTATGGATGCGGGAAGTGCAGGTCCGCTAAACATAGAAGACTTTATAGAGCAGGATATAAAAACAAGCAAAACAAGAATATATGCAGCTATGCATTATGCAAAGACCGGATTATTGAATCCCCCGGAAGCGGATGAACCTGATAAATATGATTTGGATTTAGGCATAAAGGCATATGAAAAATATAAAGATCATATTTTGGCAATTAAAGCAAGAGCCAGTAATTCTTGTGTAGGGCAATTGGGAATCACGTCTGTGAAAGCAGGTAAATCCCTGGCAAAAAGCATTGGACTGCCTTTGATGGTGCATATCGGGAATATGCCGCCTGAAATAGAAGAGGTACTTGACTTGCTGGAAGAAGGGGACATTGTCACCCATGCTTTTCATGGAAAAAAGAATAGCCTCTTTGCGGCCGGACAGATTAAATCGGAAACCCAGGCGGCAAGAGAACGGGGAGTGATTTTTGATGTGGGACATGGCAAGGACAGCTTTCATTTTAAAGTCGGGGCGTTGGCGAAAGAACTTGGATTTTATCCGGATATGATCAGTACTGATTTACACAGTCAAAATTATAAGGGACCTGTATTTAGCTTAAGTATAACAATGGATAAGATGCTGGCACTTGGTTATGATTTGGAGACCTGTATTGACAGGGTGACAGAAAAACCGGCAAAATATCTGGGACTTTTAAAGCTTGGTAAAATTGAAGAAGGGGCACTGGGTGATTTGACTATATTCACAATTAAGAAAGGTTCCTTTGATTTTAAGGACTCTAATGACAATACACTTCATGGAATTCATTCAATTCATGTGAAACATACCATTGTCGGCGGGGACATTGTGATGTCAAAAGGCTGACGGAGGGAAGAGGATGATTAATCTTAACATAATTGAGAAAGTGAAACAGGAATTGCATCTTACAAAAGAACAATCTGACAGGTATCTGCCGGTTTTGAAAAAAATAGATTTGTTTTTGGAAAAAAACCGCATATTTTTTGCTGAAAATAATCTGCTTGCATTCACAGCACATACCATAACCCTGTTTACGAGGCTGGAGACGGGGGAAAAGGTAGCGGGTATAGATGAGGAGGTGTTATCCCAGCTGGATCCGGGTGCCATAGCGATAACCCGGGAATTGATGGATATTATTGAAAAAAGCTATGGAGTGGCAGATGAGGCAGAAATGGTCTTGGCTGCAATACATATTCAAACCGCATTGGAAATGATGCAGGAAGGGAGAGGGATTTAGAGTGGGTAAAAAAGTAATCATTGTTATTGGAGAGAGGATGGGCAAAGGGCAGAAGGTTGCGGCAGGTATCGAGGCGGCAGGGGGAGAAGCTTATGTGATTCCCGGCATGGCAGCCGATATGAAGCTGGGGGATGTGATGAAGGAAAAGAATGCTGATTTGGGAATAAGTTTTTGCGGCAGCGGCGGCGCAGGTGCTTTAATGGCATCGAATAAATACGGCTATAAAGGAAAGCACCATTTACGTTCCATAGATGAGGGTGTTACTGCGATTAAAGAAGGGTATGAGGTTTTGGGTTTTGGCTTTATGGATGTGGAAGAACTGGGACGGCGGTTAGTAGAAACATATTATAAAGTGCATGGAAAACCGGAAGCATGAAAAAGGAGTTTTAAAGTATGGACAATTCGCAAAAATCAACTATGGTTACTGAGGATGTGGAATTTATACTGGAAGCCTATGGGAAAGACAAAAGAAATGCATTTGCATCGGCATTTGGTATGCTGAAGAAAAAAGCTTATGCCGGGGTTGATGGACTTATTATCCACATGGAACCAAAAGAAGTTAATGTTTTAGAAGAAAGTGAGAAAACAAAGGCTGAGAAACTGGTTGGGTATTTTAGACCCAGACAAATTCAGGATTATTACGTAAAACTTCAGGTGATTGTGACGATGAAGTATATACCGCTGTAGGAATGGATTTGTTTCGATAAAACAATTTATTTGAGGAGGAAAGGTATGTTATTAGTAATTATCAAATCAATTATTATTGGTGCCCTTGGCGGCGCAGCAGTAGCAGCAGGTGCGGCCAGAATGTATCGTGCACCTGAAATTCAGGCAATGGGAGCATTTAGAACACTTGGGGAGTTAAATGCGTGCAAAGGTGATGCGATTGCTCACTTCAGTTTTGGTTTAGGATTCTTTTTCAATGCAGCGGGAGCGATTGTAGGCAGCGGCGCCCTGACCCAGGATGTTTTGCACCGTATTATACCGAACTGGTCTGCAGGGGCATTGCTGGTGAAAAACAGAAATGTGGAAGAGACTTTATACAGCCCGGGACGGATGGCGGTGGCCGGTGCGGCAGTGGGTGCCGTGACGGTCACGCTGCTTAATTCAATTGCCAGTGTGATTCCCATGTCTTTATCAACGATTGCACAAGGGATATTGGGTCCGGCTTCGGCATTGATGATTGATACGGTAATGCCCATTATCTTTATTCTGGCAGCACTTGATGCAGGCAGAAGAACAGGAACGTGGGGCATCGCTCTGTCAGGTTTAGCATATGTGATTATGGGAAATGCAACGCCAGGTGCGGTTCTTGGTATTATTATAGGTCAGACGATTGAAGAGAAAGGTTATTCAAAGAGTGTTAAAATTATGATTACCGTGGTAGCTATATTGTTTATTTTAATCGGATACTTTAGAGGATTTGGGGAAAAATTATTAGCATTTATTTGAGAGGATGGGAGAATATGAAAAAATTAAATGAGTTATTGCTTAAGAATTATACGTTTCCACTTCTGACCGGATTGCTTTGTGCCGCAATCTTTGCCGGCAGCCATATGTTCGTCGTGCATGGCTTCGGGTTTTTCAATGAAATTGCCCAGGCTGAAATGATCCGACAAGGGATGGAGACCGGAGATTATGCAGCGGCCGTTAGTTTTGCGGCAGGTTTTTTGATTGCCAGAGTATTAGAAGGACCATTGGTAGGAATCCTTGATATCGGCGGCTCACTGATGACCGGTGTCGGTACTGGTATGGTTGGCTTCTGCCTGTCTATGGGATGGGATGCCCCCGTTAAGAGTTTTGTGTTGGCATTAATAGCAGGCTTTGGTATTGGCCTGGTCATAGGCGGTGTCATTATTGCTGTTAAAAAGTCAATGCCTGAAAGCATGGCGGCTTCCGGAACCAATATAATGATGGGTGCAGGTAATGCGGTAGGGCGTTACTTAGGTCCGTTGATTATTTTATCGGCGGCACAATATAGTATTCCGGCAGGCATTGGCGCATTGATTGGCTCGGCTATTTTCTTTAAAATGAAAAAAGAAATTGTTGGAGGGGCTATCTTAGGGGCTTTGATTTTAGCGGTCATCTTCCCGGTTTCGGTTTAAGGAGAGTCATATGAGTACGATATATGAGGAAAACGGTATTCGCAAGGTCGTAAATGCCTGCGGAAGAATGACCGCACTGGGTGTGTCCACAATCCATGATGAGGTTGGCAATACGATGTCAGAGGCTGCCAGGAACTATGTGGTTATGGATGAGCTTATTGACCGTGCCGGTGAATTGATTAGTGAATATACCGGAGGGGAAGATACTTGTGTTACTTTATGTGCTGCTGCAGGTATTATGATTTCGGCTGCTGCCTGCATTGCAAAAGATAATATAGCACATATTGAAAGGATTCCTGACAGTGATGGTCTCGCAAATGAGATTATTATCCAAAAAGGGCATGCTGTCAACTTTAATGCCAGTATTGTCCAGATGTTACGCATGGGCGGCGGCAAGGTTGTAGAGGCAGGTCAGGTGAATAAGGTGACAAAAGATCATATTCGTGCCTATATAACAAAACAAACAGCGGCATTATTCTATTGTAAATCTCATCACAGTGTGCAAAAGGGCATGGTGTCCATAGAGGATATGGGCAGGATTGCCCATGAATTCGGGCTGCCCCTCATTGTAGATGCGGCGGCAGAGGAGGACTTAAGATTATTTCTGAGTAAAGGCGCTGATCTCGTGATCTATAGTGGTGCGAAAGCAATTGAAGGTCCCACATCAGGCTTTATTACTGGCGATAAGGAGCTGATTCGTTACTGTAAAAAGCAGTATAAAGGCGTGGGACGCATTGCAAAAGTCGGCAAAGAGAGTATTATGGGCATCTTAAAGGCGATAGAGATTTATTCGAAAAAAGATGAGGCTGCAAACGTAAGGCGCCAGCTTGCCATTGTGAATGAAGTCATGGAAGGAGTCAAAGACCTGGATTATATTAGCGCGAGTATTGCAAAGGATGATGCCGGCAGGGAGATATACCGGGTGAAACTTAAGATTATTCCGGGGAAGAGCCCTCTGACGGCCGAGGAAATTGTTTTAAGGCTGCGTGAAGGCAATCCTGCTGTCTATACCAGGGATCATTATGCCAATGCAGGCTTGATCTATATTGATCCAAGACCAATGTTTGAAGGTGATGCACAGATTATTATTGACCGGTTGAAAAAATTAGGGAGAGGTGAAGATGAAGTATAATCGTTTGAACTTTTACAAGGATAAAGTTGCGATCAATTTGTTGGCAAGAGACTTGGAAAATGCAATTGATATTATGGAGGTGTTGGAGGGAAATGGTTTAGTAGGGCTGTTATCAAAGGATTATGATACGGCCTCGGAGTGCGTCATTGCAGTCAAAGCGTATCTTAAGCATATGCCGAATGTATCCGTGGGACTTGGAGGCGGTGACCCGAAGCAATGGTCTATGGCAGCAGAGGTAGCATCATTGACAAACCCGGGGCATGTAAACCAGACATTTACCGGGGCAATGTATACGGAAGGCCTTTTAAAAGGCAGAGGCTGTTTTGACACGGTAACCAACTGCATGATGTATCCTACAGGGGTGGCAGGGTATGTACAGATTTCCACCGGACCGGTTAGTGATGTGAATAAAAAATGTATTGTAGATGTGGAGACCGCCGTTTGTATGATGAAAGATTTAGAACTTCCTTCTATTAAGTTTTTTAACATGCAAGGTCTTTGCCACATTGAGGAATTAGAGGTTCTTGCAAAGGCTTGTGTGGAGCACGGTATTCCTATTATTGAACCTACAGGCGGTATTGATACAGATAATGTCGCCCAGATTGTCAAGGTATGTGTAGATGCCGGTGTAGAGAGGGTCATACCTCATATATATTCATCTATTATTGACAAGGATACGAAGATAACAAACTTGAAGTTGGTGAAACAGGCCTATGATAACATAAAGGCTATTTTATCTTGAAAGAAGATAGGACTCCCACCTCTATAGGTGGTGAGTAAGTACAAATCTGTCTTGGTGGGAGTCTAATCTCACCTGCGATAAAGCCTCCGGCGGATTGCAGAGCGGCTCAGATGTATTATGTCAGGTAAGCTTAAGAGCCGCTCGCAGCAAGTACGCCAAGGCGTACTTAAAAATAGGAAAGGGAGGACAAGAGTCAGGTTATGGTTAAGTTTACATATAAAATACAGGACAAACTAGGTCTGCACGCCCGACCGGCCGGTGCTTTGGTAAAAACAGCCGCCAGGCTAAGCAGTAAAGTTGTGTTACAGTGTAAAGGGAAAGAGGCGGATGGTAAAAAATTGATCGCATTAATGCGTATGGGAATTAAATATGAGGATGTGGTAACATTTATCGTTGAGGGAGATAATGAAGAAGAGGACAGCCAGGTTTTAAAGAAATTTTGTCAAATGGGTCTAATATCATAATCAGATCCAACGAACCAATCGGGCATAATAATCTTTCTTCTGAAAAAAGAGGTGACTCAAAATCCGGGTGGATATTTTAAAAGTGCAAGGTGAGTATTTGCAGGGGGAGACGCGGCAGGAGGGCAAGGGACAGCCTACGTAAACGCAGGCAACGCTCTGACGAACTAACCATTAACTACAACCAACGACGCTCCGTATGCCGTCGCGCCGGGTTTTCGTAAATGGTGGATTCCGTCGCCGCTAAAACCGCCTGCCAATTGTTTACGTAA
>Ga0153924_1000677_pt1 | contig 20383 bp, 26 predicted proteins | sample TSNJ008MetaG_FD_104709 | JGI IMG/M metagenome (GOLD analysis project Ga0153924, IMG submission 104709) | Attine ant fungus gardens microbial communities from New Jersey, USA - TSNJ008 MetaG | ecosystem: Host-associated > Fungi > Mycelium > Unclassified | place: USA: New Jersey, Wharton State...
CAATCGTTTCTTCCGCATAGAGTCCGAGGGCGTTGCGCGCATCATCAACATCAACCAGATAGCGTACGCCGAGACAACTGAGGCATAAGACTAGGCGCCAGCGACGATTCTGCGTTCGAACACCTGTCTGGGTGGCCTGCGGGTGGCCTCGCAAGTGCGCCAAAGGGGCTAAATGCAACCTTTTGCAACAGCCCCACAAATGACGAAAACCCCTGATTATACAAGGGTTTTCTCGCCGTTCTCATGGTGGGCCATCCTGGGATCGAACCAGGGACCTCATGCTTATCAAGCATGCGCTCTAACCAGCTGAGCTAATGGCCCGGGAAACCGACGAATCAGAAGTATAGCACAGGGGCACAACGCGCCCCTGCGCTGGTCATCCGATCATCGCGATCCACTTTTTCATCACTTCGTCTTCGTCTTTGAGCTGCGCCAACAGGAGCGACTCGAGGGCCTCACGCTCGCGTTCAGCTTCGGCTTGCAGCTCAGTTTCGTAATCGAAAGCAGCCTTTGCAAGCGCGAGCGCATGCTGCTGCGTTTGCGTCTGGGCGGAGTCGTCGCTGGCGGCCCCCGTCGCAGGATCGGTTGCCGGCTTGGCCTGCGGCGCGCGAGGTGCGCGCGCCGCAAGGAAGGTGGCGTCGATCACTGACCGATGCTCTCGATGAACTTCTTGGTGATGCCGTCGTCGGCTTTACGCTGCGCCATTTGCGCGTCGCGCAAAGAATTGATTTCCCGCATGTTCTCCGACTGCTGGTCCATCGCTTCGTCAAAGAGCGTGGCCTGCAGATCGAGCTGATCCTGTGCGCCCATCTCCTGTCCCATCAGACCGGTGTTGAAGGCGTCGTTGGCGCTGAGCATACCGCTCAAGCTGGCGTTCGAGCCGCTCATCGCGCCTTCGGAAAGACCGCTTAGCCCGCTGCCGGTCAAGCTCGAGATTGCGCCTCCAGCCAGGCTGCCGGCGATCGACGGTAGAGCGCTCTCGAGAAGCGGCGCTACAAAGCTCATGATTGGTCTCCGTCGATAAGGCTGGCGAGCAGGTTGTCGCTCTGGGGAGCCGATTGGGCGAGGGACGAGAGCGTGTTGATGTTGGTGAAGCAGCTGCTCTGTTGGCTCAGGGCACTCTCGAGGGAGAGTGGATCTAGCGAGCCCGAGCTGCTTCCTTGACTTGATCCACCGCCCAGGGCGCCCAGGACCGTGCCGACCGGGTTCAAGAGGGTGTCGACCCCGGCCCCCAGGATGCTGCCGATGTTAAAGCTCATGAATGAATGGTGCCTCCGTTGTGCTGGCCATCCATCCCGTCGAGGCAAGCGTTTGACAAGACCCGGACGGGGCTCTACAATCTCGTAGTCGTAATGGGGGCTCGCCGCAGGGTGAGCCCCCATCCTACGACAGGTCGCTATACGTCATGGCTCAATTGCACAAGGTCGATGTCAGTGGGCTCCTCGCCGGAAGCCGGCAGCTAATGCTGGTCGATGACGAGGTGCCGGTCGAGGAGTTCGAGGGGATCTCGTTTCCGTCGCGGGCCAAGGTGCACGTGGAATTACGGTACGCCGACCGGATGCTTCATATAGAAGGCACCGTCGACGCGCGAGCGCATGGCGAGTGCGATTCATGCTTGGAGGTGGTCGACGTGCCAGTGCACACCGACGTCGACGAGCGGCTCGACCCGAACGCTGGGGGCGAAGACGGCCCGTTCGGCGAGAGCAACGTCTTGACGGGAAACCGCCTCGACGTCGCCGACCTGGCACAGCAGTTGCTGCTCAGCGAGCTGCCGATGGGGCTTCGTTGCAGCGAGGACTGCCAAGGCTTGTGCGGCACCTGCGGAATGAATAGGAATACGGGCGCGTGCACGTGTTCGAGTACTAACGGAGATAGTAGTGGCAAATCTCAAGTGGAAGACGCCGCGCAGTAAAACGCGCAGCCGTCGTGCGGCGAACTGGAAGTTGAACGCGGTAACGACCGTGGAATGCCCCCAGTGTCACCAGCCCAAGCGCCCGCATTTCGTGTGCGGTCATTGCGGAACGTACGACGGCCGTCAGGTCGTCGAAGTCCGCGACGAACACGCCGGTCACGATCACGATTAAGCGACCGCCTTTTGACCGGGGTTAAGATCGTCGGTGTCGGGCATTACGCGCCCGAGCGAATCGTGGACAATCACGATCTCGAGCAATGGCTCGACACGTCCGACCAATGGATCACGACGCGCACGGGAATGAAACGCCGTCACTGGGCTTCCGATGGCGAGGCGACCGGTGATCTAGCACTTGCGGCGGCGCGCAACGCGCTCGCGAATGCGGGTCTGCAGCCGAGCGAGGTCGACGCCTATATCGTTTGTACCGTTTATCCGGACTATCTGTTTCCCGCGACGGCCTGTATCGTCGCGGCGAAGCTCGGCGCGCACGACAAGGCCGCGTTCGATATGGAAATCGCATGCAGCGGTTTTATCTACGGACTAACCGTTGCGTCGTCGCTCATCCGTGCCGGCGTATACAGGCGCGTCATGCTGATCGGCGCCGAGACGCTTTCGAAGCTGGTCGATTGCACCGATCGCAGCACCGCAATTCTTTTCGGCGACGGCGCCGGTGCCGTTGTGCTCGAAGCGTCGGCGCAGAATTCGTTTCTCGGTTCGGAGCTCGGAAGTGACGGTACCCGCCCGGAGTTGCTGCGCGTCGAAATGGGGGGCTCGCGTATGCCGAGCTCGCACACCGCGCTCGAAAAGAAGGCCGACCGCATTCACATGGAAGGGCGCGAAGTCTTCAAATTCGCGGTCACCAAAATGATCGACGCGACGGACCGCGCGCTCGAAAAAGCCCAGCTTACCAAGGCCGACGTCAACGTGTTGATTCCGCATCAGGCGAATCGGCGCATCATCGATGCGGCGATGAAGTATCTGGAGATTCCGCCCGAGCGCTGCGTCGTGAACATTCAGGAGTACGGCAATACCTCGGCGGCCTCGATTCCGATCGCGCTCTCGGAAGCCGTGCGCGACGGCAGGATCAAGCCAAACGACGTCATCGTGTTCGTAGGATTCGGGGGCGGTCTCTCCTGGGGCGCTATCGTGTGGAAGTGGGTGGCATGACGCTCAGGATGACAGCGTGATATGCGAATAGCGGTGATATTTCCCGGTCAAGGCTCGCAAGTGCTCGGCATGGGCGCCGACGTCGCGGGGCAATCGCCCGCCGCACGCAACCTTTTCGAGCGCGCAACGCCGGTGCTTGGCTACGACGTGCTTGACTTGCAGAGAAGTGGCCCCCAAGAGCGGCTTCGAGAAACAGAGTACAGTCAGCCGTCGATCTTTACCACCAACGTTGCGATCTTCGCTGCGCTGGAGCTCCCCGCGGAATCGCTCGTTGTAAGCGCGGGTCATTCGTTCGCCGAATTCTGCAGTTTGTATGCTGCCAGTGCCATCGGCTTCGAAGAGGCGCTGCGCGTGGTCAACGCGCGCGGCATCGCGATGCAAGCCGCAGCCGAAGTCGCGCCGGGCGGTATGAGTGCGGTGCTCGGTATGGATGCCGGCGAGATTCGCCGCGTCGTTGAGGAGGTTCGCGCGCGCAGCGGACGGTGCGTTCAACTTGCAAATTTTAACTCGCCGGCGCAAATCGTCATTAGCGGCGATCTCGATGCAGTCCAGATCGCCGGCGAAGCGATGCTCGCAGCCGGCGCGAAACGCGTCGTTCCGCTCAATGTCTCCGGTGCCTGGCATTCGGCGCTGATGGAGCCGGCGGTGGAGAGATTCGAGGCGGTTGTCGAAGCGGCGCCGTTCTCGCTCCCTCGCTTTGACGTGATTTCTAACCTCGACGCGCAGCCGTATCGCGACGTGGCCACGATCAAAGCGAATCTCATTCGTTCTGTAACGAGCGAGGTGCGCTGGCACGAAACAGCGGAGCGCATCGTGCAATACGATCTCGATCTCGTAATTGAATGCGGTGCGAGCCCCGTACTCGGCCCGATGTTCAAACGCTTGCCGGGAGCGCCGGACGTGATGGTTGTGAGCGACTTTGGCGCCATGCAAAAGGTTCGCGCACGCATGCGAAACGAGGTGTCGGCGTGACCTTCGATGGAAAGGTGGCGTTGATTACGGGCGCGAGCCGTGGTATCGGGCGCGCAATCGCCGTCGAGATGTGCCGTCAAGGATCCGACATCGCGCTCGTTGGGCGTGACCGCGCAGCGCTGGACGAAACAGCAGCAGCATGTGCGAATGGGCGCGCCGGCGCAACGGCGCAAGTTCTGACCGCCGACGTCGCGGAGCAAAGCGCCGTCGAGGGAGCCGTGAGCGCCGCCCTCGAGCGATTCGGGCGGCTGGATTTTGCGATCGCCAATGCAGGCGTCTCGATCGATTCGCTCCTGGTGCGACTGCGGCCCGACGTCATCGACCAGACGCTTTCGGTCAATCTCAAGTCAGCGTTCTATCTTTGCGCGGCGGTGGCGCGACCCATGATGAAGCAGCGCGCCGGCGCGATCGTCCTGGTTTCGAGCATTGTCGGGCTTTGCGGCAACGCGGGCCAAGCTGCATACGCGGCCTCCAAGGCCGGTCTTCTTGCGCTGGGAAAGTCGGTTGCAAAGGAGTTGGGTTCAAGGAACATAAGAGTCAACGCCGTTGCGCCGGGGTTGATCGAGACCGCGATGACTGAAAAGATGCCCGGCGCCGCCAAGGAAGCACTCATCCAACAGACGGCGCTCGGCCGGGCCGGGACGCCGCAAGACGTCGCGGGGGTCGTCGCTTTCCTGTGTTCGGATGCCGCCGCCTACGTCACCGGTCAGACCGTCGTGGTCGACGGCGGCGTGCTCATGTAACCCCCTATACGGGAATACAACTGCCACACATAAGGAGCTGTAATGTCTACGTTCGACAAAGTCAAGAAGATCATCGTCGAGCAGCTCGGCGTCGACGAATCGGAAGTCACGCCGGAAGCCTCGATCACCGATGACCTTGGCGCCGACTCGCTCGATCAGGTCGAGTTGGTGATGGCATTCGAGACCGAGTTCAACATCGACATTCCCGATGAAGAAGCCGAGAAGATCAAAACCGTCGGCGACGCGGTTGCGCGCATCGATCAAACCACAGCGGGAGCGTAACCACTCACGCATGAGAAGTTTATTAGGGGTGCCCTGGGGGAGAGCTTTGCGTGATACGTAGGTATAATGCACCCCATGGGCTGGGGGCCCCGCGTTGCGAAGCGACGTGGGGGGCGCGTAGCCTGGGGCGGAGCGCCTTCTAAATGTTTGACCAACTTAGTGACCGGCTTGGCGCGATCTTCTCGCGTCTAACCGGACGCGGTAAGCTCAGCGAGAGCGACGTTAACGACGCGATGCGCGAGGTGCGCATCGCGTTACTGGAAGCCGACGTTTCTTTGGCTGCGGCGAAGCAATTCGTCGCACGCATCAAGGAAAAGGCGATCGGCGAAAACGTGCTCGAGTCGCTGACGCCTGCGCAGACGATCGTCAAGATCGTTCACGACGAGCTGGTCGAACTTCTTGGTCCTTCGACAGGCTCAGGACAGGCTCGGCTACAGTTTAGCGATGCGCCGCCGTCGGTAATCATGCTCGTCGGCTTGCAAGGCTCGGGAAAGACGACGCAAGCCGGCAAACTTGCGTTGCGGTTGAAAGAACAGGGCCGGCGCTCGCTGCTGGTTGCGGCCGATGTTTATCGACCTGCCGCAATCGCGCAGCTGGAAACGCTCGGCAAGCAGATCGACCTTCCGGTATACCAGGCTGGTCAGAGCAGTCCGGTGAAAATCGCGCGCGACGGCGTGAACGAAGCGCGCAGACTCGGTCTCTCGACCGTCATTATCGACACGGCGGGACGCCTGCAAATCGACGACGCGCTCATGCGTGAGCTCGAAGAGATCAAGGCGGCCGTGGGTCCGAAGGAAATTCTGTTTGTTGCCGATGCGATGACCGGGCAAGAGGCAACCAGCGTCGCCAAAGGCTTTAACGATCGTCTGGGAATCACCGGCGTGGTGCTTACGAAGATGGACGGCGACACCCGCGGCGGCGCGGCGCTCTCGATCTTCTGCGAAACGGGTGCGCCCATCAAATTCGTCGGCGTGGGCGAGAAACTCTCGGCGCTCGAGCCGTTCTACCCGGACCGGCTGGCATCGCGCATCTTGGGCATGGGCGACGTGCTGACGCTCATCGAGAAAACGCAAGGCCTCTATTCGGAGACGCAAGCCAAGGCGCTCGAGGAAAAGCTGCGAAAGAGCACCTTCACGCTCGACGATTTTCTCGAACAGATGCGGCAGATGAAGAAACTCGGCTCAATGGCCGAGATCGTGAAGATGATTCCCGGACTCTCGCGCGCACTTCCGAAAGACTTCGACGTTCCGGAGAAAGATCTAAAACGCGTCGAGGCGATCATCTGCTCGATGACCCGCGCGGAGCGGCGCAATCCCTCGATCCTCAATGGCTCGCGCCGCAAACGGATCGCGTTCGGGTCGGGGACGCAAGTCAGCGACGTGAACAAGTTGATCAAGAACTTTGAGGGCGCGCAGAAGATGATGAAGCAGCTCGGTGGTACGAAGGGCGGCAAACGTCCACGCCTTCCGGCCGGATTGCTTCGCTAACAAATATTTTAGAAAAAGAAAGATACGTTGACGATACCATGGTGAAGATTAGACTGCGGCGCATGGGCGCCAAGAAACAACCGACCTACAGATTCGTGGTCGCGGACTCGCGCTCGCCGCGCGATGGCCGCTTTATCGAGATTTTAGGACACTACAATCCGCGTACCGAGCCCAAGACGCTCGAGGTGGACGCGGACAAGGCGAAAGAATGGCTTGCTAAAGGCGCGCGGCCCACGGTAACCGTACAGCGCCTCTTTGCAGAGAAGGGCATTATGGAGCGCGGTCCGGTTCCGACCACCAAGCGCGCTCCGCGCAAAGGCAAAGAGTAATGTCTGCCTTCGATGACGAGTTCGGCCTGTTCGGCGAGAACGCCGACGAAGCCGAACGTCGCGCGAGCCTTCCCGCGCGAAAGATCGCTTCAAATGAAACGGTCATCGACGATGTTGAGCCGGAAGAAGAGCGGCCTGCGCGCGCGGAGCGTCCGCCGCGCCGTCGTGGCGCCGGCGGCGGAGCCCACGAGCGGCGCGAACACCGCGATCGGCAGCCGGCCGATCCATGGGCGTCCTTGCGCCGAGCGACTGCGTTATTGGATCTGCTTGCAAAGAAGCTCGTCGCCAAACCGGATGCGGCGACGGTCGAGCTCTTTACCGACGAAGAGGGAAAGCCGGTCATCGAACTGGTCGTCGATCCGGAGGATTTGGGTAAGGTGATCGGCCGCAACGGCCGTGTTGCGCAAGCGCTACGCACGATCGTGCGGGCGACAGCGGAAGGCCGCGTATCGGTCGATATTTTGGATTCAGACGAAGCGGCGGCATTCGACGAGGGCAGCAACGAGCAAGAGTGAACTGCCGATCGGCCGGATTGCCGGCCTCTTCGGCACGCGCGGCGAACTCAAGTGCGACCCGACCAGTGCGGGTCGCGCTGTGTTCACGCAAGGCGCGCGGCTGCGTTGCGAGATCTCCGGACGCAGCGAACGTGTAACGATCGAGAGCGTGCGCGAACACAAAGGGCGTTTGCTCGTCGCGCTCGACGAGGCACCGGATGCAACATCCGCGGAGCGTTTCGTCGGTGCGACGTTCTTTGCATCGCGCGAATTGCTCGATGTTGAAGCGGACGAATATCTCGACGTCGATTTGGTCGGCTGCGGCGTGCGAGACACGCGTGGTAAATCCTACGGGGTCGTCGAGCGCGTGGAGCATTATCCGTCCAGCGACATGCTGATCGTTGGCGGTAAAATGCTTCCCATGGTGAGCGCCTTCGTACGCGCAATCGATCTCGAAAAGAAAGAGATCGTCGTCGACGATCTCCCCGCGGGTCTGCTGGACGGCGAAGAATTGAACTATAGCTAACGTTTCCGGCAGATGCAGGCTCGGGTTTGCGGGTCTTACAGTTTTGTGGCGCGCGTGATGAGATAGCCTTGGGCAACGGTGTTATCCGCAAAGTAGTCTGCGGAGATCGTTTCGTATTCGCGTCGGAAGGCATCGAGTTTCCCGGGATCGGTCTTGCTTAGCGACTCGACGAGCTTTACGACGGGTCCAATGGTGCGTTCTTGATTGGCGCGATGATGCTGGGGACTGAGCGCAGGGACAAGCATCGTAGCTCGTTCGAAGGTCACGTCTCTCACCGCAGTGCCGAGGCGATCTTTGACGATGTCGGGATCGCCCCACAGTCCAGGTGAAAAGACGACACCCGCAGGTGGAGGAGGCGCATATCGCGAGATCAGTTCGAACGACCGTCCGACAAATTGGTCCGGGGGCCAAGTTGCAAACGCAATTGTTCCGCCGGACTTCAATACGCGCAGCATCTCCGCAAGTGCTACCTGCGGCCTAGGGGCGAAGATGTGCCCGAACTGGCTGAGTACGACATCGAAAGAATCCGCGGGGAAGGGCAGTGCTTCGGCGTCGCCTTCGATCCACTCGATGTCGCTGCCTATTAGACGCGAATGCTCGCGTGCCCGTTCGAGCAATTCCGGCGTGAGATCGAGCCCGCAGACGCGAGCGCCAACTCGCGCCGCGGTGATTGCCACGACGCCCGTGCCGCAACCAACATCGAGCACGCGCTGGCCCGCTTTTATATTCGCCCGTCTGACCAGCTGCGCAGCGGCGGGCGTAGTCGCAATTTCAATAGGCAGGAAATACGCCCAGCCTCGCCTCTGCATCGCCTTGAATGTAGCAACTGCATCCATAACTTAGCCGTTATTCTGTGGGTGGTCTTCGAAGTACGATTCCACGGCGGCGTGGATTGCGCGCGTGTAGCTGTCGTTGGTCGAGGTCGTGCTGTAAAGCTTCGCGCCAAAGCACGCATACACGTCCAGTGTAAACGTGTAGCTGTCGTGTGGGCGCAATCCGCCGACGTGTTGCACGTTGAGCACGCCTGATGCGACTGTGTTGTCGCGGTTTTGACCGCACAACGAATCGGCGATCGAACCAACGTTGGACGTTGCCGCTAGGGCGGAAAGCGAGGTCTTGTAGTGCGCGTCGAGCGAGCGATAGAGATCGTCGGTGCCGATGCTGAGTTCCTTGGTCTGCGCGTTTCCGACGATTTTCGCAACGATGACACCGCGACTGGGCTTGGGCGGAGCGGTCGGCACGGGCGTGGGCTGCGCCTTGGCAACGGTCTTATTGCCCTTGCCTTTGCCCCTAAAGAGACCGCCCAGCACGTCGCTGATCGGAACCGAGGCTCCGGACGCGGTGGACGACGGCGCGGGCGCGGGCGTCGATCCTTCGTTGATTTCCGGCCGATCGATACCGGCTGCCTGCAAGATCACGGTTCGAGCCGTGAGCGCTTGCGATGCCACGTCGTTTACGTCGGAGATCTGCGTGGTGGCTGAGTACACGCTGATGTTGTTCTCGACGTCCACCACCTGCGCGACGATGGCTGCACCCGCACCGATCGGCTGGATGTAGCCGCTAACGTAATACTGGGCGTGCTGCACGTGCGCAAATTTGTCGTAATCCTCGCGCTTGATGCCGGCCGGAACCGGCAGCACCTTCACGCCGCCGGTTTGATTGAGCACCTGCGAGTAGATCTGGGCAATCGCACCACCGTAGCGGGGATCCAGATCGGAGGGAGCTTCGAACGGGTAAATCAGAACGATTGGATCGTCGCCGATGTACGGCGTCGGCGTGGTAACCGGAACCGGCGACGGAGTTGACGTGGGCTTAGGGCCCGCCGCAACGAGCAGCGCGCTGGCGCACATCATGAATACAACGAGGAGACGGCGCAACGGCAATTCCTTTGTTAGATCGACGACTCTACTTGCGTAACGAACGAGCGTAACGCGTCGTTCACATCGGCCGGGCGCTCCACCATCACTAAGTGACCGGCTCCCGTGAGTATTCGCGCCGCAGCCGTGGGGACCCGGTCGGCCAGGGCTTGGGCATACTTGGGAGGGGTGAGCGCATCTTGCTCGCCCGTCAGCGCTAGAAGCGGGAGGTTGACCTCCTGCAGGCGGCTGATGCGGTCGAACGCATCGCACGCGTGAAAGTCACGCAGCGTTTGCGCCTGTCCCACGGCAATCATCACCTGCGCGGCGGCATTGATGCGTTCGGGCGTTGGGCTGGCGAACGAGAGGCGTTGGATCTCGCGCGCCGCCGCTTCGAAATCGCGCTCGAGGCCTTCGAAGATCGCCGGTGCGACGCGTAACCTGGCGCCCGAGCCGAGCATTACGACGGCGCGAACGCGCGGGTCGTGGCGCAAAGCGAGCTCGAGAACGATCGCGCCGCCCATCGAGTGTCCGCAGACGACGGCGTCGGCAATCTCCCGTTGCGACAACTCCCGAGCGACGGCGTCCGCGAATGCTTCGATGCTATCGGGCTCACCGGGCGTTGTGTGTCCGGGCAAGGTGAGTGCGATCGCATCATCGAGCACCGCGATCTGCTCGTGAAACACGGCTCCGGTGCAGCCGGCGCCGTGGACGAACACGAGCCGCATGCTTAGCGCTCCGCGTGGCGGGCTTCGGGGAGGGTTTCGAGCAGATCTCCGACCATCGGCAGCATCTCGTGATCGTTCACGTGCCACGCCGCTGAGAATTCCGCCCCGAAAAAGAACAGCGAGCCGATCACGTAAAACCACAACAGCAACGCGAGCGGCACGGACAGCGCTCCGTAAATCTGCGTGAAGTTGACGTGAAGCGTGTACTGCGTGAAGGCGTACTGCATGATGGGAAACAGCATTGCGACCAGCACGGCTCCGGGCAGTGAGAACCTCCACGAAATGCGACGATTCGGCAAAAGCCGGTAGAGCATCATCGTGACCGCGAAGACCAATAGCAGCGAGATCGCGTACGCCGCGACGTGCGTGAGGTTCTTACGATCGGGAACCTGCGCGACGAACATCGCGATCGAGATCACGATCGGCAGCACCATCGCAACGATGAGGGTCAAGCCGATCACCGGCAGCATGACGATCGAAAGCGCGACGTTGTGGATGAACGGCCGTCCTTTCGGCACGGCAAGCGCGCGATCGAGTGCAAATCCGATGCCCATGAAGAGATTTTTGCCCGACCACACCAGGAACGCGAGCGCAATGATGCTCGAGATGCCCCGTCCATAAATGTACGTTTGTAGATTAGCGGCGACGTAGTCGTGGAGCGTCGGGCTAAAGTTGCCGAGGAAGTTCAGCACCCGCTCCTGCGAGAACGGAAAAACAAAAGACGCAGCGGTGAGGATCAGCACGGTCAACGGGAAGAGTGCGAAAATCGCATTGAATGCAACGGCCTGCGCCAAGAAGGCGCAACCGTCGTTCGAGAAGCGCAGGCTAGCCTCGCGCAGGGCTGAGATGAGTCGTCCCATCGGATGCGGTATATCGCTACGCCGTGATGTTATTCCCACCGGCGGCGGCGGTAACCATCGCGATCGAGGGTTGCCCCATACGGGCGTACCATGGGGCCTACGCATCCAAGGGTCGCGTCTACGCGCCGCTGCGACCGTTCGTTACTGGACTCGCCGACCGAATGTGGTATGAGGGCGATACGCTGGTGATCGTACGAGGCGGACACTTCGTGCGCGTGCGACTGCGCGAGCGCGCACCGGACGCGCTCGATCGCGTGTACGTACCGCTGGCCGACGTGCTGCGAGCCCTTGGTGCCCTAGTCACGTACGATCGCCGCACGGTTGAGATTCGTATCGTTGCGCGGCCGCTCGGCACGCCCACACCGTTTGACGTCGCAGCGCCGCAAGTTTCTCCCAGCGCCGTGTTCACGCCGGCGCCGGTGCCCACACCGCGCCCGATCTGGACGGGCGTGCCGTTGCCGCGACGTACGCCACTGCCTGTCACGGCACCGACGCCGAACTAGCGCGCGCGATTGCACCGAGATCTCGATCGCCGAGATTATCGCGAATCGACGACGCGATCGTCGCCTCGACGGCGTCGATTACGGGGAGTGCGGCACCGCTCGCGGCGGCTTGCATGAGACGCGCATCTTTGTCGGCCATGTCGAGCGTCCAGAGCGGCGAATAATCACCTTCGGACATGCGCTTACCGCGTCCGGTTATTTGGCCTTCGACGCTGTAGAACGAGAAGAGCTCGTAGGCTTGCGTGCGCGACAGACCCTTGGCTTGCGCGATCGTAAGCACGTCGCTCAGCCCGCCGACAACCGCGAGGATCATCGCATTGCCCATCAGCTTGTAGATCGCCGCGAGATCGATGCGTTCGCCGAAGTATTTGACCTTGCCGGTCATCTTCGCCAAATGTCCGTGCACCGCGTCGAATACCGCTTGCGGACCCGACGCGAGCATGATGCCTTGCGCAGCTTCGGCTTGCGGCGGACCCATGAAGACGGGCGCATGCAGAAACCCATAACCGGCCTCTTGTAGTCGTTTCGCGCGAGGAGCGACGCTGTCGACGTTCACTGTCGTATGATCGACGATCGGTGCGCTTTTCGCTATCCCGGGAAGAGCAGCATCGAGAACGGCATCGACCGCCGCTTCGTCGCGCACGCAAATGTGCACGACTTCGGCTCCACGCGCCGCTTCGGCTGCGTCGCGGAATGCGCGGGCACCCGTTTCCTCCAGTGCCTCGGCACGGTCGAACGTGCGGTTCCAAACGCGCACGTCGTATCCTTGACGGCGTAAGGATTTAACGAAGCCTGAGCCGAGCATCCCGGCTCCGTAGAACGCGACGACCATTAGTTCGCTTGTTGCGGCGCGGGGCGTCGCAGCAACAAATTGAGCAGGGCGAGAACCACAGCTGCCGCCAACAGAAGCGCAGCCCACTGCGGCGTCGAGAAGATTGTTAGTCCCAGCATGCGATCGATTGAGAAAGCGCCGTTCCCCGCAAAGGCAATCGCCACGGCTGAGGCGATGTACGCTAGGTTGAGCTCGTAGCCGCCGTTCGTCTGCCAAAATCCCTTGGGCACATGTACGCTGAAGATCGCGACGACCATCACGAGAACGATCAACGCAGGCCCAAGCGCTCCGCCCAAGCCAAGAGCGGTCAGAAGTCCGCCGCCGGTTTCACCGAGGCCGGCCAAGAGCGCGAAGGTCCGGCCGGGCCGAAAACCGAGCTGTTCGAAGAAGCCGCCCGTGCCTGCCAGGCCATAGCCACCGAACCACCCAAAGAGCTTCTGCGAGCCGTGCGCCGCTATGGCAAGGCCGATCACGAGGCGAACGAGCAAGAAAGCAGTATCCATTTCCGAGAATTTCCTCCACCTACCATTGATTCGGTAGGTTACTTATGGTAAGTTACCAATAGAAGGTAGCACTAGCAGCGGCATATGTCAACCGACCAGGCAAAAGCAACTCCCTCGAACTCGCAGGCGCTCTGCCCGCGGTTTCATCGCGCGGTGGAGCTAATCGGCCGCCGTTGGACCGGGGCTATTATTCGCGTCCTGCTCGCAGGCCCGCTCCGGTTTAACGAGCTGCTCGCGGCAATACCGGGGATTTCGGACCGGTTGTTAACCGAGCGCCTGCGCGAGCTCGAGCATGAGGAGCTGATCGTGCGCCGCGTCGAGGCGGAGTCACCGGTCAAAGTGATTTACGAATTGACGTGTGCCGGTGCAGAACTGCAAGAACCGCTCGATGCGCTCGGTCACTGGGCAGAGCGCTGGCTCGGACTTCCGGCAGACTAAGGAAGCTAGTGCGTCAACGTGCCTGCCAGCACGAACTGAATTCCTTGCGCTTGTAATTCGGGAATCATGGCACGCACCGCGGCGAGCGTGGTTGGCCGCGGGTGACCGATTGCGATTGCGCTGCCCGTGCGTTTTGCGATCGCGGCTGCCTCGCGCAGTTGCGCTTCAGTGTAGTCGACGCTTGCACGATTGTCCAAAAACACGTCGCGTGACGCCGCGGGAATATCGGCCTCGTGCGCTTGCGCCGCACCGACGGATACCGAGCTAGTTCGCGAATCGATGAAAAACAATTGCCCGTGCTGCGCGAGCACTTGCATGACGTCGTGCATAACCCGCGAGTCGGCGCTGGCTTTGCTGCCTTCGTGATTGTTGACGCCCTGCACAAACGGGACTTGCGCGAGGTCGTCTTGCACCTGGGCGGTGACCTGCGCGTCGCTCATCGAGGTCTTCACCTCGCCCGGCCCCGGATAGATTTCGGAGACCGGCTCCATGGGAAGATGCAGCATCACGCCCTTGCCTGCGTCGTGCGCTTCTTGCGCGATCACTTCCGTGCCGTGGACGTGCGGCAACACCGAAAGCGTCAGCGGCACCGGAAGTGCGATGAACCCGCGTTCGATATCGAGCCACTGTCCGCAATCGTCGACGATGAGCGCGAGCTTGGGGCCGGTGGCATTCGGAACGGATACTGACGGCGTCGGCGTTGCTGTCGGCGTTGCAGAGCTAGCAGTTGGCAACGTGGTCGGCACTTGCGTCGGTTGCTCCACCGCGGCGGGCGGAGTGCTCGCCGTTCCGGCAGCGAGATTCGGCGCAACGGTCGTTCGCTGATGCGCAAGCGGTCGAAGAAGGTACCAGCCTGCCGCACACGCGATGATGAGGAGCGCAATCAGAGTGGGCCAGTTGCCGGTGGAGCGGCGCCGGGATCGTTTCGACACGAAGTTCGCTCGTTCGCACAACGTTACACTCGACCCTACTAGAGGAGATTGATGCTTAGCCATCTGCGCGTCGTCGCACTCGCGACGAATATTCCCGGCCCTCTGGCGGCAGCGCGCTTACGCAGGCTCGGCGCAAGCGTGGTGAAGATCGAGCCCGAGCGCGGCGATCAGCTCGCATTTGCCGCTCGAGCTTGGTACGAGGAGATCGTTACCGGAATGGACGTCGTTACGCTCGACTTACGCGCACCCGATGCTTCAGCGCGGCTGGATGAGCTTTTGCGCGAAGCGGACGTACTATTGACGGCGTTGCGCGCAAGCGCGCTTGCGAGCGCAGGTCTGAATTGGGAGAGCGTACACGAGCGCTATCCGCGGCTCTGTTACGTAAGCCTTACCGGCGAAGCACCGCCCAATGACGATCGCGCCGGGCACGATTTAACGTATCAGGCACGTGCGGGAACGATCGCTCCGCCGGCAATGCCACGCGTACTGATCGCGGATATGGCGGCGGCCGAACGCGTCGCCACCGCCGCGCTCGCTCTGGTTTTGCGCCGCGAGCGCAACGGCGAAAGCGGCTTCGCGAACGTGAGCATTACCGAGGTCGCGATGGAATTCGCTCGCCCGTACGAACACGGGCTCACGCCGGAAGGCGGCGTTCTCGGAGGGGGACTTGCGACCTACAAGATCTATCCTGCGCGACAAGGTTGGATTGCGGTTGCCGCGCTCGAACCGCATTTCGCACAGCGGTTGCAAGCAATGCTCGACGTCGAGAACCTCGACGATTCCGAAATGCGGGCGGCATTCGGCAGGCGCAGCGCGCAGGAGTGGGAGGAACTCGCGCAGCACCACGACGTGCCGCTTGCGGCGATACGCTAACGATACGTCATTACGTTAAGAAGGAGATCGATCGCTGTGAACGTTGCAGGAAAGACCGTGCTCGTAACGGGCGGAAGTTCGGGACTCGGCGCCGCGTGTGCGAGCGAGTTTAGCAGCGCCGGCGCAAACGTCGTCATTGCGGACATCGGCGAACACGGAGCGCAGGTAGCCCAGGAAATCGGCGCCCGCGCGCGCTTTGTCAAGACCGACGTTACGGACGAATCACAAGTCATTGCGGCGATCGCGCTGGCGATGCGCGATTTCGGTGGTCTACACGGCGCGATCAATTGCGCCGGCATCGCGACGGCCGAGCGCGCGGTCGGAAAAGGGGGTCCGCAACCGCTTGCGCATTTCAGCAGAGTGATCGGCGTGAACTTGATCGGCACGTTCAACGTGACGCGCTTAGTCGCGGCGGAGATGATGAAACGGGCCGTCGAGGGCGGCGAAGATCGCGGGGTAATCGTCTGTACAGCGTCGGTTGCAGCCTACGACGGGCAGATCGGTCAGGCGGCGTACTCAGCGTCGAAAGGCGGAGTCGTTGGACTCACGCTGCCGCTGGCTCGCGAATTCGCGCAGTCGCAAATTCGCGTGTGCAGCATTGCGCCCGGTATCTTCGACACGCCGATGCTCGCCGGTTTGCCGGAAGCGGCGCGCGAATCGCTCGGGAAGCAAACGCCGTTTCCGGCGCGGCTGGGGCGCCCCGCCGAATATGCGTCGCTGGCGCGGCATATCTTCGAGAACCAGATGCTCAACGGCGAGGTGATACGCCTGGATGGCGCGATTCGGCTTGCGCCTCGCTAGTGCAAAGCCGCGATGACGTGCATCGGCGCCGCGTCCTGGTTGACCAAACCGGGAAAGCGCTGCCGAAGCGCGCGCAGCTTGGGAAGGTCGTTGTAAACGATGTAGGGGCTGTCGGAATTGTGTACCAGGTAGTCCTGATGGTAACTCTCGGCCGGATAAAAGCCGGCCAGCGGGGCAAGCTGGGTCACAATGGCTCCCGCATAGACGTGACGTTTTTCTAATGATGCAATGTAGGCTTGTGCTTGCGCGCGCTGCGTTGCGCTCGTGTAAAAGATCTCCGAGCGATACTGTGTGCCCTCGTCGGGACCTTGGCGATTGAGCTCGGTGGGATCGTGCGCGACCAAAAAATAGACGTCGAGCAAATCTTCGAAGGATATCTTGGACGGATCGTACGTAACGTCGACCGATTCGGCATGTCCGGTCGTGCCGGTACTTACCATCTCGTAGTGTGCCGTGTCCGGTTCACCGCCGGAGAAGCCGGCGACAACGCGGGTCACTCCGCGAAGCGATTCGAAAACCGCCTGCATGCCCCAAAAGCAGCCGCCGGCGAGCACGACATGCTCCGTGGCGGCAGAAGCAGAGGCGGTGGAGAGAGAGAAGATAGCGAGTGTGGCCAGCGTAAGTGCGCGCAAACGATTCATATCACGAGAACGCTTCGTGGCCCAGAGCAGATGACTTCCCAGGAATCCCAAAGATCGCGTCCGATACCATGTCCAAGATGAGGCAATTCCCCCTATTTCGGGCTCTTGCGCTCGCGCTTCTTGCGATCGCAGCGTTTTCGCTTGCCGCCAAGGCGCCGGCACAGACTCGGCCGGGCGGGCCGGTGGCGGCGGCAGCCCCGACCCCCTTACCCTCGCCCGATGATTTGCTTGCCGAGATTCGCGATCGGTTCCGATCGCACCGCCCTCCGCCGCCGTTCGAGCAGTACACGATTTCGCGCAAGCAGATGACCAATTACGGTTATCCGGATTACGTGAACACCTACATCGATCACGTATGGTATCGCTCTTCCGATCACGCCGCATTGCGCCGGCGGCTGAGCCAACTGGGCGACGTTGGGCCGCTCACGTTTGACCGTCCGATCTTCAACGCAGCAACCGACCCGGGTCCGCCTACTGCCGACGTGTTCGAGCCTGCGCCGTTGCACACGTATCCGCCCTCATTCGTCCCTACCCCCGAAGCGTCGCTGCCGCCAATCATCGTCACCGTGAAGGTGCACGCCGAATTCGACTATCGCGTAACCGCGGTTCGCCGCGAAGGCGACGAGTTGCATTTGACGCTTGTGCCGCGCCGCGATCCGGCGCGCAATCGTCTGCGCGAGATTTGGGTCGATGCGAAGACGCTGGACATCCGTAAACTGGTTGCAACCGACACGCTGTTCATTCAGGGCGGTCCCGAGTATCCGGTGCTCTTTACGATGGAGTTCACGATGTACGAGGGAATCCCGGTAATCACGCACATTCACGGCGTTGTGTACGGCGGATACAACGGCGACGGTCAGACGGTGGACTACGACTACACCGACTTGATCTTTCCGGCGAGCCTACCCGAGTGGTACTTCAACGCGCGAGACTACGCTGCGCACCAAGACGACGCACCGCAATAACAACGCTATGCCAAATGCGCCGCGATCTCGGCAGCGAGCTGTGCGTTGCTGCGGACGAGAGCGATATTGGCCTGCAGGCTTGCGCCCTGTGTGAGTTGATAGATCCGCTCGAGCAGCCATGGCGTTAGCGCCTTTCCACTGATACCGGCGGAGTTCGCCTCGTCGACGGCGCGTTCGACGATCGGCTGCATCTGCGAATATTCAATCTGTGCATCTGCGGGAACCGGGTTGGCGAGAAGCATGCCGCTGGACAAGCCGGTTCCTCGCGCGATTGCGAACATCGCCGCGGCCGTCGCGGCGTCGTCGATGCGGCGCGGCGCGCGTATGCCGCTACTGCGACTCCAGAACGCCGGGAAATCGTCCGTGCAATACGCAGCTACGGGGACGCCGAGCGTCTCCAGGAGCTCGAGCGTCTTGGGAATGTCGAGAATCGCCTTCGCTCCCGCGCAGACCACCAAGACGGGCGTTCGCGCGAGCTCGTGGAGATCGGCAGAAACGTCCATCGTGCGCTCGGCGCCTCGGTGCACACCGCCGATCCCGCCAGTGGCAAACACGGTAATACCGGCAAGGTGCGCGCAGAGCATGGTCGCGGCAACCGTCGTCGCGCCGTCGCGTCGCGCGGCGAGCGCGTAAGGTACGTCGGCGCGGCTGAGTTTGAGCACGTCGCGGGACTGCGCGAAATGCTCGAGCTGCGCATCGCTCAAACCGATGCATATCTCCCCGCCGATCACGCCGATTGTTGCCGGCACGGCACCTGCGGCACGGACGACCTGCTCGATTTCCCGTGCCGCCCGGAGGTTGTGCGGATACGGCATCCCGTGCGAGAGGATCGTCGTTTCCAGCGCGACCACCGGTGCGCGCTGGTCGATCGCGTCACGTACGCCTTCGCTGTAGCGGAGTTGGTTCATCAATGAGCCGATCCGTGGGAGGGCCAAGCAAGCAATACGACCGGTCTAGTTTCTCGCGGCTGCGAGCGCACCTTTGGCGCGATCAAGCGCCTCTCAGAAATAAAGAAGAGATTAGAGGTGCCCAGAGGCGGTGATTTGCGAGAGGTCGGCCACGTTGTCGTGATGCAACCTCTCGCAGAAAGGCCCCAGGATGATTCGCGAACCGAGAACAGCATCATGATGCACGTAGTCAAGCGAGCGCCGTTTGCGCTCATTCTCGCCGCTTCGATGGCGATTTCTTACGCCGGCACCGGCGCGAGCGCGCTCGCTCAAGACGATGAAGATTCGTCGGGGCCTCCGCCCGCCGTTGCCCGGCTTTCCGTTGCCGACGGTCAAGTCGGCATAAAGCACGGCGACGGCGGACAAGAACAAGCCGGTGCCGTCAACGCACCGCTGGAAGCGGGTGATTATCTGACGACCGGTGATTCAAGCCGCGCCGAAATCCAGCTCGATCCAAATACGATCGTTCGCGCCGGCTCGGACACGCAGTTGCGTTTCACGCAACTAGACGGACAGCAGGCGGTTACACAGATCGCACAAGGATCGATCGAGCTTCGCGTTTTTGCAACCGGATCCGACAACGTTTCCGTCCAAACGCCGTCGGTCGACGTCGAACCGTCCGAGGCGGGTGAATATCTGATTACCGTGACGGGCGACGGCAATACGCAAGTCACGGCGCGAAGCGGCAGCCTCGCGGTCGTGACGCCGCAAGGGACGCAACAAGTCGATCCCGGCCGCACGATGGTCGTGGCGGGTAGCGCTACGAATCCGCAATATCAATATATCGACGAAGTCGCGCAAACGGATCTCGAGCAATGGGGCGACCAGCGCGATGAGGGGATCGTTGCTGCGAACGGCGCCGAAGCGCCGTATGTGAACGGCGACATGGTCGGCACGTCCGACCTCGATCAGTACGGACAATGGGTCGACATCCCGGGCTACGGTGATGCATGGGTTCCGAGCGGTGTTGCACCAGATTGGACGCCGTACAGCGACGGCTCGTGGGTCTCGCTGAACTACTACGGCCCGACGTGGGTCGCCGTCGAACCTTGGGGCTGGGCGCCGTACCACTATGGCCGCTGGTTCTACGCTCCAAGTTACGGCTGGGCATGGTATCCGGGGCCGCGGTACATTCGCCCGGTGTGGTCGCCCGCGCTCGTTGCCTTCTTCGGATTCGGCGGCGGGACGAGCATTGGCATCGGTTTCGGTAACGTCGGCTGGGTGCCGCTAGCGCCCGGCGAGCTATACCGTCCGTGGTGGGGTCCCGGGGCGTCGTTCTCGCTGGCAGTATCGTTCACGAACTACCGCAACTACGCGCATGGGTTCGTGGGAGTGCCGTACGCAACATGGCAGCGCGGAATAATCCGCGGTGTGCATCCGATGGCGGTTTCGGCGCTCAACGGAATGCACTTCTACTCGGGCGCGATGAACTTCCACGAGTTCAACAACACGCGCTACACTTCACGCACGCTCGCGTCGGATTTCCCGCGGACGCAATATCAGCGATTCGCGGCTATCCACCCGATCGGCGCCGCCCGCAGCTCGTTCGCAGGCGCGGCACGCCCGGTCGGCACGGGTTCGGCTTGGCAGCG
>Ga0153924_1000680_pt1 | contig 20308 bp, 19 predicted proteins | sample TSNJ008MetaG_FD_104709 | JGI IMG/M metagenome (GOLD analysis project Ga0153924, IMG submission 104709) | Attine ant fungus gardens microbial communities from New Jersey, USA - TSNJ008 MetaG | ecosystem: Host-associated > Fungi > Mycelium > Unclassified | place: USA: New Jersey, Wharton State...
AGCATCGACGTCCGGCTCGACAAGTTCTTCCGGCTGTTCGACAACCACAAGTACCCGCACATCGACCCGGCGGTCGACCAGCCCGACCTGACCCGGCTGGTCGAGACCGACCCGGACGAAGCCTTCGTGCTGCACCCCGGCGAGTTCGTGCTCGGCTCGACGTACGAGGTCGTCACGCTGCCCGACGACATCGCTGCGCGGCTCGAGGGCAAGAGCTCGCTCGGCCGCCTCGGTCTGCTGACCCACTCGACCGCCGGGTTCATCGACCCGGGGTTCTCCGGCCACGTCACGCTCGAGCTCTCGAACGTCGCGACGCTGCCGATCAAGCTCTGGCCCGGCATGAAGATCGGGCAGCTCTGCTTCTTCCAGCTGTCCAGCCCGGCCGACAAGCCGTACGGCTCGGCCGAGTACCAGTCGCGGTACCAGGGCCAGCGCGGCCCGACGCCGTCGCGTTCGGCGCAGAACTTCCACCGCGCGGACGTCTCAGCGCGTTCCTGACCGCGATTCGGCCGACCCGGGACGACTCCTTCGACGTCGCACGACGTCGACCACGTCGTTCCGGGTCGTCGACTCGACGTCAACCAGCGGACGAAATGTCGCACTCTGTGTATCGTTGCAGCATGTCCGCAGTCCCTCCACACCCGGTGCCGACGGTGTCGGCGGCCGCGCTCATCCGCGACGCCCGTGAACGCGCCGAGCTCACGCAGGTGCAGCTCGCCCGACGGGCCGGTGTCACGCAGAGCGTCATCAGCACGTACGAGAACGGCCGACGCGAACCCTCGCTCGCCGCGCTCCAGCGCATGCTCCGTGCCGCGGGCTTCACCACGTCGATCGACCTGCTGCCGGTCGAGGACCCACCGCCCCTGCGGGACCGCGTCGCCGCCGCACGACAGGACCTGATCGCCGTCGTCGAGCGCTTCGGCGGCCGCAACCCGCGCCTCTTCGGCAGCGTCGCTCGCGGTGAGGACGGCCCGGGCAGCGACGTCGACCTGATGATCGACGTGGACGCGGGCCTCGGCATCTTCGCGCTGATGCGGATCCAGGACGCCGCCGAACGGCTGCTCGGCGTGCGCGTCGACGTCGTGGACGCCGCCGGCATGAGCCCCGAGGTCGTCCGCCGCGCGGTGCCGCTGTGAGCCAGGACCCGACGACGCACCGCCCGGTCCAGGACCGACTCGACGACGTCATCGGCGCGTGCGAGGCGATCGGGCGCTACGTCGGGGACGCGCGCCTGCCGGAGGACCTGGTGCACGACGCCGTCCGGATGCGGCTGGTCGAGATCGGCGAGGCGGTCCGCGTCCTGCCGAGCACCCTCACCGCGAGCGAGCCGGACATCCCGTGGGCGCGGGTGTCCGACCTCGGCGAACGCCTGACCCGGCGCTACTTCGACACCACCCGCGCTGTGGTGTTCGGCACCGCCCACACCGACGTGCCGCACCTGGCCGAGGCGGCGCGTCGGTTGCGCGCGACGCGGCCCTGACCCGGCGGGTCGCGTCGGCCCTGGACGCGCGTGCACGGCGGACGGGAGGCACGGATCACGACGTGCGCCGGGCCTCCCGTCCGCCGTGTGGCCGACCCCCGGACGACGCAGGACGGCCCCGTCTCGCCGAGGCGAGACGGGGCCGTCCGTGGTGCTGGGGAGATCAGCCCTTCTTGGCGAGCTCCTCGAGGGTGTCGTTGCCCTTGTAGGCCTCGACGGCGTTGTCCTTGGTGACCAGGACCGGCGTGAGCTCGATCGCGGGGACCGTCTTCTTGCCGTTGTAGTTGTTCGTCTTGTCCATCGTCGTGTCGGGCTTGTCGCCCTTCGACAGCGTGGAGACGAGGTCGACGGCCGCCTGGGCCTCCTTCGACGTGTCCTTGAAGATCGTCGAGTACTGCGTGCCCTTCATGATGAGCGGGATGGACGCGGTCTCCGAGTCCTGGCCCGTCACGACGGGGTTGTCCTTGCCGGCGGCCTTGGTCGCGGTGAGGATCGCACGGGCGAGGGTGTCGTTCGGCGACAGGACGCCGTCGAGCTCGGTGTCACCCGTGTAGTACTGCGAGAGCAGGTCGGTCATGCGCGACTGGGCCTTCTGCGCGAGCCAGCCCTGCGTGACGACCTTCTGGAACGTGGTCTGGCCGGAGACGACCTTGATCGTGCCGTCGTCGATCTTCGGCTGCAGGACGTCCATCGCACCGTTGAAGAACACGGTCGCGTTGGCGTCGTCCGGCGAACCGGCGAAGAGCTCGACGTTGTACGGCTTGTCGCCCTTCTTCTCCTCGAGGCCCTTGAGCAGTGCCTCGGCCTGGAGCTGGCCGACCTTGAAGTTGTTGAACGCCACGTAGTAGTCGACGTTCTTCGTGTTCAGGATGTTGCGGTCCCAGGCGATGACGACGGCGCCACGGTCCTTGGCGGACTTGACCTGCGCGGTCAGCTGCGAACCGTCGGCGGCACCGATGATGACGGCCTTGGCGCCCTTGGTGATCATGCCCGAGATCTGCGACTGCTGGTCCGGGACGGGGTTGCCGGCGTTGGCGTACTGGATGTCGGCCTTGAAGCCCGCGTCCTCGATGGACTTCTTGAAGGCTGCACCTGCGAGGACCCAGTTCTGCGAGGTCTTGGCCGGCAGGGCGACGCCGATGAGGTCGCCCTTCTTGATGGTGCTGGTGCTGCCGGCGTCGTCGGACGAGCCGCGTGCCGAGCAGCCGCTGAGGGCGAGGCCCGCGACGAGTGCCAGACCGATGCCGGCGATGAGCTTCTTGCGCATGAGATTGCTTTCTCTTCGTTGAGGTGGTGGTGCTGTGAGGGGAAGGGTTGGACTAGGGGAGGGTGATCTTGTCCGGCTGGTCCTCGATGGACCGCGGCTGCTGGGCGGCCACCGTGTTCTGCTCGGTGTCCTTCCGCTGGAACTGCCGCAGCATGCCGCCGATCAGGGACGGACGACCCTGCGACTTCGAGTAGACGTCGAAGGCGACGGCCACGAGGAGGACCAGACCGCGGATGATCTGCACCTGGTTGGACTCGAGGCCCATGAGCTGCAGACCGTTCGACAGCAGCGCCATGACGAGACCACCGATGATCGAGCCCGAGATCGTGCCGACGCCACCGGCGACCGCAGCACCACCGACGAACACGGCGGCGATCGCGTCGAGCTCCCAGCCGGTGCCGTCCGCGGGGCCCGAGGCGCCGGAGTAGGCGACGAACACCATGCCCGCGATCGCGGCGAGGATCGACATGTTCATCATGACGAAGAAGTTGACCCGTCGCGCCGAGACGCCGGACAGGACGGCGGCGTTGGCGTTGCCACCGACGGCGTAGACCTGGCGACCGAAGATCGTGTTCTTCGTGACGAAGCCGTAGATGATGGTCAGGACACCGAGGATGATCGCGACGATCGGGACCGAGGTGCCGACCGGGCCGGCGCCGAACAGGTACGTGGCGACGAGCGTGACGGCGACCAGGATGCCGGTGCGGACGATCGAGACCCACAGTGGCGGGACCTCGGCCTGCATCTTCCGGCGGCGGGCGCGGCCTCGGGCCTCGATGATGATGAGCGCGAGGATCGTGACGAGGCCGATGAGCAGCGTGCCGTTGCTGAAGCCGAAGTCGGGGCCGAAGTCACCGAGGAACCCGGCACCGATCGGGGTGAAGGCGTCCGGGACGGGGACCGACGTCGAGTTGCCGATGATCTGGTTCACACCACGGAAGATGAGCTGACCGGCGAGGGTCACGATGAAGGCCGGGACCTTCACGAACGCCACCCAGAAGCCTTGCCACGCGCCGATCAGGGCACCGCACGCGAGACCCAGGATGATGGCGGCCCACACCGGGAAGTCCCACACGGCCATGGACTGCGCCACGACGATGCCGACGACCGCTGCGACCGAACCCACCGACAGGTCGATGTGCCCCGCGATGATGACCATGACCATGCCGAGCGCCAGGATCAGGATGTACGAGTACTGCAGGAACAGGTTGATGACGTTGGTCGGCTCGAGGATGAGCCCGTTCGTCGTGACCGAGAAGAAGACCAACAGCACGATGAGGGCGATGATCATGCCGTACTGGCCGATGCTGTTGCCCTTGCCGAAGAGCAGTTTCAGGTTGTTCATGAGGCGGTGGCGCCCTTCCGCGCGGAGGTCATGCTGCGCATGAGCGATTCGGGATCGGCCTGGTCGGCCGGGAGGTCAGCGGTGATCTGACCCTCGAAGATGGTGTAGATCCGGTCGGAGAGACCGAGGAGTTCGGGGAGCTCGGACGAGATGAGGATGATGCCCTTCCCCTCGGCCGCGAGCTGCTGGATGATGCCGTAGATCTCGAACTTCGCGCCCACGTCGATGCCGCGGGTGGGTTCGTCGAGGATCAGGATGTCCGGGTCGGTGAACATCCACTTGGACAGGACGACCTTCTGCTGGTTGCCACCGGACAGCTTGCCGACGTTGTCCTCGACGCTCGGCACCTTGGTGCGGAGCATCTTGCGGTACTTCTCGGCGACGGAGTACTCCTCGAGCGAGTCGACGACGCCGACCTTCGAGATCTTCTTCAGGTCGGCGGCGACCGTCGAACGCTTCACCGTGTCGAGCAGGTTCAGGCCGAGCGCCTTGCGGTCCTCGGAGACGTAGCCGAGGCCGTTCTCGATCGCCTGCTGGACGTTCGTGACCTTGATCTCGCGGCCGTCCTTGATGATCTGGCCGTCGAGCCAGGTGCCGTACGAGCGACCGAACAGGCTCATCGCGAGCTCGGTGCGTCCGGCGCCCATCAAGCCCGCGAAGCCGACGATCTCACCGCGGCGGACGTGGAAGTTCGAGCCCTTGCAGACCAGACGTGACGAGTCGAGCGGGTGCTGCACGGTCCAGTTGCGGACCTCGAAGAAGGTCTCGCCGATCTTCGGAGTGCGGTCCGGGAACCGGCTCTCGAGCGAGCGGCCGACCATGCCGCGGATGATGCGGTCCTCGTTGACGCCGTCCGCCTTGACGTTGAGCGTCTCGATGGCCTTGCCGTCGCGGATGATCGTGATCTCGTCGGCGATCTGCTCGATCTCGTTCAGCTTGTGGCTGATGATGATGCTCGAGATGCCCTTGGCCTTCAGCCCGACGATGAGGTCGAGGAGGTGCTGCGAGTCGTTCTCGTTCAGGGCCGCGGTCGGCTCGTCGAGGATGAGGAGCTTGACGTCCTTGTGCAGGGCCTTGGCGATCTCGACGAGCTGCTGCTTGCCGACGCCGATGCTCTTGATCTGGGTGTCCGGGTCGTCGCTCAGGCCGACGCGGGCGAGCAAGTCCTGGGCGCGGAGCTGGGCGGAGGTCCAGTCGATGACGCCGAACTTGCCGGGCTCGTTGCCGAGGAACAGGTTCTCGGTGATCGAGAGCTCCGGGATGAGCGCCAGCTCCTGGTGGATGATGACGATGCCGGACTGCTCGGACTGCTTGATGTCCTTGAAGCGGACCTCTTCGCCCTCGAAGACGATCTCGCCCTCGTAGGTGCCGTACGGGTAGACGCCGGACAGGACCTTCATGAGGGTCGACTTGCCGGCGCCGTTCTCGCCGCAGATCGCGTGGATCTCGCCGGCACGGACGCTGAGCGAGACGTCGGACAGCGCCTTCACACCAGGGAACTCCTTGGTGATCGAGCGCATCTCGAGGATCGTCTCGGGTGCGGTGATCGACCGGGTCTCGAGGCCGGTGTCGATCGGGGTTGACGCCACGGTGCATCTCCTTCTGCCGCTGCGATGCGGCAGTCCTTCGGGTGGTTCTGCCAGCGGCAGCGAAGGGCACAGGAGGCCTGTGTGGACTTCGTTGTCGCGTCCGGTGTCCTGTCGTGTGGCGGTCCATGTGACCGTTCACATCGGCGGAACGGAGGTAATACTACGCACGGGATCGGCGCGGCTGTCAATTCGGATTGGTCGCGTTTGTGTAACGGCCCGCGTGATCTGGCGGATGGCACCCGCGCACGTCCCCCGCGTTGGGGTACCCAGGTGACCTCATTCCGGTCTGGAGGCGCGTGGCGGCGCCGCCACGCGCCTCCAGGCCGCCCGTGGGCGCGCTGGTGCGCTCAGCGCTTGCGGGGTGCGCTCGTGGAGCCGCGCACGACGAGCTGGGGGACGATGTCGATCGGACGCAGTGCCGCGTCGTCCTCGCCCGGCAGGAGCAGGTCCACGCACCGCCGGCCGAGCTCGGCGAAGTCGACCTGCACCGTGGTGAGCGGTGGCCAGAAGTGCTTCGCCTCGGGGATGTCGTCGTAGCCCACGACGGACAGGTCCCCCGGGACGTCGAGGCCGTACGAGCGTGCCGCGTGCATGACGCCGAGCGCCATCTGGTCGTTCGAGCAGAAGACCGCGGTGCAGTCCCGCCAGCGCAGGAGCTCGCGGCCGGCGTGGTAGCCGAAGTCGGCGGTCCAGTCCCCGAGGATCGGCGGCGCCACGGGCATGTCGCGGTCGGACATCTCCCGCAGGAACCCCTGCATGCGGGCGTCTGCCTCGATCCAGTCCTGCGGCCCGGCGATGTGCCGGACGTACTCGTGGCCGAGGTCGAGCAGGTGGGCCGTGGCCAGTCGGGCGCCCTCCATCTGGTCGACCCAGAGCGCCGTCGGGTCCTCGCCCACGCTCGCGCGCATCGTGACGTACGGCGTGCGGATGCCGAGTTCCTCGATGAGGTCGAACACCTTCTGCTGCGGCGCGATCACCACGATGCCCTCGACGTCGAGGTCGAGCAGCCGCTGGATGCTCTCGCGGACGGCTTCGTCCGTCGTCTCCGTGAGGGTCGAGGTGGTGACGTTGAACCCGCGTGTGACAGCGGCGTCCTCGATGGCCTGCAGCGCGACCGCCGGACCGTAGTGCGCGCGGCGGGCCGTGAGCACGCCGATCGTGTGCGTGCGGCTCGTGACCAGCGCCCGCGCCGCCCGGTTCGGTCGGTACTGCAGCTGCTCCATCGCCGCGAGGACGCGGTCCCGGGTCTCCGCCCGGATGGCGTCCGAGTTGTTGAGCACGCGGGAGACGGTCTGGTGGGAGACCCCGGCGATCCGCGCGACGTCGCGGATGCTGGGCGACCGCGGTTGCTGTGTCCGCGTCGACGCCATTGCTACTCGTTTCTCGCCCGGGGCCGAAGCACGCCGATGTGCACGTTCACATTCCGAGCCAGATCATTATGCACACCTCGACGATCCGCGCCACCTGAGTCGTGGATCCCGCGACGGATGGGTCACGCTGCACGTCGTGTCCAGCACACCGCCCGTGCTGGAACGCACCACCGCAGATCGGTCGTCGTCACGGCTACAGCCAGTTGCGCTTGCGGAAGATGGCCCACAGCACGCCCATGAGGGCGAGCATCCCGAGGATCGCGACCGGGTAGCCGTACCGCCAGTGCAGCTCGGGCATGTGGTCGAAGTTCATCCCGTAGACCCCGGCGATGAGTCCCGGAGCGAAGAGGATCGCCGCCCACGACGAGATCTTCTTCACCTCCTCGCCCTGCCGGTGTGCGGCGCGTGCGAGCTGGCGGCTCTCTTCGCCCTGCGCCAGGCTGGCGCTCGTCATGCGCCGCATCGCCTCGTTCTGCTCCTGCGACACCAGGGTCGAGTGCAGCGTCAGGGCGTTCTCGAGCAGCGCGCGGAACGAGTCCACCCGCTCGGTGACGCGCAGTGCGTGGTCGAGCACGTTCCGCAGGCGGTGCTGGACCTCGTCGTCGACGCCGTACTTGTCGGCCCCGCGGAGCAGTCCCTTGACCATCGCGGGCACGGGCTTCGTGGCGCGCTGGAAGGCGAGGACCTCGCTGAGGAGCTGGTAGATCCGCTTCGAGACGCCGGGGTCGACCTGACCGGCGAACAGTTGGTCCTCGATGGCGTCGACGTGGTCCTGCAGGATCTCGACGACCGGGGCGTAGCCGTCGACGACCTCGTCGAGCACGGCGGCGGTGACGGCCTCGGAGCCACGTGCGAGGAACTCCGGGTCGGCCTCCACCCGGGCACGGAGCGCCGCCAGGTCCGGGCGCTCGGCGTGCCGGACGCTCACCACGAAGCGGTCGCCGACGAACAGGTGCACCTCACCGAACTCGACGGTCTCGGCGCGGGCGTCGAACCACGCGGGCCGGAGCACCAGGAAGAGGGTGTCGCCGTACCGCTCGAGCTTCGCGCGCTGGTGTCCCTTGCGGGCGTCCTCCACGGCGTTCTCGTGCAGGTCGAACTCCGTCGCGACGGCTTCGAGTTCGGCGTCGTCGGGCCGGAGCAGCCCGATCCACGCGAGGTCGCCCCGCGTGGCGAGCGACAGGGTCGACGGCGATTCGACGCGACGTCCCTCGACGTAGATCGCGTTGTCGATCAGTGCCATGCTGTGCTCCTCTCGGGAGCAGGCAGGCGCGAAGTCATCCCGGGGGCGGTCCCGGGGGCAGGCGTGGTTCAGCGAACGGGCACGGCGACGACCGTCAGGGGCGGCCGGCCCGATCGAGGATGGTCACCCGACATCGCGCCTCACCTGCCCTTCTGGTCCGTCGTGGCCGCGGTCCGCAGCCTCGTGGCCACACTCGTGGCCGACGGCCACACCCGTGGCCGACGCCCGACCCTACTCCGCAGACGTGCGAGCGCCAAGTGAGAGGGCGCTCACGTGCCCCAGACGTCGCGGTTCGACGACCCGACCGCGACGGCACGCATCCGGCGAGTCCGGCGGTCAGCGCGTGATGTGCAGGCCGGCCGAGGAGAGTTCGGCGAGCTGCCACCCGAGCCAGGGGCTCCACGCGAACGGTGCTCCGGCGACGGACTCGCGCAGGGCGTCCTCGGAGACCCAGGCGTACTCGGCGACCTCGTCGTCCGCGGGGGCCGGGACGTCGTTGGTGACCGCGCGGTACACCGGGCAGACCTCGTTCTCGACGATGCCCGAGGCGTCCACCGCGCGGTACCGGAAGTCGGGCAGGACGAGCTCGATGTCCCGCACGGTGATGCCGAGTTCGCGCGATGCCCGGCGGGCGATGGCGTCCTCGAAGGACTCGTCCGGGCCGGGGTGGCCGCAGAACGTGTTCGTCCACACCCCCGGCCACGTCTTCTTCGAGAGCGCACGACGGGTCACCAGGACGTCGCCGTCGGTGTTCCGCACGTGGCACGAGAAGGCCAGGTGGAGGGGCGTGTGGTCTGTGTGCACCGTGAACTTGTCCGCTGTGCCGATCGGGGTACGGTCGTCGGCCAGCAGCACCACGGTTTCCGGGAATGCGCTCATCTGCACCGATAGGTTAGGCCAATGAGCGAGGAAGCGGCCACCGTGGCGCACATCGACCTCGCGCTCGTCGACGACTGCCTCGAGCGCTTCTTCGTCGTGTCGTCGGCGCGCGCCGAGCGCTACGGGCGTCCGTCCGAGGAACTCTGGCGGGTGCTCCGCAAGGCGAGCATGGGCGGCAAGCGCTTCCGCCCGCGCATGGTCCTCACCGCGTACACCGGCCTCGGCGGGGACGACGTGCACGCGGCCGCGAACGTCGCCGCGGCCTACGAACTCCTGCACACCGCGCTGGTCGTGCACGACGACGTCATCGACCGGGACTGGTCCCGCCGCGGGCAGCCGAACGTCGCCGGGTCCTTCCGTGATACCGGGACGACCGGCGGCCTGCCCCTGCCGACCGCCGAGCACCGGGGGATGAGCGCCGCGGTGATCGCCGGGGACCTCGCCCTCGCCGCGGCGCCGCGGTTCATCGAGTCCTCCGGGGTCACGGGTGAACGACGCGCCCGGCTGCTCGAACTCCTGGACGAAGCCGTGTTCGCCAGCGCAGCCGGCGAGATGACCGACGTCGACCTCGCGCTGGGGGTCATGCCGACCGTCGACGAGGTGCTCCAGATGGAGCGGGCGAAGACGAGCGTGTACTCGTTCGAGGCGCCGCTGCAGTCCGGGGCGGTGCTCGCCGGTGCCGACGAGTCCGTCGTCACCGCACTCGGTGCCTTCGGCCGCGAGATCGGCATCGCCTACCAGATCGTCGACGACCTGCTCGGGGTGTTCGGGGACGAGGGCACGACGGGCAAGACCGTGCTCGGGGACCTGCGCGAGGGCAAGCGCACCATGCTCATCGCCTACGCGGCCACCACCGACTGCTGGCCCGACCTGGCCCCGTACCTCGGCGATCCGGACCTCACCGAGGAGCGCGCGGCCGAACTCCGTGCGACCCTGGTCACGTGTGGTGCCCGCGCCGCCGCCGAGTCGCGGATCGCCGAGCACGCAGCACTCGCCCGTGCCGAGCTCGCCGGACTGCCGTACGACCTCGCCGACCGCCTGGAGGGCCTCGTGACCGAACTCGTGGAACGCGCCCGGTGAACCAGAACGCACCAACGCGTCTGCCCCTGTACGACGCCACGGCCGAGGCCGCCTCGGGGGTCGTCATCGACCGCTACTCGACGTCGTTCGGGCTCGCCAGCCGCCTGCTCACGAAGGACACCCGGGAGCACATCCGCAACGTCTACGCGCTGGTCCGCGTCGCCGACGAGGTGGTGGACGGCCCCGCGACCGAGGCCGGCCTCGACCACGAGCTCGCCCGCACCGTCCTCGACGAGCTCGAGTCGGACACCGAGCGTGCGATCGCCCTCGGGTTCTCGGTGAACCCGGTGGTGCACGCGTTCGCCCGCACCGCACGCGTCACGGGCTTCGGCCCTGAGCTCACGCGCCCGTTCTTCGCCTCGATGCGGATGGACCTCGAGCGGACCGAGCACGACCAGGAGTCCTTCGACCGCTACGTGTACGGCTCGGCCGAGGTCGTCGGCCTGATGTGCCTCCGTGCGTTCGTGTACCGCGCCGGCCGGCCGGCCTTCGACGACGCCGTGCTCGTCGACGGTGCCCGCGCGCTCGGTGCCGCGTTCCAGAAGGTGAACTTCCTGCGCGACCTGCACGCCGACTTCGAGGTCCTGGGTCGCTCGTACTTCCCGGGCGTCGACCTCCGCACCTTCGACGAGGCCACGAAGGACCGGCTCGTCGCCGACGTCCAGGCGGACCTCGACCGCGCCGCCGCCACCGTCCGGTTGCTTCCGGCCGACGCGCGGAACGCGGTCGGCCTCGCGCACGCGCTCTTCCAGGAACTCAACGACCGCATCGCGGTCACGCCGGCGCACCGCCTGATCACGACGCGCGTGCGCGTCCCGAACCCGGTGAAGGCGCGCCTGGCTGCACAGGTGCTCGCCGGACGTGCGCCGCTGCGGTCGCGCGCGACCCACCACCGGACGGGAGGCACGGCGTGACCCCGCCCCGCGCCTCCAGTCCGAAGGGAACCGGCCCGACGACCAACCGCAAGGTGCCCGCCCGGCGCGCGGTCGTCATCGGCGGCGGCATCAGCGGACTCGCGTCCGCCGCCCTGCTCGCTCGGGACGGCTTCTCGGTGACGGTCCTCGAGCAGCGGCAGCAGCTCGGCGGCCGCGCGGGATCGTGGGAGCAGGACGGCTTCCGGTTCGACACCGGACCGTCCTGGTACCTCATGCCCGAGGTGTTCGACCACTTCTTCCAGTTGCTCGGCACCTCGGCGGAGGCCGAACTCGACCTCGAGAAGCTCGACCCCGGCTACCGCGTGTACAGCGAGGGCCACGACGAGCCGATCGACCTCCGCGCCGACCGCGAGGCGAACATCGCCCTGTTCGAGTCGATCGAACCCGGTGCCGGCAAGCGGATCCGGAAGTACCTGGCGTCCGCCGAGGACACCTACGCGATGGCGATCCGCCGGTTCCTGTACACGACGTTCCAGGACCTCCGCGGGCTCGCCGCCCCGGACGTCCTCCGGCGGCTGCCGAAGCTCGCGCGCCTGCTCATCGAACCGCTGTCGACGTTCGCCGAGTCCGCGGTCAAGGACCGCCGGCTCTGGCAGGTCCTCGGCTACCCGGCGGTGTTCCTCGGCACCAGCCCGTACGCGGCGCCGAGCATGTACCACCTGATGAGCCACCTCGACCTGGCCGACGGGGTGCTCTACCCGAAGGGCGGCATCACCGAGGTGATCGCCGCCGTCGAACGGGTCGCCCGGCGCGAGGGCGCGAAGATCATCGCCGGCGCCGCGGTCGAGCGGATCATCGTCGAGGACGGCCACGTCACAGGTGTCGTCCACCGGGACCGCCGGGGCGAGCAGCACACCGCGCCCGCCGACCTCGTGGTGAGCGCCGCCGACCTCCGGCACACCGAGCTCCAGCTGCTCGACCGGGAGCACCGCACCTACCCCGCGGCGCACTGGGAGCGGCGGGACCCGGGGCCGAGCGCCGTGCTCGTGTACCTCGGGATCGACGGCCCGGTGCCCGGACTCCTGCACCACACGCTCGTGTTCACCGAGGACTGGAAGGCGAACTTCGGCGCGATCTTCGGGCACGACCGACACGTCCCGGACCCCGCGTCGATCTACGTCTGCGCCCCCTCGGAGACCGACGCCTCGGTCGCGCCGCCCGGCTCGAGCAACCTGTTCGTCCTCGTGCCGCTGCCCGCCGACCTGTCCATCGGCAAGGGCGGCATCGACGGCGCCGGGGACTACGAGGTCGAGCGGATCGCCGACCGCGCCATCGACATCGTCGCGGAGCGTGCCGGGGTGCCCGACCTGCGCGAGCGCATCCGGGTCCGCCGGACGATCGGTCCGCGCGACTTCGCCGACGACTACAACGCCTGGAACGGGTCGATGCTCGGGCCGGCGCACACCCTGAAGCAGAGTGCGTTCTTCCGTGAGAAGAACGCCTCGCGGAAGGTCGAGGGGCTGTACTACTCGGGTGCCTCGACGATCCCGGGCATCGGGTTGCCGATGTGCCTGATCAGCGCCGAGGTGCTCCTCAAGCGGATCCACGGCGACACCACGACCGAACCGCTGCCGACGCCGCTCGGGTCCACGTCGGCCGACGCCGTCTGATGCCCGGGCTGTACCTCGCCGGGCTGGTCGTGTCGCTCGTCGGCATGACCGTGCTCGACGCCCGCTTCCGGCTGTTCTTCTGGCGGGCACCGTGGCGGGCGGCGGCCGTGATGGTCGTCGGCGTGGCGTTCTTCCTGTTCTGGGACGCGCTCGGCGTCGCACTCGGCATCTTCTTCATCGGGCCGCAGAACCTGCTGACGGGCGTGCTCCTCGCGCCGGACGTCCCGCTCGAGGAACTCTTCTTCCTGCTGCTGCTCTGCTACACGACCATGAACCTGGTCGGCTTCGTGCAGCCCCTCGTCGCACGCGGGCTACGCCGGTCCGAGCGGAACCGTTCCGAGCGGAGCCGGTCGTGACCGGGTCGGGCGCGTACGCGCTGCTCGCCGTGCCGTTCTTCGCAGCGGTGGCCGTGGTCGCGCTCGCCGCCGGGGTCGTCGCCGCACGACGTGCCCGTGCCCGGGGCCGCCGCGCCCCGACCGGTCGACGGATCGCGCTCGTCACCGGGCTCGTCGCCGGCATCGCCCTGCTCGTCATGACGATCGTGTTCGACAACGTCATCGTGACGCTGCGGATCGTCGCGTACGACCCGGCACTCATCAGCGGTGCGAAGATCGGGGCGATCCCCGTCGAGGACCTGGCGTACTCGATCGCCGCGATCGTGCTGCTGCCCAGCCTGTGGGTGCTGTTCGACCGACCCACCCGGCCATCCCAGGAAGAAGAACCGACCCGATGAACGCGAGCACCGCCTCCAGGCCGTCGACCCTGCGCGCCCTGTTCGTGTCGTCGCGACCGATCAGCTGGGTCAACACCGCGTACCCCTTCGGCGCCGCGTACCTGCTCGGCAGCGGCGTCGGCGTCGAGGGCGGTGGTGGGTTCTCGCTCGTGGCGTTCCTCGTCGGGGTCGTGTACTTCCTCGTGCCCTACAACCTGGCGATGTACGGCATCAACGACGTCTTCGACTACGAGTCCGACCTGCGGAACCCGCGGAAGGGCGGGGTCGAGGGCGCCCTGCTCGACAAGAGCGTGCACCGCACCACGCTGTGGGCCGTCGTCGTCACGAACGTGCCGTTCCTGGTCGCGCTCGTCGTGCTCGGCGCGGTGTCCGGGAACGGGCCGTGGTCGTGGCTGGTCCTCGCGATCAGCGTCTTCGCGGTCATCGCCTACTCGGCCCCGGGGCTGCGCTTCAAGGAGAAGCCGTTCCTCGACTCCCTGACCTCGTCGACCCACTTCGTGTCGCCGGCGATCTACGGTCTGGCGCTCGCCGGACCGCACTGGACCGGTCAGCTCGTCGCCGTGTGCGTGGCGTTCTTCCTGTGGGGCGTGGCCTCGCACGCGTTCGGCGCCGTACAGGACGTCCTGGCCGACCGGGCCGGCGGGATCGGCTCCGTGGCGACCGTCATCGGCGCCCGGGCCACCGTGCGCCTGGCGTTCGTCGCGTACCTGGTCGCCGGCGTCGCGCTGCTGTTCTCGGCGTTCCCGGGGCCGATCGCCGCGATCGTCGTCGTGCCCTACGCCCTCAACGTGCTGCCGTGGTGGAACGTCACCGACGCCGGCGCGGAGTCCGCCAACGCCGGCTGGAAGCGCTTCCTCTGGATCAACTACCTCGCCGGGTTCATCGTGACGATGGCACTCATCGCGTACGCGTTCACGCACTGAGCGGGTCCCTGACAGACTGGTCGGACGCACCGCGGCGTCCGTGGTGCGTCACCAGCCACGAGGGAGTGCACGCATGACGGTCCGGATCATCCACGTCGGTCTCGGAGGGTGGGGCGGCAACTGGGCCCGCACCGCGATCCCGGAGGTCACCGAAGTGGAGGTGGTCGGGATCGTCGACCCGGTGCCCGCGACGTTGGACGCCGTGCGCACGGACCTCGGACTGCCGGAGTCGGCGGCGTTCGCGTCCCTCACGGAGGCGCTCGCCGGGGTCGAGGCCGACGCCGTCGTCATCACCGCCCCCGCTGTGACGCACGTGCCGCTCGCGCTCGAGGCGCTCGAGGCCGGCAAGCACGTCCTCGTCGAGAAGCCGTTCGCCAACACCACGGACGAGGCCGTCACCGCCGTCCGTCGTGCCGAGGAACTCGGGCTCGTGCTGCAGGTCAGCCAGAACTACCGCTGGTACCCGGCGCCCCGGGTCGCGCAGGAGTTGCTGGCAGCAGGCACGCTCGGCGAGCTGTCCGCGATCAACATCGACTTCCGGCAGTGGGACAACGACCTCGCGTTCGAGGAGCACCCGCACTACAAGTTCCCGCACGCGATGATCAACGACATGGCGATCCACCACTTCGACCTCATCCGGATGGTCACCGGGCAGGAAGCGGTGCGTGTCTTCGCGAAGGCGTCCTACCCGTCGTACAGCAAGTACCAGGACGAGGCGGTCGCGTCGATGATCATCGAGCTGGAGGACGGGCTCGTCGTCAGCTACCGCGGCAGCTGGCTCTCGCGCGGACCCCGGACGGCCTGGGCCGGCGAGTGGAGCATCCAGGGCGAGGACGGCGACCTGTGGTTCACGAGCCGCGACGGGTCGCCGAACGCCGTCGACGGTGACCGCGTGACGGTGCGCCGCACGCAGGACGACGAGGCCGAGGCCGTCGAGCTGCCGACGATGCCGCACACCGACCGGCAGGGCGGGCTGCAGGCCTTCGCCCGCTCGGTGTCGGGCGGTCCCGCGCCCGCGACGAGCGGCCGCGACAACCTGCGGAGCCTCGCGCTCATGGAGGCGGCTGGCCGCTCCGCGGCCTCCGGCCGCCCCGAGGACGTCGTCGTCCCGTCCTGACGGGCGGCGGCGGGCGCACCTGGTGGAAACGGGCGCACTGGTGGAAACGGGCGTACCTGGTCGGTTGAACCGACCAGGTACGCCCGTTTCCATGTTCCATCGCACCCGACATGGGAAGAACCGGACTGGAGGCGCGGTGCGGGCCCGACCCGCGCCTCCAGTCCGTCGTCGGGTCGCGCCCGCCGCCCGCCGCCCGCCGCCCGCCGCCCGCCGCCCGCGAAAGCGACAGTCTGCCGCCGACATTCCGCGGCACCCTGTCGCCTTCGCGACACCGACGGCGGGCCGGATCACGGATCTGTCGCTTTCGCGACGCCGACACCGGCCGGCGCACCAGCCGGCCAGCCCGTGTCACCCGCCCGTCCGCCGCGCGCGGGACACGCCCGGGGCTGGACACGACCCCCGCCCGAGCGTGTACGAAATGGGGAATGGCCAAGGACAGTCTCCCCGAGCTCGAACTCGCGAACGTCCGCACGCGAGAGGGCATCACGGACACCGTGACCGAGATCCGTCGTCGTGCGGACATCCCCGCGCGCGCCCGTCTGGCGATCGCGAAGACCAAGCAGCGCTGGCACCGTGACCCCACCCCGCTCGTGGCGATGGGCATGACAGCAGTGGCCGGTGTCGCTGCGATCGTCGTCGGCATCGCGATCCGCAACAAGCCCGCCGGGCACCTGGCCGAGCCGCCCGTGACCTCGGCGTTCACCGCGCTGCTGCCGTTCGGCGCACGCGGCGACGGACCCTCCGCCAAGGAGCAGGCGCAGCCCGGCCGGAAGGGTCGGAAGGCGCGAGCGAAAGCAGCCGAGGAAGCCCTCGAACGGGACCCGGTGCACCGCGCACGGGTGAAGCAGCGCGCCGGCATCGCAGCCGTGCAGCGCCGTGCCGACAAGAACCGCAAGGCCGCGGTGAAGCGGTCGAAGCAGGCCGTGAAGGCCGCGGCGAAGGGCTGAGACGATGGCATCCGACCACGGCAAGCCCGCCGCCGACGACTCCCGGAAGGCCGACAGCCCCGCCGACCTGCAGAAGCCGACGGTCGTCTACACGCTGAAGAAGACCCTCCGGGAGTTCTCCAGCGACCAGTGCACCGACCTCGCCGCGAGTCTGACGTACTACTCCGTCCTCGCCCTCTTCCCCGGGCTGCTGGCCGTGGTGTCGATCCTCGGTCTCGTCGGCCAAGCGGACAACACGATCAAGACCCTGCTCGACGTCCTCGGGAACGTCGGGTCGCAGCAGGTCGTCGAACTCCTGCGGGACCCCATCGAGGGGCTCGTCCGGTCGCCCGCCGCCCCGGTCACGTTCATCGTCGGTGTCGTCGGTGCGGTGTGGTCGGCCTCCGGGTACGTCGGCGCCTTCGGCCGGGCGATGAACCGGATCTACAACGTCCGCGAGGGTCGCCCGATCTGGAAGCTCCGCCCGACCATGCTCGGCGTGACGCTCTTCACGGTGATCCTGCTCGTGCTCGGGCTGCTCGTGCTCGTTTCCGGCCCGCTCGCCCGGAGCTTCGGCGACGTGATCGGCCTCGGAGACGTCGCGGTCACGGTGCTGAGCATCGTGCAGTGGCCGATCCTGCTCGCCATCGCGATCATCGTCGTCGCGGTCCTGTACTACTGGGCGCCCAACGTCAAGCAGCCGTCCTTCCGGTGGGTGAGCGGCGGCTCGATCCTGGCGATCCTGATCTTCGTGATCGCGAGCGTCGGGTTCGGGTTCTACGTCGGCAACTTCTCGAACTACAACGCCACGTACGGCTCCCTCGGTGGGGTGATCGTCTTCCTGCTGTGGATCTGGATCACGAACAACGCGCTGCTGTTCGGGGCCGAGTTCGACGCCGAGCTCGAACGCGGTCGTCAGCTGCAGGCCGGCATCCGCGCCGAGGAGGACATCCAGCTCCCCGAACGCGACACCCGGCAGATCGAGAAGCAGGACGAGAAGCGCGCGCAGGACGTCCTCGACGGGATCAAGATCCGAGAGGGCGCCGACCGCCGCTGACGGACGATTCCCGGGCGGTGCCGCTACGGTTCGCCCCGTGCCGACCTTCCTCGAGGGCCTCCCGTTCTGGTGGCTCGTCCTCGCGCTCTTCGCCGTGGTGTTCTGCCGCGCGCAGGCGACGTACTGGCTGGCGCGTGGTGCGGTGGCCGGGGCCTCGCGGTCGCGGTGGGGTCGCTGGCTCGACTCGGCTGCGGTCCGCCGCGGGTCGGCGTTGCTCGACCGGTGGGGGCTGCCGGTCGTCACGGCGAGCTTCCTGACGGTGGGCCTGCAGACGATGATGAACGCGGCCGCCGGGGTCGCCCGGGTGCCGTGGTGGCGGTACACGATAGCGATGGTCCCGGGGTGCGTCGCGTGGGCGTTCGTCTACGCGACCGTCGGCATCGCCCTGTTCTGGGCCGTCGTCGCGACCGTCGCCGGGTCGCCGTGGGGCGTCGTCGCGCTCGTCGCGCTGCTCCTCGCCGCCGGGGCGGTCGTCTTGTCGGTGCGTCGTCGACGCCGTCCCACCTCGACGTCGGCGTGACGGCCTGGAGGCACGGTGCCAGCCCGCCCCGCCGCCTCCGTAGGCTGGTGCGCATGACCGACACCGCGCCTCCCGTCCGTCCGACCGCCCTCGTCACGGGCGCGACCCGTGGGATCGGCCGTGCGATCGCGCTCGATCTGGGCCGCACGCACCACGTGCTCGTCGGCGGCCGCAGCGCGGACGCCGTCGTCGCGGTGGTGGCCGAGCTGCCGAGTGCGGCGCCGTTCGTGGGGGACCTCGGCGCGGGGGACCTCCCGGCGCTGCCGGACCGGCTCGACGTGCTCGTGCACTCCGCGGGCATCGAGCAGGGCACCACCGTCGCGGACACCCCGCGCGACGTGTGGGAGCAGGTCTTCGCCACGAACGTCTTCGCGGTCGCCGAACTCACCCGGGTGGCGCTCCCCGCGCTCCGGGCAGCGCGGGGGATCGTCGTGCCGATCAACAGCGGTTCCGGGTTCCACTCGGGCCCCGGGGGTGGTGTGTACGCGGCGTCGAAGTTCGCGCTGCGGGCCTTCGCGGACGCCCTGCGCGAGGAGGAACGGGCGAACGGCGTGCGGGTGTCGAGCGTGCACCCGGGCCGGACGGACTCGGACATGCAGCGGGCCCTCACCGAGAAGCTCGGCGAGGACTACGACACCGACTACTACCTCGCCCCCTCGGACGTCGCCGACGCCGTCCGGACCGTCGTCGACCTGCCCGAGCGGGGCACGATCGAGTCGCTGGCGATCCGGCCGACGCGGCGACGCTGACGGCGGTCCGCTCGCCCCCTCACCCGAGCTCAAGTCTGGCGGTGAGGTCGAGCCGATCGAGGAACGCCTCGTCGTGGCTGACCACGACGAGGGCACCGCGGTAGGCCCGGAGCGCGTCCACGAGCTGGTCGACACTCGTCAGGTCGAGGTCGTTCGTCGGCTCGTCGAGCACCAGGAGCTGCGGCGGCGGGTCCGCGAGCACCAGGCTCGCCAGCGCCACCCGGAACCGCTCCCCGCCGGACAGCGCCCCGGCTGGGCGGTCCACGGTGTCCCCGCGCACCAGGAACCGTGCGAGTCGGTTCCGCACCTCGGCCGGCGGCACGTGGGGCGCGTCCCGCCGGACGTTGTCGAGCACGGTCGCGGTGTCGTCGAGCGTGTCCTTCCGTTGCGGCAGGTACGCGATCCGGTCGACGTGCGGGACGGCCCGGGTGTCCGGCAGTGGGTGGTCCCGGGCGTCGGGCACACCGACGAGCTGTTCGAGCAACGTGGTCTTGCCGACGCCGTTGTCGCCGGAGACGGTGATCCGCTCCGGCCCCTGCACGATCGTCTCGCGGCCCCGGACCGTGATCGTCGCGATCTGCCGGGACGCCGGGACGTCCGGGTCCGGCAGCGTCACGTGGATCGACTCGTCGGTGCGGAGTCGGAGCTGCGCCTCCCGCTTGGCGTCGAGCGCCGCGGCCTCGTCGTCGGCGTACCCGACCCGCAGTCGTCCGGCGGTCTCCTGCGCCTTCTTCCGCGCTTCGTTCGCGAGGATCTTCGGCATGGACCGGCCGGCCTTCTCACCGGCCTTGGCCCGACGTGCGATCTTCGTCTCCGCCTCGATCCGCTGCCGCTTCTCGGTGCGGTGCCGCTGCTCGGCGACCCGGACCTCGCGTTCGACGGCGGCCTGCTGCACGGCGAGGTGCTCCTCGAAGGCGCTGAACGTGCCGCCGAACACCGTCATGTTCCCAGCCCGGAGCTCGCAGGTCTCGTCGACGTGCTCGAGGAGTTCCCGGTCGTGGCTGACGACGACGAGGGTGCCGTGCCAGTCGTCGACCATGTCGAGCAGCAGCCCGCGGGCACGGCGGTCGAGGTTGTTCGTCGGCTCGTCGAGGAACGCGATCGGCCGACCCCGCAGGCGGATCCCGGCGACCGCGACGAGGACGGCCTGCCCGCCGGAGAGGGTGCTCGCCGGCCGCTCGAGATCGGCCGTGGTGCCGGACAGGCCTATCGCGTCGAGCGCCGCGGCCGCCCGCTCCTCGAGGTCCCACGCGTCACCGACCGCGTCGAAGTGCTCCGGCGACGCGTCCCCGCCGAGGATCGCCCGCAGCGCGGTGAGCGTCGGTCGGATGCCGAGCAGGTCGGCGACCGCGGCGTCGTCCCCGGTCTGCAGGCGTTGCGGCAGGTGGTCGACGGGACCCGACGTCGTCACGGTGCCAGACGTGGGGTGGAGCCGACCGGTGACCAACCGGACGAGCGTGGACTTCCCGGCCCCGTTCCTCCCGA
>Ga0153924_1000681_pt1 | contig 20277 bp, 19 predicted proteins | sample TSNJ008MetaG_FD_104709 | JGI IMG/M metagenome (GOLD analysis project Ga0153924, IMG submission 104709) | Attine ant fungus gardens microbial communities from New Jersey, USA - TSNJ008 MetaG | ecosystem: Host-associated > Fungi > Mycelium > Unclassified | place: USA: New Jersey, Wharton State...
ACGCTCGGCAGCGACCCGGACTCGGTGACCTTCGCGGTCGCCGCAGCCCCGGTCGACCCGACTGATCCCGGAACGCCCGGAACGCCCGGAACCCCGGGTACGGGCGGCACCGGGGGTGCGGGCGGTGTCGGAGGTGCCGGCAACGGCTCCGGGACGGGCAGCCTCGCCTACACCGGCGCCGAGGTCCTCCCGCTGCTGCTCCTCGCCGGCCTGCTCCTCGCGGCCGGTGGCGGCACCCTCGTCACGCGACGCCTGCGCCGCGCCTGACCCGGACGGGCGCCGGCGGGTACCCGGCGCCCGTCTCCCGGGCTCCGCGGCGCGTTCGGGTCGCCGCGGGCCCGCCGGTGCGGTGGTGGTTCGGGCCACCACCGCACCGGCACGTCCCTCTTCTGTCCCCGTCCCCGTCAGTTCTCGATCCCTGTCCTCGATCCGCGAAGTGAGGCCCACCGTGCACGACCACGACACCCACCCGCTCGACCGCCACGTCGGACCGCCGCACGTCGAACGGTTCGTGCTCACGAAGGCGCAGGAGACCATCGCCGTGGTCTGCACGTGCGCGATCGGCGCCGACCACGACAACACGATCCGCCCGGTCGGTGCGGAACCCGCGCGCTGAACCCTGTGCACCGGGCGGATGCAGCGGGATACTGGGGTGGTGCGTGAACTCCAAGCCGCCATCGCAGCGGACCTCAACGTCCAGCCGACCATCGACCCGGAGCAGGAGGTCGCCCGTCGCGTCGGGTTCCTCCGTGACTACCTGCTCACCACCGGCGCCAAGGGCTACCTGCTCGCGATCAGCGGCGGCCAGGACTCCACGCTCGCCGGCCGTCTGACGCAGCTCGCGGTTGAGTCCCTCCGCGCCGAGGGCCACGCTGCCGAGTTCACGACCGTCCGCATGCCGTACCGCGTGCAGGCCGACGAGGACGACGCCCAGCTCGCCCTGCGGTTCATCGCGGCCGACCCGGGCATCACCGTGAACATCGAGCACGGCGTGGACGGTGTCGTGCAGGACACCGCGGACTCCGGCGTCGAGCTCAGCGACTTCGTGAAGGGCAACGTCAAGGCCCGGATGCGCATGGTGGCCCAGTACGCCGTCGCCGGGCAGCGCGGGCTCCTCGTCGTCGGCACCGACCACGCGGCCGAGGCCGTGACCGGCTTCTTCACGAAGTACGGCGACGGCGGCGTGGACCTCACGCCCCTCACCGGCCTGTCGAAGAGCCAGGGTCGGCAGCTGCTCGAGCACCTCGGTGCCCCTGCTCGTCTCTACGAGAAGGCTCCGACGGCGGACCTGCTCGACGAGACGCCCGGCCAGACCGACGAGGCGAACCTCGGGCTGTCCTACGCCGAGATCGACGCGTACCTCCAGGGGCACGACGTGCCGCTCGAGGTCGCCGAGGCGATCGAGTCGCGCTACCGCGCGACCGAGCACAAGCGCCAGGTCCCGGCGACGCCCTTCGACGACTGGTGGCGTCCCGGCGCGTAGGCGCTCACGCAACACCGTCCTGGAGGCGCGGCGCGGGTCCGACCCGCACCGCGCCTCCCGTCTGTCCGTGCGCTCTCGTAGGATGGGACGCAACGGAACAACAGATGCGGAATCCAGGCTGCGGCCTGGTCCGGAGGGGGAGTCATGGAAGTCCTGTTCGCGCTCGGAGCCGTCCCGCTGATCATCGTGGGGATCATCGTCCTCGCGGTCATCGCGCTGATCTACGCCAAGCTCGTCTACCGCAACGCCGGCGCCGACGAAGCGCTCATCATCACGGGCAAGCGGTCCCGCAAGGTGAAGAACTCCGACGGCACCGAGACCGTCGAGTCCGGCATCAAGGTCGTCCTCGGCGCCGGTGTGCTCGTCCGGCCGTTCTTCGAGAAGGTCGCGAAGCTGTCGCTCAGCTCACGGGCGATCGACATCAACGTCAACGCGCAGGACTCCCGCGGCGTGACGATCGATGTCGAAGCCGTGGCGCTCGTCAAGGTGGGCGAGGCCGACGCCTCCATCCGGGCGGCGGCGCAGCGCTTCCTCGGGCAGGAGAAGAAGATCGACGACTTCGCCCGAGAGGTCCTGTCGGGTTCGCTCCGCGCCTCGATCGGTGCGACCGACGTGTCGACGATCATCCGCAACCGCGACCAGTTGACCGTCGCCGTGCTCGACGTCGCGAAGGACGCCCTGCACAGCCAGGGGCTCGACGTCGACTCCTTCGAGATCAAGGGCATCTCGGACCGCAACGAGTACATCAGCGACCTCGGCCGTGCCGAGCGTGCCCGTGTCCGGCTCGAGGCCGAGAACGCCGAGGCCCAGGCCGACCGCGAAGCGCGTGAGGCCCGAGCCACCGCGGACCAGGCCATCGCCGAGGCGGAGAACACCCTCGCGATCCGGCGTGCGGCCCTGCAGCTCGACGCCGACCGTGCGTCGGCCGAGGCCGCAGCTGCCGGCCCCCTCGCCCAGGCCCGCGCGGCGCAGGGCGTCGTGGAGCAGGAGCAGCTCACCGCGCAGAAGCGTGCCGAGCTCCGTCGAGCCGAGCTCGAGTCCGAGGTGTCCGCCGTCGCCGAGGCGCAGGCGCGGAAGACCCGGGTCGAGGCCGAAGCGGCCGCTGCAGCACAGGTCGAGACAGCCCGTGCACAGGCCGAGGCCCGCCGCATCTCGGCCGAGGCGATCGCCGCCGAGGCCAAGGCAGAAGCCGAGGCGCGCAAGCTCGCAGCCGACGCCTCCCGTGCCGAGGGCGAGGCCGCGGCCGACGCGATCCGCGCCAAGGGTCAGGCCGAGGCCGACGCCACGAAGGCCCAGGCGGACGCCCTCGCGCAGCACTCCGAGGCCGTCCTGCGGGTCAAGGCGATCGAGACCCTGCCGAGCATCGCCCGCGAGCTCGCAGCGCCGATGGGCAACATCGACAAGCTCACTGTCGTCTCGTCCGACGGTGCCGGTGCGCTCTCGAAGAGCGTCGTGAGCCAGTTCAGCGAGGTCGACGCACTGCTCGGCACCACCGCCGGGTTCACCCTGAGCGACATCGTGAAGAGCACGACGACCGGTCAGGCGGCCGCCCGTGCGGTGGTGCGCGAACAGGCGCAGGAGTCAGTGACCGAGTAGTCGGTCGCCGGTGCGGGCGCGGCGGGGATCAGTCCTCGTCGCGCCCGTCGTGGTTCCGGTGCTCACGCTGCTGCCCGCCGGCGTCCTCACGCTGACCGTGGCCTGTGCCGTGGTCGTCACCGCGCTCGGCGTCGCGTTGGTCCGCCAGTCGTTGCTGCCAGACCACGCTGCGGGCGGCGCCCTCCAGGATGTCGTCGACGCTCCGGCCCGTCTGGGCGGCGAGGGCGCCGCTGAGACCCGCGGTGAGCGTGCCCCCGGCCGACGCCAACCGTTCGACCACCTGCTCCTGCCGCTCGGTGAGTGGTTCGTCGATCATCTCGTCGATGGTGTCGCGGATGTTCTGTTCGCTCGCGTCCAGAGCCGCCTCGTCGCCGGAGTGCAGCGCTGCTGCCTCACCGACGACGACGAGTCCGAGCCGCGCAGCATCGTCTTCCGGACGCTGGCCTTCGTGCTCGTCAGTCATGAGCGGGACCGTACGCTCCGCGGTGCCGCGCTTCCTGGATCAACGGGGTACCGCGGTACCTGAGAGGCCGTTCACCAAACGTGCGCAATGGGAAAGTTTGCGTTGGCGGCAAACCTGCTCGTGGTGTAAAGTTGCAGTGTCTGCAAGGTTGACCCGCCGTCATCGGCCCGCCACAACGCTTCGGCGTCCCTCGCGACCACGACCACCACACGCACCCCTGAAGGACCCCCATGTCTACTGCCACCGCACCCGTCGAGGTGCAGCGCGGACGACAGAGCTCCCCGGCCGGCCAGCCCGGGAAGCCGATCATGTCGCACCGTCAGATCCTCCTCGTCATCTACGGCCTCATGGCCGGCATGTTCCTGTCGTCGCTCGACCAGACGATCGTCGGCACGGCCATCCGCACCATCGGCGACGACCTGCACGGCCTCGACCAGCAGGCCTGGGTGACGACCGCGTACCTGATCGCGAGCACCATCACGACGCCGATCTACGGCAAGCTCTCCGACGTCTTCGGCCGTCGTCCGCTCTACATCTTCGGCATCGCGGTCTTCATCCTCGGCTCGCTGCTCTCGACGATGTCGACCTCGATGATCATGCTCGCCGCGTTCCGTGCCTTCCAGGGCATCGGTGCCGGTGCGCTGATGTCGCTGCCGCTCGCGATCATGGGTGACATCCTCGCCCCGCGTGAGCGCGCGAAGTACCAGGGGTACTTCCTCGCGGTGTTCGGCATCTCGTCCGTGATCGGTCCGCTCATCGGCGGTCTGTTCGCCGGCGCGAGCACGATCCTCGGTGTCACCGGTTGGCGCTGGGTCTTCCTGATCAACGTCCCGATCGGCGTGGCCGCACTCCTCATGGTCATCGCGTTCCTGCACCTCCCGAAGTTCGGCGACGCCAAGGCCAAGCCGCGCATCGACTGGTGGGGCGCCACCTCGGTCATCGTGACCCTCGTCCCCCTCCTCCTCGTCGCCGAACAGGGCCGCACCTGGGGCTGGGGCTCGGCCGGCGCGATCGCCTGCTACGTCATCGGTGCCCTCGGTCTCGTCGCCTTCCTCGTCATCGAGACGCTCATGAAGGACGACGCGATCATCCCGCTGAAGCTCTTCCGCTCGGGCGTCTTCTCGATGGCCACGATCCTCGGCTTCCTCGTGGGCTTCGCGATGTTCGGCGCGATGCTGACCATCCCGCTGTACCTGCAGATCGTCACCGGGCTGACCCCGACCGAGTCGGGCTTCGCGACCCTGCCGATGATCGGCGGTCTGATGATCGCCTCGATCGCCTCCGGCCAGATCGTCGCCCGCACCGGCAAGTACCGGATCTTCCCGGTGATCGGCACCGCGCTCGTCTCGATCGGCTACGTCGTCCTGACGTTCATGACGATCGACAAGCCGCTCTGGTTCCTGATGATCGGCATGTTCCTGATCGGCCTCGGCCTCGGCCAGCTCATGCAGAGCATCACCCTCGCCTCGCAGAACTCGGTGCAGCCGCGCGACATGGGTGTGGCGACCAGCTCGGCGACGTTCTTCCGCCAGATCGGTGGAACGCTCGGCACCGCGGTGCTCCTGAGCGTCCTGTTCTCGATCATGCCGGCGAACATCCTGCACGCCACGGCCGACCAGAAGAACCTGACCGGCGCACTCGACGCCGCGCTCAACCCGACGGTCGCCAGCGCCAAGGCGAACCAGGGCGTCATGGACCAGATCTGGAACCCGATCGTCACGCCGATCAAGCAGCAGGTGCAGTCCGGCCTCGATGCCGCGACCGCGCAGGTGACGCAGGCCACGGCTGGTGCTCCCGAGGCGGTCCAGCAGCAGGCCCTCACCGCCGCCGCCGACAAGGCGCACGCCAGCGTGCAGGACGGCAAGCTCGTCGTCGACTGGTCCGACTCGGCCCAGCGCACGTACTGGGTGCAGGACCTTGCGCCGACCCTGTCGAAGCAGATCGACAAGGGCACGGGCGACAAGGGCTCCTCGAGTAGCGAGACGAGCGACACGTCCTACCTCAACGGTGCGGACTCGGCGCTGACGCGGCCGTTCATGACCGGCTTCAACACGTCGGCCGTCACGGTCTACTGGGTCGGCTTCGCGGTCATCCTGCTGGCGTTCGTCCTCAGCTGGTTCTTCAAGGCGCCGCCGCTCCGCAAGAGCTCGGCGCTGCAGGAGCAGGCGGACAGCGACCGCACGGCGGACGACCTCGAGGTCCAGGCGGTCAAGGCCGCGGACACCATGGGCTCGCCCACGGCGCCCGTCACCGGTTCGATCGCCGTCCAGCGCGGTTCGTCGGACGACTAGGCCGCTCGGGGCCTCCCGCCGCACGGGTGGGAGGCCCCGATCCGCACCAGGAGCAGCACGTGACCACCACCGAAGCACCACGCAGCGCCGACGCACGCAGCGCCGCTGACAGCGGCCTGCGGGAGCGCAAGAAGCAGCAGACCCGGGCGGCGATCCACCACGCGGCGATCGACCTCGTCACGGACCGTGGACTCGCCGGCGTCACGGTCGAGGAGATCTGCGCCGCCGCCGGGGTCTCGCCGCGGACGTTCTTCAACTACTTCCCGTCGAAGGGCCACGCCGCGCTCGGGCTCCCGACGACGACGATCCCCGCCGCGGCTCGCGAGGCCTTCCTCGCGACGTCGGGCCCGCTCGTGTCCGACCTCTGCGAGCTCGTCGCGCAGACGGTGAACCTCCCCGAGGACCGTCGCCGGATGAAGGCGCTCGTGCAGGCACGGCCGGAGATGGTGCCGACGATGCTGCAGTGGATGGCCGAGGCGCGGCTCGCGGTCGTCGAGGTCGCCGCCGAACGGACCGACGCCGACTCCGCACGGACCGCCGTCACGCTCGTGATGGCCGCCGTCATCGAGGCGGCGCACCGGTTCACGGTCGCGTCACGCGACGAGCTGGCCGACCGCCTCCGTGAGGTGGTCGCCGAGATGGGGCGGCTCGCCGCCGCCTGACCAACGCGACGCACGGCCTGGAGGCACGGTGCGGGTCCCGGGCTCGCAGGCTCGCCCGGCGTGATCCGCGCGTCGCTCCGCGCCGCCGCCGAGCGGATCACGCGCACCGCGCCTCCAGGCCGTTGGTGCGTTCCCACCCATGACAGGTGCGATGGCTTGCGGAATCGGGCGTACCTGGTCGGAACTTCCGACCAGGTACGCCCGAAAGGGCTGGCTACACCCGGAAGTCCGCAGTCATCGGGTCACTCGGGGCGGCTTGTGACCAAAACGCGACCGAACCCGCTCTTGACAGCAGAGACATCGGATGTTTCGATTGCCTCGTTCGGTCGATGGAGACCGGACGGGCAGGAGACACGATGAGCCGCATCACCGGTCTGCGCGTGCGCGACGTCCGGTTCCCGACCTCGCGGGACCACGACGGGTCCGACGCGATGAACCCGGCACCCGACTACTCCGCCGCCTACGTCGAGATCACCACCGACGCCCTCGACGGCCACGTCGGCGCAGCGTTCGTCTTCACCATCGGCCGCGGCAACGAGGTGCAGGAAGCGGCGATCGCAGCCCTCCGCGAGCACGTCGTGGGTGCCGACGCCGAAGCGGTCCTCGCCGACATGGGCGGCACGTGGCGCACCCTCGTGCACGACTCGCAGCTCCGCTGGCTCGGCCCGGAGAAGGGCGTCATGCACATGGCGATCGGCGCCGTGGTGAACGCCCTCTGGGACCTCCGGGCGAAGCGCGCCGGGCAGCCGCTGTGGGCACTCCTCTCGGACCTGAGCCCCGAGGAGCTCGTCGACCTGGTCGACTTCCGGTACCTCTCCGACGCCATCACCCCGGCCGAGGCGCTCGAGCTGTTCCGCGCGGCCGAACCCCGCCGCGCCGAACGCCGTCGGCGATTGGAGCGGACCGGGTACCCGGCGTACACGACCACTCCGGGCTGGCTCGGCTACGACGACGAGAAGCTCGCCCGACTCTGCCGCGAGGCCGTCGACGAGGGCTTCGCGCAGATCAAGCTCAAGGTCGGCGGCGACGTCGACGAGGACGTCCGCCGGATGGGCATCGCCCGCGCCACGGTCGGCCCGGACATCCGGATCGCGATCGACGCCAACCAGCGCTGGGACGTCGACGAAGCGGTGGCCTGGATCGAACGGCTCGAGCAGTTCGACATCGCCTGGGTCGAGGAGCCGACGAGCCCAGACGACGTCCTCGCACACGCCGAGATCGCCCGCCGCATCGCCCCGATCCCGGTCGCGACCGGCGAGCACATGGCGAACCGGGTGATCGCGAAGCAGCTCATCCAGGCCCACTCGATGTCGGTCCTGCAGATCGACGCGACCCGGGTCGCCGGCGTGAACGAGAACCTCGCGATCCTGCTCCTCGCGGCGAAGCACGGCGTCCGGGTCTGCCCGCACGCCGGCGGGGTCGGCCTGTGCGAGGCCGTCCAGCACCTGTCGATGTTCGACGCGGTCGCCCTCACCGGTGACCTCGACACCCGCTGCATCGAGTACGTCGACCACCTGCACGAGCACTTCGTGACCCCGGTCGACGTGCACGACGGGCGCTACTGGCCCCCGACCGCCCCCGGCGCCGGAACCGAGATGCTCGCCGACTCCCTCGCCACGTACTCGTACCCGGACGGCCCGGTCTGGGCCGGTTCGGCCGAGTCGATCCCCGACGCGGTCCGCGTCGCCTGACCAACACACCCCCACCCTCACCCGATCACCACGACGAAGTGGAGACTCCGATGCAACGACGACGGATGTTCGCCGGGCTCGCGGCGGCAGCTGCCGCGGCCCTCGTGCTCACCGGCTGTTCCTCCGGCAGCAGTGCCGGCGGGAGCCAGTCGAAGGACGCCCTGACCTGGTCCATGTGGATCGCCGGGAAGGAGGACAAGGCAGCCTGGCAGAAGGTCGCCGACACCGTGAAGAGCGAGGACGGCATCACCCTGACGATCCAGGGCGCGCCGTTCGAGAACTACTTCACGAAGCTCAGCACACAGTTGAGTGCCGGCGGTGCCCAGTGCGTCGTGAGCATGCAGTCCCTCCGCGCGGCGAACTACACGTCGTCGCTGTTGCCGCTCGACGACCTCGCGAAGAAGGACGGCACCGACCTGTCCGCGTTCGACAGCACCGCGCTCGACGGCATGAAGGTCGACGGGAAGCTCTACGGACTGCCCTACGACACCGGGCCCATCATGATGTTCTACAACAAGGACGTCTTCGAGAAGGCAGGCGTGGCCGAGCCGAAGCCCGGCTGGACCGTCGACGACTTCGAGGCTGCCGGGGCCGCGCTGAAGGCCAAGGGCATCACGATGTTCGGCTCGACCGTCGGAGACCTCAACCTCGAGTCGCTGGTCTACGGCTACAACGGTGGCCGGGTGATCACCTCCAGCGGCAAGCTCGACGCGACGAACGCGAAGTTCGCGGACGGCCTCGACTGGCTCGCCTCGCTCGTCAAGAAGGGGTACGCCACGCAGGCGTCGTCGGACTCGTCGACCCCCGGCAACGACTTCGCCGCTGGCAAGGTCGCGATGTACACCGACGGTCCGTGGTCGCTCATCAGCCAGAAGGCCAAGGTGCAGTTCGACCTCGGCGTCACGACGCTCCCCGCCGGGACGTCCGGTCCGTCGACCTTCGCGGCCGGCTCGGGCTTCGGCATCTCGAAGCAGTGCAAGTACCCGGAGCAGGCGTTCAAGGCCGTCCAGACGATGACCAGCGAGAAGGTCCTGACGTCGCTCGCCGAAGCGGGACGTGCCTTCCCCGGCCGCACCGCGGCACAGTCGGCGTGGTACTCGAGCGCCGGCATCGACGGCGCCGAGGCCGCGCTCAAGGCGGGCCTCGCGAAGTCGTCGCCGCTCCTCGGGAACAAGCAGAGCGACCAGCTCTCGCAGCTGTTCACGCAGTACGCGCTGCAGGCGGTGAACGGGCAGACCTCCGGCAAGGAGTCCATGTCCTCCATCGCGGGCCAGCTCGGCACGCAGTGACCAGCTGAACCAGTGAGCGGACTGGAGGCCCGTTGCGGCCCCGCCACGGGCCTCCAGTCCGATCCATCCCCTGTTCAGGACCGCGCGAACGACGAGGAGGTCGTCGCATGACCACCATCCAGGACCCACCGGCCGAAGCGGCCGTCCCCGCGGTCGCGACCGCGGTCGCGGTCGGGACCGCCACCCCACGGCGGAAGGGCGGCGAGGACACGAGCGCGCTCGGGCGCCGCTCCTGGTGGGGCGCCGCCTTCGCCGCCCCGCACTCGATCGGCCTCGTCGTCTTCACCGCGTTCCCGATCGTCGCGTCACTCGTCGTCAGCTTCATGAACTGGCCGATGCTCGGCGAACGCAGCTGGGCCGGCATCGAGAACTACGCCCGGCTCTTCGCCGACCCGGTCTTCCGGACCGTCGCGCTCAACACGGCGCTGTTCGTGGTGCTGTACGTGCCCCTCAACCTCGTCGTGTCGCTCGGGCTCGCCGCCTGGCTGACGCCGCGGATCGCCGGCCGGCACGTCTTCCGCGTCCTGTTCTTCATCCCGACCATCACGCCGATCGTCGCGAACGTCGTGGTGTGGCGGATGCTCTACCAGCCCGGTGGCGCGATCGACGCGTCCCTGCAGTCCACCGTCGGCGTGCACGCGCCGAATTTCCTCGCCGACGAGCACTGGGCGATGCTCGCCATCGTCGCGATGAGCGTGTGGCAGGGCTTCGGCTACAACATGCTGATCTTCTCGGCGGCGCTCGACGCCGTGCCGGAGAACCAGATCGAGGCCTCGCAGCTCGACGGAGCGAACGCCTGGCAGACGTTCTGGGCCATCAAGTTCCCGCTCATCTCGCCGTCGGTCTTCTTCGCGACGATGATGACGCTGATCACCTCGTTCCAGGTGTTCGTCCAACCGTTCGTCCTGACGAAGGGCGGGCCGGGCACCGCGACGGAGACCCTCGTGCAGTACATCTACAACACCGGCTTCCAGAACCAGCAACTCGGGCTGGCATCGGCCGGCGCCTGGGTGCTGTTCGTCATCATCCTCGGGATCACGGCCATCCAGTTCCTCGGCCAGAAGCGGTGGGTGCACTATGAGTGAAGCAGTCCGCGGTCGCCTCGGCGCCACGACGTCGAACCGGACGGTCAACCCCCGCGCCGTGGCCCGGACCCGGTCGGCGCCCCGCCCCGGACGGGTGCGACACGCGATCGGGTACGCCCTGCTCTGCCTCGTCGCACTGCTGTTCGTCTCGCCGCTCATCTACATGGTCGCGACGAGCCTGAAGCCAGCCGACCAGGTGTTCACCACCCCGCCGACGCTCTGGGGCCGCTCGCTCGAGTGGGACAACTACGTGCAGGCGTTCACGTACCTGCCGTTCGCGCGGTTCATCCTCAACGGCGTGTTCGTCGCGGCGGTCGGGACCGCGATCAACGTCGCCGTCGCCGTGCTCTCCGGGTACGCGTTCTCCCGGCTGCGCTGGCGTGGACGGAACACCGTGTTCCTGCTGTTCCTCGTCACGCTGATGATCCCGCAGGACGTCCTCGTCATCCCGATGTACGTGATGATGCAGGGCTTCGGCTGGGTCGACACGTTCCAGGCACTCATCATCCCGTGGGCGTTCACGGCGCTCGGGGCGTTCCTCATCCGGCAGTTCTTCCTCACCGTGCCGCAGGAGCTCGACGACGCCGCCCGCGTCGACGGAGCCGGAGCTATCCGGACGTTCTTCTCGGTGATGCTCCCGCTCGCCCGCCCGACCATGGCCGTGCTCGCCGTGTTCTCGTTCATCTCCTACTGGAACTCGTTCCTCTGGCCGCTCGTCGTCGTGAACGACGTCGAGGCCCACGGCACCATCCCGCTCGGCCTGCAGCAGTTCTTCGGGCAGCAGGGCTCCGAGTGGAACCTCGTGATGGCGGCGTCGGTGATCTCGATGCTGCCCACCGTCATCCTGCTCGTCCTGCTCCAGAAGCACCTCGTCAAGGGCATCGTCACCTCCGGCCTCGGCGGCCGCTGACACCCGTCCCACCTGAAAGGAACACTGGCCCCATGACCATCACCGCACCTGCAGAGCCGCAGACCGCGACCGACGCCGCCGGGTTCCCCGCGTGGTTCACCCACGACCGGTTCGGCATGTTCATCCACTGGGGGCTCTACGCCCTGCCGGCACGCCACGAGTGGGTGAAGAACCGCGAACGGATCACCGACGCCGACTACCAGAAGTACTTCGACCACTTCGACCCCGACCTGTTCGACGCCGCCGACTGGGCCCGCCGTGCTCGCGAAGCCGGCATGAAGTACGTCGTGCTCACCACGAAGCACCACGAGGGCTTCTGCCTCTGGGACAGCAAGCTCACCGACTACAAGTCCACGAACACCCCGTTCGGCCGCGACATCGTGCGCGAGTTCGTCGACGCCGTCCGGGCCGAGGGGCTGCGGGTCGGTTTCTACCACTCGCTCATCGACTGGCACCACCCCGACTTCACCGTGGACGGCGTGCACCCCCGGCGCGACGACTCGCCCGAGGAGATCGAGGCGTTCGACCAGGGCCGCGACATGTCGCGCTACCGGGAGTACCTGCACGGTCAGGTCGAGGAGCTGCTCACCGACTACGGGCAGGTCGACTACCTGTTCTACGACTTCTCGTACCGGGACAACGACCACGAGGACATCTGGGGCGGCAAGGGTCGGGACGACTGGGGCTCCGAGGAGCTCATGGCCCTGACGAAGCGCCTGCAACCCGGCATCATCGTGAACGACCGGCTCGACATCCCCGGCGACCTGGTCACCCCGGAGCAGTACCAGCCGGACAAGCCGATGGAGGTCGACGGTGCTCCGGTGCCGTGGGAGGCCTGCCAGACACTCAACGGTTCGTGGGGCTACGACCGCGACAACGTGAACCTCAAGCCGGTCGACCTGCTCGTCCGCATGCTCGTCGACGGCGTCTCGAACAACGGGAACATGCTGCTCAACATCGGCCCCACCGGCCGGGGCGAGTTCGACGGGGTCTCCCGCCAGACCCTCGACGGCATCGGCACGTGGATGCACCAGCACGCCCGGTCCGTCTACGGCGCCGGGCCGTCGTCCTTCGTCGCGCCGCGCAACACCGTGTACACGCAGAACGGCAACCGCCTGTACCTGCACCTGTTCGCGTGGCCGTTCGAGCACGTGCACCTGCCCGACCTGGCCGGCAAGGTGGCGTACGCGCAGCTGTTGAACGACGCGTCGGAGCTGCACTTCCGCGAGATCCCGCCGGGGACCCGCGCGCAGAACACCGGGCTCGGCGGGCAGCCGGACGGGACACTGACGCTCACGCTGCCGATCGTGCGGCCGGACGTCGCCGTGCCGGTGGTCGAACTGTTCCTGCGCGACTGATGCAGCGCATCCTGTCCAGGACCCGACTGCGGGCGGGGAACGAGGCCGCGTACGACGCCGTGCACGCCTCGGTCCCGCCCGCGCTCGCGGCCCGACTGCGCGACGCCGGCGTGCACGACTGGACGGTGTGGCGCGACGGGCTGGACCTGGTCCACCTCATCGAGGTCGAGGACTACCGCGCGATGCGTCGGGCGCTCGCCGACGACCCGGTCAACGCCGCGTGGCAGGAGACGATCAACCCCCTGCTCGAGGCGGACGACGACTACTCGGGGAACGACGACGGCGTCCCGCGGGTCTGGTCGCTCGCCGGTCAGGTGGACGCATGACGGAGCTCGACCTCGACCGGGGACCGTTCTGGTTCGGCGGCGCCGGCATCGGCAACCTGTTGCGCACGGTGTCCGACGACGACGCCCGTGCCACGGTCGACGCCGCGTGGGACGCCGGCGTGCGCGGGTTCGACACCGCGCCGCACTACGGCCTCGGGCTGTCCGAACGACGGCTCGGGGCGGCGCTCGCCGACCGCCCGCGTGACTCGTTCCTGGTGTCGACGAAGGTCGGGCGGCTGCTCGTGCCCGGTCGCGGCGACGGGGACGACCTGGCGTCCGGCGGGTTCGCGGTGCCGAACGACACCGTGCGGCAGTGGGACCCGTCGCCGTCGGGCGTGCGGCGGTCCCTGGACGAGTCGCTCGGCCGGCTCGGACTCGATCACGTCGACGTCGCGTACCTGCACGACCCCGACGTGTACTCGCTCGAGGACGGCCTGACACAGGCACTGCCGACGCTCGCCGAGCTGCGGGACGAGGGCGTTGTCCGGGCCGTCGGTGTCGGGTCGAACTCGGTCGACGCCCTCGACGCCGCGGTGTCCACCGGGCTGTGCGACGTCATCATGCTCGCGGGGCGGTACACGCTGCTCGAACAGCCGGCGGCGGACCTCGTCGCCCGGTGCGCCTCGCTCGGCGTCGCGGTCGTCGCGGTCGGGGTCTACAACTCGGGCCTGCTCGGGCGGGACCGGCCGGACGCCACGGCGACCTACGACTACGCGGCTGCTCCGGCCGAGCTCGTCGCTCGGGCGAACGCCATCGCCGACGTGTGCGAGCAGCACGGGGTCACGTTGCCCGAGGCCGCGCTGGCGTTCCCACGCCGAGCGGCTGCGGTCGCCGCGATCGCCCTCGGCGCGCAGTCCGCCGAGCAGGTGCGCTCGAACGTGGAGCGGGCCGCGGCGGTTGTCCCGGAGTCCCTGTGGGAGGACCTGCGCGCCGCGGGCCTGCTCGCCGCCTGAGCCCCGCACGACGAAATTCACCCCGAACCGCACGGATGCGCGGTTCGGGGTGACTTCGGTCGTGCGGCGGGTCGTGCCGGTGCGACCTGCCTAGCGGGTCTTGGCGCCGCGGCCCGAGAAGCGGACGTAGATGATCAGCACGATGATGGCGCCGATGATCGAGCCGATGATGCCGGCGGGCTGGAAGAAGCCGTCCATCGGGTCGTGCTGGAAGATCAGGAAGCCGAGGAACCCGCCCACGAACGAGCCGATGATGCCCAGCAGGATGGTCATGGGGATCGAGATGTTCTGCTTGCCGGGGACGACGAGCCGGGCGATGGCGCCGGCGATGAGTCCGACGATGATCAAGCTGATGATGAGACCGAGCACGGTTTCCTCCTCGTGGGTGCGGTTGCCGCGGCATGGTTGCCGGAGTCAGGGCCGACGGCCAACGCAACACCCACCCACCTGCACGCGCTCTCGGTTTCAGTCGAGGGAGCGTCGCAACCAGCGCTCGACACCCTCGACGTGCGACACCACCAGGGCCTGCACGAGCTGCGGATCGCGCCGTCGGATGGCGTCCACGATCGCGGCGTGCTCGTCGAGGGTGCGCTGCACGGAGCCGTTCTGCGTCAGCCCGCGCCAGACCCGCACCCGCACGGTCTTGCTCGACAGGGCGCCGTGCAGCCCGGACAGGTACTGGTTGCCGCCGATGCCCGCGATGGTCGAGTGGAACAGCAGGTCGTGGGCCACCAGGTCCTCGACGCCGGTGTCCTCGCCGACGGACTGCATCAGGGTCGCGAGCTCGTCGATCTGCTGCTCCGAGGCCCGCGCGGTCGCCAGGACGGCGGACGCGGGCTCGAGGATGCGTCGGACCTCGAGCAGGTCGACGAGGGACCGGTCGTGGTGCATGTCGACGACGAACGACACGGCCTCGAGCAGCACACCCGGTTCGAGCGACGTCACGTAGGTGCCGTCGCCGCGGCGGACGTCGAGCACGCGGATGAGTTCGAGGGCCTTCACCGCTTCGCGCAGGCTGTTCCGGGACAGGCCGAGCGACTCGCTCAGTTCCTTCTCGGGCGGGAGGCGCTGCCCGGGTTGGAGCTCACCGCTCACGATCATCTGCTGGATGCGTGCGATCGCATCGTCGGTCAGCGACGCCACGTCACCACCTCCTGATCCCGGCCCGCTCGCGGACGCGAGCCGACAGGTCGACGATAGCCGGGCCTCCCGGTCGTCACGGCCCGACCATCAGGCGGGCCGCAGCCGGAGGGCCTGCATCCCGCCGTCGACCGGAAGGTCGACGCCCGTCGTCGACCGGGCGAGCGGGCCCGTCAGGTACGCGACCGCCTCGGCGACCTCCTCCGCCTGCACGAGCCGACCGTGCGGCTGCCGGGCCTCGAGGGCAGCACGCTCCGCGGCCGGGTCACCTGCGGTCGACAGCAACCGCGCCACCCACGGGGTGTCGGCGGTCCCCGGGTTCACGGCGTTGACCCGGATGCCCTCGCGGATGTGGTCGGCTGCCATGGCGCGGGTCAGGGCGGCGACCGCGCCCTTCGTCGCCGAGTAGAGCGCCCGTTGGGGCAGCCCCGCGGTCGCGGCGATGGAGCAGGTGTTCACGATGCTCGCGTTGCCCGACGCCCGCAGGTGGGGGAGCGCGGCCCGCGACAGCCGGACGGCACCGAGGACGTTGACCTCGTACACGCGGCGCCACTCGTCGTCGGGGTTGTCCTCGACCGTGCCCTGCGCGCCGATGCCGGCGTTGTTCACCAGGACGTCGAGGCCGCCGAGCTGCTCGACGGCGGTGGCGACGGCGGTGCGGACGGAGGCGTCGTCGCTGACGTCGCACGTGACGGAGACGAGTCCCTCGGCGGTGGACGGCTGGAGGTCGAGGACGGCGACCGTCGCGCCGCGGTTCCGCAGCGCGACGGCGATCGCGGCACCGATGCCGGACGCGCCCCCGGTGACGATCGCCCGGACGCCGTCGTGGCTGCCGGCGCTGCGAGCGCTGCCGGTGTTGCCGGTGTTGCCGGTTGCGTCCGCCATCAGGCTGCTCCGACCGTCTGGCGCTGCGAGCCGAGCCCGTCGGCGGTGAGCTCGACGACGTCGCCGGGCTGCAGGTAGGGCGCGTGTCCGGCCAGTGCGACGCCCGCCGGGGTCCCCGTGCTGATGACGTCGCCGGGGTACAGCACCATGAACTGCGACAGGTACCGGACGATCTCGACGGGCCGGAAGATCATGTCGGCGGTGGTGCCGTCCTGCCGGACCTCGCCGTTGACGGTCAGCCGGAGCGCGAGTGCCGCGGGGTCGAGGCCGGCGGCCTCGAGCGACCCGGGCGTCACCAGCCACGGGCCGAGCGGGTTGAAGGTCTCGCAGGACTTCCCCTTGTCCCACTGCCCGCCGCGTTCCAGCTGGAACTCGCGCTCGGACACGTCGTTCGCGATGGCGTAGCCGGCGATCGACGCCTCGGCCGCTGCATCGGACTCGCAGTACCGGGCGGTGCGGCCGATGACGATCGCGAGCTCGATCTCCCAGTCGGTCTTCATGCTGTTCCTGGGGATCAGGACCTCGTCGTCGGGGCCGATCACCGTCATCGGGTCCTTCATGAACACGATCGGTTCCGTGGGGATGTCGGCGCCGGTCTCGGCAGCGTGGTCGCGGTAGTTCAGGCCGATGCAGACGACCTTGCCGGGCCGGGCGATCGGTGCACCGCGCCGCATGCCGTCGGCCCGGTCTCGGTCGATGCTCGTCAGGTCGCCGGCGCTGCGTGCGTGGTCGACGCGGCCGACCGGGTCCGAGGCCAGGAAGGCCCCGTTGACGTCACTGGTGATGGAGCGGAGGTCGAAGACCTCGCCGTCGGTGTCGATGGCCACGGGGATCTCGCTCCCCGCCGGGCCGAGTCGTGCGAACTGCATCGTTCCTCGCTCTCCGGCTGCGCCAGTGCAGCCGGAGACATCCTATGTCTGTGGATGCCCTTGGACAAGGTAGACGCGTTCCGCGGTACCGCTGAGGACGGCTTGGTGCTCGGTCGTCGACAGGTCGGCGAGTGCCGCCGTCGTCCGCTGCACGACGTCGGCGTACCCGGTCGCCAGGGTCGACACCGGCCAGTCCGAGCCGAACATCGACCGTTCGGGACCGAACTGCTCGACGACCCCGCGGACGTACCGGTCGACGGGGCGGTCGCGCCAGTCCGGGCCGGCCTCGGTGAACAGGCCGGAGACCTTGCACGTGACGTTCGGGCGTGCTGCGAAGTCGGTCAGCCGGCCCCGCCAGGCCGGGTCGCCGGTGTCGATCGACGGCTTGCCCGCGTGGTCCAGGACGAACGACGCCTCGGGGACGGCATCGATCAGGGTCAGTGCGGCGGCGTGCTCGCGCGCACGGACGAGGACGTCGAACACCAGGCCGGCGGCGGCGAGTGCGTGGACCCCGCGGGCGACGTCGGGGCGGGCGAGCCAGTCCGCGTCGGGTTCGTCCTGCGCCTGGTGCCGGACCCCCACCAGGCGCTCGCCGCCGGGCAGTGCTCGAACGGCGGCGATCCGGTCGGTCACGTCCGGCGCGGTCAGGTCCACCCAGCCGACGACGCCTGCGACGGGTCCGGGTTGCTCGAGCAGCCAGGCGGTCTCGCCGGGGTCGTGCACGGCCTGCACGACGATGGTCCGCGTCACGCCGGTGCCCTGCGTCGCCGCACGGAGGTCGTCCACGTCGAACCGGCGGCGGATCGGGGCGACGGAGTCGTCCATCCAGGGGTACGTCCGGTCGGCGGGGTCCCAGAGGTGGTGGTGAGCGTCGATGATCACGTGCTCATGATGCCCCATTCATCCGATGTCCGCCCGGTGCTGCTCGGCGTGCTTGGCGCGAAAGCGACAGAAGCCGCCGTCATCTGCCGGTCCGGTCCGCAAGAGCGACAGTGTGCTGCCGATCTTCGGCGGCACACTGTCGCTTTCGCGCCAGCGCCAGCGCCAGCGCCAGCCAGGCCCGGGCTCGACACGGACACGCGGGCTCGGGACACGACCCCGGCCGGGAGGCGCGTCGGGCGCGCACCGTGCCTCCCGGCCGGGTTGATCCCAGAGCATCCTGCGAAAGCGACAGATCCCGTCCCGTCGCACGGTCGGTGCCGCCAGTGCGACGGTCTGCCGCCGATGTTCGGCCGAGATCTGTCGCTTTCGCGGAAGCGACAGATCGCGGGCTCGAGCGCCCGCAGCTCAGACGGCGCCGGAGGCCTCGAGCTCGGCGCGCAGCTCGGCGTCGGACGGCTCGACGAAGTGCTTGCCGTTCGGCAGCACCACGACGGGGATGTTCTTCCGCCCGCTGATCGCCTCGGCACGGTCGGCCGCCGACAGGTCCTGCTCGACGTCGACGTACTCGTAGTCGACGCCGAGGGTGTCGAGCAGCGCCTTCGACCGGCGGCAGTCGCGGCACCAGTCCGCGCCGAACATCGTCACCTTGTCGAACGCTTCGGTCGTGGTTGCATCGCTCATGCCCAGAGAGTACGTCGGCGGGCCCCCGCGCATTCCCTACGATTGACGCATGCCGCCAGGACCCGACCCCGAGACGCGATCCTGGGCGGCGGCGGCCGTCCGACGCTTCGCCGCGGTGACGAACCTGCTCGTGGCGGCTCGCCGGTTCCGCATCGTCGGCGGCGACCCCCGCGACGCCGCGGCGCTGCACGAGCTGCTCACCGGACTCGGCGCACGGCCGGCCGCGGAGCACGAACCGATCGACCAGCTGTGGTGCCTCGGTTCCCCCGAGGACTCCACCCCCGTCATCGAGCGCGAGGCCGACCGTCCCCGTGGCGCCACGCTCATCGTGATCGACGCCGGCCGGCACCTGCCCGCCGTTGACGAGGACGCCTTCGGTCCCGTCGCCACCGCACGCCCAGGGGTGCTCGGCGTCCCGATGCTCTCCGACGACGTCTTCCTGGTCTCCACCGGCCGCGACCCCGAGGACGACCCGGCCGCCGACGCCCGCCTGCGCTGGGCACGACGCTCGATGCCCGTCTCGCGTGCGGTCGCCGCGGAACTCCGCGACGGCGGACTGCTCCGTGGCACCCGCATCGGCGTCGCGATGTTCCTCGAGCCGAAGACGGCGGTGCTGAGCCTGTTGCTGCGGGACGCCGGGGCAGAGGTCGTCGTCTACGCGCACGCCGATGAGACCGACGACGCCGTGGCCGCGTCGCTCCGGGCAGCGGGTCTGACGGTGTACGCGAGCAGCACCGCCGCACTGCCGGAGCAGAAGGCGCTCGCCCTCGCGATGCTCGACACCCGGCCGCACATCCTGCTCGACGACGGTTCGCACGTCATCCGGCTCGCCCACCAGGAACGACCGGACCTGCTGCCGACGATGCTCGGCGCGGCCGAGGAGACCACGAGCGGCCTCCGACCCCTGCGCGTGATGGCGTCGCGGGGCGAGCTCGGCATCCCCGTGGTCGCCGTCAACGACGCCCGCACCAAGACGTTCTTCGACAACCGGTACGGCACCGGGCAGTCGACGGTGTTCGCGGTGCTCGACCTGGTCGACGGGCTCGCGTCCGGCACGCACCGGGTGATCCCGGGAGGCGCGGCGGTCGTCGCCGGGTTCGGGCACGTCGGCGAAGGGGTCGCGTTGGTGCTGTCCGCCCTCGGGTTCCGGGTCACGGTCGCCGAGACGGATCCGGTGCGCGCCCTGCAGGCGCTGTTCGCCGGCCACGCCGTCGCGCCGCTCGCCGAGGCCGTGCAGGGCGCCGACCTCGTGCTGAGCGCCACCGGGGTCGCCGACACCATCGACCTGCGGGTGCTGCGCTCGTGCGCGGACGGGGCGGTCGTCGCCGTCGCGGGCGGGGTCGACCACGAGGTCGCGCTGGCCGACGCGGTGGCGGCCGGTGCGACCCGACAGCAAGTGGGCCCGAAGGCCGAGCGCCTCGTGTTCCCCGATGCCGACGGCGGGCCCATCGTGCTCGACCGCGGCGGGTGCATCAACATCACGGCGGCCGAGGGCAACCCGATCGAGATCATGGACCTGTCCTTCGCGGCGCAGCTCGGGGCGGTCCGCATGCTGCTCGAGCGGGGCGACGAGTTGGCGCGAGCCGTCGTGCCCATCGACCCCGCGGTCGACGACGCGACTGCCCGCGTGGCGCTCGACGCGTTCGGGAGTCGACCCGTTCCTCCCGTCCGCCTTGCCGAACACCCGGCGGACCGCGAGCCGGACGTCCGGAC
>Ga0153924_1000682_pt1 | contig 20274 bp, 19 predicted proteins | sample TSNJ008MetaG_FD_104709 | JGI IMG/M metagenome (GOLD analysis project Ga0153924, IMG submission 104709) | Attine ant fungus gardens microbial communities from New Jersey, USA - TSNJ008 MetaG | ecosystem: Host-associated > Fungi > Mycelium > Unclassified | place: USA: New Jersey, Wharton State...
GACGACGAGGATCGCCATCTGGATCGACGCCTGCGGGGGCAGCGCGTCGGAACTCGTGCCGAGGTCGGCGCCGCCGAGCTGCGCGTTGTTGATGACGTAGGTGCGCAGCACGAGTTGCAGGGGCCACTTCGCGGTGTCGTTGATGTAGAGCAGGGCGTTGAAGAAGGCGTTCCAGTACCCGACCGCGTAGAACAGGCCGATGACCGCCAGGACGGCCTTCGACAGCGGGAGCACGATCCGCAGGAAGACGCCGAAGTCGCCGGCGCCGTCGATGCGGGCGCTCTCGATGAGCTCTCGCGGGATCGCCATGAAGAACGAGCGCATCACGATGACGTTGAACGCGCTGAGTGCCGTGGGCAGGATGAGCGCCCAGTACGAGTCGAGCAGCCCGAACTGCTTGACGACGAGGTAGTTCGGGATGAGCCCCGGCGCGAACAACAGGCTGACGAGCACGAGGCTCAGCACCACCCCGTGTCCGTAGGACCCCGGCCGGCTCAGCGCGTACGCGAGCATCGCGGTGACGAACAGGCTGATCAGGGTGCCGACCGTGGTGATGCCGACGCTGACGAGCAGTGCCCGGGTGACGACGCCACCGGCGAAGATGCTCTCGTAGGCACTGAAGTCGAGCCCGGTCGGCCACATCACGAAGCCCCCGGCACCGTTGACCTGGCTGGACGGCGCGACGCTCGTCGACACGATGCCGAGGAACGGCAGCAGGACGACGAGGCAGATCACGAGCAGGACGAACCCGGTCAGCAGCCGTCCGGGCAGCGGCGGGGCGTCCAACGGGCGGTGCTTCCGGGTGGCCCCCGCGGGCACGGTCACGCTCCGGGTGGCGCTCATCGCGACTCCTTCTGGTAGACGCCCGCTTCGCCGAAGACGTGCGCGAGCTTGTTGGCGCCGAGGACGAGCAGCACGCCGACGACGCCCTTGACGAGTCCGACGGCCGCGGCGACGCCCCACTGTCCGCCGAGCACGCCGTTGTTGTAGACGTAGGTGTCGAGGACCTCGCTGGCCGCTCGACCGACCGCGGCCTGCTGCAGGAGGATCTGCTCGAACCCGACGGTGAGCGAGTCGCCGAGCCGGAGGATGAGCAGCAGGATGATGATGCCGCGCATGCCGGGCAGGGTGACGTGCCAGAGCTGCCGCCAGCGCGAGGCGCCGTCCATCTTCGCCGCCTCGTACAGGCTCGAGTCGATCTGGGAGAGCACGGCGAGGAACAGGATCGTCGCCCAGCCGGTGTCCTTCCAGATCACCTGGCTGGTGAGCAGCGCGATGAAGCCGTTCGGGTTGCCGAGGAAGTCGATCGCGTCGCCACCCGCCGCCCGGATCGCGTTGTTCACGAGCCCGGAGCCGCCGAGGATCTGCTGGAACACCGCGACGACGATCACCCACGACAGGAAGTGCGGCAGGTACAGGATCGACTGCACGACCTGCTTGATCCGCTCGGACAGCAGCGAGTTGAGCATGAGCGCCAGGATGATCGGCGCCGGGAACACGAACACGACCTGCACGAGCGTGATCACGAGGGTGTTCCGGAGCGCCCCGAGGAACTCCGGATCGCCGTCGAAGACCACCGCGAAGTTCTCGACCCCGACCCACGGGCTGCGCCCGAGGGGGACGAAGGGCAGGTACTCCTGGAAGGCGATGAGGTTGCCGAGCAGGGGCAGGTAGTGGAACCCGAGCAACAGGGCGACGCCCGGCAGGCCCATCAGCAACAGCACTCGATCGCGCCGGATCCGCTGCCAGGTCGTGCGCCGTCGGAGCCCGGGGTGCGGCGGCGGTGCGGTGTGCGCGGCGGTCGTCGCGCGGTCGTCGAGCTTCGTCACTCGGTGGCCTCCTCCGTTGGATTCCTGCAGCGACCCTGGCGTGCGGGGCAACACGGTGGCAATCCGTTGCCAAACGTTTCCATCGTTGTAACGCTCCAGTGAGCGCACACCCGCAGTTCGGCGACACGACGCCACCGGCGACCGCCCGCGCTACGCTCGTCCCGATGCGCGCAACCGTGCGGGACGTGGCCACCCTCGCCGGGGTGTCGCCGAAGACCGTCTCCAACGTCATCAACGGCGGCGTGGTGGTGCGCCCGGAGACCCGCGAGCGGGTCGAACGTGCCGTCGCCCAGCTCGACTACGTGCCGAACCTGTCCGCCCGCGGACTGCGGAACGGCCGGTCCGGGGCGATCGCCCTCACGCTGCCGGAGATGGGCAGCGCCTACTCCGCCGAGCTCGCGCAGTGGTTCGTCGAACTCGCGCGCGAGCGGGGGTGGGTCGTCCAGCTCGACCAGACCGGCAGCGACCCGGCCCGCGAGCGCGAGCTGGTCTCACGGGCACGCGCCCACCTCGTCGACGGCCTCGTGCTCAACCCGGTGTCGCTCAGCGCGAGCGTCCTGGCGTCGACCGAGGGGCTGCCGCCGACCGTCGTGATCGGCGAGGTCGAACCCGAGCACGTCGACCAGGTGCACATCGACAGCCGGGCCGCCGCCGAGCAGGTCACCGCCCACCTGGTCTCCCGCGGCCACCGCAGGATCGCGATCGTCGGTGCCGCCCGCGCGTCCGAGGCCACCGCCACGAGCGAGCTGCGGGAGCGCGGGTACCTCGCCGCGCTCGCGAGCGCCGGGATCGAACCGGACCCCGCGCTGCGGGTACCACTGCCGTCCTGGACGACGAGTTCGGCGGCGACGGCCTTCGCGACCTGGCTCGACGAGCACCCGCTGCCCGACGCCGTGTTCGCGTTCACGGACTCGATCGCCTTCGGCGTGCTGCACGTCCTGGCGGCCCGGGGTGTCCGCGTTCCCGAGGACGTCAGCGTCATGGGGTTCGACGACATCGACGGAGCGGCGTACGCGATCCCCGCGCTCAGCACGGTGTCGTTCGACCGGCGGGCGTTCGCGACGGCGGCGCTCGACCTGCTCACGCGGCGGATCGAGGACCGGGACCTGCCGCCGGAGACGGTCGTGGTGCCGCACCGCATCGTCGAGCGCGCGAGCGTCGCCGACCGCTGAACAGCTCTGACCGTTGAACAGCTCCGGCCGCTGAACAGCTCCGACCGCTGCTCGGCGTACGCTGCGCGGCATGACCAGCGAAGACGCCTCGATGCCGACGCTCGCCGCCACCGTCCTGCAGTCCCCGGAGCCGATCGCGCTCGCCCGGTTCTACGGCGCTCTGACCGGGTGGACCGTGTACGAGGACGGCCCGACCTGGGCCCGGATCCGTCCCGTGGACGGCCCCGGCCTGTCCGTGCAGTTCGAGCCCGAGTACGTCGCCCCGACCTGGCCCGGCACCGCCGACGCCCCCGGCATGCAGCTGCACCTCGACTTCCAGGTGGAGGACCTGTCGGCTGCCGTCGCCCGTGCCGAGGAACTCGGTGCCACGCAGGCCGCGTTCCAACCGCAGGACGACGTCCGGGTGCTGCTCGACCCCGACGGGCACCCGTTCTGCCTGTTCCTGCACGGGGCCTGACACAGGCCGGCCACGTCTCGAGGTTCCACAACACGCCGGATGATCGCCGCCGAGGTTCCGAACTGCGGCGATCCGAGCGCCGACATGCCGAGATTTCGGAACCTCAGGACGAGACGAGACGGGACGGGACGGGACGGGACGGGCCGGCGCGCTTCAGCGCGGGTCGGCCGCGGCGAGCACCGCGGCGCGCGTGCGGGCATCGCCGAGGATCCGGAAGTGCCCGCCGACCGGCAGCCGCACGTTCGTCGCCCCCGACAGCTCGCTGCCCTCGGGGATGAGCGTGTCGAACACCCCGTAGACCGACGTGATGCGGGCGTTCGCGTCGAGTTCCCGCGCCAGTCCCGCCAGCACGGGGTCGGCGGCCCGGAACACCCGGAGGTGCCGCACCGGAGCGAGCCGCGCGTAGCCGGACCCGGCGAACGGCGTCGACACCGCGACCATGCGGTCGATGCGGCCGTGGTCGTCCAGCTGGGTCATCGCGTACTTCCCGATGAGCCCGCCCTTGCTGTGCGCGAGCACGAGGACGCTCCGCAGGTCGTGCTCCTCGAGGTACGCGAACACGTCGCGCGCCGAGACCGGTACCGGCCGCAGGTTGTGGCGCAGCACCGGCAGCACGTGCACCGGGTGTCCACGGTCGTGCAGGGCGTCCATGAGCGGCCGCATGAAGTGCCAGGTCTCGTAGACGCCGGGGATCACGACGACGGGTTGACCGTCGCCGGTCCGGTAGTCGTCGGCGGTGGTGGGCCCGAGGCTCCGCACCTGCCACGTGATCGCGTACCACCAGTCGAGTGCGGCCCACGTCGCGCGTCGCACCAGCGGGATGCCGGGAGGCACGGGTCGGCCCGTGCCTGTCGCTTCCGTCGAGGACGTGGTCGGCTCGGTCATCGGAGGCCCTCCAGCGTCTGGGCCCGGCGGAACTCGTCGACGAGGCGGGCGAACGCGACGGGGTGCCGCTCCTGCAGGTGGTGCGGCCCCGGGAGTTCGACGAACGACCCTCGCTGCGCGCGCGTCGCCACGCCGACGGCCCAGTCGCGGCGCACGATCGGGTCGTCGCTGCCCCGGACGACGAGGACGGGTCCGCGCACGTCGGCGATCGTCTCCTCCAGCCGGTACCGGAGCATCGGGCGCAGCTCGCGGACGTACTGCCGGACGCTCCGCAGGTAGTCGGTGACGAGCACCCCGTTCATCCGGAGTCCTTCGCCGGTCCCGTCACGGAACAGGTCGGACGCCACCAACGGCAGGGACCGTCGCTCCACCGGGATCACCGGGCTGACCAGGACGACGGAGCCGACGGCCCCGGGGTGCTGCCGGGCTGCCTCGGTCACGACCTGCGCGCCCATCGACTGTCCGACGAGCACGAGGTCCTCCGCTCCCCGCGCACGGACGGCCCGGACGACCAGGTCGCCGAGCTCGGCCATCGACAGCGTCCGGCCGGCAGCGGGGAGCCCGCCGAAGCCGGGCAGGTCGACGCTGACCGTGCGGTGGGTCGCAGCGAGTGCACGCTGTGACCGGGCGAACGACCGGTGCGACATCCCGATGCCGTGGACCAGCACGACCGTGGGGTCGAGGTCGCTGCGTACCCGGCCGGCGGGCGCAGCGGTGTGGAGGCGCACCGGCAGGCCGTCGATCCGGATCGTCTCCACCTTGGCGCGCACGAACCGAGGCTACGCGGCGGTTCGCAGCACCGGATCAGCGTCGTCATCGGCCACGCATAGGCACGCGGTGTGCACTGCCTCCCATGAGCGACACCACTCCCCCGAGCGGCCACGCGCCGGGCGACCCCACCCGCACCCCTCCGGTAGCGGCTCCGGCCGGCTGGGGTTCGGCCCCGACGCCGACCTCGACGGCCATCCTCGACACCTCCGCCCCGAACGGCGCCACCCCCTGGTTCGGCACCGCGGCACCGACGAACCGCACGAGTGCCCCGAAGCCGCCGTGGTTCTGGCCCGTCCTCGCGGCGATCATCGGGCTGGCCGCACTGCTCGTCGGCGGTGGCATCGGCTTCGCCGTCGGGCACGCGATCGGCGGGGACCAATCCCGGTCGACCACGCAGCTGCCCGGCACGAACGGCGGGACGAACCAGTTCCCGGGCGGCAGCGGCAGCTGATCCGCAGTACGCTCCGGCCATGCGCAAGGTGACAGCAGGGCTGTTCACGTCGGTCGACGGCGTCGTGCAGGACCCGTACGAGTTCCAGTACGACAGCTTCGACGACGAGCTCGGGGCCGGGATGAGCGCGTTCATGGCCCGCACCGACACCGTCCTGCTCGGCAGGAACAGCTACCTCGAGTGGTCCGAGTGGTGGCCGGCGCACCCGGACGACGGCTTCGGGCAGTGGATCAACCCGATCGAGAAGTACGTGGCCTCCACGACGCTCGGCGACGACCTGACCTGGCAGAACACCACCAGGATCCCGGGCGACCTCGACACGTTCGTCCACGAGCTCAGGGAACGTGACGGCGCCGACATCGCGGTGTGCGGCAGCGTGAGCGTCGTCCGGCACCTGCTGTTCGCAGGGCTCCTGGACGAACTGCAGCTGATGGTGCACCCGGCGATCGCCGGCGCCGGCCGCAAGCTCTTCGAGCCGACGGACCCGGCCACGCGCCTGCGGCTGGTCGACAGCACCGTGACGAGCAAGGGGAACGTCGTGAGCACCTACGCACGGCTCGACGCCTGACGGAGCCGACCCGTGCCTCCCGGTCGGGCAGTGGACGGGAGCGGTCCACAGCGCGCGTACCCTCGTGGGTGACCACCTCACGAACCGAAGAAAGCCGGATCAGCATGCCCCAGGACACCCGCCCGCACGTCGTCATCGTCGGCGGTGGATTCGCCGGTGTCGCTGCCATGCGCGAGCTGGCGGATGCCCCGGTCCGGGTGACGCTCGTCGACCGGCACGTCTACAACATGTTCCAGCCCCTCATGTACCAGGTGGCGACGGGCGGGCTGAACGCGGGCGACGTGACCTACTTCCTGCGCAGCCTGCGGGCGAAGCAGGACAACGCCGAGTTCCGGCACGGCCTGCTCACCGGCATCCGGACCGACGAACGCATCGCCGAGATGTCCGACGGTGAGCACCTGCACTACGACTACCTCGTGCTGGCGAACGGTGTGAACACGAGCTACTTCGGCACCCCGGGCGCCTACGAGTACGCGTACTCGATGTACTCCCGCTCGCAGGCCCTGCGGATCCGCGACGAGCTGTTCACCCGGCTGGAAGAAGCTGCGGCGAACCAGGGCCCCGACGAGATCAAGATCGTCATCGTCGGCGGCGGCGCGACCGGCGTCGAGATGGCCGGAGCGCTCGCGGAGCTCCGCGACCAGGCACTCGAGGGCGCGTACCCCGAGCTCGACAAGGGCGCCATCACGATCACCCTCGTGCACCGCAGCGGCGAGCTGCTCAAGCCCTTCGCGCCGCGCCTGCGCCGGTACGCAGCCAAGGTCCTGCGGAAGCGCGGTGTCGTGCTCCGGCTGAACACCGGCGTCTCCGAGGTCAAGACCGACGGCGTGATGACGGCCGACGGCGAGTTCATCCCCGCCTCGCAGGTCATCTGGGCAACCGGCGTCGCCGCCCACAAGGAGGTCTCCGGGTGGGGCCTGCCGCAGACGAGCGGCGGACGCATCCAGGTGGGCGACGACCTGCGCGTCAACGGTGTCGAGCGGATCTTCTCGGCCGGCGACATCGCGGCGCAGTCCGAGGCCCTCGCCCAGCTGGCACAGCCGGCACTGCAGGGTGGACGGCACGTCGCGAAGCAGATCAAGCGCCTGCTCGAGGGCAAGCCCACCGAGCACTTCAAGTACTTCGACAAGGGCACGATGGCGACGATCGGCACGAACGCCGCAGTGGCCCAGCTGCGCGGCGGGATCACCATGGTCGGGCCGATCGCCTGGGCCGCGTGGGTCGTCGTGCACATCGCGTCGCTGCTCGGCAACGGCAACCGGCTCTCGACCCTGTCGCACTTCTTCGTCCGCTACCTGTGGTTCATGCGGAAGCGTGCCATCCCGATCGTCGGTGACGTCCGCCCCGTGCGCCCGAACGGCGACCGCGAACCCGACCCGTGGCAGATGCAGAAGGCGGAGTAGCCGGGCGCAGGCTCGCGGCGTTCGCGTTCGCGGCGTTCGCGTTCGCTTCGTGAGCAGAGATGGTCGGGTCCGGAGACGGAACCCGACCATTCCTGCTCACGATCCGCGGGTGCCGGTACTGCCCCGCGCCGCCTACGCGACCCGCACGTCGAAGTAGGCGCCCGCGGCGATGTCCTCGAGCAGCCCGGGGCCGGTCGGCTGCCATCCGAGGAGCTCGCGGGTGGCCTCGGACGTGGCGGACATCTCCATGCCGAAGAACCGGCCGATGAACCCGAAGTGCGCGTCCGCGTCCGCCGGGTCGATCGAGGTCACCGGCAACCCGAGCCCCTCGCCGATGGCCTCGGCGATCGCGCGGGTCGGGATCGCGGTCTCTGCGACGGCGTGCAGGCGCGTGCCGGCCGGTGCCTGCTCGAGGCCGAGGCGGACGAGTCGCGCCGCATCGGTGACGTGCACGGCGGCCCAGCTGTTCGTGCCCTCGCCGATGTAGCCGGAGACGCCGGTGCGCTGTGCGGCTCCGACGATCGCGGCGATGAACCCGTGGTCGCCGGTGCCGTGCGTGGTCGGGCTGAAGCGGGCAGCGATCGTCCGCACGCCCTGCTCGACGAAGTCGAACCCGCGGTTCTCGCTGCCGCCGCGCATGCTGTCCGGGCCGACGAACGGGCTGGGGTCCGCTTCGGTCGAGGGGCGACCCGGGGCGAGGCCGGCGACACCCGAGGCGACGACGAACGGGCGGTCCGTGCCGACGAGCGCTGCGCCGATGGTCTCGACCGCGGCGCGCTCGCTGGCGTTCGTGGCTGCCGGGTTCGCCCAGTCGTGCTTGTTGGCGAGGTGCAGGACGCCCTCGGCCTCGGCGGCTCCTCGGCGGATGGCGTCCAGGTCGTCGAGGTCGCCCCGGACGACGGCGACGCCCTTCGCCTCGAGCGCGGCGGCCGACGAGTCGGAGCGGGCGAGACCGGTGACGGTGTGTCCGGCGGCGAGCAGGTCGTCGACGGTGTGGGAGCCGATCCAGCCGGAGGCCCCGGTGACGAACACGTGCATGTGCTTTCCCTTCGCAGGTGTCCACGGCGGTGATGTCATGAACTGACATCACCGTAGCACTCGATGTCAGCCGCTGTCATCAAAGCGTCCTGATCAGTAGACTCTGCGCATGGCTCGATGGCAACCCGGAACGCGTGAACGACTGCAGGCGGTCGCGCTGCAGCTCTTCGCGTCCGAGGGCTACGACGGCACCACGGTCGCGCGGATCGCCGCCGAGGCCGAGGTCACCGAGCGCACCTTCTTCCGGCACTTCGCGGACAAGCGCGAGGTCCTGTTCGCCGGCCAGGACGACTTCCTCGCCATGTTCGTGGACCCGATCGCGGCCGCACCGGCCGACACAGCGCCCTTCGGCCTGGTCGGCCGCGCCCTCGACGCCGCCGCGGGGTTCTTCCCCGAAGACCGCCGGTCGTGGTCACGGGCCCGGCAGACGATCATCGACGCGAACGCTGCCCTCGGCGAACGGGAGCTCGGCAAGCTCGCCACCCTGAAGGCACGCCTGGGCGAGGTCATGCGCGAGCGCGGCGTCCCCGAACCGGCGGCGACCATGGCCGCCGAGACCGCCGTGACGGTGTTCCACCTGTCCTTCGCGCAGTGGATCGCCCCGGGTGAGGAGCGCCCGTTCGCGGCGATCGTGCACGAGCGGCTCGACGCCCTGACGGCGCTGGTGCACCCTGCTCGCTGAGTGCACGGCGATCGACCGACCGTAGGCTCGGCGCGTGACCACGGAGCGCACCGACGTCCTCGTGGTCGGCGGCGGTCCCGTCGGCCTGTTCCTCGCCGCGCTGCTGGCCACCCGCGGTGTCACCGTGCAGGTGTGGGAGCGCCGCCCCGGTCCGCCCGAGGGGTCCCGCGCCATCGGCATCCACGCGCCGTCCCTGGACGCCTTCGCCGAGATCGGGCTCGACGCCCCGGTGCTCGCCGAGGCCACCCTCGTGCGCACCGGCGTCGCGCGGAGCCGTGGGCGGACGCTCGGCACGCTGACGTTCGACCGCGCCTCGGACACCCACCCGTACGTCGCGACGCTCGACCAGCACCGCACCGAGTCCCTGCTGCGGGACCGGCTCGCCGAACTGGACCCGACGGCGCTGCGCACGGGGACGACGGTGACGGGCCTGACCCGCCACCGCGACCACGTCGACGCGGTCGGCAGCGGCCCGGACGGCACAGCGGTCGCCGTGCGCGCTGCCTTCGTGGTCGGGGCCGACGGCGCGAGGAGCGTCGTCCGTGACCTGCTCGGCATCGGCACCACCGGACGCGACTACCCGGACCGCTACGTGATGGGCGACTTCGCCGACCCCGAGGACCCCGACGCGCGGACCGCCGCCCTGGTGGACGTCGGACCCGGTGGCGTCGTCGAGTCCTTCCCCCTGCCGCACGGTCGACGCCGGTACGTCGCACTCGTGCCGGACCCGCTCGCGTTCGCCCCGAGCGGCGTCGCGCCCGACCCGGTGACGGCCGCACGACTGGCCGCGATCGTCACGGCACGCACCGGCGTCACCCCGGATCCGTCCACCTGCACGATGCTCAGCGGGTTCCGGGTCCGGCGTCGCGCGGCCGTCCGCGTCGGGGTCGGCCGGGTGGTGCTCGTCGGCGACGCCGCCCACGAGATCAGCCCGATCGGCGGGCAGGGCATGAACCTCGGCTGGCTCGACGCAGCCGAGCTCGCGCCGTTGCTCGCCGGCGCCGTCCGGACGGGTGTGGCCGGACCGTGGCCCGGCTACGCCGCCCGCCGCCAGGCAGCCGCCCGCCGCGCGGCCCGGCAGGCCGAGGCGAACATGGGGCTCGGTCGTCCGCTCGGCACCGTCGCCACCATCGGACGGGAGGCGCTCCTCCGGGCCGTCCTGTCGCTGCCGACCGCGCACGGCCTGGCCCGGCTCTACGCCATGCGCTGGGCCTGACGGCTCGCCCTGGCGCCGGGCGCCGCGGTGCGAGCCGCGCGGAAGCGCGTCAGGCGAGCCGCGCAGTGCGACCCGCGCGGGAGCGCGTCAGGCGACGAGTCGCGCCCCGGCGAAGCCGAGCTCGACGACGAGCACCAGGGACGACGCGATCACGAGCCGGAACAGGGTCCGCGACGCCCGTCCCGCCAGCACCAGTCGGACCCCCACCACGGCGAGCGAGAGCACGACGACCGCCCCGACCACGGCGAGCACGACACCGACGCCGCGGACCGGGTCGTCACCGAGCACCTGGCCGCCGAGCACGAGGGCGGATGCGACCACGAGCGAGCCGAACGCCGTGATCCCGGCGCCCCGGAGCCCGAGGCGGTGCGGGAACCCCCGGACCCCGGTGGCGGCGTCGTCGACCAGGTCCGGCAGGACGTTGGTGCAGTGGATCGCGACACCGAACACCGCGCCGGTGGCGATCGCCCACCAGGCCGGCCACAGCTGCTCGGGACCCGCGGACACCGCGACCACGGGCAGCAGTCCGAAGGCGACGACGAACGGCACGACGGACCACACGGTGCGCTTCAGCCCGGCGTCGTAGGCCCACCCGGCGGCGACGAGCACGAGGTGCGCCACGGCGGCGACGGGGCCGAGGAACAGCGAGAGCACCACGGCGGCTCCGGCCGTCACGAACGCTGCCGTGCGGACCGTCCCGACGGCGATGAGTCCGCGGGCGACGGGCTTGTCGCTCCGGCCCACGGCACGGTCGCGGTCGGCGTCGATCCAGTCGTTGGCCAGGCCGATCGACAGTTGCCCGGCGACCACCGTCAGCGCGACCAGCGCCACGAGCCAGACCGGGTGCCCGACGGCGGCGGCGATCACGGCGGCGAGCACCGTGACCGTGACCGTCGGTCCGGGGTGGGACGAGGCGAACAGCAGTCGCACCACGTGGGGGTCCTGGCCGGCGGTCACCCGGCCAGCGTACGGGCGGGGCGTGCGCGACGGCGCAGACTCCGGTGGCCGAGCACCCCCGAGGCCAGCGCGATGCCGAGCAGCACGACCAGCCCGCCGACGGGCTCGTTCCACCGCACCCGCTCGCCGAGGACGAGCACGCCGAGCGCGACCCCGACCACCGGCGTCAGGTAGGTGACCGTCGACGCCCGACCGGCACCCCACGCCTGCACCAGCCGCGTGTTCCATGCGTAGGCCAGCCCCGTACCGACGCAACCGAGCGCGACCATCGCGGCCACGATCCTCCCGTCCAGCTGGACCGGGCCGGTGGCGATGACGGGCGCGACCAGCAGGAGCATCCCCGATGCCACCGTGAGCTGCACCGTCGCGATGGTGACCGGGTCGTGGGCGCTGCCCACCGCCACGCGCCGGAGGTAGGCGAGTCCGATGCCGTAGGACGCGGTCATGCCGAGCAGCGCCACCTGTCCCGGGACGCTCGCCAGGACCGCGGGGTCGCCGAGCAGGTCCCACGGGCCGACGAGCACGAGCACGCCGACGATCCCGACGACGATGCCCGCCACCTGCCGGCCCCGCAGCCGTTCGGACGGGACGAGCACCGCGAGTGCGGCCAGCGTCATGATCGGGGTCGTCGCGTTGTAGATGCTCGCGAGTCCGGACGGCACGGTCTGCTCGGCCCACGCCATCAGCGACGACGGCAGGGCGTTCAGGAAGAACGCGACGACCGCCAGGTGTGCCCACACGCGCGGCTCCCGCGGCCAGCGCCGACGCGTGGCGAGCAGCAGGACGACGAGCGTCACGCCTCCGAGCACGGTCCGCACGGTGGCGACCTGCTGCGGTGCGAGCCCGTCGAGGCCGATCTTCGCGAACAGGAAGCTCGAGCCCCAGGCGAGGGCGACGAGACCGTAGAGGAGGGCGTTCATGTGGCCTAGTGTCGAACCACTCCCGCACATGCGGCAAACGCATGTGGTTCATACCATCATGAGGAGCACGCATGCCCGTCTCGGTCCCCCAGCTCCGAGCGTTCGTCGCGACGCTCGACGCCGGGTCGTTCACCTCCGCAGCCTCCGTGCTCGGCGTGGGCCAGTCCGCCGTTTCGCACGCCGTCGCCGGGCTCGAACGCGAGGTCGGCGGGCCGGTCGTCCGTCGTGGTGCGGTCGCCGTCGCGACCCCCCTCGGGGACCGCCTCCTGGCCCACGCCCGCAACGTGCTCGCCTCGGTCGACGCCCTGGAGGCGGTGGTCCGGCCCGCCACGGCGCGCGGCACCGTGCGCCTCGCGGCCGTCCCCACCGTCTGCCAGGGCCTGCTGCCGCGGCTCCGCGAGCTGTGGGCGGTGACGCTGCCCGACGTCGACGTGCAGGTCTACGAGGGCGACGACGACGAGATGCCCGAGTGGCTGGAGAGCGGGACCGTGGACGCCGCCGTGCTCGTCGACCCCTCCCCGCTGCCGAGCGGCGGTGTGGTCGTCGCCCGGGACGAGATGGCCGCGGTCGTCCGGCGCGATCACCCGCTCGCCAAGCTGCCCGCCCTCACGCTCGACGACCTGCACGAGGACGGCCTGGTCGCGGGCGGCGGCGGGTGCGAGTACCAGATCCAGAAGCTGCACGAGCTCGACGGACGCCCCTTCCGCTACGCCCACCGGGTGCGGGAGATGAGCACCATGTTCGGGATGATCGAACGGGGCGAGGGGGTGTCGATCGTCCCGACGCTCGGCCGCGTGATGCTGCCGCCGGACCTCGTGATGATCCCGATGGCCAGGCGGCTCGAGCGGACCCTGGTGCTGAGCGGGCCGTCGTCGCGGGACTGGCACCCGTTGGCGAAGGCGTTGGTCGACGCGGTCTGACGGCCCGCTGAACGGAGGTCGACGCCCCGTCTGCAGGATGGACCGATGGCCGAGACGCACGTGAAGACCTTCACCACCCCGGACGAAGCGGCAGCCGAAGCCGCCGGACTCCGGTGGCTCGCCGACGCCGAGGACGCGGGCGGCACCAGGACCGCGCGGGTGCTGGACCGACCGAGCCCGACCGTGCTCGACCTCGAGCTGATCTCCGACGGCTCTCCCACCGCTGCGCAGGCCGAGCGCTTCGGCCGCTCCCTCGCGCACACCCACGCCGCGGGCGCCGACCACTGGGGTGCGCCGCCCGCCGGCTGGCCGAAGGGGGCCGCACTGCGGATGGGACGCTCCCGCAGCCCGTTCGTCGACGCCGCACACGCACCGGCGACGTGGGGCGAGTTCTTCGCGCAGTACCGGATCCGCGACTTCGTCCGTCGCATCGTCGACGCCGGCGGGTTCGACCATGTTCAGGCCGCGGTGTTCGACCGGGTCGCCGACCGGGTGCAGGACGGCACGCTCGGGTCCCCGCAGCCGGCGCTCGTCGGGGACCGTCCGGCACGGCTGCACGGCGACCTGTGGGCGGGCAACGTGCTCTGGCCGACGGACTCGTCCGAACCGACCGGGGCGGTGCTCATCGACCCGATCGCGCACGGCGGGCACGCTGAGACGGACCTGGCGCTCCTCGGACTGTTCGGGCTGCCGAGGCTGGAGACGGTGCTCGCCGCCTACGACCGCGAGTCGCGGCTCGCCGACGGCTGGCAGGAGCGCGTCGAGTTGCACCAGCTCGCGCCGCTGCTGCTGCACGTGTTCCTGTTCGGCGGCTCGTACACGGGGGCGGCTCTGCACGCGGCGCAGCGGTACGCCTGACCGCGCACCGTGCGGGCTCGCTCGGCCCGTGCGAGGTTGCTCGCCCGGGGACCGGCGCCGCACCGTGCGGGCTCGCTCGGCCCGTGCGAGGTTGCCCGCTCCGTGCAGCGCTACAACCGCGCACCGAGCAGGCAACCCGGCACGGGCCGGACGACAGCGCACCGTGCGCCGCCCCAGCCCCGCCAGCCCGCCGGCGCCGAGTCAGCCAACCGCGCACCGTGCGTCCTTAGCCAGCGCACAGCCGGCGCAGTGCCGCGCTCGGGGAACACCCCGGATGCTCATCGACATGACCACGTACCCGATACCCGTGACCGACCGAAAGGGCTCCGCGCAGACCGACGCGCAGGATCGGCGCCGCAAGCCGCTCGCCCGCCTGTTCCTCGGCGAGCGCGAGGACGCCCGCTGGCTCCGGCCGGCGTCCTGGGCGCTCCTCGCCGTGACCGCCGTGGTGTACCTCTGGGACCTCAGCGTCTCGGGGTACGCCAACAGCTTCTACGCCGCCGCCGTGCAGGCCGGCACGAAGTCGTGGGAGGCGTTCTTCTTCGGTTCCCTCGACTCGTCGAACTTCATCACGGTCGACAAGCCCCCGGCGTCGCTCTGGGTGATGGTGTTGTCCGCCCGGCTGCTCGGCTTCTCGAGCTTCAGCCTGCTGCTCCCCCAGGCGCTCATGGCCGTCGGTTCCGTCGCCCTGGTCTGGGGCACGGTCCGCCGCACCCTCGCCCGCGTCGGGACCACGACCGCGAACGTCGGTGCGCTGCTCGCCGGCTTCGTCGTCGCGGCGACGCCGGCGGCGGCCCTGATGTTCCGGTTCGACAACCCGGACGCGTTGCTCGTGTTCCTGATGACCGCCGGCGCGTACTGCACCGTTCGCGCGCTGCCCCGGGGCAGCTGGAAGTGGATCGCCCTGGCCGGGGTCGCCCTCGGCTTCGCGTTCCTGACGAAGATGCTGCAGGGCCTGCTCGTCCTGCCGGCCTTCGGCCTCGTCTACCTCTTCGCCGCCCGCACCGGATGGGTCCGGCGCGTGGTCGGTCTGCTCATCGCCGCGGGTTCCCTCGTGGTCGCCGCCGGCTGGTGGGTCGTCGCCGTGTGGCTGTGGCCCGCGGAGTCCCGCCCGTACATCGGCGGTTCGACGGACAACACCGTCCTCGACCTGGTGTTCGGCTACAACGGCCTCGGTCGGATCTTCGGCGGCTCGGGCAACGGCGGCGGAGGCGGCGGCATGACCGGTGGCACCGCGGGCGGCTCGTTCGGTGGCTCGACGGGCCTGAACCGACTGTTCTCGTCCGAGATGGGGCTCGAGATCTCGTGGCTCCTGCCCGCGGCAATCATCGCGCTGGTCGTCGGCCTGGTCGTCGTCGGCCGCCGCCACCTCGCCGACCCGGCCCGCGCCGGCCTCGTCCTGTGGGGTGGCTGGCTCCTGGTCACCGGCCTCGTGTTCTCGTACATGTCCGGCACGATCCACCCGTACTACACGGTCGCGTTGGCCCCGGCGATCGCCGGACTCGTCGGTACCGGCGGCGCCCTGCTCTGGCACGCACGAGCGCGGTTCGTCGGCCGGATCGGCCTGGCCGCGATGATCGGCGTCACGGCGTTCTGGGGCTGGTGCCTGCTGGACGAGAACCCGACCTGGCTGCCCTGGCTGCGCTGGGTGATGCTCGCCGGTGGCCTGCTGTCCGCAGCACTGATCGTCATCGGCAGCGTGCCGTCGCTGCGCAGGCTCGTCACGATCGGCGTCCTCGCCGGCACCCTGTTCGGGCTGTCCGGCACCACCGCCTACGCCCTCGCCACGACCACCGTCGCGCACTCCGGTTCGATCCCGAGCGTCGGTCCGGCGGGCAGCGGCTCCGGCGGGATGGGCGGCGGTGGCACCGGCGGCATGCCGGGAGGCACGGGTGGACCCGGCGGTTCGGCCGCCGGTTCCGACAGCGACGACTCCACCGCCGGCGACGGCTCCCAGCAGGGTCCCGGCGGGACCCCGCCGGAGGGTGCCTCCGGCGAGGCGCCGGAGATGCCGGACGGCACGTCCGGCACGGCACCGGGCAGTGGTCAGGACGACACGGACGACGCGACCTCCGAGGGCGGGTCGGGGACGGGCCTCCAGGCCGGGGGTGGTGGCGAGGGTGCGTCGACCTCCTCCGCCCTGCAGGAGCTGCTCGAGGCGTCCGACGCGAAGTGGGCGGCCGCGGTGAACGGCTCGCAGTCGGCGGCGCAGCTCGAACTCGACACCGACACCGCCGTGATGGCGATCGGCGGCTGGTCGAGCGACCCGGCACCGACGCTCGCGCAGTTCAAGGCGTACGTCGCCGACGGGGACATCGGGTACTACGTGTCGTCCGGTTCCGGTGGCGGCGGGATGGGCGGCGGCTCGTCCACCGCCTCGGCGATCCAGGAGTGGGTCGCGGCGAACTACGAGTCGACGACCGTCGGCGGGCAGACCGTCTACGACCTGAGCACCACGAAGTGATCGACGACGATGGCGCGGTGGATAGGCTCGCGGACGTGACCGGCCAACCGCTGCTGCGCACCGACGGCACCCCCGTCCGCGCCCTCGTCGTCGACGACGAGCACGCCCTGGCCGATGCCGTCGCCCTCGCGTTCGAGGGAGACGGCTGGGCCGTGCGGACCGTGCACCGTGGCCGCGACGTCCTGTTCGCCGCACGGGAGTTCCAACCCGACGTCATCGTCCTCGACGTGATGCTGCCCGACATCGACGGCTTCGAGGTCCTCGAGCGACTCCGGGACTCCCGCGACACCGTCCGTGTGCTGTTCCTCACCGCGCGCGATGCCCCCGAGGACCGCCTCGCCGGACTCACGGGTGGCGGGGACGACTACCTGACGAAGCCCTTCGGCATCGAGGAGCTGCTCGTCCGCGCGCGGATCCTGGCACGGACCTCCGCTCGGGTCGCATCGGTCGGCGGGAGCGTGGAGGTGGTGGTCGGTGACCTCAGCCTCGACGAGGACGCCCGCGCCGTCAGCCGTGGCGGCGACCCGATCGAGCTCACGCCGACCGAGTACGAACTCCTGCGGCACCTGGCGCGGAACGCCAACCGGGTGCTCTCGCGGGAGCAGCTGCTCGCCAACGTCTGGGGGATGGACTTCGGATCGTCGTCGAACCTGGTCGACATGTACGTGTCGTACCTGCGGAAGAAGCTCGACGCCGGACGTGAGCCGATGCTGCAGACCGTCCGTGGGGCGGGGTACGTGCTGCGGCCGACGACGTGAGCCGCGGACGGGTGCCGTCGTTGCGGTGGCGGGTCGTCGCCGCCGTGGCGCTGCTGCTCGTCGCGACGAACGTCGTCGTGGGGGCGGTGACCGTCGTCGCGTTCCGGGGGTACCTCGTCGACCGTCTCGACGCGGAGCTGTCGACGGCGGCGAACCGGACCCCCGGCGGCCGGGACGGTGCGGAGGCGCCCACCGGACCGCCGCCCGGGTCGTCGTCGTCGGATCGGCCGGATCCGGACAACGCCTTCATCGGAGCGCCCGGACAGTCCGCCGGCACCGTCGTCGCGATCGTCCGCGACGGCGTCGTCGTGCTCGGCGGGTACACCGACAGCGACGGCGACCAGCACGGGCTGTCGTCGGCGCAACGGACGACGCTCACCGCGGTCGACAGCGGCGCCGAGCCGTCGACGATCGACCTCGGCTCGCTCGGCACCTACCGGGTGCAGGCGGTCGGGGACGACGGCGACGTGTTCGTCACCGCGCTGCCCCTCGGCGACCTGGACGCCGCCATCGCACGCCTGCTGCTCGTCATCGGGATCGTCACGGTGCTCGGCCTCGTCGTCGCCGCGTGGGCGCTCGCACTGCTCGTGCGGCACTCGCTCCGGCCACTCGAACACGTCGCCGCGGTCGCCTCCGGGGTGACCGCCCTCGACCTGGAACGCGGCGACACCGACATCCCGGCGCGCGTCGCCGACGCCGACCTGACCGCGAACCGCGAGGTCGGGCAGGTCGGCACTGCACTGAACCGGCTGCTCGGGCACGTCGCCCGGGCACTCACGGTGCGCCGCGACGCCGAGGCCGGCATGCGGACCTTCGTCGCCGACGCCTCGCACGAGCTGCGGACCCCGATCGCCACCGTCCGGGCGTACGCCGAGCTGTCGGAGCGGACCTCCGACCTGGACGCCGTACACCGCAACGTCGAACGGATCGGACGCGAGGCAGTCCGGATGGGCGACCTCGTCGACGAGCTGCTCCTGCTCGCACGGCTCGACGCCTCGGCCCTGGCGTCGGGGGCTCCCGTCTCCCCGCTCGTCCGCGAGCCGGTCGACCTGACGTCGCTCGTGGTCGATGCCACCATGGACGCCCGCGCGACGGCGCCGGACCACCGGTGGACGCTGCAGATCGTGGACGACGAGCCGCTGCTCGTGGCCGGCGACGAGGTGCAGCTCCGACGGGTGGTCACGAACCTGTTGACCAACGCCCGGACGCACACGCCGCCCGGGACCGCCGTCGTGGTGTCGTTGCAGTCGGTGCCCAGGTCGGGGTCTGCGTCTGCATCTGCGTCTGCGTCTGCGTCTGCGTCTGCGTCGGACGGTGCCGTCGTCCGCTTCGTCGTGGCGAACGACGGGCCGCCGATCCCCGCCGAGTCCCTGCCGACCCTGTTCGACCGGTTCACCCGGGGTGAGGCCTCGCGCTCGCGGGAGCACGGGACGAGCGGCCTCGGGCTCGCGATCGTGCGGGCCGTGGTCGTGGCGCACGGCGGCAGCGTGCGGGTCGCGTCCGAGCCGGGCCGGACCGCGTTCACCGTGGACCTTCCGGGGCCGCCCGACGTGCTCGCCGAGTTCGTCCCACTCGCCGAGTGAGCAGAAGACGTCGAGTCCCGCGACCCGATTCGATGTCTTCTGCTCACCCGATGCGGCCGGGCCGGAGGATGGCACATCATCGCGGCGCTGGACGGATCGTCAGACGATCGTCCAACGTCCTGGCCGAACGCGTGCGGCCGGAGACCCGGCGACGCAGGCTGGGTCCTGTCCGAGCAAGACGACCCGACCGGGTCACCACTGCAGAGATGGGAACACGATCATGAACTCGTTCAAGCGCAAGTCCGTCAAGCTCCTCGCCGGTACCGCCCTCGGCGGAGCCGTCATCGCCGGGGCGTTCGTCGCAGCACCGGCACAGGCCGCCGAGCCCGCACCGAGCACCTCGGCCTCCGTCGGCGGCAACGTCAACGTCAACCTCGACCCGGTCGCGATCGTCAACGCGATCAAGGACGCCGTGAACGACCAGAGCGACCGCGGCGGCGCCGTGCAGGCAGCGCTCGACGTCGGCTACTGGAACGCCGGCAACCCCGACCGCCTCACCGTCGCGGTGGTCAACAAGAACCAGGACATCACGGTGTCCGGCGACGTCGCGGACGCACAGTCGATCGACATCAAGGGCGGCAACTACGTCATCTACTGGTTCAAGGGCCCCGGATCGATCACGAACAACGGCGACGGCGGCTGGCTGAACTGGGGTGCGTTCGGCAACATCGAGCGCATCGACAACGTCATCCACGTGAACGGCGGCTGATCCACCGGCGCTGCAGCGACGCCCCCGGGACCTCGGTCTCAGGGGGCGTCGTCGTGCGTCGGCGCTTCGATCGCCGACGGCGGGTTGCGCGCAGCCAGCCGGAGGTCCCGCCGCGACCGGATCCAGCCCCGGACGAAGGCGACCGACACCAGCGCCGTCCGGTTCGGCGCGTTCCACGACTTCATCAGCCGCCCGAGGTGCCAGGCCACGGCCTGCCGGCTGTACGCGGTCTCCTTGGCGATGGCGTCGTTCGAGAGCCCGCGGGCGGCGAGCGCCAGCATCCGTTCCTCGGTCTCGTCCAGACCGGGCGCCGACGCCACCAGGTCGATGTCGTCGGTGCCGAGCGCTGTCGTCGCGTCCCCCGACGCGCCTCCCCGGTGCTGCGCCCAGGCCTCGGCCCAGCACGAGCCGAGTTCGTGGGCGACGAGTGAGGCTCGGCTCATCGCGAGCATCGTCCGGCCGGCGTGGTCGATCGTCGTCGCGTGCTCGCGGGTGGCCGTGTGCATGACGAGGGCGAAGACGCGGATGGCGGGCAGGGCGCCGCGGAGCACGACCGAGACGTCGACCTGCGGGTCTCCGGCGCTGGCGGCTGCGACCTCGCGCAGCCGGACGAGGCAGTCGGGATCGAGCGGC
>Ga0153924_1000683_pt1 | contig 20239 bp, 19 predicted proteins | sample TSNJ008MetaG_FD_104709 | JGI IMG/M metagenome (GOLD analysis project Ga0153924, IMG submission 104709) | Attine ant fungus gardens microbial communities from New Jersey, USA - TSNJ008 MetaG | ecosystem: Host-associated > Fungi > Mycelium > Unclassified | place: USA: New Jersey, Wharton State...
AGTATGCATTTGTCGGATTCAGTTATGAAGTCTCGGAATGTGAGTTCAAGCTTTCAAAAAGATCGCAAGTCGTGACTTTTTTAGGTCAAAGCTTTAGTGGGTTGAAGAGAGATTTTATGGATATCAGACAACGATTTCGAGGTCGTTACGTTCGAATATACGGAGCTTGCGATAAGCGGGGTTTCTAGTACGTCGCGACCATAAATACTTGGCAGGATCAAGAAGCCTTACTTCTTTTCCTTCCTCTAATAGCGATGATGTGATCAATGCGGCTTGGGAAGCAGGGATTGGCGTACATGCACTAATCTGGGTAAGTGCTTGATCAAAAGGCGGAAAAAGATCTCGAAGAAGTCTAATTGATTATTTTTAATGTGTATGGGGGAGGGGCTTCTAGTTCGGATTTGACGGAAGTAATAAATGGGAGGCGCGCCGTGATGAGCTGATTTCCACTCTTTACACGAATAAATATGCTAAGTTCGTGGTCCGAGTTCTACAGTTTGGCTCGGAGCCGCTTTTTGATGGTGTTTTGGGAGTCGATGAATTGGCATATCAAGTTCATGAGGCGAGAGCGCGGCTTTCCAGTTTGCATATCCCGGTCACGGTCAGCGATTTGGCATACTCTTATCAAAAGGTAAGTGATGCGAAAGAAGTAGCATCCCTTGTGTTTATATTGATTTTTTTTTTCTTTTTCTTTCAGAATGGCGGAGCACATTCCGTCATCTCTGCAGTTGACATGTTTGATGTGCATATTTTACCTTTCTTCGCGCGGGATGCTTCAACAGGTCCGTTTCTTCAATATACTTCAAGCGCTGTCAATCTGAAATCCAGTTGCTGGGCATTTTTTTCTCATAGCAAGAAACGCTTGGTCACTTGTTCAAAAGGATGTCAATTGGTTTACAGAGAATGGTCAAGGAAAGAAAATCTACCTTAGCCAGGTGAGAGTAATAATGGCACATCTAGACCAATAGAACTCAACCGAAGGTCTAAGAGCGGTTGGCCATCCAAGACTTATCCGGGAGTAGAACCAAATAGTGGCAGAGCTGTCGCTAATATCCAGAATGAACATGTAGGTGTTTTGAAGCCTTGTTGGGATCGGATATTAGACCACCACTAGGATTATTACAATCTGCTAGATGCACACTGTCAATATTTCAAGAAGGTTCCTGGAGGTGGAATCGGCTGGTTTGCGCATCTTTACTCTGATAGTCAGGAACCAGGCTACGGCATCTATGATACCAAAGGAAACTTGAAATTCCCGTTCAGCCCTCGTATCTTTTGTTAAATTGCTGAATTTGACTGCCAATTTTTCGCTTACCAGCTACGAAATCGAGCGCGTTATATCCCACATCTATTCGTATAGAGCCGTGAATAAGATTTCCAAGAAACAATAATGCACCCGGAAGAAAGAAGTGCCTCGTTCATCTACACAAGAGGGTACCGAAAACAACTCCGTCTGAAACTCCGATCATCTTTAAAATGATATCATAACTGATTGTACTTATCACGTTTCTCGATACTCATACTATGTCGACAAGAGCCTTGAATGCAATCCTCCCTCAAGTTGAAAAATCCCCTTATGAGGCTCATCAAAAGGCTCGGACTTTTGCTTCCCGATATGTGAAGTCGGGTCAACATGACATTGCAATCGATGTTCTTTTTCAAAGTGCTCGCGAACTCCTGAAAACAGGACAAGTTGGCAGTGGTGTTGATCTCGCAGGATTTTTATTGGAAGTATACGATAATAAAAAGGAAATTGTGACAGAAGAGAGCAGAGGTCTGCGTACTGTGTATAAATCTCTCCCTCGTTATTGAGCATGGAGCTGGGTTTAGGCAGACTAACACAATTACTTGCTCTTACTGGGTCCGATGGAACTTGGAGAAAAACATTAGCAGATAAGGCAATAGCGTGAGTGCCTATAGCTCCTGATTCCTCCCTTGGCTCATCAACATCGCAGGTGGTCGTCAAAGTTCGGTGCTTGCCCTTCTGGTGATCCCGACCTACAACGTTACATAGGCGAACTCTATTTCAAAGGTATGCCATACTTGTGTCAGTGGAGCAATCTACTTGAGCGAATTCTCTAGATGGAGATTTCATCACTGCGGAACCTCATTTGTTGGCTTCCGGTCAGAGAGACAGTGCACGTATACTCGCAGAGATGCTTTTACAATGGTCAGAGGGAGATAAATTAGGCCTGTTTGCGCTACGAGGAAGTCTTCCGTATGTCATCCTGATATATTGTTTCTTTATGCTCACTCGTGATCCAGTTATCTCTTGAATGGCAACATCCTTGCAGCGCGAACATTCATCAAACATTTCGTATCTGGACTACCCAAGGGTACTGTAGCTACCCCTGCCTTAATAATTCAGATTGGAGATGATGAAGTCACAATAACCACCGATCCTCTTATCAACTTCTCTCAGCTGGCTGTCCTTACGTGTCAACGAGCCAATGGCGATCAAAATAAGGTTGCTCGTGAGAGTTGGGTGCGACTTTGTGGTACATACTCAAGTCAAGGCGGTCCACTTGCTGCTGCGGAAGTCCGAAAAGTATGTACTCGTGGTATGAGTTTCAATGCAATCAGATGATTTCTATTCCCCAGGTTCTGAATGAGATTGCGACACTATACTTCGCAATACCTCCGCCTCGAACACAAGCAAACAATCCGTTTGGCGATATGCTGTCCACCCTCTTCGGGGGTGGAGCTTCAGGACAGTCAGCCCGACGCGTGCTTCAGCCTGCAGGTGTTATATCGACTTCAGGCCTCGATTGAAATTATTTTGCCAAATTTGAATACATGAAAAACAGCATTATTTCCAAGTTTTCAAATAACGCCCATCTGGGTGTATCTCAAGGGGTTGTGGTAGGGACTAGGCTTATGAGCATCTGTAGATTCATTGGTATCGACAATTAGTCTCGTCTTTTCGCCATATATTTTCTATAAGTCTCTGTCGTGTATCTAGAACTGGCAGAGTCTTCAACAACCAAGGATTTCTGCCTTGTCTTATTCAAGGATTCATCAGTTGTGGATCTGGACATTTTACACAGTAAGTCTCAGTGGTCAACAGTGTAGATTAACGACTGAGGTGCAATAGTAAGAGTGTCTGATATATAAGCTCAACAGTCGGCTGACTGTCGTGGTACCGTTGGAATGATGACATCAGAGTAGCTCTACCCCCACGACTACGAAGGTACAACCGCGACGGTCCTTGGAGAATGTTGTCTTGTAGATTTTATTATTGTTTGTTGCTTGACACATTACTCCACACTTATGGTTGAAAGGAAGATGGTCGGTGAAATTTGTGTATTGGTCATCTATTTGCCCCGCATTTGCATCGAGGTCAAACCTGCACTCAAATTTTGATCCCCTTACGCGGTGTATCTGATCTGAAGCTCTCCACGCAAGCACCTAGACATTGAGTGAGCATTCTAATCAGTTGTCCACACTGCATGGCTGGATGCCTCCTTTCTGACATAAATTATTAGTTGCTTGGTGGGTTTGCTGCGCTGGCGGTTTGATTGCAACAACGGGTTGAATGGCCTGGTACATTCTGCGGCACGCCCATATGAAGAGATCACGTCGGAGATGATCCACACTTTAAAGAACGGAGCTAACATGCAGAGCATGGCAGATACACCCCAGTGTCCCTTTGATGAATACATTTTACTTTCTGCTCAAGCGACATTTAGCCGTGGTCCAACCGCCTCTTCCATCAAAAGTCCAAGTTTTGTCTTTAAATGCCATTTTTATCGCTTGCGGTTGGATACAGGGCCCTATCTGACTCGTAATGCATTGTAATCACGATACGATGGACCTTTGTTCTATGTTTCACTAATGAACGATGCATCATTCGTGCTACGTTGCTGGCGCTAAAGGTCTTTTTTCCCTTGACGCATTAAACCAAGTGATGTCTATGACCCTGCTTAGCCTCCATAAATCATCCCTCACAATTACGCATCTACGAATTCTCTCCTCGTCTGAACGTCAAGAAACAGCTTATGCTCTACTGGGAATATCGCGGCTGTTTTTCGGACTCTCATATTTCCAATTTACGACAGCCTAGGTTCGACCTACCTCAAGGTCTGGTGTGGTGACACTGTCGTCGAATCACAAGGATAGATATTCCGTTCTTCAATCACGATTATTACTGTTATTTTTGCTTTGCCTTCTCTCTGTAAGCTCAAATCAAACAGTACTCTCAACCTATTTTTATCTATCTTGATAGTCGTTACAGTTGGTCGTATGCGGGGCCGGGATTTCTAGGTCACGCACAACTCTCCCGGAAGTTTATCGCTTGGCAGTCGCATAATTAGCATGGAATGAAGGATGGGGCACTTATTAAAGGGCAATGATCATCCAGAATGTTCAACTTGTCTCCACCAGATTTCAGGACAAGATGTTAGTAAGAGCATTTTTACCGCTTCTATCCTTCGTAATACCTGGTGAGTTCCGCATTCATATCAAGCTCTGTACTTTTGTTTATTTTTAAATAAAACAGTATTCTCGCAAGCCGGGGGTCAGTACATTGATCCCGATAATGGCATCCCATTCTGGGGTTATACGGAACCTGTTCATGGGATGACTTTTGGGTACATTTTCCCTCCTCTTGATTCCACCGGGAGTCTCGCAAATGAATTCATTGGTGAAATTGTGGCCCCTCTTGATGCAAAATGGGCTGGGGTATCTCCCGGTGGTCAAATGTTGCAGAATCTGCTACTTACAGTTTGGCCGAATGGCAATTCCATTGTCCGGTCAGCGCGTTATGCGACGTAAGTGATATCTTGACTCTAAATTGAGAGGATATGTAGGCTTACACAAAGACAGTGATTATGTACAGCCACTGTAAGAGTGGGCTTTTCTCTATTGAGTGATAATCTGATGTCCAACTGTGATGTCCAATTGTAGACTTATGTCAGGGCCTATTCTCACCGACCTTCCTTCAACCAAAGTCAATTCCACCCATTGGAAATGGGTCTATAGATGCGAGAACTGCATTAGTGAGCAGCCGATCTAATTTTTTATGCATCCCTTTTAACTGTTGCCGACACCTCAGCATGGTCCACCAGTACAGGGACTAATTCCATTCCCGTTAGTTCTTTCGGTGTTCCCGCTTGGGTCTTCTCTTCTGTTGGCGTGGACGATCCTACAGACCCTCAGAGCACTTTTCAAGAACACACGGACTGTTTGTAGCTCACCTGCCTATATAATCTTCTGTGGCCCTGATACCCTTCCAGTTGGTTTTTTTGGCCTTGACTACTCTCAGGCCCACGCATCTGCCACAGACTATAATCAATGGGCTGCGGGCGGTTCTGGAAGTGGAACTCCAACCATCTCCCCAACAATGACGACCGCCACAACCACTACGACCGCCACCCATACTGTCTCTGTAATTTACCCTTTTCGCTTGATAATTGACGCACAGCTGATGCAATGTTCACTAGGCGACACCATATGATTATATTGTTGTCGGTGCCGGTCCAGGGGGACTGGTAGCAGCCGATCGTCTCTCCGAAACTGGAAAGAAGGTACTTCTTCTTGAGCGCGGCGGCCCCAGCACAGCTGAAACAGGCGGTACTTATGGACCGACATGGGCGCAAGGGTATAATGTAAGCTCAAGACAGATACATCGTGCCATTGACCTCACTAATCTTGTACTCTTGGTAGCTCACTAAATTCGACATTCCAGGATTATTCGGTGAGATTTCTGGGACAGTATGCAATTATCTGAAAATAATGCCACTTTGAGAATCGATGTTTACGGATTCAAATCCATTTTGGTGGTGCAAAGATGTCAATAGTTTCGCTGGTTGTCTGGTCGGTGGAGGTACAGCTGTCAATGGAGCGTGAGTCCTTGAGCACTCTGCAGATTTGGGCTCACTCACAGAAATGATTAGCCTTTACTGGTTGCCTGCTGCATCCGACTTTTCTTCTGACATCGGCTTCCCTGCATCATGGGCATATCATACACCCTACACCAATAAACTCAAAGCGCGGCTCCCCCCAACGGACCACCCTTCAACTGATGGGAAGCGTTACCTTGAACAAGTCTCTGATGTTGTCTCCCAGCTTCTGGAATCCCAGGGCTACTCACAAATTACTATCAATGATAACCCTGATTGGAAGGACCATGCTTATGGGTATAGCGCGTACGATGTGAGCCTCATGACGTCTTCACATGATAAATCATGCCATTGATAGTGTTTCGTGTAGTTCATGGATGGAAAACGTGCTGGACCTGTCGCAACTTACTTCAGAACTGCTAAGGCACGAGATAACTTTACATACAAGCAATATGTTTACGCTCTGAATGTTGTGCGAAATGGTGCCCAAATTACCGGCGTCAAGACCAATGATACCTCTCTCGGACCTGACGGCGTCATTCCACTTACTTCCAACGGTCGAGTCATCTTATCAGCAGGTTCATTTGGCACGCCCCGTATTCTCTTTCGTAGTGGGATTGGACCGAGCGACATGATCAGTATCGCCCAAAACAGTGCTGACGCAGGCCCAAACGTTCCACCGCAAGACCAGTGGATCGACCTGCCAGTTGGAATGAACGTGAGTATTTGTAAGTCCCTGTCTGCAGCACATACCCATTGTCTATTCTAGACACAAGATAATCCTTCAATCAACGTAAAACCTTCTTAACTATATTCTCGTACAATATTCATTAAGACCTTTACAGCTCGTTTTCACCCATCCCTCTGTTGATGCTTATGATAATTGGGCAAAAGTCTGGGCAGATCCTCGACCTGCTGATGCAGCCCAGTACCTTCAAGATCAATCTGGAGTTTTTGCTCAAGCATCTCCTCGGTAAATTATTCTCTGTAGTTGTGTAAATACTTCTCTGATGGCAACATTCCATAGCATGAACTTTTGGCGCGCATATTCAGCACAAGACGGAAGAACACGTTGGGTGAGAACCTATGGAGATCCAAATGTCAAATACTTGTCTGATGCGTAATAGATGCAAGGAACTGCTCGCCCTGGTGCTGCGTCCGTGACAACAGATTACCCTTACAATGCAAGCCAGATTATGACGATCACTGTTTATTTGTGAGCTCAAATTATGGGTTTCAACATTCCCTGAACAAAAATTGCTTAGGTCTACCGGAGTCTCCTCTCGTGGCCGCATCGGCATTGACGCTGCGATGACGTCTCGTGCATTAGTGAATCCCTGGTTTACTGACCCTATCGACAAACAAATACTCATTCAGGGCATCAATGACTTGTTGTCCGCCATAAATCAAGGTGAGCCTTTTATCAGAAGGCAGTAGAGGTTTTCTGAATCATTGAAGTGCCCGGATTGACTCTGATTACTCCCGACAACACCACTACTATTACAGACTATGGTAAGTCAATGAGCGTAAGTGTCTCAGTCCGCACTAAATCAATCAACAGTAAACAACTATGATCCTGTACGTTCAATGATATTCTGTCAGTTCATCATGTCTATCTCATCTCATCTTATAGAGCTCTCTCAACTCCAACCATTGGATTGGGGCATGTTCAATTGGTAATTCATCCTCCAATGCAGTGGTTGATGAGAATGCCAAAGTTTTCAACACAAACAACCTCTTTATCATTGACGTGCGCTAATCTTATTACTCTTCCTGCGTTCTTACTTCCTTATTGTGTAGGCATCCATTGTAAGGTCTGAGTTTACCACACCTCGACGTATGATTTCATCGTTGTTCCTTAGGTTCCTGGTTTACCCATGGGTAATCCGCATGGCATGATCATGTCCATGGCTGAGCAGGCCGTTCAGAAGGTTCTTAACTTGACTGGTGGCCCTTAGTACTTGCATGTTACTCACACACTCTCTGAAATTTTTGGCATTAAATATTGCTCCTCTCACTTCTTTCATTTATGTGTCATTTTTTCGTATTCTGGCTCGAGCTAATCGCTTCACTCTCGCATTATCAACCACTTGACAAATGTCCATTAATATATAATCAACCGATTGAAACTGACCCCCCATACCTTTTCGAACAGTGATAGGTGTCACGCGCGAGGTCTGATAACCTGATCAATGTCCAACTCGGAACTGTAAGATTATTTCTGAGCCCCTTCCATCCTCAATACCAACATTCTAATTGCCCTTCAATAAATTACTTATTGATCAACAATAAGTGTTGCAACTGTTGGGTGATCCTGTAACTGTGATCTATTGGAGCATAGCTAAGAGATTGAATGAAATGCATGTCTTCTGGCATTCAATGTTGGTGTAAAGGATTATGAAAAAGCTGACAGTGCATCTATCAGACAGGTGGACTCAAAAGTGAACAGTTCTTTTGGATTGCAAGATGTCATGTGGTGAGAGGTAGAAAACACAAAAGCTATTAGCCAAGTTAAAGACATGGAAATTTTTGGTCGACCTTTGTTACGGAGAAAATTGGAACCAAGACAATATCATCGCTACATCAAAATTTATACAAAGTATCAGGTACAACAGATCCAAAAATAACGCATATAGTCCTAGCTGCCTGAGCCGGAGGCTGCGCAATAGATAGTGGTGATCGTCTCTACAGTTATGTGGAGTGAAATCTCTAGTCCCGGATTTCATATAATGTTACAGGCAACCATGCCTACATGCCCTTGCTTCAGCTTCAGGCTCCTACAGCGCCAGTTAGCTTGGTAAAGAAAGAAATGCCTGAACTCACAGGTTCCCGAGCGGAAACATCTATTACGGATTCGCTATTTGGTACAGGTGACGCTGCTGAGAGGATGACGACTAAAGAAACATGATTAATGTTATTATCTCTCTGAGCCTAGTTGTAAACCGACTTGACTTACAGAAAGAGACAATGAAGGTTGAGATCAATGAGTAGCGCATTCTGATTTCAGGTGCAATGCTCAGAGAGTATGTGTAGAGCAAGGAGAAAGATTTTAAGACTGGGCCTGACTATTCTCTGCTTAGAACCAAGCTGTTATATAGTGTCTAAGCCTTCCACTTCGATGAGTGTACCGGAATAGAAATGATTTTTCCTAATGGAGTAGGTAGTAAAGGCTGACCATATGTGGACGAGATTCCCTTTTCGAGAACAAATTCATTATCCCCATTAGGAACATATCTTGTGTTAACATTGTCTTCATGAAAGCCACGTTCACACAAACAGTCGATCAGACTTCGAATCGCTTCCTATAAGCATGAGGCATTGAAAGGTATCTCCAAAAAAGGGTTTTTTCTCTCAAGGATATGGCAGTACTCTATCAACAGTCAACAGCGCTCAACACGTAACCGAGTGGAACATGAAAGATAAAACGTGGTTGTCTGAATTTTTCGTGAGCGATGGAGCCTTTCTACGTGTGTTATATAATAAGCATTCTTCCATAACAGATAGATAGGTTCATAGATCCCCGCCATTAGTATGTTGTCAGTCACTTTCGGTCGCTCGGATAAGCGATTCGTAGGTGACTGAGGCCATTGATACAAGGCCCTTCCATTATTCATACGACACTATGAGAGATGCATGGGCAACATTTTCATGCTGTCCTGATAATCTTGTCCTATTCAACCCAGGACAGAGGTCGTCACGATCATCATATTAATCAGAGCCTTGGCAACAAGAACTAGAGTAGAACGTGGAACGGCGCCCCGAAAGAGTCCTGGATGAACGACGACAAAAATGATCGGATGCGGTTGTTTTCTGAAGTACAGTTGTGGACGGAAAAGCAATCTTCCAGTGAACCAAGTTTTCATGATTGGATAAACTTGAGCACAAGGTCTTTGAACTCGCGAGGTTTTTCTGCATGGACTAGATTTCAGAACTGTGAGTGACACTGGATGTCGAATTGAAACAGCATGCGTACTCCAGTGGCCAGTATCAAGAGTTTCAACTCTAGAGTCGGGGAAGAAGTTCATGAATACTTTTTGATTATTATTGTTGATGTAACTGCCAAACAAAATGAAATCTCGTCCACAATGAGACTTGCATCGCTCACGTGCTCTTAAGACCTCGGAAAATAAGAGTTTTTCCATTCCATTGCGGCCGCTGATGGTCATGCGGATCATAGGGAAAAGAACCCAGATCAGGTATTGCTTGTTTGAGAATGCCGAGTGGGAGTGCAAAATAAGGTTTCTGTTGACTATGCTGGAGACTGGGAAAAACCAAGTTCGTCATGAGAAATTGACGGATGCTGAGGTCCTAGGACATAGCGGTAATGAATATCATATATAGTGGTGACTAGACACCTACGGGCTCGTATTTTTGCAGCAAACGGTCAATATCCGAACGAGTTTGTGCACTTCCTAGTGGTAAGTCATTGACCTCATTCATTGCATCGTTATATTTGACAAAGTCAGGTGAGAGCTGAGTGCGTGTAGGTGCAATATCAGACACGAGCAAATGTGATAAGAGGTCCCCTCGCCCCTTTGCAGCAAGTGACAGGGCGAGAGCCATGGCGACTTTGCCTCCCCTACAGTGCTTTACTTAAGCTAAGACAATGGACCGTCCAAGGAAAAAACGAACATTGAATGGCCAAGAAGAGAAATATCAGTCAATTTGTGAAGTTCAATGTAATGTAGAACATCTTCTGCCATGGCATCGTATGTCATTGGGGCGGCATGTGGGGATGCTCCGTGGTTCCGCAGATCAAGGGTGTGAATTGAATGCTGTGGTAAGGAATGGCAAAAGGCCTTGTGAAAAGATGTCCAATTCCTTTTTGAGCCACTACAAGGAGATTTGTGTACTTGTCTGTTCAGGTAGACGTAGGATTGACGCACAAGAGGCCATGAAGGATGATGAGTGAAGGATTTGTGGATGCATCCCCTATGGGTTGATTATTCAAACTTGCAAGTTTGACATGATGATGTATGCAATATGTAGACGAGGATCTATGAAGACGTACAGAAGAAGTTGCCAATGTCTTATGTTGTTGCACCCGGCGCATAATGAAAAGAAGCTGAAGGGGTTGATCACGGGATCAACTGACTATTGCTGTCACTGGAGTGTAATTATCTCTTTCGCTAGTTGATCTGCCTACTCCTCTCTAGGAATGCCTGTATGGCTTCTGGCTTCGAGCTATTGCACCATGCCACGGTAGAATGAGTTTAGGGGTTGATGTTCCTTCATATTTAAGGTATTATATATCTGTTTTTCTATGTCACTGAGTAGTACCCTGCCACTCGTTACACCACAGTTAATGACCAATCTCGGTTCCATGCAATCGCATGTGTCGCAATCACGGACGCTTTGTGAATAGAACCGAAGATCGCCAAGTCACAACTTTTCAGTCACTTACTACTTTGCATGAGATCTAGAGAAATGGAACGTCAACTTTGTTGGGTTACCTGTTTTATATTGGGATGTCGTATGTCGTATCAAGAGTTCGACTACATGTATGTGAATGTATGTGAATCCTGCTCAAGCGGCTTCTTCAGTGATGTCCTGATCTGTAGCGAACACCCACACAGTTTCAGAAAATATGGACCTTGGCTGGATTGGATTTTTTAAGATCACATATTCTTCATGTCAGCAACGGCGCAAGCATAGGGTATTGTCTGGGTGATTTCAGTATGCATTATATGATAGGCTGACTAGGGCGTCCTACCTCAGATGTCGGAAGCGGCCAAAACTCACTGATAACTGATAAATCAGTTGCTTCCTTCGCCCTAATTGGCATTTAGAGAAGGGCTCCGATGTGGTCATATTACACACTGCGTTAGTAAGCCCTTCAAGACGTGTGAAGGAGTGATTTATTTGTCAGTGCTCACATGCGATACGGTCTCACTCTATTGTACGGAAGATGGATGCAGGGACCTTAGGGAGCTACCATGATAGTATGTCGGAAAGTGACACTTGTCGGCATTTTCCCTAACCCATTTTTTTCAGATAACCTTGCCTTTATTCTTGTCCTTTGTAAGTGAATTCATCAAAGCCGCGATAGAAGTCCTGTGACTCGCTTCCTCTTGAGTCTTGGGTCACGAATAGAAGGTCCGAAATAAATAGTGAGCCAGTCATCTGTTCCATATACCTAAGCAATCATGATGCTTTGTCTTGATAAGTTCGCAGTATAAGTCGAGGCACTCGTCCCTTTTTCCTCTCACTATGTCCTCTTCATCACCTCACCCGTCCGAGGCATCTTTACCCACTTTCAACAAGCTTGGAGTTTCCTCTCTCCCAGATAACATTGATGCTCTCAGTATAGCAAGCGATTGGTTTGCTAAGTTTGCTAAAAAGATTGACTCTCGTGATATCGATGGCATCGCAAATTTGATGATCCAATCGTCCTTTGATTCGGCTCTCCCAGAGACTCATGATCAGCCCTCCGTTTACTGGCGTGATGTGCTCGCTCTCACATGGGATTTCAGGTCTTTCGAGGGTACCACTCGAATCCATAAATTCTTGTCTGACCTTCTTCCGACCACCAAGATCAGCAACTTAAGGTTGAAGACAACAAATGACGAAGAGGGACTGTCACCTTCCATTGTTCAGCCTTACCCTGACCTTGCATGGATAATGGGTTTTTTCACTTTCGAGACAGACGTGGGACTGGCGTCCGGGATTTTCAGGCTCGTTCCTATTCTCGACAAACAACAACACCTTCAGTGGAGGGCACATTCCGTCTTCACAAATTTGGAAGATTTGAAGGGTTTTCCTGAAAAGGTTGGTCATCTACGAAACCAGCAGTCAGATCATGGGAAATGGGAGCACCTTAGAGAGGAAGAGCGGAGATTTGAGAATTCTGACCCCACCGTTTTGATCGTAGGTGGCGGTCATAGCGGGTTGGAGGTCGCTGCTAGGTTGAAGCTATGTGATATATCTACTCTGGTTGTTGAAAGGAACGAGAGGGTCGGAGATAATTGGAGAAACCGTTATGATGCTTTGTGTCTCCATGACCCGGTCTGTGAGTATGAACACTGTTTTGACTACGACAATTAATAATTTGGTACTTCCAATAGGGTATGACCATATGCCTTATATCCCGTGAGCTATGTTTTCATCTCAACTTTTAGAAGCCTCATAACGAATTCTTGAGTTTCCCACCAAACTGGCCAACCTTCTCTCCCGCTAAAAAGGTAATTAACACACATTTGATCCAAAAAATCTGGTCCAACTTTCGTCTAGGTCGCTAATTGGCTCGAATTCTACGCGGAGGCGATGGAAGTCAATGTATGGACTTCTTCAAGCGTTGAACACATCGAAAGAGATAACTCGACTGGCTTATATAAAGTCTTGGTTCGACATAAGGGAGGACAATGTACATTCACAGTCAAACATGTTGTTTTGGCGACAGGTTTTGCCAGTGGAGGAGCAATACATGTGCCGACATACCCTGGAATGGTAGGCACTGGAGTTCATACTTGATCAAACTGATCAGACCAAAATTATTATTTTAGGATAAGTTCAAAGGCCAAGTTCTTCATTCCTCGCAACACAAATCAGCAACAGACCACCTCGGAAAGAAAGTGGTTCTCATCGGCTCGTGCACTTCCGGTACAACTTGGTTGCACTTCGCCACCTACGGTTCTGACAATTATCACTTAGCCCACGATCTCGGTGTGGATTACTATGATCATGGAGTCGGTAAATTGCCATCTCTTCCCAGCGCTTGCAACATCCTTTCAATCGGCTTCTAGACGTAACTATGTATCAACGTAGCTCCACGTGTGTGGTATCGGTACAGAAAGCACTCAGAAATGCATTCAAAGGAAAGAAGTAATTTGGACTGGATTCATAAAAGAAATCCTCATGCTGTTATTAGGCTTATTTGAAGAAACAGGGCCACCAATCACCGTGGCCGACAGGATCTCTGCTTCTACCTCCGGCCTTCTGAACATCGGAATGTGGTATCGTGCCACATGCCTTTTTCAAGAGGTAGACAAGTATGAACACCTTCATCACACCTTGTAAATCCCGAATTAACCCCCATACAGAGAAACTTTAGATGGGCTCCGTCGGGTTGGCTTCAGACTGAACCGAGGACCCAAGGATGCCGGTATTTATCTCGGTGCGTATACAGAAGGCGGAGGATACTACCTAGGTAAAGCTACAAGTCAATGATTCTTCTTCACTACTCAATTATAGCAGACGTCGGAGGCAGCCAATACGTAATTGACGGCAAAATCAAGTTGAAAAGTGACGCAGCCCTGGAAGGTTTCACTGAGACGGGTCTGAAATTTGCTGATGGAAGTGAACTTCCAGCCGATGTTGTCGTATTTTGTACAGGGTAATTACTCAGTCCACGTATTGTGATTCATTCGTTTGATGATGCCTCCTCAGCCTTGGGAAGGCCCGTGATGTCGTTCAGGATCTTGTAGATCCCGAGACCTTTAAAGGGGTTGGTGAAATATGGGGTCTCGATAGCGAGGGAGAGTTCAATGGTGTATGGGGAGACATTGGAGTCCCCAATTTGTGGTTCATGATGGGTAAGCCTCGACTTCATTGAAGACGTTTCAGAACAATGTCAGCTGACCATCTACCAGGTAGCTTCGCCCTGAGTCGCTTTTATTCAAAGCGAATCTCGCTCCGTAAGTCTTGCCCTTACATATCAGCTGACGTGCGCTCATCTACTGGGCAGAAGTTAAAGCTATTGAAGAAGGAATCTTTGGCCCGCGATATCAGATGAGGTTGTAGTAAATGGCCAGCAGACAATATAAAATCGACTGGAGCTGCAATTTGATCTAAATTGAATGGGATAGGATTTCCTCGGGTAATATGCTCCTGACATTACTGATCTCATTTCTGTGCCTTGGCCCACCAGAGGTAGGTAGGGTATACCCTCAGGGTACCAACAAGAGTGGGGTAAAGGCTACTTTTACCTCATCCTTACCTTTGAGTCAAGGGTAGAGTGTACTCTTGAGAATATGCTCTCAACCTTAGGATGAAATGGAAATGAATGTGCTTTACTCTCATCAGGATAAGATATAGATGTCTGAGACATTTATTTCCTAATGATACAAGGTAGTCTAAAGTGTTCACAGGTGACTATTTCATGATCATTTAGTGGTTGGGTTTTGAGAGTCTTGTCTGTTGCTACACTGACTCATATGTTGGTACAGCGGCGGAACTACACTCAGAATCAACAACGGCTTGGCCGGAAATTTGACCCATATCTAGACAAACCGGTTTTTCTAATATCGTGACAGTCTTGAGTGGATTGAATACATATTTTAACAGGCTATTTGCATCGTTATTAAGTTTCCTAACTTATTTATCAAAGAAGGAAGGTTGAGAGATGTATGAAGAGGGAAACAAGACAAAAAGTTCCTAATGAATCAAATGTGTGCAGACAGGGAACAATGACAAAGAAAATCAAACATAAAAAGAAACTATTAGATATAGTTACAACATAAATACATTCACATTCTTGAGAACATTACACAGATTTGTTTTTGCCTTTGTGCCTAGTATCGGGCAATGCTCTGCTAAAGTAAATGCCAACAAAGAGAATAGAATATATGACTACATATACTAAGTATCTGCGATCTGATGGAAAATGAAAACAAGGAGGAAGCAAATGTTGGAGCAAATGTGCGCATCGCGCAACCCGCCATCTGCAAAAAACCATTGATGGAGCCCATCAGCTGTTTTGGAGCTGTCTCTGCAACAACAACTTGGAGGGAGGCTGCAGATTACGTAGTGAGTAGAGACATGCGCACAAGAAGATGATAGTACGAACTATAGCTCATGTATGAAAAAAACTGGAAAAATAGCTGAATTAGAATTACGGTCCAAGCTCCAAATCCAACACTTCCATTTCCACGCGCAAGGCAAGCCGAAAGAGGGAATGTTAGAAGAGACAAAAGGTAACAGATGTATCCGAATTTGTAGACCGAGGCCCCACCATAGCTCCTAATAAGTCTGCCGACTACGTTTATCTGGAAGAATGCATTACAGAAACCCCATATACTCATGATTAAGCCGATATGATATGGACTAAGGCCTAGCCCACCGGTCTCGATAGAAGTAGAGTAAAACAGCGGTGTAAGGTCATAGTAATACCGTTCTGTAAAGGCAAAGCAGATAAAATTGGCGATTATAAGTTTCATATTTTTAGATTTGAGAACGGAACGCAGGGTGACGTCTTTATAATCATTGGGATCTGTAAAATTCTGGCATGAATCCACGGAGACCTCGGAAAATGTGGGTGAAGCAGAGTGGGCTGGGATGGTCGTTCCATAGTTTGGTTCACTGTGATGGTCGAGGAGAGTATCCGACGAACCAGCTTCAAATCCTCGCCCTCGTTCATTGTCTTCTATAGTTTCAGAGCTTCGACGTAGAGACGGATTTGTCTGATCAGATGTGAAGGCCAATGATTTGAAATCTCAGAGCTCAGATAGTACTCAACACTCACCTCTTTCAAGCCTAAAAATCCTATGATACATGTAGAGAATGAAATGATTGCTGCAGTCAGACATGGTAAGAGATACGGATGCTCCCTGAAGCGAGCAATTTTTCCGAAAAATTCCGGCCACCTCGTGGCTGGCTTGCTAAGGACGCCACCGATTAATGGGCTTCAAGGTAAGTCAATACTAACATGGGGAAAGCTTCAAACAATTACTCGTACCCTATCGTCACGCCAGAACTCCACATAAGCGGCATCAGGGAGAGAGCGTCACCCATGTTGGTCGAGTCGCTTAACTGAAGGCTAGTGTCACAATCCGCTCAAATAGATAGACTGGATGCTATTGACCTCAACGATGATGGTTTTCGAAACACCTGATAAAATACTTCAATACTCCTTTGAAGCCTAACGGAACTCAAAGAACTCGCCGATGCTGCCGTTGAAGATGCCTTGAATGCATCGCGACAATATCATTGACCAAAAGGATGTAGAATATCCGAATTTCAATATTGCGGAGCCCAAACCCAAAGGTCCAAGCAGTAGGATAGGCTTTCTCCCAAAACGATCAGATAACCATCCCCACTGGAAGACCGTAGCAGCTTCTGTGAGAAAGAAGATCGATTCCTAGCGTGCACATTTCATGGTGGAGATGGAATGATTCAATTAGTATGGCCAAAGTTCACAAGACTCACGATGACACCAGCGTAATACCCTGTTTTCCTATCATCTCCCTGGGTGATTCCGGTATCTCGAACAAATTGATTCAGGAAGGGGTAGATGACAGTAGCAGTGGTGGGTTCTGAAAACTGTATGAGAAGAACAAAAAAAAGTTGAAGTCTGGGCAATGGTGTTTGCCGTTGATTCCTAATGACCTCCCCGGACTCTTCTTGTGTAGCGACAGGGAATGATTTCACCGGTTCCTGAGTCTCTATTTCTTGATCCACTGAGTGGGCGTCTGGTCGAATCGTATTGGCCATGTTGATCACAAAAATTGAGGCGGTGACACCAAGCGAGAACCTGGGAGATTTAGGAACTATTGGTGTCATAAGGACGAGCTTTATGGGAATAAACAACCGAACCTTCCTTCACAGGGGCCGGAGAAATGGAACTCAACCAAGCTCCGGGTCGATTTTGGTGGTTCCCGGGGCTGAACAACCAGATGGACACCTAGGATGGTTTATAAGAGGTGAATCTTCTTCCATTAACAGCCATGGGTATACATCGTCTGACCCGGCCCTAGAGGCACCGTTCGTGATTGCTGTCAAGCAAGATTAACGGAAAGTCAATTTTCGAGTGACCTATACACAAAGATTCTCTTCCCAAAATATTCCGCATACAGCGGTAATGAGTCTAATTCAGAACACCTAGATGATGGCTTTTGCAGTCAAACATGCTTTAAAGACGACTAACCTGACATATCGATTAGAAGCATTCTTGATGACTCACCAATTTATGTCATGGATGATATGAAGTGTTTGCTGATCTGTGTGCTGAGGCAATATCACTGTTACTTTCTCATCCTGCGCATAACAAGAGTGCGGTATTTATTGGGAACAGTCAATTTCATTTCGTATCCGACTTTGGAGCACTGCAACTGCAGAAACTATCAATCTCCAATTTTTGGTACAACAGGGGTGTGTATGTTGCCTAGATGACGCGGACATCAAAGCTCTTGTGATGTCGAGACTTTGAGGAGTCAGGTTGTTGGACATGGAAGACTGACATAGAACAAATACGATTCAATGCGCACAAGTTAAACCAGTGTTAGCGTAACAGCTGAGACTGAGTCTCCTGAATGTAATCACGAGATATGTCTGAGGATGAGGTACTGTTATCCGTAAAGCATTAGATGGACATATCGACCACGTAGCCTGATACTGACGTTAAAATTACGGGCGCCAACAACCAAACACGAATGGGAAACTGACTACTCAAGTTGCGAAAGGCCTGTACTATGAAGTCAAAACCTCCGCACTTAGCTTCACTGATTGATGGTTCTTTCCCGGATTCTCGAAGACCGGATTTGCTATAAATCTGCCATAAGCAGTTTCTATGCGGCCAGATATCCTTCAGATCCGGCTTCGAGAAAGCTCGAGTTCCGATTATCATCTGCCGGTGAGGTGAGGCCAGATAACGACCACGTGGCACTTTGTATGCTCTTCACGTGATTTTCAATCATATCCTGGTCAATCTCTCAACTACGAATCATTCATATTTCATGCCAAGTAGGGTACTAGAGCGGAAGGGATTGAAGACATTACAAACTGAATGTATCTTATTGTATAGAAGTAGATGAAGCAGCGTATGTGGTTCCTTGCTCGACACGTATTGATTCTTCCCTGTATGACCTTTAGCTTCAAATTCTCAGCTCACCAAGGACAATCATTCACCTCAAGATTAATTTTATGAGTTGAACCCATAAAGCACGGATTTTTTTGTTTGCAAAGTTCTCGCACCTTATCACTTCTGTCTCACAAGTTTGAACGATTTCGGCAAGCAACTATGTTCAATATATTTCTCTTTGCTTTGAGATGTATGCTCTCAAGTCATAGGCTCCTTCAACATAACTGAGTAGCCTTCTACTGTGGTCGCTCCCAGTCGTCAGCCGTTCAATCTCCCAGATCTGAAGATCCTGCGAATATCAGTGGGGGCTGCAGAGTGGCTTTTTGCCATTGGAATAGATACAATTATTCTATGAAAATTTGTGAGCGCAAGCATCCAAACAAACCTGAACTATCGGATAACACAAACGACTATATCAGGGAACTAGTCGATTCCTTGTTCACATTATGTCTCTCGGACTTGACTTGGAAGGTTGATGCATACAATGCGATTTTTCCTACAGTAAAGGGACCGGAGATTATTCGAGGGTGTCTACGGAGGGAATAAAGAACTGAAGAAGAGGAAAAAATTCCCTGATCTACTTGTGTTCTCATGTAACCCTAGGTCATTGCCTCCTCTCGAGCCTCAATGCAATCCTTGGCAGGGTCACCGGCGATAGATGTATCTCTTGCCAGGAGACAAGGCTTGATCAAGCCAGTGTGGTTTCCTTTCGATAAATTCTTTCATCGTATTCGAGTACATATCTATTACAGTCGCATTGAACTGTGTGACCAGGACCAACTGCCGCTTCCCATGATGGCCATGATTTTATATGTTCGATTCTATGACAGCCCTTGGGTTTCACGGTTAAAGGCCCCTAAATAGCTATATGTATGAAAATTTTGAGCAGTGTGGATTCAATCCCTATATCTATCATCCATCAAGTTCACCAAAGTTGAAGCATGAAGGTACTTTTGATGGAGGGGGGAAAAGAAGTCTTTGTCTGTTATGAGCCTGTTATGAGCGTGTTTTCTGATAGTATCAGGAAGGTCACATCAGCTTCGCATAATTCTTGTGTGAACGGTTGTAGTATCAGCAAACTCCCCAAGGGGTGTATAGGTAAAACGGAGCGTTGGACGGATGCTTGCATCCTAATCAGTGGTTACCTAAGTGTAAGAATGGCCGTTGATGCACAGGGAGGAAATCACTGAATAAGGCCATCAAGTGCACTGTAAGAATGTTGTGAGCAGGTCCAACCTCTCGTAGAGTGTGGCGTGGGAGGGCTGCACAAATGTTGTAATCCCATCAATCCCTCCCATCAATCCTCCCATGCAATCCTCCCACGCAATAAATATGAGGAAAGGAGTGGACAAAAAGGGGGACGTTGATCAGTGTGAGATGTTCACAACAATGGGAGAAACTCCCACAGCTGGGTGGTAAAATGAAAAGATGAATACATGAGTCCACGAGAGAGAGTGTGTGTTCATGAGTCCATGAGAGTCCGCGAGTTTGTGAGTTCGCGAGTTCGTGATACACTATATACTTTCTCATGTCATCCTCCGACTAGATCTTCCTTCCTTTATCAAACCAATGGTAGGAGAAATGAAAATCGCCAACATGTTGTAAA
>Ga0153924_1000684_pt1 | contig 20212 bp, 19 predicted proteins | sample TSNJ008MetaG_FD_104709 | JGI IMG/M metagenome (GOLD analysis project Ga0153924, IMG submission 104709) | Attine ant fungus gardens microbial communities from New Jersey, USA - TSNJ008 MetaG | ecosystem: Host-associated > Fungi > Mycelium > Unclassified | place: USA: New Jersey, Wharton State...
AATATGTTTTTTATTTCTTTTTCTCTCTCAGTTCCTTAAAAAACCTGCTGAGCAAAGCACTGCAATCTTCCTGCAATATTTCCCGCGTCACCTTGACCTGATGATTAAACTCTTTCATTTCCAGAATATTCAAAACGGACCCTGCACACCCCGCTTTCGCATTCATACTCCCAATTACCACTTCCGTAATCCGTGCTTGAACAATGGCTCCGGCACACATCTGACAAGGTTCCAGGGTAATATACATAGTACATCCCTCCAGCCGCCAATCTCCCAGCTTCCTGCTGGCCTTTTTGATAGCGGTCAACTCTGCATGAGCCAGCGTATTCTTATCCGTATTTCTCCGATTATATCCCCTTGCTATGATCTTGTCCCGGCAGACAATAACACAACCAATAGGAACCTCCTCCAGTTCATATGCCTTCTTTGCCTGGCGTAATGCTTCTTTCATATATTTTTCATGCACCGTCATGCCTTTACTCCTCACATTTGTTCTCTTTATTTGTTCTCTTTATTTTCTTTCATTATAACTTCTGTCTTACAACAGTGCAAGTAATTGTAATGCAGTGCTTCCCACAAACTGGGACATCCGGCCCGGCACAAGCAATTTTCAAACACGCTCTAATTCAGAAACTCTCAAAAATTGTAATGAAATTCCCCCCCTTCTGTTATATAATCATAATATAAACTCCACTTCAAAAATAATGAAAAATTCGAGGCAAATATTATGAAAATACACGGATTTAATACCCTGACACTTTTAGACTACCCAGGTCATATCGGAGCCACTCTGTTTCTGGGCGGCTGTAATTTCCGCTGCCCCTTCTGCCAGAATGCCGGATTGGTTCTATGTCCGGACCAGGAACCACATGTTCCAAAAGAAGAGGTCCTTTCTTACCTGAAGAAACGTCAGGGCATCTTAGAAGGTGTCTGCATCAGTGGAGGTGAGCCTACGCTTTATGCTGAACTGCCGCAGCTCGCCCGGCAGATAAAAGACCTGGGATACAAGGTTAAGATAGACACAAACGGAACAAATCCTGCCATGCTGCGCAGCCTTTTTGAAGACGGGCTCATAGATTACATCGCAATGGATATAAAATCCTCCAGAGATCATTATGGACAGGTATGCGGTCTGAATACATTTCATCTGTCTCCTGTTGCTGAATCGGTGGATTTTCTGATGAACAGTGGTGTGGATTACGAATTTCGTACTACGGTTGTAAAAGAACTGCACAATGCCGGAGATTTTGAAGATATTGCTTCATGGATAAAAGGCTGCCGCCGTTATTTCCTGCAGGCATACCAGGACTCCGATCATATCATACGCCCCGGATTCCATAGTTATACATGCAGAGAACTGGAATCTTTTGCTGCAATCTTACGCAAAAAAATCCCCCTGGTGGAACTCAGGGGAATTGATTAATACGAATCTTATTCAATTGGGCGGTACCAATATCCGAACCGTCCTGTCCGGTCCTGCTCTTTTGCTTTTTTAAAATGCGGAAAGCCAAACATCGATGCCATAAATGATTCCTGATTTTCATAAATACCGGGGACTGCTATAATATAGCCGCCGGATCTGCATTTTCCCAACAGAATATGATGGTAATTATAATAGCCATGCATCAGAAAACTGTTTCTTCCCAAACGCCAGGTATTCTGGCGCAGTATCGCCAAATCCTTGGGTGCTATCTGGATACAATCCACGATGTCATCCTCTGAAAAGGGATTCATATGTTTATACTGCTCGGACAAACACTGCCAGCGCCGGTCAATGCTTGTGGTACGGTTACAAGGATTCTGGCAATTTTTATTTGAAAACGGGCAGGCAATTGCCTCCTGCATACCCAATTCTTTCTCATCATCCTCTGCGCTTTTCTCATTATCTGTCTTCTGGCCGGTTCCGCTTTTAGCCAAATCCTGCCCGGCATCATTTCCTTTACCCGAAACATCATGCGCCTTCTCAGGGCTTGACTTCTCAGCATTTGGCTTCTCAGGACTTGACTTCTCGGCATTTGACTTCTCAGAACTTGGCTTCTCAGGACTTGGCTTCTCAGGGCTCGGTTTCTCAGGGCTTGCCATTTCCACGTCAATTACCCGCTCCGTGATGCCTTCCTCCTTAGAATCTGTTTCCTGTTCCATGATGCTTTCTTTTTCCTGTAAGCCTTCCTGCTCTGCAATATAGTCTTTAATACCTGCTTCTTCCGTTGTGCTTTGACTCTCTATTTCATCTTTCTCCGCCTTATTTTTACTCTCTAAATCACTTTCATCCACTGTAAGTTCTTGACTCTCCGCATTTTGTTCCGGTTCTGCATTACTTTTATTATCTATATCTGCTTTTTCCAGTTCATTCCTCTGTTCCGCAGCGCTATCCTGTGCTAAATCAGCATTTTCCATACGCTGTTCATTTTGAGACTCTATGGATTCGTTATGTATCTCACTCTCCTGTTCCTCTGTCTCCGGGATCCTATCATTCATGGCTGGTCTTGATCCCGGCCTGGTTGGCAATTCCAGCACAAACCGCTTTATATCTACAGGCTCATCATCCCATATCGTAATATACAGACCTCCATGCTGTCCTTTGATCCATAGTCCGGAGATTTGATCCAGTGTATACTCCGTATCCCCTATGCCGGCTGCCGGCGTTGTTATTTGTATCTCTGCCGTGCTGCCTTCCACAGAAACGCGCCCCAAAAAGATTCCCAGAAGCCATGCAGCCTCCCGCACAACGCCATAAATGTTGATAGATTCTTCATCCTGGGGAATATTTTGCAAATGGACCTGCAGCTTACAGATTCCATTTCGGGACTCTACTTTTGTAAAACCGGTATTTTTGCTTTTTCTTCCGTTGGTATATTCATAAATATAAGCAATAAAACGTCGATAATCTGCCAATTTAATAAACTCCCAAGCATTCTTTACGCTAATATATGCACCTTCGGTTCCAATCATTCCAGAACCCGATTCATTTTTCCGGTCTTTTCCGGCATTAACTTATAACAGATTATTTAAAAAATATTCATTTATTTCATAGAATATTAAATACTTTAACACAGGGAAGTCACAATTATCATGTATAGTTATCAATATAAAAAGTCGATAAGATTTTTTTTATACATTTTTCTCTTTTTCATACGCCAGCATTGAAAAATGCTGGCTCTCCTTTTTTATATTATTTTGCGCTTTATGCTTATACCCTGATTATTTTTTAATAATTCAGTTCTCTCATCCATTTATTTTTCAAATTATCATCTGCAAATGATGTTTCTACTGCATTTCTCAGTAATTGAGATATAATGTCATTGTTATAATCACAGCTTTTATATACCAGTTCCAGTTCTTTTGTCATTGTTGTATTGCTGACGGTACGGTTATCTGTATTTACACTGACCTTCAGACCTTTTTGCAGGTACATAAGCAACGGATATTCTTCCCATCGCTCTACTGCCTTTGTTTGCAGATTACTTGTCGGACACATTTCAATGCCTGTTTTATGATCAGCAAACTTCTTCATCAGCTCTTTATCTTTTTGCAATGCGATTCCATGACCAATCCGTTTCGCGCCAAGTTCAAAAGCTTCTTTTACGTTTGCCACGCTTCCGCATTCTCCCGAATGAATGGTAAAAGGCATATCCCACTTAGCCGCCCGGACAAAAAGTTCCCGGAAACCGCTGGTTTCAAAAGCTGCCTCATCCCCGGCCAGATCAAGGGCGCATACCCCCTCACCCAACCTTTCTCTCGCTTCTTTCAGCATTGTGAGATTCTGTTCTATGCTGTGATGCCTCATAGCACATACAATTACATTATAATGTACGCCATATTGCCTGTATCCTTTTTCTAATCCACGCAGCACACTGTCTATTACCTGTCTGCAGGAAAATCCTTCGTGTGCGGAAAGCATGGGGGCAAACCGTACTTCTATATACTTTACATTCTCCTTTGAAACATCTTCCAACAATCCACGTCCTGCTGCTTCCAATCCCTCCGCTGTCCGGAGACAGCGAAGAGGTATGGAGAACCTTTCCAGATATTCTTTCAGGCTGCCGCAGTCTTTCGGAGCCTGAAGCTGATCTGCCAAAATGGTTGCATCTTGCGACAGCTCTTTTATAAGTCCAACAGGCATAGAGCCGTCCAAATGACAATGCAACTCTATCTTAGGCAATTTTTTAATTTTTAGAAGTTCCATTTCTTTTCGTCTCCTAAGGATTGTCATCCTGAAATTACTGAATCAGTTCTACTTTAACGATTTCTGTCGGCACTCCGGAAGCATCTTCTGCAACTGAGTCATTTTCTATCTTGATTGTTCCGTCAACAAGGTTTTTGTATATTTCATCATATTTTTCCTGGGTGAATTTTTCAAATCTTGACGTTTCCATCGGAAGCTGTATCCCTCCGGAAGTAGCATCCAGCGTAACGCTCTTTCCGCCTTCAAAAGATCCTTTGTAATAGGAATCCAGCATATCATAAACGGATTTTCCAAGGCTCTTCATTGCGGACGTAATCACTGTTTCTGACTCGGCAGACTGGTCAACGTCAACGCCAATCACCTTTTTGCCGGCTGTCTCAGCAGCCTTCATAACGGAGTTTCCGACCGCGCCGCCGCATGCAAAGATCAGTTCGGTCCCTTCATTGTACCAGGAAGCTGCTTTTGCCATATTTTCAGGTGAAGCGTCAAAGTTTCCTACATACGTATATTTCACATTTACATCGCTGATACCCAGTTCTTTTGCCGCATCGTCTGCTCCCTGGATAAACCCGTATCCAAAACGGATAACCGCCGGAACTGCAATACCGCCCATGAAGCCAAGCTGTGTATAACCGTCTTCCACTGCCGCATATCCCGCCAGATAACCTGCCTGTTCCTCCGCATAGAAGATAGAAGCAACATTGTCTTTGATATCATAGTTATAATCACCACTATGGGGCGCTCCGTCTAATATAACGAAATTGGTATCCGTATACTTCGTCTGAGCCTGGAAAATAGGTTCTTCAAAAAGGAATCCGGGACAGATGATCACTTTCGCCCCTCCTTTTACTGCCAGATCAATGGCTGTCAAACATGCTTCCGTGGATTTTTCGGTTGGTTTGTAATATTTGTGCGTAATATTATTCTCATTTGCATATTCTTCCAGACCTTCCCATGAACCCTGGTTAAATGACTTGTCATCGATGGTCCCCACATCGGTAATCAATGCAAGTTCATAGGTCTCCGCACTTGCTGTTCCTCCGTTGTCTTTACTCCCGCAGGCCGTCATTGAAAACACCATAGCAGCCGCTAAAACAATACTTAACATTTTTCTTTTCATAGTTCTTCCTCCTTTTAATAATCGCCCGTTTCCTGGTTCTTAATAATATTTATTGCTGAACTGGTTCCAATCCTGCTGCATCCCGCCGTGATAAAATTTTCCAGGTCGGAAATATTCTTTACACCTCCTGCCGCTTTCATCTTCACATCTGGGCCAATGTGCTGTTTGAAAAGCAGAATATCTTCCAGTAGCGCACCATTTGTACCGAATCCGGTAGAAGTTTTGATATAATCAGCGCCGGCATTTGTAACGGCACGGCACATTGCGATCTTCTCTTCCTGGGTCAAATAACAAGTTTCAATAATGACTTTTAATATTTTATCCCCTGTTTCTTTTTTTAATTCTCTGATTTCATTCTCTACTTTATCGATATCACCATTTTTCACATCGCTGATATTTATGACCATATCGATCTCATTTGCCCCGTCCCGGAGCGCCTGTCTCACTTCGGCGGCTTTGGCTTTTGTCACGCTGTATCCCAGCGGAAATCCCACCACCGTGCAAATATTGATCTTGTCCTGGTATGTGTCATGGATACGTTTGACGTAACATGGCGGAACACATACGGATGCCGTCTGATATTCTACGGCTTCCTCACATAGTTTCTGAATGTCTTCCCATACTGCAAAAGCTTTGAGCTGGGTATGGTCTACATATTTAAGCATTTCTGTTGGTTTCATTATACTCTCCTTCTTTCCTGACAAAATACATCTTAATCTTATCTTTCACTTAGATATATCGTTCAACTTTGTCTTTTTCTACTCTTGCAAACACCAGAGGCTGCATCTCAACATTTCGGTCACTGATCGTATACGCTTCCAGAAAACGCCGGGCTGCGGCCGGAAACAGGGCTTCGTCAGATGCATACAGTACCGCCAGCGGGTCTCCTCTTTTCACTTTATCCCCGACCTTGCATTTCAATGCGATCCCGGCCGAGAAATCAATGCTGCTGTCTACCGTTTCTCTTCCGGCACCCAGCATAGCAGAAGCAATACCACAAGATTTCGTATCAATAGCCGTCACATATCCGTCTGATGCAGCACATACTTTGTATTCATACGGTGCCTTTTTGAACCGGTCCGTATCTTTGATGACGCCGGAATCACCGCCCTGTGCTTCCACCATGGCAATCAGCCGCTCTAATGCCTTTTTGCTGTCAATGGCATCCCCTGCCATCTGCCTGCATTCCTCCAGCGATCCTTTTCCTGCCAGATACAACATGTTCGCCGCCAGTTCCAGACAAACACCGGTCAAATCTTCCGGTCCTCTGCCGTTTAAGGTCTCAACTGCTTCTATGACCTCCAGCGCATTGCCAATATGATACCCCAGGGGAATATCCATATCTGTAATGAGGGCAACGGTTCTTTTTCCTGCATTTTCACCAATGGCCACCATCTTTTCAGCCAGCGCGATGGAATCATCCAGCGTTTTCATGAACGCACCGCTTCCTGTCTTTACATCCAACAGAATACAGTCATTCCCTGCCGCCAGTTTCTTACTCATAATAGACGCTGCAATCAGCGGGATGCTGTCTACGGTAGCGGTCACGTCACGCAGTGCATACAGCTTTTTATCTGCAGGCGCCAGATTTCCTGACTGTCCGATGACGCTTAATCCGGTCTTGTTTACAATCTCAAAGAATTCTTCCGGTTCCAGCGATGTCTTCATACCCGGAATAGACTCCATCTTATCTACCGTGCCGCCGGTATGTCCCAGACCTCTTCCTGACATCTTGGCAACTTTTACGCCACAGGCGGCAACGATGGGGGCAATGATCAATGTGGTCTTGTCGCCCACTCCTCCTGTGGAGTGTTTGTCCACCTTGATCCCGTCAATGCCGGACAAGTCTACCATGTCGCCGGAATGAGCCACCCTGTCGGTCAGGACAGATGTCTCTTCATCTGTCATCCCCTGAAAATAAACAGCCATAAGCATAGCGGACATCTGATAATCAGGAATCGCCCCATCTACGTATCCATTGACCATATAAGTAATCTCTTCCGGAGACAGGATACCTCCGTTTCGTTTTTTTTCTATTAAATCATACATTCTCATACTTCTATTCCCTCCTGTCTGATGCCTCCATCCTCATAAAATTCCCAGCCTCTGCCTTCATTCCCATAAAATTCCTAACCACTGCCTTCATTCCCATAAAATTCCTAACCACTGCCTTCATCTCCATGAAATTCCTGCCTGCTGCCTTCATCTCCATAAAATTCCTACCTGCTGCCTTTATCATATGGGATTCCCTCCGCTCTTGGAGCCTGGGAATTCTTAGATAAGAATATCAATACTACCAAAGTTGCAATATACGGTATCATTTTATATACTTCATTCGGAATCGGCAGATCTTTCATGACCGGGATTCCGGAATAAGCACTTGCAAATGTCTTCATAACTCCAAAGAAAAATGCGGCTCCCAATATGCGGCCCGTCCTCCACTGTCCGAATATTAATACTGCAATGGCAAGGAATCCATATCCAGACACGCTTGCATTGAAGTTCGTGGATGTTGGTATTACAAACACCAGGCCTCCGATTCCCGCTAACACACCTGAAATAACAACACCTGCATAGCGTATCTTATAAACATTGATTCCCACCGAATCCGCTGCCTGCGGATGTTCACCGCAGGCACGAAGGCGGAGGCCAAACTTTGTTTTACTGATTACTACACCTGCGATGATCAGAATAACAAATCCAATATATGTCGTTATATAACAATTTTGAAAAAACAATGGTCCGATCACCGGGATGGACCCCAAAACCGGTACTTTAGTAATATGGAATGAATCATTAAACGGGATCTGCTGCATTCCGGTACTCATACGTGCTGCGAAGATTGCAAAAGCCGGTGCAAACATATTGAGCGCCGTGCCGCTGATGGTCTGGTCAGCCCTCAGATTGACCGATGCAAATGCATGCAGCAGTGAGAAAATACCGCCGGCTGCCCCTGCAACTAACACTGCCAGTAAAAGCAATGCCTGTCCGCTCAATACATTTTGAAATGTATTGATAAAGAAAATACTGATAAATGCGCCCATGACCATGATGCCTTCCAGGGCAATGTTAATGACACCGCTTCGCTCCGTATACATTCCTCCCAAAGCAACGATTAAAAGAGGAATTGCAAAAAACATCGTTTGCTGGGTAATAAAATATATAATATTCATATTATTCTTCCTCCTTTTTCACCTTTTTAATGAATCGTTCAATTAAACTTTTAAAGAGCAGTGAAAAAGCTCCGCAATATATGATCGCCGCGATAATGATATCAATGATTTCCGGTACGAAGTCAAGCAGCTGAAGGTTGTTTCCTCCTACTGTGATATATCCGATAAAAAGTCCTGCAAATAAAATACCAATCGGATTGGACAGACCAAGAAGTGCAACGGAAATACCATTGAATCCTTCCGGCGCAAGGACATCAAGCACCTGCATAAATTTACCGGAACCTGACAGATATAGTAAAGCACCGCCTATCCCGGCAAGGGCACCTGAGATCACCATAGACATTACAACATTTCTTTTTGCATTGATTCCTGCGTATTTACTTGCATCCCGATTCATCCCACAGGCCTTCAGTTCAAATCCGAATGTGGTCTTCTCTATTAAAACATAGATAATAACAACAAAAATAATGGCAATCAGAATACCGATATTCAAATTAGAACTTTGAAACAACTGATCCAACCCTGCTTTTGGAATAAGCGCACCGGCTGCCGGCAGCTGTGTCTGGTTCCTCAGCGGATCATATATCGCAGACTGAATCAGGTAGTTTACCAGATACATGCCTATGTAGTTCATCATAATGGAAGCGATTACTTCATTCACATTTCGAAAAGCCTTTAATATACCGGGAACCATTCCCCAAAGCGCACCGCCTATTGCAGCGCCTAAAAGAGCTGCCAGCCAATGAATCTGCGGCGGAAGCCATGTCCATTTCACACCGATATAAACGGCTATAAAGGCTCCCATGGTGAATTGCCCGGAGGCTCCTATATTAAACAAACCGGTACGAAAAGCAAAGCCCACGGAAAGTCCTGTCATAATGATCGGTGTTGCAATATAAAGCACCTGTCCGATTCCGCTCATACCATCTTTAAAGCCGCCCTGTAAAATGATCCCGAACCCTTTCAATGCCTGCGGCGGATTTGTAAATAATAAAATGACCAGTCCAAACAGCAGTCCGAAAACAACTGCCATCACCGATGATGAAACACTTAACAATCTTTGTTTTTTCACGGTTATGCCCTCCTTTTCGTTCCTGCCATATACAACCCAAGTTCCTGGGTCGTCGTTTCTTCCGGTTTGACATCTGCAACGATCTCACCCTCGAACATCACCAGGATACGGTCACTGACATCCATGACTTCATCCAGCTCAAAAGATACCAGAAGGATCGCTTTTCCCGCATCTCGTTGGTTAATCAGCTGTTTGTGCACGTATTCGATAGCGCCTACATCCAGACCTCTGACCGGCTGTACCGCGATTACGATTTCAGGATTTCTGTCCAGCTCTCTGGCAATGATGGCTTTCTGCTGATTTCCTCCGGACATTCCCCTTGCAACGGAGTCTTCCCCATGTGCACTGCGGATATCAAATTTTTTGATCAGGCCCCTCGCATATTCCCGAATGGCATCAAATTTCAGAAAACCTTTTTTCTGGAATCTGTCACTGTAATAAGTCTGCAGTACCAGGTTCTCCTGAAGGCTATAGTCCAGAACCAGTCCATACTTATGGCGGTCTTCCGGGATATGAGCAAAACCGTCCAGACATTTCTGACGTATACTTTCTTTTGTAATGTCCTTTCCGTATAGGCTGATATCTCCCTTATCTAATGGCATCAGACCTGTGATGCCATTTACCAGTTCCGACTGACCATTTCCGTCAATTCCCGCAATACAGACAATTTCTCCTTTTCTGACCTGGAAAGAAACGTCGTTTACCACATTCTTTTTCGTAAATCTGGAAAAAATCGTAAGGTTCTTCACATCCAGAACCGGTTCGCCCGGTTCCTGTTCCTGCTTCTCAACCACAAAATTAACCTTACGTCCCACCATCATCTCAGACATCTGTTCTTTAGAAGTGTCTGCGACCTCGATCGTGCCAATATATTTCCCTTTCCTCAGGACGCTGCAGCGGTCCGCAACTGCTTTGATTTCATTCAGCTTATGAGTAATAAACAAAATAGACTTTCCTTCCTCTACAAGCTGCTTCATGACCTTCATCAATTCATCAATTTCCTGTGGCGTCAGTACTGCCGTCGGTTCATCAAAAATCAAAATACTATTGTCACAGTACAGCATCTTCAAAATCTCGACTCTCTGCTGCATTCCCACGGTAATGTCTCCAATATAAGCATCCGGATCAATCTGGAATTTATACCTCTTACTCAGTTCAACTACTTTTTCCCGTGCTTCGTCCATCTTTAAGAAACCCTTCCTCACGGTTTCCCTTCCAAGCACGATGCTTTCCAGGACTGTAAAATTATGTACCAGTTTAAAATGCTGATGTACCATTCCAATGCCCAGATCGTTTGCATCATTTGGATTGTTAATTTTCACAATTTCCCCGTTCATTTTAATCTCACCCTTTTCCGGCTGATACAAACCGAAAAGGACACTCATAAGAGTGGATTTCCCCGCCCCGTTTTCTCCTAAAAGTGCATGAATTTCTCCTTTTTTCAACTGCAGCGTAATATCATCATTCGCTTTGAAACCACCAAATTCTTTGGTAATATGATTCATCTCTATCACATATTCCACGCCGGTCCACCTCCCATTTCGCAAGCATGCCTTATCTTTCCAGATCCTTTTTTCCGAAACTTAAAGGCAGCAGTTCTTCTAATGAATACAACTGATACTGTTCCTCACTAACTCCAAGAATGATCTCAAACTCTTTTGGATCGCAAAATTCCGCCATCACCTGCCTGCACACGCCGCAGGGTGCACAGATCTCTCCTTTTCCTTTCTCTACGCCTTTCTTATTTCCTACAATGGCAATTGCCGTAAACTCCGTTTCACCTTCCGACACTGCTTTGAAAATCGCAGTCCGTTCCGCACAGCTGCCCGGTGAATATGCAGCATTTTCAATATTGCATCCGTGATATATCTTGCCGCTCTTCCCCAGAAGTGCAGCGCCTACCCGGAATTCGGAATACGGGGAATAAGACCTCTTCTGTGCCTCAAAGGCATGCCTGATTAATTCTCCTGCCTGTTCGTTCATATATCACCCTGCTTTCTGACTTCATTCCAATAACTGGTTCCTTTTATATCACCCCGAATCCGGAACATGTCCAGAATCGTCGCTGCAATATCTGAAAACGTCTCCCTGGTGCCGAGGGAAACACCTTTTTTTATCAGCTCTCCATAAATGAGCATTGGTACGCACTCTCTTGTATGATCAGTTCCCGGATATCCCGGGTCGCAGCCATGATCTGCCGTAATGATCAATACATCCTCTTTCTGCATACGTTCCATAAAGGTTCCCAGCCAGGCATCAAAGGCTGTGGCTGCTTTTGCATATCCATCAATGTCATTGCGGTGTCCGTACAGCATATCAAAATCAACCAGGTTCACAAAACAAAGACCTTCAAAGTCTTCTTTCAGAACCGCCATTGTCTTCTCCATACCGTCTTCATTATTCTTGATGGGCACCGTTTTATGAATATTCTTTCCGGCAAAAATGTCATATATTTTGCCGATACCCTTAACCTCAAGGCCCTGCTCTGTCATAACGTCCATCATCGTAGTTTCGGGAGGTTCCAGGGAAAAATCATGTCTGTGGGCAGTTCTTCGATAATTTCCTTCTTCTCCGACAAAAGGTCTTGCTATCACACGTCCCACTCCATGCACTCCTGTCAGCATCTTTCTTGCGGTCCGGCAATATTCATACAGTTCTTCAAGTGGTACAGCTTCTTCATGGGCAGCGATCTGAAATACGCTGTCAGCAGAAGTATACACGATCAGATCACCGGTTTCCACGTGCCGGCTTCCATAGTCCCGGATAACATCGGTTCCGGAATACGGTCGGTTGCAAAGTATCCCCCGTCCGGTCTTACGGGAAAATTCATCCAGTAATTCTTCGGGAAATCCCTCCGGATATGTGGGAAGCGGTTTTTCGGATATGATGCCTGCAATTTCCCAATGTCCTATGGTGGTATCCTTTCCTCTGGAGGCTTCCTTCATTCTCCCAAAAGAAGCGATTGGTTCCGTTTCCTTTTCCCCCTCTACGCCGTCAATATTGAAAAGACCCATCTTCTTCATATTTGGCGTGTCATATTCTTTCGACTGAACAATCGCAGCCAGAGTATTGCTTCCTTCATCACCAAACTCTGAAGCATCCGGCGCATTCCCAATTCCGTAACTGTCTAATACAATCAAAAAAACCCTCTTTACTTTCACCGAAACACCTCCTTATATAATTGCCGACCAATATTCTCATTCATTCGCTTAATCAGCCAAAAGACTTCTGTGAATCTTCATCAGGGAATTCTTTACCAGTGCCTTGAAAAGCGGTGCCACTCTGTCTGCCGTCTCTTTCACTTCTTCATGTTTAAGCGGCTGCTGCAATATTCCGCATGCCATATTGGTTATGCAGGAAATACCGCAGATCTGCATTCCCATATGGTTGGCCGCCATAGCCTCACACACCGTGCTCATACCAACTGCATCCGCACCCAGCACCCGGCTCATACGAATCTCTGCAGGTGTTTCATAAGCCGGTCCGGTAAATTGCAGATAAACTCCCTCTTGTATAGGAAGCCCCAGTTCTTTTGCCGTTTCTTTTATTATGTTCCTTAAGGAAATATTATATACTTCACTCATATCCGGAAATCTGGTACCCAGTTCTTCTATATTTTTACCAATGACAGGAGAGGGAACAAAAGAAGAAATATGGTCATTGATCAGCATGAAATCACCGGCCCGAAAGTTTTCATTTACGCCTCCGGCTGCATTCGTCAGGAACAGAACTTTGGCTCCCATCATTTTCATCAGTCTGATGGGAAGCACCACATTTTTCATGTCATATCCTTCGTAGTAATGTACACGTCCCTGCATAATTACCACCGGTACTTCACCTTCATACCCAAAAACAAATCTGCCTTTGTGACCCGAAATAGTGGATACCGGAAATCCTTCAATTTCACTGTAATCCAGGGTTGCCTCTATCCTGATGTTTTCTGCATAATCGCCAAGTCCGGAGCCTAATACTACTGCTATTTCGGGCTTGAAATCTACTTTTTCTTTCATACTTTTGCAATACTTTAACAGCTTATCATATTCCATATTTGACCTTCCTTTTCTTTATTGTAAATCTTTAAATATTATTGTAATCTTTTAGCATTATTATACTTTAACTTTAACGCATGCCTATCTATATGTCAATATTGTTCTAAGGTGGCGGGGGGATATTTTAAAAGGGGGGGGATACATGTTGACTAGCAGGACGCCACCGTGGGAGGCGATATTCTTCACGCAAACAGGGCAACGCTCTGGCGAACTAACTGCTAACTCCGACCAATTCGACGCCCAGGAAAGCCTGGGCGCCGAGGTCTGCGTAAGCAGTGGATTTCGCCCGCCGCTAAAGGCGCCCTTGATTGTTTGCGTGAAGAATATCGCCTCCCACGGTGGCTGTTTTTTGGTAGTGTGAGTGCTGCAAAAACGTTCCCACAGGGGATATGATTCTAAATATAAACGGGACCTTTCGCACTACAAATGATTTTATTGAAATGACGGCTCAGAAAATGCTTATGCTGTATAATACCGTCAGAACGCTTATGAAAGGGCATCTGCCAGCGCGACATAATATTGACCATTACGCGTCATTCTTCCCCAAAGGCGCATTTGCCTACGATGAAAGCGACTGTAAAACAGAAGCAACAAAACTCCATCGAATACAACGAGCGCGGCATTGGCTATTCCCAGGTATATAAAAACAGCCGCTGTGGGAGGCAATATGCTTCACGCAAACGATCAAAGGGCGCCCTTAGCGGCGGCGAAATAACTGCTTACGCAGACCTCGGCGGCCGGGCTTTCCCGGGCGCTGACCTGGTCGGAGTTAGCTGTTAGTTCGCCAGAGCGTTGCCCTGTTTGCGTGAAGCATATTGCCTCCCACAGCGGCGTCCTGATATCCAACAGGTATAAACCACCTCTAATATTCGAAAGTCAGAACTTCACATTCTTCTTAGCAAATTTCATAAGTTTTTTTGTATCCGCCCATCTGGCATCGCTGGTGGACGCACCCAGGACCACTGATATGTAAGTTTTACCTTTATACTTCAGCGCACCGACAAAGCAATATCCGGCTTTACTGGTATATCCGGTCTTTACACCCAATGCACCTTTCATGGAAGTCAGGAATTCATCCGTAGTTGTTACCCAGAATTTCCTTCCGGAAGAAGTACTTGTAAAGCTATACGACTGTTTTTTGATGATTTTACGGAATGCGGCATTCTTCAATGCATACCTTGCTATTTTAGCTAAATCGGCAGCTGTCGTTCCATGATTCTTTTCATCAAGACCACTTGCGGTAACAAAAGTCGTATTTTTACAGCCAATCTCTTTCGCTTTTGCGTTCATTTGTTTTGCAAATGCTTTTTGGGAGCCGGACACATGTTCCGCAATCGCTACTGCCACATCATTATAAGACGGAAGCAGCAATGCATACATTAAATCTTTTAAGTAAAATTGTTCTCCGGCATTTGCATAGAGCTTTACCGCCTCCTGACTTGCCGCAAAGGAGGAAAATGTTACTTTTTCATCTAATTCACAATTCTCCAATGCCAATATAGCCGTCATAATTTTTGTCGTACTGGCATTTGAACGCTTCGTACCGGCATTCTTCTTATATATGACTTTACCCGTATCTTTTTCGATCAAAATTGCAGAAGGTGATGAAATCGATATAGAGCCGGATGTCACTTTCTTTCCCGAAGCGTCTACGAATTTGCTGCCGATCCAGGTACCGGATGCCATCTTTCCTGACTCTGTCAGATAGTATTTTCCCACCCAGGCATTGGTAACCATATATCCTTTTTTATTAAAGTAATACCTGCTGCCTTTGATTTTTTTCCATGCGCTCTTTAGATATTTCCCGCTTGCCAACTGATAACGTGTTCCTTTTTTGGTAACACGTCTGCCGGCTTTCATATAGCCGTTTTTATCAAATTTATAGCGGATTCCGTTGATGGTCAACGTGGTGTTCTTCACCATATGTCCGTCCGCATCGAAGTAGCAGCGTCTGGAATTGATGGTTTTCCATGCGTTTTTTAAGTATCCGTCTTGCGTAAGAAAATACTCATAGCCATCCTCTGTAATCAGCTCCGCCTTTACCACATCCGCCGGTATCACAGAACATAGCATCAGGCATGCCAGCATTCCTGCCAGCCATTGTTTTAAGCGTTTCATTTAGTCCTCCTATTGACTTTTTATTTACAGGGTATCCTTATGTGGAACATTGTCTGAGCCTCTTTGTTTTTATTTTAGGAGTTCTACCAATTTTTGTCAATCTCATTGGGGTTGATTTTTTCAGGTTTTATCTACAACAATTTGTTTATTTTCTCTTTTTTCTATTTTTTATTAATTCACTCTCATTTTTTTATTTTTATTTAATCTGCTTTTCTTTTAACATAAAAGCGTTCTCTTTCTGTCTAATTTACATAATCAATCTCTTTTGTTTTCTAATCTCTTTCTAAAATATATTAAATTTGTATAAATTCACCTCTCCTACGATTCGTAGGAAAAATTTCTTTTTCAATCTTACTGTCTGTAGTATTAAACTCCAAAAAGAAAGCGGATATAATGAAATTATTGCAGGCGAACAGTAAACGGTCTTTTGGTCAAGGAGGTTATATCATGAGTCAGGAAAACAAACAACCCAAGAAAGAGCTGAGTCGCGCTCTCAAAATGTTCTACGGTGTGGGTGACTGTGGTTTCACACTGATGAGCAATGTTGAAACTTACTTCTTCAACATATTTCTAACAAATATCGCGCAGTTTGCGCTGGGCACCGTAACATTCATTACCACCGTTGCCAGTATCATCGATGCATGCCTGTCATGGATCTACGGAGCAATCCTCAACAGTATCCGCCCGAAAAAATGGGGTCGTTACCGTTCCTGGTTGATTCTGCTTCCATGGCTGGTACCATTTTTGTATGCATTCCAGTTCCTGAAAATAGGTGATGGTCCCGTATCAGTGGCTGTTATCATTATCGCTACCGTGGCAAGCCACTTTGTATGGAACTTCCCTTGGGTAGCTAACGTATCCATGATTGCCATTGCTGGAAAAACTGCGGATGACCGTGCACAGCTGGCATCCACGAGAGCAGCATACGGTAATCTTTCCAAAGTTATTTTTTCCTATGTAGGTCCGCCTCTTGCCATTTTCTTTGCTAATTTAATTGGCGAACAGAGCAAATATGCTGCTACCGCATTTGTTCTTGGGTGCGTTATGGCAGTACTCTATTTCGTACACTTCAAACTCTTTGAGGGTTATGAAGATATTGAAATAGAAGAATCAAAAACAAAACAGGCAGCCAGCAAGACAAGCGGCAAAGATTTGATCCATGCTTTGCTTCAGAACCCACCTCTGCTGGTATTGATGCTTGCAGATCTCTCCAAATGGATGTTTAACTTCGTAGTCAACGGTGTTGCTGTATATTACTTTACATACGTGGCAGGAAATGTCGGAATGCTGGCTTCTTACATCCTGATTTCCAATATTCTCTGTGTGATTGGATCTTATTTTGCAAAAAATTTTGCAAAGAGATTCTCAACCCGTTTAACTACAATTGTATCTTTTGTATTCATGGCTGTTCTTCTGGTAATTGCCAACTTTACGTATACAAATGTTACATTGGTCATGATCCTGATGTCCCTTGCAATGTATGGATATGGAGTCGCACATACCTGTGCACCGGCTCTGTACGCAGATACCATTGTCTATTCCGAATGGAAAACCGGTAAAAATGCAACCGGATGGATCTCCGGTCTTCAGAACTTACCATTAAAAGTTGGTGTTGTATTCCGTGGTATCGTTATTTCCGCCTGCCTTGCAATCGCAAACTTTGATCCAAACATTGATCCGGCTTTGGCAACTGTTGAGCTGAAAAAGGGTATCTGCCTTGCATTTATGATAATCCCGGCATGTGCGCTGATTATTTCCGCTGTTCTTCTTGCAATCGGATTCCGTATCACGAAAGAAAATGTTGATCGGTATCAGGTTGAAATTGCATCCAGAAAATAAACCAGACCGCGAAACCCTTTCACCTTATTGGAGAACAACATTATGAAACGTGCAAAAATTGTTGGTGCTGTTTTATCGTTGACCATTTTGACCGGAATGCTTTTCATTCCGGAAAGCATTGGGCTTAGCAGGCAGGGAATCAATACGCTCGGGGTTCTGACAGCCGTCATAGTTGCTTTGGTTACAGAACCCCTTCCTATTGGAGTTACCTGTATGCTGGGCATTCCGCTCTGTGTCATTTTCGGAGTCACCGAAAACGTAACCCAGGCTTTGTCAGGGTATACCAATCACATCATCTTTTTTGTATTGGTATCCTTCGGTATCTCCGAAGCAATCGCAAAAGTTCCGCTGTCCCAGCGGATGCTCATACTGCTGATAAAAATATTTGGAACGAAAATCAAGAATATCTTACTTGCATTAATGTTTTGCGCTGCTATCATTTCATCCATCATGTCAAATTTGGCAACAACGGTTATCTTTATCTCCGTTGTCATAAACTTCCTGAACGTATATACCGATGAGGAAGAACGCAGGCGAAGCGGTAAGGCATTTATGATCGGGCTGCCTCTCTCAAGTATGATTGGAGGAATGATCACTCCTGCCGGAAGCCCTTTGAACATCTTGGGCATGGACTTTATCAACTCCGCAGGAATTCGGATTTCATTCGTACAATGGATCGTAATCGGAGCTCCTGTCGCAGTTATCATGCTCTTATTCGCATGGTTTATCATCGGTAAAACCTTTAAACCTGCTGAAGTGGAAAAGGAAAAAATCGAAGCCTACCTTCAGTCATTAAATGTTCCGAAACATTTTGATGCCAGGGAAAAAAGCGTAGCCATTATTGTACTGGCAATGCTCACACTCTGGATTCTATCTTCCTGGGTTCCTGTACTAAATATCACAGTAGTCGGTACTGCAGGCTTTGCATTATTTTTCCTGCCCGGAATCAATGTGCTGGACTGGAAGAATTATACCCGCAGCGTAAGCTGGGCTTCTTTCTTCCTGGTCGGAACGATGATGTCACTGGGTAATGCACTGGTGGTAAACGGTGTCAGCGACTGGCTGGTAAAAACCGTATTCCCGGCTACAATGAATTATCCTTTGTTTATAATTGTATTTTTTATTTCTATCATTGTATTTGTACTGCTGCTGCCAATTCCAATAGGTCCGGCGCTGATTTCCATGTTGGGGGCGCCTTTTATTGGACTGGCGCGAAACTTTGGGATTTCCCCTGCACTTCTTTTAATTCCGCTGGTGTTATGTGCGTCCAACTGCTACCTGCTTCCGCTGGATACCGTACCGTTGTTGACTTATGCCACGGGATATTACAAGATGTCCGATATGCCGAAAGTATCCTTTTTTATTCAGTTGCTCCTTGCTGTTCTGATAGCGGCTTGGGTGCCGGGGGCGCTTGGGATGTTAGGGGTTTTGGGGGAAGTGTGGTAAGTGGAAGGAGGACGCCAAGAATCCCTGGCAGGGATTCTTGGCTGGTTTTCATGAACTTCTAATTCTCATCGAATATTTAACCTCCAAAGCAAATCCCCCCACTTCTAAGCGAAAGCGGTGGGTGAGACTTGCTTGTTTCAGTAAGAGTGTAAGTCCACCTTGGAGAAACAGCCGGTAACCACCCAACCATTAGTTTGAATCAGGCATTTCTATTCCAAAATATGTTTCTAATATCTGTTTCAATTCCTCCGGGGATTGGATCTTTTTTTCTTTGTGTTTGCGGTTATTGATTTCCGTGAATTTATCATTGGTAATAGAAAGGCTGCCATGCTCTGTTCTTCTATTCACGAAACGGGTGTTGAGGAAAACAGAGTTTTCGTTTTTGGAGCAGTATTCATTTGGGGCGAGGAATTCTACCGGCTCCTGAGGCATTGTTGTGAACTGAATGATTTTTTCTGTCTCTTCCCGGAAAGCATAACTGACTGTCCACCAATAAGAGTCTGCACAGGCAATCCGGAATGTTTGTCCGCAATAGGCGGCTTTGAAACCGTCTTCAACCAAAAGCGCTCCCGCGGGCATGGGACCGCCGTAACCCACATCACAAAACCATAGCTTTCCATCCAGCTTTACCAAAATACCCTGGTGAAGAGATGGGGGGATGAAGTTCTTTCTCCGCAATATCCTGCATTTGCAGGAATATGCATCAAAGCCGCACTCTTTTAATAATGAAAGGAATAGGGCATTCAGTTCAAAGCAGTAACCCCCTCTTTTTTTCACGATCACTTTATGAAATATATCCTCAATTCCGAGGCTAATGGGCTTTTTTAACTCAAAGACATCCAGATTCTCAAAAGGAACACGGCACTGATTCGCATAGATGAGAGCATTCAGTTGTTCCAGATCTGCTTTCTTTGGTGCATCTATCTGCAGTCTTTCAAGGTATCTGCCCTTATCCGGCAACGAGCAATATAATTCTTCGTACATATTCCTTTGTCTCCTGTTTCATCATCACTTTAAATAAATGATTTACTCCTTGCTATCGACTTAATTATAACATAATAGAATACGAAAAAGAAAAAGAAACTTATAAAAAAAGGCTGTCGGTAAAGAGCGTCGACAGCCGTAGACTAATGTGGTTTATCAGTCATTATTTTACTATAATCTTTAGTTTTTTGATTTTGCCATTATAAGTCTTTACCGATATAGTTG
>Ga0153924_1000685_pt1 | contig 20211 bp, 15 predicted proteins | sample TSNJ008MetaG_FD_104709 | JGI IMG/M metagenome (GOLD analysis project Ga0153924, IMG submission 104709) | Attine ant fungus gardens microbial communities from New Jersey, USA - TSNJ008 MetaG | ecosystem: Host-associated > Fungi > Mycelium > Unclassified | place: USA: New Jersey, Wharton State...
AAACAACCAGCTGGTATGGGGCGGATTCCAGGAAGAAAATGCAAAGGATATCGCAGCGTGGCTGCAGGGAGACATCTCATTTGAAGACTGTCTGACAGCTTCAGATGCAAGAGTAGACAGCAGCTCGGCAAATTAACTGTTTTTGAAAGGAAGAAAAATGAGAAAAATCAAATTAAAAAAATTAATTTCCGGAATGATAGCAGCAGTAATGGTTACCGGTTCTGTCTCACCGGTATTACCGGCAGTGGCAGCAGCGAACCCTACTCTGACGGTAGATATGGCTGCCGAATACCGTGAATTAGAGCACGGTGCAACCGGATGGCTTTATGGGCAGGGGGATGATGAGGTTCCTACTGCAAATACGATCACGGCATTGAAGCCAAATACAGCAGTGCAGAAAGCCCCTAACGGCATGCAGCATCCCAATGGGGATGTATTGGATATTGCAAATACGTTCCTGAATGCCGGTGGAAAAAATATTCAAATTTATGTACCGGACTATTATGCCCTGTGGTTCTATGAGTTTACCGGAACCGATTATTATCTGGATATCTTAAGAATGCAGGCACAGGCCTGTATAGACGCGGGAATTGAAGACGATGTGGTTTATGTATTGTACAATGAGCCTTCCTCTAACTGGGTAGGTACATATCATGATGGCAACGGAAATACCACCACGGGCTGGAACAGTACGTATTGGTTCTGGAAAGACATGGTGGAAGCGCTCCGAGAGGTATATTTGGACAATGGCATCCAGACACAGCCTAAAACGGCAGGATTGAATCTGGCAGCATATGATAATACCATTATGGAAAATTATATAAAATTCTGTGTGGAAAATGACTGTATGCCGGATATTATTTCCTGGCATGACCTTTCAACCTGGCAATTTAATATATTTGGGCAGGAATACAACCATTACCGCAGCCTGGAAGCGAAATATGGTATTGAAGAACCAAGAGAAATAGTCATTAATGAATATGCGGCACAGTCAGAATGTGCGTCCCCGGGAAATCTGGTACGATGGATTGGTCTGTTTGAAGATTATGAGGTGGCAGGCTGTCTTCCTTTCTGGCATTTTTCAAACAATCTGAATGGACTTGCAGCAGATAACAACACAGGAAATGGTGCCTGGTGGCTTTATAAATGGTATGGTGACATGTCAGGCAGCTATCTGCCGGTCAGTGTATCTAATGCGAACAAATCTGATTTTTATGGTGCGGCATCCATTGATGAGAATAAAAAAAGTGCCAGTGTGATCTTTGGAGGAAAAAGCGGAGATGCCGATATTGTATTAGACAGTATTGGAGGGACACAGACTTTTCATGGTGCGGGAAAAGTGCACATTAAGGTAGAGGCAACGGACTATACAGGATTCCACGGTGCGGCTGAGGAACCACGTGTGGTAAAAGAAGGTGTACTGGAGGTAGTGGACGGTAAGGTCACGGTGCCAATGAGCGATATGAATGCCATGAGCGGATACCGCATTACGGTAACCCAGGCATCGGAAGATGATTTGACCGGACTGTTAAGCAGTACCTGGAAGGCTCTTTATGAAGCAGAAGACGGAGCACGTACCGGAAGTGCAATAGTGGGAACGGCAGATGGTTCTTATGCCTGCTCGAACCGTAAGAAAGTCAATTCTATGAACAATCCGGGTGACAGTGTTACATTGACAGTGGATGTACCCAAAAGTGGTTACTATAAATATGATATGGTTTATTGTGCTGCAACGGGCGTATCCACAAGCAATCCGAAAAATAATACCCCTTATACGGCGATCCAGACATTAACCATTGACGGAGGAGAAACCATAGATATGGAACTTCCGAGTACTCTTCACTGGTCTATGGGAGGAATGTACAGTACGTATATTCAACTGAGTGCAGGAACACATGCACTGAAAATTGAAGCTACCGCCAGCAATGGCAAAGCGACACCGGATTGTGTATACCTGACGTACAAAGGAAGCAAAGAATCCGATACACAGTTTGATATGACTTATGAAGCAGAGCTTGGTGAGTTTAATGAAATAAAGGACAATAACACAACGCTGACAACCATGAGAGATGGATCTACCGGTTATATTACCGGTCTTGAGCAGAGAACGGTAACGAATGGCGGTGGTGTCCGTTTTAATGTAGTAGTTCCCGATAATGGCATGTATACACTTTCTCTGCGCTACCTGGCACAGAAAGACACAACTGCAAATATTTATGTGGATAATGACATGGTGAATCTGGATCGTCTACGCACTCAGATTGCACTTAAGAATACAAACGGAGCATGGTTGGATTCAGGACAGGAAATATTCCTCCAAAAAGGTATTAATGTAATTGACATTGATACGAAGGATGCGGTGAAACTGGATTCCATGCAGGTAAAAGCGGTAGTAAATCAGAAGCCGGTTATCGAAATAGAGGCTGAAGACGGTGAACTGACAGGTGAAGCCGAGGAGGGCACCAACAGTGATGTACGGGAATTGGCTTCCGGCGGCGGTTATGTCAGCGGACTGAAAGCATCCAACGGAGTGGAACTGATACCGGAAGATGATGCTGACTTTACAATTTTAGGACTTGGCCGTCAGGTGGATTTAGGAAATGCGGTTGACGCAAACAGTCTGGTTTTAAATGTCAATGTTTCAAAAGCAGGGCAATACAAGCTTGTAGTTTACCAATCCAGCGGAGAGCTGTTTGGAAAGCATGACTACAATGCCCAGATGTCAGAACGTTATGCTTCATTTTCGGTAAATAACGGTGCGGCTAAGAAGGTTGTTTTCAGAAACACTTACAGTGACGAGACATTCTGTTCACAGGTGGTGGATATAACGCTGAAAGCAGGAAGTAATACCGTAAAGATTTACAATGATAATTCAAAAGTAGTCACAAATGGCGTACTGAAAGCAGGTCAGAGCGCCCACAGACCAGAAAATATTGATTACAATGTACTGGATAATTATACACCGAACTTTGACAAATTCCAACTCTACAGCGTTACGGGAAAAGCGGTAGAAGGAAGTGAATCTACCTATAAGGTAACGGCAAGTGCATCAGCCGGCGGTCAAGTCTCATTAGATAAGAACAGCGTAGAAAAAGGCGGCAGAGTACAGGTGACCTTCCGTCCGGACAGCAATGCCTGTCTGAAGAATGCATATGTAAACGGCGTCAGCGTAATGGACAAACTGAATGCGGCAGGCGGAGTATATTTGGCGGCCAATGTACAGGAGAATTTGGAAATCAAAGCATACTTTGAGACAGAAGAGGCGGCGAAGGTGATAGTAAAACAGTCGGGCTATGAATATGCAGTCAATGCAGGCGATATCAATCCGGCGACCTTGAGTGAAGGAGATTCTTTTGGAGTACGCCAAAGTGTAACAGAGCAGTTCTATGGTGCCGATCCTGAGACCGGATATCAATGGGGTGTGGATGATACTTATCAGGCAGACACAAATTATCCCGGCTGGCTGACAGGCGTAAAGACCTGGCCGTGTGAAAATGACGGAGCCACTGATGCTTCACCAAAAGAGAAGTCTTTCCGTTATGCAAGGGGACAGGCGGTAACGGATGTTGGAATCGTATATAAGTTTGCATTGGAAGCGGATCAAAGCTATGATGTGGAAATGGGCTTCTATGTTCCGGGTAATTGGACAAATGAAAGTAACCCGCGTACTATGAAGTTATTGTTTAATGATACGGCGGTGAGTGGATATGAAAGCTTTACTGCATCCAATGATTCCGATAACCCATATATCATAAACACTACGGCAACAGCAGATGCAGGCGGACAGCTTAAGATTCAGATTGGTCATGCCGCAAATGCAGTTTGGGGACCGGTGATCAGTTATATCAATATCCTGCGGTCGGCAGATAAAACAGAGCTTCAGTCAGCAGTGACAGAACACGGAGATTACATTGAGACAAATTATTCAGTATCGACCTGGACGACATTTAGAACAGCCTTAAATAATGCAGAGACTGTTTTGGCGAAGGCAAATGCGACAATGGCAGAGATCTGTGATGCTCTGTATCAGTTGGAAGTTGCCGCACAGAACTTAAAAGCGGTGTTGAACACAGACAGCCTGAAGAGTTTACGTGATGAGTATATGGAATATGCTGAAAAGACAGGACAGTCTATGACCTCGGATGAGGACTGGAATGAATTCTTAGAGGCATTGCTGAATGTGGATTATGTAGTTACTTATCAGTGCGGAACCCAGGATTATCTGGACAGCCTGTCTGAGAGATTGAGTAAAGCAGCTGAAAAACTTCGTATAGCCAAACGAATAGAAGTGACGAAGTTACCAACCAAAACCAGCTATTACGTTGGAGAAACCTTTGATGCTTCCGGTTTGATCATTACGGCATATGATACAAAAGATGAGAAGAAGGTACTTAGTGCGTCAGAATACAACCTGAGCGGACATAATAATCTAAACTCCGCAGGCACCAAGACAATTACAGTTACTTACCTGGATTTAAAAGCTACCTTCAATGTAACGGTTACTGTAAAACCGGTGGTTACTCTTCCGAAGATTACTAATATAACAGCAAAATTAGCTTCTTATAACAGTATCCAGTTGAGTTGGAATAAGATATCACAGGCAGATGGATATGAAATTTATCGTTCCACATCAAAGAACGGAAGCTATTCGCTGGTGAAAACCATTCAAAGTGCTTCTACCTTAAAGTACAAAGATACGAAACGGAGTTTAAATAAGACGTACTATTATAAAGTGAGAGCATTTAAGAAAACAAGCGGGACAACAGTAAGAGCAGATTTTTCTAAAATAGTATATGCAAAAACCAAACTTGCAGTACCAAAGGTTACGCTGAAAAAACTGTCTTCTACTTCCCTGAAAGTCACCTGGAAGAAAGTGGGCGGAGCCAATGGCTATCAGGTGAAATATTCCCTGAAAAAGAAAAGCGGATATAAAACAGTCCCGATCAATAAAGCAGGCAAACGCAGCTATACAAAGACCGGATTGAAAAAAGGGAAAACGTATTTCGTGAGAGTACGCGCATACCGTAAAGTAAATGGCAATAAGATTTATGGCAGCTGGTCAAAACCAAAAAATGTGAAGCTAAAATAAAATAATGAAAAGAGTTGTATATTTTCAAAAATGTACAACTCTTTTTTTCGGTTTTGTCCTACCGTTTAAAATTCATAAAAAGTATAATAAAATTATAAAATTAAAAGAAACGGGTGGAGGAGAAAGAATGGAAAAGAAGATGTTTCGACAATATTTAGTATTAGTACTGCCGGGCTTTATTATTTTTACCATAGGACTAATCATTCCTATGTTTATGGCAGTCCGGTATTCATTTACCAGTTGGGATGGAATGACGGCGGAGAAACCCTTTGTAGGGATTCAAAATTATCTTAACTTATTTAAAGATGCTGACTTTCGTTCCGCATGGTGGTTTACCATTAAGTTTACCATAGGAAATACGATTATTCAAAATATTGCGGCGCTGTTGTTCGCAGTCGCCCTTGACAGTGGGATTAAGGCGCAGAAGCTGTATCGTACCGCTTTTTTTATTCCATGCCTGATCAGTGCGGTCATCGTGGGATTTGTCTGGCTGAAAATGTTTTCTAACGTGCTGCCGGAATTGAATGGCATATTAGGAACGGATATTAATTTTATGCTGTTTGGTAGTGGGAATACGGTATTAGCAGGACTGTTGACAGCAAATAACTGGCAGTGGATTGGCTATTGGATGCTGATTTACCTGGCCGGCCTGCAGTCGATTCCCTCAGATTTATATGAAGCGGCAAAAGTGGATGGGGCAGGTGCTATCAAACGCTTCTTCAATATTACAATTCCAATGCTGGCGCCTTCCATCACCATCTGCGTGGTTGGAATTACCACCGGATCGCTGAAGGTATATGACCTTCTGGTGTCTTCCACCAAAGGAGGACCGGGAAGGGCTTCCACCTCTATTATTTATCAAACCTATACTACGGCTATAAACGGAAGACAATACGGATACGGATCTGCTATGTCAGTAACCCTGGTATTTGTATTATTCCTGGTTGCACTGGTACAAGTAAAAGGTCTGAAGAAAAAGGAGGTACAGGCATAATGTCAGGAAAGAAAAAAAATAAAAAAGATAACGATATTGTTGCACAGCCATATACAAAAACCACATTTCTTACTCAGATTGTCATGAGTGTTTTTGCACTCTTGTTTGTAGCTCCCTTATTTATCATTATCAATTATTCTTTTAAGACAAAGAAAGAGTTGTATCTGAGCAGTCCACTTTCTTTGCCGCAAAGCTTAAATTTTGACAATTATATAAAGGCTTTTCAGAAACTGAATATGGGAACCACCTTTGTAAATACCCTGTTATATACAGCTGTCAGCGTAGTGATTCTGGCGGTGCTCTGCGGAACTACGGCATGGGCAATTGCCAGAGGAAAACAGAAGTTTTTCAAGTTTTGCTATATCTATTTTATCATCGGAATTTTGATACCGTATCAGGCATTGTTTTTGCCAATTTATATTATCGGATTTAATTTACATTTAACGAATACGCAGTTTGGAATTATATTTATGTATGTTGCCACCGGGGTTTCGTTTGGAGTATTTCTAATGAATAGTTTTATGTCCACGGTGCCTCTGGAATTGGAGGAATCGGCAAGGATTGATGGGTGTTCCGTGTTCAGAACATATTTCTCCATTGTATTGCCGCTGCTAAAGCCGGCAATGGCTACATTAATTATTATGCAGGCATTCCAGATCTGGAATGACTACCTGCTTGCCAGTCTCTATGTAAGCAAGAAGCAATTGAAAACATTAACAGTGGCGATTCAGTCCCTGTTTTCGGCACAGGTCAGCGATTATACGACTGCTATGGCTGCAATTGTCATTTCAGTGCTTCCAATTGCCATATTATTCATCTGCCTGCAAAAATACTTTATCAAAGGTATGACGGTAGGAGCAGTCAAAGGTTAAGGAGGAAATTGAATGAGTCAATTATTATGGGAATATATATTGGGAGATATGACAGCAAGGTATGTGACGGATGAGAATAAGGAACAGGTAGGTCTGCTTCTTCTTCCAAAAGATATGCCCTGTCCGGTGGATATTGTGAAGGAGCTCCGTGTAGATTCACTGGTTCAGATAAAACTCGTTGGAGATATTTATGATGAAGCTTATGCACTTGGGAATTCCATGCGGAACGGAGAATCCGTAAGAAGGCTCAAGTTCAAGGAACAGATAGTAGAAACACAGGAAATTGAGGCGCAAAAGCAAAGAATAAAAATCATCACCAAACTAACAGACAGCAGAGGATATGAAGTACGGCATATCCTCTGCTGGAAGTCCGGTGATGCATTTGTGCGGGTATATTGTGTATTTGAAAACCAAAGCCGGAAAGCAGTCAGCCTGGAAATGTTTGAAAGCTTTTCACTCAGCGAAATATCGCCTTATCTGGAAGGGGATGGTCATAACCAACTGGATGCTTACCGGATTCGCAGCGTATGGAGTCAGGAAGGCCGTCTGGAAATAACACCAATAGAAGACCTTCAGCTGGAACCTGCATGGGATCCCCATGCAGTCCGATGTGAAAAGTTTGGTCAGGCAGGTTCCATGCCGGTGAATAAATTCTTTCCGTTTCTGGCAATTTTGGATAAAACAAACCATGTTTTTTGGGGAGCTCAGATCGCACACAATGCTTCCTGGCAGATAGAAATGTATCGAAAAGATAATGGTCTGGCTATCAGCGGAGGATTGGCTGATCGTGACTTCGGACATTGGCTGAAACGCATAGATGAGGGAGAAAGTTTCCGAACTCCAACTGCCATATTAAGCGTCTGCCGTACAAATTCCATAGATATACTCACGAAACGTTTGACAGATGCCGGACAGGATAGTGCAGATGCAGCACCTGCCGTTGAGCAGGAGTTACCGATTGTCTTTAATGAATACTGTACCACCTGGGGATGCCCCTCCCATGAAAATATTAAGGGAATTCTGGAGAAAATCAAAGATAAAGGATTTACTTATTTTGTAATTGATTGCGGCTGGTATAAGGAAAAGGATGTTCCATGGGACATTAGTATGGGAGACTATGAAGTTTCAGACGACTTATTCCCGGGAGGCCTTAAGAAGACCGTAGAAGCGATTCGGGAAACCGGATTAATACCGGGCATCTGGTTTGAAATTGAAAATGTAGGAAGTGCGTCCAGAGCATATCAGATGGAAGAACATCTGCTGCAGAAAGATGGAAAAACACTTACCAGTTATTTTCGGAGATTTTGGGATATGCGTGATCCCTGGGTAGAATCCTATCTAACAGAAAAGGTAATAGGCACGCTTCAAAAATATGGATTTGGATATATGAAGATCGATTATAATGAAACCATAGGAATCGGATGTGACGGAGCAGAATCCCTGGGAGAGGGGCTTCGGCAGAATATGGAGGCATCTGCTGAGTTTTACGAGAAAGTCAAACGGGAAGTGCCGCAAATTGTATTGGAAAACTGCGCATCCGGCGGTCATAGACTGGAACCCGGACTTATGGGGCAGATGAGCATGGCATCATTTTCAGATGCACATGAATGTGAAGAAATTCCAGTCATAGCAGCCAATCTCCATAGAGTAATTCTGCCGAGACAGAGTCAGATCTGGGCAGTTATACGGAAAACAGATTCATTGAAACGAATTGCATATTCTTTAACAAATACGTTTCTTGGACGGATGTGTATATCCGGTGATGTTACAGAATTATCAGCGGAGCAGTGGGATGTAATTGAAGGCAGTATTGCCTTTTATAAGAAAATAAGTCCAATCATAAAGAAGGGGCAGTCTTATCTTTATGGAACAGAAATAAAAAGTACGAGGCATCCGCAAGGGTGGCAGGCAGTAGTACGTATAGGTGAGAAAGGGCAGGCGTATGTGACCATACATACCTTTGAAGGAGAACTGCCGGAGATCATTGAGATTCCATTGCCTGCCGGTATGCCGGAGCACATAGAAGAAATATATTCCTATGGGAAGGAAAGTGTCATGATCGAAAACCATGTGCTGCGTTACCGGCCGTTAGAGGATAAAAAGGGAATTGCGGTACTTCTCAAATAGAATGCCTCAATGGGTATTTGATGAAACTACAATGTTTTTGAAAACCAGCCAAGAATCCCTGCCAACTATCTTATGCGAAAGATCCGGTGTATGAGGGTAGCTGCGCAGCTTTGCGAAGCAGCGTAAGGGAGAGAGGAGACCCAAGGAATCACGAGGGCATTCCCGAGTGATGACTGGTTTAAGGGGCTCCGAATGACCGCCGAAGGAGTCCGGTTCGCATAAGATAGTTGGCAGGGATTCTTGGCGTCCCCCTTCCAATACCTTAACATGCAACGCTGTACTAAGCTAATGTAAACCAAAATTCCACCCCGTTTTCAGTATTTTCCATGCCATATTCTCCATGATGCATTTCAATCACACTCTTTACAAGATACAAACCCAGACCTACATTGGAGTAATTTTCCAGGCTTTTATGATCTGATTCCCCCATATAGAAACTTTGCCATATATCTTCTCTTTCACGTTCACTAATCTGTTCCCCTTCATTATATACACCTATCCAAACAGATTTTTCGCGCCTCTTCATAGTGATCCTGATTTTTCCTCCGATATCCGTATGCTGAAATGCATTCATTATATAATTGCCCAAGGCCTGCTCTATATAATCCCTGTCTCCTAAAACTACACATCCCTCATCTAATATAACCTCTAACTCTATTTGTTTCTTTTTGAAAATCCCACTATATTTCATTACCATGTATTCCACGACATCTTTCATGTTCAGGGACTTCTTCTCCATACTTTCCATATGATGCTCCATTACGGTAACATCCAGTAATCCTCCAATCATGTCAGACATTTTGGATATTTCATCTTGAATGGACTCACAATAGTACTTCTGATCGGCTTCGCTTTTTGTATGCTGCAGCATTTCGAATTGACTGGAAATCACCATCAAAGGAGTTTTCAGCTCATGAGAAATATTGGCAACAAATTCTTTTCTCGATTTTTCCATTCTCTCCGCGCGGACATTTTGAGTCAAAAGCCTCTTTTGATTTCTTTCAATTTGCGCATATCCATTTTTCAATTGTTCGGACATGCTGTTGATACTTTCAGCCAGCTGGTCAATTTCCAAATATTCACCGCTTTGCACTGCGATTTGGGAAAAGTCTTTGTTTGCTACCTTGCCTGCTATTGCCGAAACCTCTTCAATAGGTCTTACAATATAACGGGATAAAAGAAACATTAATATACTTCCGACCAAAAGCGTAATCAAAAACATTGTCACAAGAAATCTCTGCGTAATGGTAAAGGAGGCATAGATATTCCATACCTTGTCCTTAATGCAGACATAATAGTCCGTCCCGTTTTGCCGGATGATGCCCAGAAGCTTGATAGATTCGGTCAATTTGCTTTCTCTTTCAATTACTTTTGGTTCTCTGGAAAAATCATCTATGCGCATTTCAATATCTCTATGAATCGCAGAGCCTCCCGGAGTTCTGGTTGTATATGCGGACTGCATGTTTTCATCCGCAATTGTAAAAATCAAATTCTCTTTTTCGTAATCTGAAAACATTACATAATGATCTTCTTCTAAATCAGATAAATCCAATTCGCCGATATCCTTATAGGCTTCCATTATCTGTTTATCTTTATAATGACCATAATAAGCAGGAAGAAAAATGCTATACAGCAAAATGCTTCCTCCGAAGGCTACTCCCAAAAACAACCAGTGAACAAGTAAAATTTTAGTACTGATTTTTTTAAACATCATTTTTCACCCCAAAAACATATCCAAAGCCATAAACTGTCCTGATATACTGTGTATCTCCCAGTTTTTTACGCAGCTGTTTTACAAGCGTATCAACTGTTCTTGTATCGCCAATATAATCATATCCCCATACATTGTCCAGAATATTCTCACGTGTAAGAACTTGTTCTTCATGTTCCATAAAAAATTGCAGTAGCACAAACTCTTTTGGTGTTGTTTCCAGAATATGTTCACCCAGATAGACCTTTTGACCTTTGATGTCTATTTTTATATTTCCCCGGCATAAAATTTCCTGTTCATATCCCGCTCTCTTTAATATTGCTTCAATATGTGCCAGAACAATAGACAGTGAGCAAGGCTTCGTAATATAATCATCTGCCCCGTGAGAAAATCCTTCCAATTGTTCTTCAACTGAAGATTTGGCAGTAAATACAATAACCGGAACATTGGAACAGGAACGAATTTTATTCAAAACTTCATAACCATTGGCAAATGGCATCATAATGTCCAGCAGAACAATATTAATAATACTCCTATGTTCCCTGAACATTTCCAAACCCCTAAGACCGTCCTCCGCCAAAATCACATGGTAATGATTCATCTTCAAGAAATCCGACAGCGTTTTTAATAATTTAAATTCATCTTCGATTACTAATACTGTTATTTCTTTCATTTATCTATTTTCCTTATTCCCGCGGTGTTTGACTGATAATATGGACAAGTTTCTAAAAAATACTGTCTGATATCTTTTCCGTCTTGATATTCCTGATAAATATCTGTTAGTTTTTGTGTGAATTGTTCCCCGCCTTTTCGATTCATATGACGAACATCCTTAAATTTATCATTTCCATATTCTTCTATAAGATTTTGATAATATAAAAAATCCCAAAACTGGATATTATATTTTTCTGCTATGTTATTATAATATTCATGAATTTCTGTTACGTCTCCATATGATTTAATTTGCTTACCAGTTACCGGAGGATAGACTAGAATTATTTCTATTTCCCGCTCCTTACAATACTCTATTATTCTGTAAAGGCTCTCTTCTTCCCTGGCATTGACCATATTGGCGGACCAACTGGTCTTTATCTGCTCAATATGCTCATATATTTTCCCGCCATATTCCTTGTTTGAAATCAAAAAACCTTTTCCCGCATACTTATTATCCGGGTTAATATTATCCTTGAATTCAGAGGAGTTTTTATAAGCTATGTTTTTCTTTACCTCTGACAACTCACCGTAGCTATCCACCCTCACGGGATAATATGCTAAATAAAGCATTTCTTCTAACGTATGGTTTTGAAACAGATATTTTAATTTCATTCCCACACCGTCTAAAAGATCATAAGATCTGGCACTTCCCAGTACATAGATCTCTTCTGCTATCATCATCCTTGGGGAAACTCCTAAAAACACTCTTTCTACCGGATTCCTTTTGGTCTCCTGCACCAATAAGGTGTAAGTATCGGACAGGCGCTGCCCCGCAGTGGCAATATTAAAGCTGTTTGCATTCATACCAGTGTCCCATATTTCCGGCGAAAACCCTCTGTTTGTGGTAGACGTGCCACAAAACAGGGTGTCTATACTTCCCTGATTCTCCTTTAATTCTCTACCCCTATATATATTAGAAGCACGATAAGGTTCATAGGCAAACCGCACAGCTTTTTCATATAATATGAGTATACATAAAATCAGCAGTATCCGCAATGCTATTTTTCTAATATTGCGCATATTCAAATCCTCCCGGCATATCCGTAGTCAACACTCCGAAGCTTAATATAGAAAATAGTAAGATCGAGTAAAGCAGCCACCTTACTATAAACGGCTTCTTTGACAATAAATCTCTGACCTCATGCTTCTCCTGTATATAACTGATAACAAAAAAGATACACAAGCCAAATAAAATATACACAAGGTGGCTCTTTTTCATTTCCGGAAAACACACCGCATAGGCTAGACGGGGAGAAAGCCCGGTAATTATTTTTTTAATCATTTGCAGTGAATCCACGGTTGATACTGCCGCCGAAAATACCTTTAACAAACTGACAAGCAAAAATGTCCTGCATATGCAAAAAAACTGCCAGGCTTTACCTTCATCCTTAATATGAAAAACTTTTTTTAAACGTTTATAATCATCTTCAAAGCAGGTAGAACTAATAATGATCAATCCATTACAGACTCCCCAAAATATATACCTCCAGCTTGCATCATGCCAAAATCCCGTTGCAAACCAGACAATAGACAGAGCATAAACAGATGGGAGCAGTTTTGCTATACGGACGGGCAGAATCTTTCTTCCCTTACGTCCTAAACTTGTTGCTTTTTTGGAAAGGGATAATGGGTAAAACAAATAATCACGAAACCATTCGCCAAGGGTAATATGCCATCTCCTCCAGTATTCTGCCAGGGATTTCGAAAAAAAGGGACGTTTAAAGTTTTCAGCCACCCTGATTCCTAAAATATCAGAACATCCGCCTATAATATCCATGTATCCTGAAAAATCCGCATATACCTGAATAGAAAAATACATAAGGCCTAAAAGAATAGTGAATCCGCTATATTCATGGTAATTAAGAAAAATCGTATCTGTCAGAGGTTTGATCCGATCGGCTATGACTGTTTTTTTAAAAAATCCCCAAAGCAGACGCTGACATCCATAAGATAAATTATGATATGAAAATTCTCGTGACGCAAAGAGCTGCTTTGACATATGTTTGAATCTACCTATCGGTCCCTGTGTAATCTGAGGAAAATATGAAATAAACAAGGCCGTCTTAAAAAAATTCTTCTCCCAGGCAGCTTTCCCTTTCGATACATCGATCACATAACCAATACTTTGCAGCGTATAATAGGAAATACCCAACGGAACGATTAAAGAAACGTTGTTTAAGTGCAGCGGGGATATTTTGTCAGCCACATGATTTAGATTATTGATAAAAAAGTTCATATATTTTACCATAACTAATAGCCCAATATTAATGATAACTTCACACAAAACAACCCTGTTTCTTCGTTTCTTATTTTGTTCTTTATATTTTTTTATATCACATGTCTGATTATTTTCCTGCTGTAAAAAAAACCTTTTTTCTTCACATAATTTCCCCGCGCTTCTTGCCGTAAAATAAGTTGTCACTGTTGTGGCAAGAATATAAATGACTGATTTTATTCCGGCAGACATATAAAACAAATAGCTTGCGATCAGGAGAACCACCCACTGATATTTCCTTACAGCGGGCAGATAGTAAATAAGGAGCATGATAGAGAAGAATATGAGAAAGCTTAATGAGTTTACAGTCATTTTATACCTCTTTTTGTAACCTGCAGACTAATGCATACATACCATGGGCACTGTTAAAATTTTCAGGTTCTATATCCTCGAAATCAACATCTATTTGAAATACATCATTAATTTCTCCAATTAATGAAACCATATCAAAAGAATCCAAAATCCCCTCATCAATCAGCTTCGTCTCTGTCTCAAAATCCACCTCCGGTCTTAACTCCTCTAAAATTTTTAATAGTTTGTCCATTTTATTTTTCCTCCTTATGTTTACAATTTTTTAGAATAATTTCCATATTTTCTTTTCTTATTGTGATATCAATTTCACCGTTTTCTTTTACTGTCACCTCCTGCTCTTTTCGGTTAACCGAAGAATAAATTTCGTATTTTTTCCATTCAAAAACCTGGTCATTCAGACAAATTCGGGGAGGTTTCAATATTTTCAGCACCCCATAATCCATAGACCGCAAAAAAGCACTGATTTTTGCCGCGCTCCATTCAAGTGTCAGCCATCCTTCATTAGGAATGTCCTTGCTATAGTGATATACGGCATATGGACCTGGTTTTTGCGGAATACTTTTATAGGTGCCTTTTATAAGTGATTCAAATATTTCTTTAAAGGCATCAAAAGCACATAAAATCTGCTGATGAAAAAGTGAAAATGAAGTCGCAGTATGATCTAATGGGATTTCCTTTTGTATTAAAATCGCTCCCTTATCCACCTTAGGTTCCATGATATGCCACGTGATTCCCGATACATCATCTTGTTCAAAAATCGCCCACACCTCCGCATTTCTGCCTGGATGTGCCGGGAGCAATGCCTGATGTAAATTAATTGCAGTGATGGATTTCTTTTCTAATACTTTTCCCGGAACGATCACCTCATTAATTGCACTAACCAGAAGAATATTTTTCTGTTCCTGACACAAAAGAGCAAACACTTCCCCGGGACTTTTGTGATAATAAGGCACTTCTTTCATTCTTGCCTGTTTTTCGAGCATAACGGAAGCTGAAATTTTCTTTCCCATATCAAAAAGGATAACGGGTAATCCCTGTTCCTTTGCATATTTTGCACAATTGATTGCCAGCATCCCTGTTCCGATTATGTACACCTTTTCTGCTATCATAAGCTCATCATTCCTGCCATTTCAATATACTCTTTCCTAAGTCTTGCCCGATCAATCTTATCATGAGAATTCATAGGCATTCTCTTTAAATATATGAAGCGGTTGGGACACATGTATTTCGGAAGCTTTTTTTGCATCTTTTTTGCAAACTCCTTCCCCATGTCTTTTCCGGCTTGATAAATCAGAATAATTTTCCCCTTCTTTTTATCATACAAACAGCAACAGCTTATCATCTCCTTTATACTGTTGGCTGCCGCTTCTATCTCACCCAACTCGATACGATGCCCCATATGCTTAATCTGGGAATCCTTCCTTGAAGCAAAAACAAGCTCACCTGGCCGGTTATAGTAACCTAAATCTCCTGTTTTGTATATGTAATCACTGTATCGATTATGGGCAGGATTTTGACAAAATACCGTTTTGCTGATCTCTCCTGCATTGTAATAACCCAAAGCAAGGGAAGACCCTCTGACACAGATTTCTCCTATTTCTCCTTTTCCGGTTTTTCTGCCCGCCCGGTCTAAAAGTAATATCTCCGTATTCGGAAAAGCCCTGCCTATGGGCAGCGTTTCCTCAAGCGTAAATTCCCTGTCCACAATATAATAAGTACAATTACACGTAATCTCTGTGGGTCCGTAAAGATTTACAAAGTCTGTTTTCTTCAAATATTTCTGCCAATAGTGCAATACCCTGACAGGCAATACCTCACCGGAAAACATGACTTTCCTCAAATACATGGGGGTTTCCTGCTGAAAGGCTTTAAAGGATTCTACAATTCCCAAAGCAGAAGCCGCCCAAATTACAATGCTTACCTTTTTCTGATTCAAATAGGGCACAAGCATCTTAGGCATTACAAACATGCTCTTTGGTATCATCTGCATAGTGCCGCCGCATTTTAATGTCAGATACCAGTCCTTCACCGAGACATCAAAATCAAAAGGCGCTTGATTGCCAAACACATCACTTTCCGCAAAGGAAAAAACCTTATGAAATTGTTCCATTAAATCAATCACGGATCTATGGGAAATAACCACTCCTTTCGGAGTACCTGTTGAACCGGAGGTGAACATGATATATAACGGATCCGTGTCAATATGTCTCTTACGAATAGTTTCCAAGCGTCCCATATCTGTTTTTTTTCCTGCAATCTCTTCAATCACAGCGCGTTCAACCTCAAGATTTAACAGGGACGGCAGCCCCATATCTTTCTTTTGCACAAGAAGCAGCCTGGGACAAACAACCGAAAGAATTTTCTTTATTCTTTCCGCCGGAAGTTCCTTATCAATCGGCACGTAAAAACATCCCGCATAAACAACTCCCATAAATGCTGCCAGACTATAACAATCTTTATCAATCAATATCGCTATCGGTTCTTTATAAATTTCTTTCTTTGCTATCTCAGTTCCTATGGAACGGGCTATTTTTTGAAATTCCCGGTAAGTAAACTCTTTGTCAACGTCCCCTACCAATACTTTCTCCGGAAATTTCTCGCAAGCGTCCTCCAAATATTCCAAAACATTATTGTACATTGACATCCCCATTTCTATATCCGCGAGCAATGAGCCAAGCACAGGAATGCTTTTCTCCTGCATTTGGCGAATGCCGCGAGGGTCAAATACCCTGCAGCTCACTGCGTAACAAGCTTGATGCCCCGTAGCTTGCTGTGGGGTCTTTGACGGCCGATAAATCACAATCAATCCTGCTGCCAAACTTCTTTCGATACGTTTCCTCTAACACGCTAAAATTGTTATTATCTTTTTCCAATATGTAATCCATTTCTTCCACTGTCAATTTGCCTCTTCTGACCGCAACCGCAAGCTCTCCCAGCCGGATTGGAAATCCTCTTTTTTGAATGCTTAAATTTTCCGCCATTGCATGGGCATAGCAATCCCCGTGGCCGCTGGCTCCCTTTGACCGCACCCATCCAATTTCCTTTTCCAAAAAGCACATTATATCTTCTTCGTCAATATCGTGGTATGCAAAATACGAAACCGCTTCTGCTCTGATATCATTCAAATAATCTACCTTGCCTGCCCTATAAAGTTTTTGCTCCAGACCATGAAACATCTGGTGTTCAAATTCTAAAAGCGAATAAGAAGTTTCAAATGGCTCCAACAATTTTCTGCTGTCTGCGCATTGTAACATCTGCCCCCTGCTTCTTCCGTTTACAATCATCGGTATTTGATATTGACCGGCAAACAAATAGCTGTAATAATGCATATAATGAAAACAAACCGCACAAAAATTATGCAAAAACTTTACACAAGTGGCATAGTTCTTTCTCAGCTCTTTATCATTCAGAGAAAAGGTAATATGGTCAATATCCAATTTTTCCAATGCATTTTTGATGTTTTTAGTTCCATACTCCGTTGAAAATCCATTGTCAAATGTAAATGCCAAAACACGCATTCCATATATCTTCTTCAGTTGATAAATAATATAGGTACTGTCTTTTCCACCGCTAAAGCCTACCAGACAATCATATTTTGAACCTGCTTCCTTCGCCTTTTCCTTTGCATTTTGTATTTTTTTTTGAAAGTCTGTTTTCAAAGCGCTGCTATTTTCTAAAACACTTTTATTTTCAGCATAAAAGTTACAATAATTGCAGATACCTTCCTGATCAAATGTGATCTTGGTATAATGCGCCGGTAATCCGCAGCACTTACATCTTTGTTTTGTTTGATTCATTCCTACCTCCCATTCCGTCAGTTGTACAAATTTCAAATCATACTTAAAATTTTGACAATTTTGTAATACTTATTTAATATATAACATTGAAATGTGATAGAAATTTGATAAAATTTTATTTTTATGGTTTTATACTGGAAATTATAAAATAACAATATAATTCTTTATAATTTCTTTAGCCCTATTTAATTGACTAAAAAAATACAGAGTGCTACGATGATACTAAATAATGTAAGATTAAAAAGCATAATAGAAGGGAGCAGCTATGCTGGATTATTTAGTGTTGTATCATAGTCAAACCGGCAATACCAAGAAAATTGCTGCAAAGATATTTGAATCACTTTCAGGAAATACAAAAGATTTGATGAATTTAGATGAGTGTACACAAATACCGGAAGCCAGGATTTATTTTGTGGGTTTTTGCGTACAGCATGGAACCTGCAATATGAGAGTAGTAGATGCTTTAGGGGAATTGTCCGGAAAACAGGTAGCCCTCTTTGGAACCTGCGGTATGGGAAATGATGTCAAATATTATAAAGGAATTGAAGCCAGGGTGAAGGTTTGGCTGGAGGATGACAGCGGATATCTTGGATTGTTCCTTTGCCAGGGGAAGATGCCCATGCAGGTGCGTGAAAAATATACCTCTGTAATGGGAGATGGAGAAGATGGGCAGGTCAAAAAGCTGCTTCATAACTTTGATGAGGCAATGACGCATCCGGATGAAACGGATTTTAAAAATGCTGCGGATTTTGCATATCAGATAATGAGATCAAATTGACGAACTCATTTATGTACGATATAATGAGAAAAACATATTTGGAGGAAAATGGAATGTTGAAAAAAATAAGTACAGATAAGGCCCCGGCAGCTATTGGGCCATATTCTCAGGGTATCGTTGCAGATAAGATGCTTTATACGTCGGGACAAATTCCCATCAATCCATCGAATGGAGAAATAGAAGCGGTTACAATAGAAGAGCAGGCGGAGCAGGTAATGAAGAATATTGCAGCCCTTTTAGAAGCGGCAGGAAGTTCTTTTGAACATGTGGTGAAAACTACATGCTTTCTGGCGGATATGGGAGATTTTGCCGCATTTAATCAGGTATATGAAAAGTATTTTGTCAGTAAACCCGCAAGAAGCTGTGTGGCTGTCAGAACTTTGCCGAAAAATGTGCTTTGTGAAGTGGAAACGGTAGCATATATTGGATAATAACACAGATGTAAAGGAGAGGATTCTATGAACAATGATTTTATTACATTTACAATCGGAAAACAAAAAAATATTGCTCTGATTGCCCATGATGGCAAAAAAAAGGACCTGATTCAATGGTGTGATTTGCATAAAGATATATTAAAAAACCATTTTTTATGCGGAACGGGTACGACGGCCAGAATGATCACCGATAAAACCGAACTTCCGGTAAAAGGGTTCAACAGCGGACCATTGGGCGGTGATCAGCAGATAGGGGCAAAGGTAGTAGAGGGGAAGGTGGATTTTATAATTTTCTTTTCTGATCCGCTGGAAGCGCAACCCCATGACCCGGATGTGAAAGCTCTGCTTCGGATCGCCCAGGTGTATGATATTCCCATGGCAAACAATAAAGCGACGGCGGATTTTTTAATTACGTCTTCACTTTTGGGGGAAGAATACAACCATAAAGTAATTAATTTTAATAAGAATATACAAGAAAGAGCGCAGACATTACAATAGAACAGATGGAATAATTTCAAAAATGTGCAACTTTTTTTTTCTGTTTTATCATACTTCTTAAAAAGATTATCTATTATAATAGGTATATCATAATAAAATTTAAGGAGGATTTAGTATGAAAAAGAAATCAATCATCAGTTTACTGATGGCAGCATCTATGGTAGCAGTCACAGTGGCAGGATGCGGAAACAGCGCAGGTGAGACAGAGGCAAATGCCCCGGCAGATACTCAGGCGAATGTAGAAACAGATGCGCCTGAAACGCAGGCAGCAGCGACGGAAGAAGTGGCTGACGGTGAAGCAGTAACCTTAACGGTACTTGCAGGACAGTCTACTACAGATGCAGGAATCGAAGACATGATCGATGAGGCGCTGGCTGAAAAATACCCGAATATTACCCTGGAATGGGAATGCGTTGACTGGGGAAATGATTTCCAGCCGAAAATGCAGCAGTACATGCAGTCAGGACTTCCGGACATTATGATCGGCAAGGCTCAGGACGTGGCAACTTACGCACCTCAGGGCGTGCTTGGCGAAATCGACGGCACTTATCTGGACAAAGGCCTGGACGCCGCCAGGGAAAATGTAACGGTTGACGGCAATACATACGGA
>Ga0153924_1000687_pt1 | contig 20191 bp, 23 predicted proteins | sample TSNJ008MetaG_FD_104709 | JGI IMG/M metagenome (GOLD analysis project Ga0153924, IMG submission 104709) | Attine ant fungus gardens microbial communities from New Jersey, USA - TSNJ008 MetaG | ecosystem: Host-associated > Fungi > Mycelium > Unclassified | place: USA: New Jersey, Wharton State...
CGCAAGCGCATGGCGAAGAAGAAGCACCGCAAGCTGCTTCGCAAGACGCGCCACCAGCGTCGCAACAAGAAGTAGGCCCCGAGCCTGCAGCGTCAAGCCCCGGTTCGCCGGGGCTTTCGCATTTCCCCGGGCTTTCGCATTCCGCGGTGCGGATATGGTGGTGCCATGCCCGCCGTGACCCTGCTGACCAAGCCCGGCTGCCACCTCTGCGACGACGCCCGCCCGGTCGTCGAACGCGTCGTGGCCGAACACCCCGGAGCGACCCTGCAGGAGCTGTCCATCCTCGACGACGACGCCCTCCGCGAGGAGTACGCGGAGGACATCCCCGTCGTCCTGGTCGACGGGCGCGTCCACAGCAACTGGCACGTCGACGCCGACCGGCTCCGCCGTGCACTCGAGAAGGCCGAGGCCCGCGCATGATCCACCACGTCGTCTCCTGGACCCTGCGCGAGGACCTCGACCGCGCCACGTCCGTCGCGCGGATCCGGGAACTCCTCGTCGGGCTGACCGGCACCGTCGGGTCGATCCGCTCGCTGGAGGTCGTCGAGAACGTCGCCTACCCCGGGAAGAACCAGGACGTCGCCGTCGTGGCGACCTTCGACGACCTCGCCGGTCTCGACGAGTACCAGGTGCACCCGCAGCACCAGGCCGCGGCAGCGGAGATCCGCGGCCTGGTCACGGGGCGGGCAGCCATCGACTGGGAGCGGTGAGCCGCGCCTCCAGGCTGGCCCTGTACACGCGGAACGGCCCCCGTTCACAGAGAACGGGGGCCGTTTCGCGCGCACCAGGTGACTACGGGGTCAGGCGCGTCGGGCCACGGAACAGGTAGGTGACCTCGCGGATCGACGGCTCGTGCAGTGCGAGCATGAGCACGCGCGCCAGGCCCATGCCGAAGCCGCCGTGCGGCGGGACGCCGTAGCGGAAGAAGTCGAGGTACCAGCCGAGCTCCTCCGGGTCGAGGCCCTTCTCGACCGCCTGCGCCTCGAGGATCTCGACGCGGTGCTCGCGCTGCGCACCCGTGGAGATCTCGGCGCCGTTGAACAGCAGGTCGTAGCTGTTCGTGAGCGTCGGGTCGTCGGCGTGGCGCATGTGGTAGTACGGCCGGATCGACGCGTCGTAGTCGGTCACGAAGACGAACTCCGAACCGTGCGTCTCCTTCGCCCAGGCGCTCACACGGCGCTCGCCCTCGGGGTCGAGGTCACCGTCGGCGCGGACGACCTCGTAACCGCTGTCGGCCACGATCTTCCGGGCCTCGGCCAGGGTGACGCGGGGGAACGGGGCAGTCGGGACGACGAACTCGAAGCCGAAGACCTCCTCGATGTCCTTGCCGTGCTTCTCCTTGACCGCGGTGAACCCGGCGACGAGGAGCTCCTCGTGCATGGCCATGACGTCCTCGTGGGACTCGACCCACGAGAACTCGGCGTCGATGCTCGTGAACTCCGTCGCGTGACGGCTCGTGAACGAGGGGTCGGCGCGGAAGGCGTCGGCGATCTCGAAGACCGCTCCGAAGCCGGCCGGCTGCGCCATCTGCTTGAAGTTCTGCGGTGACTGCGCGAGGTACGCCGTGGTCTCGAAGTACTCGAGCTGGAAGAGCTCGGCACGCGACTCCGACGCCGACGCCATCAGCTTCGGGGTGTGGATCTCGATGTAGTCACGCTCGACCCAGTAGGTGCGGAACGCGTGCTCCATCGTCGTCTGGATGCGGAAGATGAGGTTCTGCTTGCGGTTGCGCAGGTCGAGGAAGCGCCAGTCGAGGCGCTTGTCGAGCGAGGAGTCGTCCGCGATCGGGGTCTCCGGGATGGCGGCGCTGACGACGGTCAGGTCGCCGACCTTGACCTCGAGACCGCCGAGCTTGACGCGCTCGTCGTGCTTCAGCGTGCCCCGCACGTGCACGAAGGTGCCGTGCGCGAGGCCGGAGATCGCCTCGGTCGTCGCGAGTGCTGCGGCGGAGGCGTCGTCGCCTTCGACCGCTTCGCGCGTGGCGGGGTTGACGAGCTGGGCGGCGCCGGACTCGTCGCGGAGGACGACGAACTGCACCTTCTTCTGGTCTCGGACGGTCTCCACCCATCCGGCGACGGAGACGGGGCCGTCGGGGCGTGCGGCGAGGTCGGCGATGCGGGTGCGTTCGATCACGGTGGTCGAGTCTACCGGTCTGCCTCCGGGCCCGTCGTTGGGTGCGTCCGTTCCTCCACAGACCGGCATCCGTCCGGCGTCGTCCACAGGGTCGGCCTGGAGGCACGTGGCCGGTCGGCCGGCTCCCTAGCGTTCTCGACGTGGCCGGGTCGCGAGCTGGAGGGAGGCCCCGGATGACGGCAGGGGTCGAGGGGCTCGCGGCCTGGCCGCCTGCGGCGGTGGCGACGGTGGTCGCGGCTGCGCTGGCGGTGGCGCTGACGGCGGTCGCGGGGTTGGTCGGCGGGCTGTGGGCGGTGCTGCGGTGGCGGCGGGACGTGGCGCGTGAGCAGCGGGACCGGGCGTGGTCGCGCTTCGTGTGGACGGTCGAGCAGGCGTGCGACTCGGACGTGGGGCGGAGCGAGGTCGGTCTCGCGAGCGCCAAGACGATGTACAACATGCAGATTCTTCGCGATCACGATGCGACCTTCGGCAGGATCGTGCTGGAACTCATCACGGGAGGAGAAGACGATGGCGGTGCAGGATCCGGTCAAGGTGCTCATCGAGCGTCGGCGTGAGGAATGGCGGCAGGAAGTGCGTCACCGGTACCGGTTCCGGCCGTGGAAGGCGCGGCGGCTCATCGCGATGCACGATGACGTCATCCAGTTCCTCGAGGAGACGCGTGCCGCGCGTCGCGAGCGCAAGCGACTCATCGAGGCTGGCGAACTGTCACGGGACTGAGGCGCGCAGCGTCCCGAGGGTGCCGATGAACTCCTCCGCCATGCCCGCACGCTCGACGAGCTTCGCGTGCCGCGCCCGCGCATCCACGAGGAACTCGTCGAGCCGTGCGGCGAGGGCGGCTGCGTCGCCGGGGTCCTTCGCCGCCAGACCGTCGACGACCCGGAGCAGTTCGGCCATCTCGTCGAGCGTGAACCCCAGCGGCTTCATCCGACGGATCACGAGCAGGCGCTCGAGGTCCTGCTCGGTGTAGACCCGGAACCCGCCGCTCGTCCGCCCGCTCGGCACGAGCAAGCCGACCTCGTCGTAGTGCCGGATGGTGCGGAGGGACATCTCCGCGCGCTCGGCCAGTTCCCCGATGTGCATGCTGGTGCTCACCCGTCGAACTCTACCCTCACGTGAGGGTAGAGTTCGACGTGATGTCCGTGATCACCCACTCCCCGACGGCCCCGAGCGTCCTCAGCGCCCTGCGTTCGCCCCGACTGCTGACGCGTGAGGTCCTCGCCGGGATCGTCACCGCGCTCGCCCTCATCCCCGAGGCGATCTCCTTCTCGGTCGTCGCCGGGGTGGACCCCGCCGTCGGGCTCTTCTCGAGCGTGGTCATCGCCGTCGTGATCTCGATCGTCGGTGGCCGCCCCGCGATGGTGTCCGCCGCCGCCGGGTCGGTGGCGCTCGTCATCGCCCCGCTCGTGCGGGACCACGGCATCGCGTACCTCGTCCCCACGATCGTGCTCGGTGGCGTGTTCCAGCTCGTGCTCGGGTTCCTCGGCGTCGCGCGCCTCATGCGGTTCATCCCGCGGAGCGTCAACGTCGCGTTCGTGAACGCCCTCGCCATCCTCATCTTCACGGCGCAGCTGCCGAACCTGTTCGGCGGGGACGTCCCGGCGATCGTGTGGCCGCTCACCGCCCTCGGCGTCGCGATCATCGTCGGCTCCCCGTTCCTCACGAAGGCGGTCCCGGCGCCCCTCGTGGCCGTCGTCGTGATCACGGCGATCACCCTGGTCGCCGGCATCGCGGTACCGACGGTGGGGGACAAGGGATCCCTGCCGACGGCGCTGCCGGGGTTCACCGGCATCACGACGCCGATCTCGTTCGAGACACTGCAGATCATCGCGCCGTACGCGTTCGGCGTCGCGATCGTCGGACTCATCGAGACGCTCCTCACCGCGCAGCTCGTCGACTCGATCACCGAGACCGGGTCGAGCAAGTGGCGGGAGTCCTGGGGGCAGGGGGTCGCGAACGTCGTGTCCGCGTTCTTCGGTGGCACGGGTGGGTGCGCGATGATCGGTCAGACCGTGATCAACGTGAAGACCGCCGGTGCCCGGACGCGGATCTCGACCTTCGTCGCCGGGGTCTCGGTGCTCGTGCTGACGATCGTCCTGCACGACCTGGTCGCCGAGATCCCGATGGCCGCGCTGACCGCGGTGATGATCATGGTGTGCGTCGCGACCTTCGACTGGCACAGCATCCGCCCCCGCACCCTCGGCCGGATGCCGCTCGGCGAGACCGCCGTGATGGTCATCACCGTCGTCGTGGTCGTCGCGACGGACAACCTCGCCACCGGCGTCCTCGTCGGGGTGGTGGTGGCGGCGCTGGTCTTCGCCCGGCGCGCCGCGCACGTCGTGACCGTCGCGCGCGACCCGGTCGACGAGCACACGGTCCGGTACCGGGTCCGCGGTGCGCTGTTCTTCGCGTCGTCCAACGACCTCGTCACGCGGTTCTCCTACGCGCAGGACCCCGAGCACGTGGTCATCGACATGTCCGACGCGCACGTGTTCGACGCGAGCACGGTCGCAGCGCTGGACGGGGTCGAGCAGCGTTTCGCCAAGCACGGTTCGACCGTCGAGGTGGTGAACCTCAACACGGGTTCGGTCGCGCTGCACGGGCGGCTGTCCGGCGAACTCGGCTGAGCGCTTCCGCATCCGGTGAATCGTCTGTGCGGGCGGTGGGAACGCCTGGGCGACCTACACTGGAACCCATGCCCGCGTCCCGAATCCACCTCGTCCGTCACGGCGAGGTGCACAACCCGGACCGTGTCCTCTACGGGCGGCTCCCCGGTTTCGGGCTGAGCGACCTCGGCAAGCAGATGGCGCTCGCGTCGGCCACCGCGTGGAAGGACGCCGGGGTCGACGTCCGTCGCATCGTGGCCTCCCCGCTGCAGCGCACGCAGGAGTCCGCGGCGCCGTGGTCCGAGGCCTTCGGGCTCGACGTGGCGCTCGACGAACGACTCATCGAGCCGACGAACCGCTACGAGGGGCAGCCTCCGGGGTTCACGAAGCGTTCGCTCGGACGCCCGGCCGAGTGGCCGTGGATCGCGAACCCGTTCCGGCCGAGCTGGGGCGAGGCGTACGAGTCCATCGCGAACCGGATGCTCGCGGCGATCGCCACGGCGTGGGAGAGCGTCGACGAGGGTGACGTCGTCCTCGTCAGCCACCAGCTGCCGATCTGGATGGTGCACCGCCGTCTCGCCGGCGAGCAGCTCTGGCACGACCCGAGGAAGCGTCGCTGCGACCTCTCCAGCATCACGACCGTCGAGCGTGTACCCGCCACCTCGTCCGGCCGGTTCACCGAGGTCGGGTACGCGGACCCGGCGCAGGCCCTGCGCGCGACCGCCATCGACGAAGGAGCAGTGTGATCAGCAGCAGGAGCAAGCGGTTCGCCGTGCTCGCGGCGACGGCGGTGACGGCCGCCCTCGTCCTGACGGGCTGCTCGTCGGACAACGACTCGCTGTCGAAGCAGTACGGCAGCGGCACGACGCAGAACTACATCTCCGGCGACGGCGCGGTGACCGAGGTCGCCACGGACAAGCGCACGGACGCCGTGGACTTCGAGGCGAAGGACATCGACGGCGACACCGTCTCGTCGAAGGCGCTCAAGGGCAAGGTCGTCGTCCTGAACTTCTGGTACGCGGGCTGCCCGCCGTGCCGGGCCGAGGCGAAGTACCTCAACAAGGTGCACGACCAGTTCTCCGACGACGACGTCCAGTTCATCGGCGTCAACGTGCGAGACGAGCAGGCCACGGCAGAGGCGTTCGAGCGCACCTTCAAGGTCGACTACCCGACGGTGCTCGACCAGAAGACCGGCGCGATGCAGCTCGCGATGTCCGGGCAGATCGCCCCGAACGCCGTGCCCGCGACCATCGTGCTCGACAAGCAGGGCCGTGTCGCCGCACGTGTCCTCGGCGCCGTCGACGGCCCGGGGATCCTGAACACCCTCGTCTCCGACGAGTTGTCGGGCAAGGCCTCCTGACCCGTGTCCAGCAACCCCTTCGCCGACGCGATCCTCAGCGGGCAGATGGCCGTGGCACTCCCCGTCGCGGCGCTCGCCGGACTGGTGTCGTTCCTGTCACCGTGCGTGCTGCCGCTCGTACCGGGGTACCTCGGGTACGTCGGTGGCGTCGCCGAGGGCGGGCAGCGCCGGGGTCGTGTGGTGCTCGGTGTGCTGCTGTTCATCCTCGGGTTCACGGCGGTCTTCGTCGCGTACACGACGGTCTTCGGCGCGCTCGGCTTCTGGCTGGTGCGGTGGCGTGACCTCATCACGCAGATCCTCGGTGTCGTCGTCATCGCGATGGGCCTCGTGTTCGTCGGCCGGTTCACGTTCCTGCAGCGCACCATCAAACCCGGGTGGACGCCCGCGACGGGTCTGGTCGGCGCACCCCTGCTCGGCATCGTGTTCGGCCTGGGCTGGACGCCGTGCCTCGGACCGACCCTCGCCGCGATCAACCTGCTCAGCGTCCAGTCGGGCAGTGCCTGGCAGGGCATGTGGCTCGGCGTCGCGTACTGCCTCGGCCTGGGCGTCCCGTTCGTCCTCGTCGCGCTCGGCGCCGGTTGGGCGACCGGGGCGATCCGCGCCGTGAAGCGCCACATGCGCACCGTCAACATCATCGGAGGAGCGATCCTGATCGTCATCGGTCTGCTCATGGTCACCGGAATCTGGTCGGCCGTCATGTCGAGCGCGGGGGCGGTGATCCAGAGCTTTGTCCCCGCAGTCTGAACCCGACGTCGACGCCGCCGACATCGACTCCACCGACACCTCGGCGGACCCGCAGCGACCGTCCGACCACGTCGACGGCTCCGGCCCGGCCGAGCCCTCCGCTGCGGGTGGGGGCGACGGGGTCAACCAGCCGAAGCTCGGCCTCGTCGGGTACCTGCGATTCTTCTGGCGCCAGCTCACGAGCATGCGGACCGCGCTGTTCCTGCTGATGCTGCTCGCCCTCGCCGCGATCCCGGGTTCGCTCGTCCCGCAGCGCACCGCGGACCCGAACGGCGTCGTGCAGTACAAGGCGGACCACGCGACGCTGTACCCGATCCTCGACAAGCTCCAGGTCTTCGACACCTACACCTCGGTGTGGTTCTCGGCGATCTACCTGCTGCTGTTCGTCTCGCTGATCGGCTGCATCATCCCGCGCACGAAGCACCACTGGCAGGCGCTCCGCACTCGGCCGCCGAAGACCCCGGTCCGACTCACGCGACTCGCGGGCTACCAGAAGGTCGCCGCGGACGGGACCGAGGTCCCAGCGGACCAGGCCGTCACCCGCGCGATGGCACTCCTGAAGCGCTCCGGCTACCGCGTCGAGCGGTTCGGCGACTCGGTCAGCGCCGAGCGCGGGTACCTGCGGGAGACCGGCAACCTGGTCTTCCACGCGGCGCTCGTCGGCGTGCTCCTGGCGGTCGGCGTCGGCGGCGGCTTCGGCTACACCGGCCAGCGGCTCCTCGTCGAGGGGCAGACGTTCTCGAACGTGCTCGGCTCGTACGACTCGTTCAACCCCGGCCGGTGGTTCCAGCAGACCGACCTCAAGGGCTACAACTTCACCCTCGACAAGTTCGTCACCAAGTACGAGGAGCGCAACCTCGACGCCCTCGGCCAGGCGCTCGACTACTCGGCGACCGTGACGACGCAGGAGAAGGGCGGCGCGAAGCAGACGAGCCGCCTCGGTGTGAACGACCCGGTGAGCGTCGGCGGTACCAACGTCTACCTCCTCGGCAACGGCTACGCGATGGACGTCACGGTGCGCGACGGTGACGGCAACGTGGCGTTCAAGGACACGGTCCCGTTCCTGCCGGAGGACGCGAACTACACGTCCACGGGTGTCATCAAGGTGCCCGACGCCGCGCCGGACCAGCTCGGCATGGTCGGCTTCTTCTACCCGACGGCGTCGAAGCTCTCCACCGGGGCGTACGCCAGCGCCTACCCGGACGACCAGAACCCCCTGCTGACCCTGCAGGTGTACACGGGCGACCTCGGTCTCGACGACGGTGTCCCGCAGAGCGTGTACACGCTCGACACCAGCGGCCTGAAGCAGATCGCGGGGCGTCAGTCCGACGCCGCCAGCATCGAGCTGAAGCCCGGACAGACCAAGAAGCTGCCGGGCGACGCGGGATCGATCACCTTCGACGGCGTGAAGCGCTACGTCTCGCTCGACGTGCACCACGACCCCTCGCAGCTGTGGGTCGGCGGCTTCGCCGTGCTGAGCGTCCTCGGCCTCCTCACCTCGCTCTTCGTCCCGCGCCGTCGCGTGTGGGTGAAGGTCGTACCGCGTCGGGACGACGGCACCGGTGCGGAGCCGGGCTACGACCTCGAGTACGCCGGCCTCGCGCGTGGTGAGGACCCGAACCTCGAACGAGCGGTGGCGGACATCGCCAAGCGCCACACGTCGGACCTCGGAGTTAGGATGCCCCAGTGAACGACATGACCACGAACCTCGCGACCTACTCGGTCGTGCTGACGTACTCCGCCATGGCGGTCTACGTCATCGCGTTCATCGCGTTCGCCCTGGACGTCGCGAAGCGCTCCGGCAACGTCGCGGCCGCCGCGGACGGCGCCGGTGCACCGCAGGCCAGCACCGCCGAGCGGACGGTCGCCACCGTGCAGGGCGGCACCGTCGTCCTCGAGAAGGTGTCCCAGTCGTCCGACGGCGGGAGCGCCCGACGCGGGGGCACCCGGTTCGAACGCGTCGGCATGGCGATGACGATCCTCGCGCTCGTGCTGCACGTCGGCTCGATCGTGCTGCGCGGGATCGCGGCCGACCGTGTGCCGTGGGGCAACATGTTCGAGTTCTCCCTGACCGGCACGGGCCTGATCATCCTGATCTTCCTGCTCGTGCAGCTCTGGCAGAACCTGAAGTTCCTCGGTGTGTTCATCACCGGCCTCACGATCATCCTGCTCGGCATCGCGACCGTGAACTACTGGGTGCCCGTCGTCCCGCTGCAGCCCGCGCTGCAGTCGTACTGGCTCGTCATCCACGTGTTCGTGGCGATCGCCGGCACCGGGTTCTTCGCCCTGGGTGCCGGCCTCGCGGTGTCGCAGCTCGTCCAGACCTACCGTCAGGGCCGTTCGACCTCGGGCAAGCTCCGCTTCATGGAGACGCTGCCCGACGCCGACCGGCTCGAGGTCCTGACCTACCGCGTCATCCTGGTCGGCTTCGTCCTCTGGACCTTCACGCTCATCGCCGGCGCGATCTGGGCCGAGCGGGCCTGGGGTCGCTACTGGGGTTGGGACACGAAAGAGGTCTGGACCTTCATCATCTGGGTCGTCTACGCCGGGTACATCCACGCACGTGCGACGCGCGGCTGGCGTGGGGCCCGGTCGTCGTGGCTGGCGCTCATCGGCTTCGCCGCGGTGATGTTCAACTTCTCCGTCGTGAACGTCTTCTTCAAGGGCCTGCACAGCTACTCGGGACTGTGATCAGCGCGGGTCGCTGACGCGACCGCCATCGGACTGGAGGCGCGGTGCCAGCTGGCACCGCGCCTCCAGTCCGTCACCGGTCGGTCTCAGGGCCTCAACGGGCCAGCAGCGCGTGCACGCGTTCGAGCCGTGCCCGCCACCAGGCGGTCCGCTCCGGCGATGCCGCGTTCCGCGTCATCAGCTCCCGCGAGACCTCCACGCGGCGCACCGGCACCCGCCCGTCGACGGGGAGCAGCGGCGTGTCCGACACGTCCGACTCGAACATCGCCGCCGTGCCGAGCCCGGCGGCGTGCCCCGGGCTCATGGCGGCCGCGGCGAGGAACGCCCCCATCCCGAGCCCGACCGACGTGTCGAGCGCACTCGACACCACGCACGGCAGTCCCGCCTCGGCGACGATCGCGCGCGCGGCGGTGATACCGCCGAGGGGTTGCGCCTTGACGACGAGCACGTCAGCAGCTCCGGCGCGCGCGACGGCGAGGGGGTCGGAGGCCTTGCGGACGCTCTCGTCGGCGGCGATCGGGACGTCGAGCCCCGACACCCGGGCACGGAGCGCCGCGAGCTCGGGCACGGTGCGGCAGGGCTGCTCCGCGTACTGCAGGTCGAACGGGGCGAGGCGTTCCAGGGCGACCGCCGCCTGGTCGATGCTCCACAGGCCGTTCGCGTCGACCCGGACCCGGGCGTCGGCACCCATGATGCGACGCACCTCGGCGACCCGGGCGACGTCGTCGTCGATCGTCGTGCCGGGCTCGGCGACCTTGACCTTGGCGGTGGTGCAGCCGGGGTAGCGGGCGAGCAACCCGGCGACGGCGTCTGGCGCGACGGCGGGCACGGTGGCGTTCACCGGCACGGAGTCCGAGGCAGGCTCGCGGTGCTGCCACCCGAAGTCGATCGCGGCCCGGAGCCAGGCGGCGGCCTCGGCGTCGTCGTACTCGACGAACGGCGAGAACTCGGTCCAGCCCGCCGGGCCACGGAGGACGAGGGCCTCGCGCGAGGTGATGCCGCGGAACCGGACCCGCATGGGCAGCGCGACCACGTGCGCGTCCGCCAGGAGGTCGGCGAGGTCGGGGAGTTCGGCGTGGTCGGGGAGCACGTCCCCATCCTGGCAGCGACGTCCAGCCCGCCTCACGGTTCCTCGGAGGGGACCGCCAGGGCAGGGCATTAGCATGCATCGGTCGGCCAGGGTCGGCAGCAGGGACACGACCAGGACGAGGGAGGCGCGGTGCCGGAACCGCAGCAGCGCGCGTCGCGCCCGTCGGCACCCGGCCGCGACACCGACGAGTTCGCGCGGCTCATGCAGCGCAACACGGTCGACGTCCGCCAGCAGGGCCAGGCCGGTCGCAGGAAGCGCAACCCGGTCGTCGGCAAGATCGCGCTCGGGCTCGCGGTGGTCTCGGCCGCGGTCGACGCGAGCGCCTTCGCCGTGTTCATGGGCGGCGACACCGACTTCGCGTTCGGCATCTGCTTCGTCGTCGTGTTCCTGACGCTCATCGCCGCGGTCCTCGGCTTCGTCGCCGCGGTCGGGTCGTTCGGCCGCTGGTACGGCGCGATCGGCGTCGTCGTGGCGTTCTTCGCCAACCCGGTGATCCTCATCGTGCTGCTCGTGATCGTCGCTCCGGAGGTCCTCACCGACATGGGTGGTTCGGCGGCGGACGGCATGGGCGTCTGAGCCCAAGCAAACCGTGCCCGAGCGGTACCGTGGAGCCATGGCTGCTCCCGTCTCCGACCTGTTCGATCCCGACGTCTGGACCGTGGCTCCGATCGCGGAGCAGTTCACCGACATCACGTACCACAAGCACGTCTCGAAGGGGATCGTCCGGGTCGCGTTCGACCGCCCCGAGGTCCGCAACGCCTTCCGCCCGCGCACGGTCGACGAGCTGTACCGGGCCCTCGACGACGCCCGCCAGGACCCGCGCGTCGGCGTCGTGCTGCTCACCGGGAACGGCCCGAGCCCGAAGGACGGCGGCTGGGCGTTCTGCTCGGGCGGCGACCAGCGCATCCGCGGGCGCAGCGGCTACCAGTACGTCGGTGACGAGGGCGCTCCGCCGGAGGGCGTCGACCCCGCGGCTGCCCAGGCATCGATGGGACGCCTGCACATCCTCGAGGTCCAGCGCCTCATCCGGATGATGCCGAAGGTCGTCATCGCCGTGGTGCCGGGGTGGGCAGCGGGCGGCGGTCACTCGCTGCACGCGATCTGCGACCTCACGATCGCGAGTGCCGAGCACGGGAAGTTCAAGCAGACCGACGCCGACGTGGGCTCGTTCGACGGCGGGTACGGCAGCGCGTACTACGCCAAGCAGATCGGGCAGAAGTTCGCCCGCGAGGTCTTCTTCCTCGCCCAGGAGTACTCCGCCCAGCGCGCGTACGAGATGGGCGCCGTGAACGCCGTCGTCCCGCACGCGGACCTCGAGCGCGAGGCGATCCGCTGGGGCGAGATCGTGCTCGGCAAGTCCCCCACGGCGATCCGGATGCTGAAGTACGCCTTCAACGCGGTCGACGACGGCATGGTCGGGCAGCAGGTGTTCGCGGGTGAGGCCACACGGCTGGCGTACGGCACCGACGAGGCCGTCGAGGGCCGCGACTCGTTCCTGGAGAAGCGCGCGCCCGAGTGGACCGCCTTCCCCTGGCACTACTGATGGCTCGTCCGCTGGTCGCGACCGGCACGTCGGACCCGTCGGTCGTGCTCCGCGGCCTGGAGGCAGCACTCGCCGGCGGCCCCGCGCTGCTCCCCGTCGCGGAGGGCGCTCCGGCGCTGCCGACCCCGGCTCCGGCCACCGTCCCGCAGCGGGTCGCCCTGGTCGTCGAGACGAGCGGGTCCACCGGGACCGGGAAGCGCGTCGCGCTCTCCTCCGAGGCGCTGCTGGCCGGGGCCGCCGCCGCCGATGCGGCACTGGGTGGTCCGGGCGGGTGGGTGCTCGCGCTGCCCACGCACTACATCGCCGGCCTCAACGTCCTGACCCGGTCGATCGCCGCCGGGACGGCACCCGTCGTCGTGCCCTCGGGACACTTCGACGCGGGCACCTTCGCCGACGCCGCCGATCGGCTCGTCACCGGGCCGGGCGCTCCGCGCCGCTACACCTCGCTCGTCCCGGTGCAGCTCGGGCGGGTGCTCGACGACCCTCGTGCGACCCGCGCCCTGGCGGCGTTCGACGCCGTGCTCGTCGGTGGACAGGCGACGCCGGCACCCCTCCGGCAGCGTGCGCTCGACGCGGGGGTCCGCGTGGTGACGACCTACGGGGCGAGCGAGACGAGCGGCGGTTGCGTGTACGACGGCGTCCCGTTCGGCACCGTCCGCGCCGAGGTGGTCGACGGCGAGCTGTTCCTGGCCGGCCCGATGCTCGCCGAGGGGTACCTCGACGACGACCAGCGCACGGCCGCCGCGTTCACCGAGCGGGACGGGCTCCGGTGGTACCGCACGGGCGACGTCGCCGAGGTGCGCGACGGCGTGGTCCGGGTGCTCGGACGGCTCGACGACGTCGTCATCTCGGGCGGTGAGAAGGTCCCGCTCGGACAGGTGGAGCGCCTGGTGCGGGAACTCCCCGGGCAGGACGCCGCCGTCGTGACCCGGCGCGCGTCGGGGGAGTGGGGAGAAGTGCCGGTCGTGGTGACCGCGCGGACGATCGACCTGCAGGTGGTGCGTGCCCACGTCGGCGCCGCCCTCGGCCGTGCCGCGCGTCCGGCTGCGGTCGTCGTCGTGTCCGAGATCCCGATGCTCGCCTCCGGCAAGCCCGACCGCCGGGCGATCCAGGACATGGCGGTTTCGTAGCTCCGCGCGACCGGACGCCGACGCGTCGCGAATATGATGGACGGTCGTGGCACGAACGAAGAACTCGACGCAGTCCAAGCGCCGCTCCGGCAACCCGGCGAAGGCCGCGGCACCGCAGCGCACGAAGCGGAAGGCGACCGCGAGCGACTGGATCGGCGGCGCACGCCTCCGCACCCTGACGCTCGGCGTCGTCCCGGTCGTGATGGGCACGACGGTGGCCTTCGTCGACAGCGGTGAACCGAGTGACTTCGGTGCGTTCCTCGCGAAGGACGGTCACGTCGTCATCGCGGTGCTCGCCCTGCTCGTCGCGCTGTTCCTGCAGATCGGCGTGAACTACAGCAACGACTACTCCGACGGCGTCCGCGGCACCGACGAGTTCCGCGTCGGCCCGGCACGGCTCACCGGCGCCGGACTCGCGAAGCCCCGGACCGTGCTGACGGTCGCGTTGACGTTCTTCGGCCTGGCCGCCGTGGCCGGCATCGTCATCGTGGTGCTCACCCAGCTGTGGTGGCTGCTCCTCGTGGGGGCTGCCGCGATCGTCGCCGCCTGGTTCTACACCGGCGGCAAGAAGCCCTACGGGTACAACGCCCTGGGCGAGGTCTTCGTGTTCGTGTTCTTCGGGCTCGTCGCCGTCCTCGGCACCCAGTTCGTCCTCATCGGCAGGGTGACGCCGAGCGGGTGGGCCGCCGCGATCGCCGCCGGGTTCTTCGCCTGCGCGGTCCTCATGGTGAACAACATCCGCGACATCGACGAGGACCGTCTGGCCGGCAAGCGCAACCTCGCGGTCGTCGTCGGCCGCCCGGTGGCGCGGGTGCTCTACGGCCTGTTCCTGATGCTGCCGTACGTGGTGCTGCTCTGGTTCGTGCTGCTGTACTTCCGGACCGGCTTCACGTACTTCTCGCTGCTCTTGGCGCTCCCGGCCCTGGCGATCGGGGTGTCGTCCCGGAAGCCCCGCGAGCTCATCACGGCCCTGCAGCTGTCGTCGTTCGCGTCGCTCGTGTTCGGCGTCGTGCTCGGGATCACGCTCGCCACCGCCCCGTAGGGCTCAGGCGATCAGTCCTCGTCGGCGTCCCGGCGCGCGGCGTGGCGATCGGCGTCCGACACCGGGCGTGCGACGGGCGCGTCCGTGTCCTCGGCGTCGACGAAGTCGTCCTCGAAGTCGGTGTCCGCGTCGCGCTCGGGCTTCCCCCGGCGGTTCGCGAGGCTCAGCGTGACCTGCTCGCGCAGCTTGCCCAACGCGATGTAGGAGACGAGCAGCCCCACCAGCGCGCCCACGATCACGGCCCAGTACCAGGGCATCCGGGTCAGCAGGAGCAGTGCCACGGCCACGGCGAAGATGCCGAGACGGGCCAGGGTGTAGACGAGCCACGCTTTCACGCGGCAAGTCTACGGAAGCGCGACCGGCAGGGACCCCACAGCCTCGCGACCTAGACTCCGGGCATGGTCCGACTGTGGTTGATCGTCGTCGTGGCCGCCGTGGCCTTCACGGTGTACGCGGCGATCGACTGCGCCACGATGCCCCGCGAACGTGTCCGTTCCCTCAGCCGTGGCGTCTGGCTGCTGCTCGTGATCGTCCTCCCGGTGCTCGGCGGGGTCCTCTGGTTCCTCCTGGGCCGAGCGCCCGCGACGAAGCCGGGCGGCGGCTCCGGGTACCGTGGACCCGAAGACGACCCGGACTTCCTCGGGGGCCCGCACGGCCCCGAGCGGCACCCCACGGACAAGGACCAGGACGACGAGACCCTCCGAGACCTCGAGCAGCAGTTCCGCGAACGCGAGCGACGCGCCGACCGAGACCGCCGCGAGCAGCACCGCGACGACGACGGCCGCACCGATCGCTGACGGTCGCGCGGGCTCCGGCAGCCCCGCGACCGACTTCGCACTGACGTTCTTCGCCGAGCTGGCGCGCGCCGGCGTCACCGACGTCGTCGTCAGCCCGGGTTCACGGTCGCAAGCGCTTGCCCTCGCCGCCGTCGCCCTCGAGCGTGCGGGCGGCACCAGCGTGCACGTCCGACTCGACGAGCGGACCGCCGGCTTCTACGCCCTCGGCCTCGCGGTCGAGTCCGGTCGACCCGCCGTCGTCGTCACCACGTCCGGCACCGCCGTCGCCAACCTGCACCCCGCCGTGCTCGAAGCGCACCACTCCGGCGTGCCGATGATCGTCGTGAGCGCCGACCGCCCCGACGAGCTCCGCGGCATCGGGAGCAACCAGACCACCGTCCAGCCGGGGATCTTCGGCGCTGCCGTCTCGTTCGTGCGGGACGTCCAGGCGCCCACCGTGCACGGCGTCGACGCGAGCACCACGGACACCGTCCGCACCCTCGTGCGTCAGGCGGTCGCCGCGGCCGCGGGGCACGAGGGGCAGCCCGGACCGGTGCAGCTCAACGTGGCGTTCCGCGAGCCGCTCTCGGCCGGCCTCGGCGAGGACGACGTGCAGCCGGTGCCCGACGACGAGGTCGACCTCGCGTTCGCCACCCGCCGCGTGCACTCGGGACTCCCGGTCGCCGAGCTGTCGCCGGACGACGAGCCCGGGACGGTCGTCATCGCGGGGCACGACGCCGGGGCGGACGCCGAACGGATCGCCTGGGAGCTCGGTGCGCCGCTGGTCGCCGAGGTGTCGAGCGGAGCGCGCTTCGGCCGCAACCTCGTGGTGACCTACCGCGAGCTCCTGCGCGAGCCGGAGTTCGGCGGTGCGGTGCGCCGCGCCGTCGTGCTCGGCCACCCCACCCTCAGTCGTGAGGTCCCCGCGCTCCTGCAGCGCGACGACGTCGAGACCATCGTGGTCCGCGGACCGGGCGCCGATCCCTTCGACCCGGCCCGTGCCTCCAGGCCGACCGCCGCGACCACCTTCGTGTCCGACGTCCGCGTGACGGGCCGTACCCGGCCGGAGCACCGTGCGTGGGTGGGGCGCTGGGTGGCGACGAGCCGTGCCCTCCTGGGCGGCGGCGACGCCGGACCGGACCTCGACGCGAAGCGCTCGAGCGACCGGGCCGAGCGCAACAAGTTCCTCCGCGACGAGGTCGCGCTCCGTCGCCGTCCCGTCGACCGGGCGATGCTCGCCGACGCCGTCTGGGGAGCGACCTGGCCGCACGACCGACTGGTCCTCGGCGCCTCGCAGATCATCCGCGTCGCCGACGGGCACGTCGCGGGCAAGCCGATCCGGGTGCACGCGAACCGTGGGCTCGCCGGCATCGACGGCACCGTGTCCACCGCGCTGGGCATCGCCGCGGCACTCGAACGGTCCTCGTCGTCGATCGGTACCACGCGCGTGCTGCTCGGCGACCTCACACTCCTGCACGACCTCGGCGCGTTCGTCACGGGGACCGAGGAACCGCGGCACCGCGTGCAGGTCGTCGTCGGCAACGACTCCGGCGGTGCGATCTTCCGCGGGCTCGAGGTCGCGGCGACCACCCCCGAGGCGGACATGCGCCGGATGATGACCACGCCGCAGTTCGTCGACGTCGAGCGCGTCGTGACGGGGCTCGGGTGGGAGTACCGGCGCGCGGCGACGTGGGGCGACCTGGAGCGCGTGCTGACGGACCCGGCGGAACGCGTCGTCATCGAGGTGCCGCTGGCCGACTGACGGACTCCGCGCCGCGACCAGCGCGGGCGGGGCCTCAGGCCAGGGCGTCGGTGATCGGGCGGAACTTGAGCGCCGTCTCGGCGACCTCCCGTGCCGGGTCGGACCCGGCCACGATGCCCGCTCCGGCCCACGCCCGCACGAACCCGTCGTCGGCGATCCGGGCGCTGCGGAGCGCGAGCATCCACTCGCCGTCGCCGTTCGCACCGAGCCAGCCGACGGGGCCGGCGTAGCGACCGCGGTCGACGCCCTCGAGCTCGGACACCAGCCGCACGGCGACGTCCGTCGGGGTCCCCGCGACCGCGGCCGTCGGGTGCAGCACGTCGGCGACGTCGAGCGAGGTCGTGCCCACGGGCAGGGTCGCCTGCACGTCGGTGGCGAGGTGCCACAGGTTGGGCAGCTGCAGCCGGAACGGCTCCGGGTCCGCACGCAGGTCCGACGCGATCGGGCGGAGCGCGGCGAGCAGGCTGTCGATCGCGAACGCGTGCTCCCCGACGTCCTTCGCGCTCGCGGCGAGGGCCTCGGCGGCGGCGCGGTCCGACACGGCGTCCGTGCCCCGAGCCGCGCTGCCGGCGAGGACGCGCGCGGACAGCCGCGTGCCGTCGGTCCGGGCGAGGGTCTCCGGCGTCGCGCCGACGAGCCCGTCGACGGCGAACGTCACGCACTGCGGGTAGGCGTCGGCCAGGTCGAGCAGGATCGCCCGGCGGTCGGCGTCGTCCGGCAGGGTGCCGACGAGGTCGCGGGCCAGGACGACCTTCTCGGCGTCGCCCGCGGCGATCCGGCGGACGGCGTCGGCGACCCGCTCGGCGTAGGCGTCCGCGTCGATGCGTCCGGGCCGCAGCGCGACCGACACGTGCGGGCCGACGTGCGGCACCGGCACCGACGTGCGGGTGAACGTCAGTGGCTCCGGGTCCGGTGTCGTGTCGACCGCGGTGAGCCACGCCTTCCCCCGTCGGCGGCCGATCACGACGCGCGGGACGATGAGCACGCTCGTCTCGGCGGAGTCGTCGGCGAACGTGAACGACCCGAAGGCGACGAGACCGGTGCCGCGGAGCTGCACGGGGTCGTCGACCTCGGCGTCCTGCACGATGGTGCGCCACACGGCCGCGGCCTCCCGCATCCGCTCCGGTCCGGTGAAGGTGAAGCGCAGCGCCTCGCCGATCCCGACGATGCCGTCGCCGTTCCGGACGAAGGCGAGCGGGCTGTCCCGGAGGGTGTGGCGGAGGACGGCGCCCGGGTCGTCGAGGATCCGGGTCGAGACCGTCAGCGGTGGGGCCGCCGTGGTGGTTCGGGTCACGGACCGATCGTACGCGCCGGTTCCGGTCCCGCACGCGCCGTGCTCGGGGGAACCCACGGGCGGGACCTCTAGGATGTTGTGGGTGAGCAGAGCGGACCTGAACAAGCGGCCGGACGAGGTGGCGGCCATGTTCGACGACGTCGCCGCGAAGTACGACCTCACGAACGACATCCTCTCCGCGGGCAACGCCCCGCTGTGGCGTGTCGCGACGGTCCGCGCGGTCGACCCCCAGCCCGGCGAGAAGGTGCTCGACATCGCCGCCGGCACGGGGACGAGTGCGGCGGCCTTCGCGAAGAAGGGCGCCGACGTCACGGCGCTCGACCTCTCCGCGGGCATGATCGCCGTCGGTCGGGAGCGCCACCCCGAGATCACCTTCGTCGAGGGCGACGCCGAGCACCTGCCGTTCGACGACGACACCTTCGACGCCGTCTCCATCTCCTTCGGGCTGCGCAACGTCAACGACCCGATGCAAGCGCTCGGCGAGATGCTGCGCGTCCTCAAGCCCGGCGGGCGCGTCGTGATCTGCGAGTTCTCGACGCCGCCGCTCGCGGTGCTCCGCTTCGGCTACGGCACGTACCTCAAGCGCGTGCTCCCGGGCGTCGCGCGGCTCTCGAGCAGCAACCCCGCGGCCTACCGCTACCTGGCCGAGTCGATCGAGGCGTGGCCCGAGCAGCAGGTGCTCAGCCAGTGGCTCCGGGGCGTCGGCTTCACGATGGTCGCCTACCGCAACCTCACGGCCGGTATCGTCGCACTGCACCGCGGTCGCAAGCCCGTGGCGGGCACGGTCCGCGAGTCCGTCGCCCGGCGCGCCAAGGCCCGCCGTGAGCACCAGCACACCGGTGAGCAGCCGAGCGTCGACCCGACCGACGCCTGACCGGTCCCTCCACCCCCGAACACGGAGCAGCACTTGAATCCGAGCGTCCCGGTCGCACGTCGCGCACCGAGTCTCCGCGCGTCGCTGGGCATCGGCGAGCGACTGTTCGCCACGCCCTCGGAGCGGCGGTTCATCGCGGCCGTCGACGACGGGCTGGAGCTCGTCGAGCAGGGCCTCGAAGAAGCCATGCGCTCGACCGACACCCTCGCCGACACGACGAGCCGGTACCTGCTCTCGGCGGGCGGCAAGCGGATCCGACCGACGCTGACGCTCCTCATCGCGCAGCTCGGTGACGGCGTGACCGACGCGGTCGTCAAGGCCGCCGTCAGCATCGAGACGACCCACCTCGCGTCGCTGTACCACGACGACGTCATGGACGAAGCGCCCGTGCGGCGCGGTGTCCCGGCGGCGCACGTGACGTACGGCAACAACGTGGCCATCCTCACCGGCGACCTGCTCTTCGCCCGCGCCAGCCTCATCACGGCGGACCTCGGGACCGAGGGCATCCGGATGCAGGCCGAGACCTTCCAGCGGCTCTGCATGGGACAGCTGCACGAGACCACCGGTCCCCAGCCCGAGGACGACCCGGTCGAGCACTACATCCAGGTCCTCAGCGACAAGACCGGTTCGCTCATCGCGACGGCCGCGCGCGCCGGCGTGATGTTCTCGGGCGCCGATCGCTCCTACCTCGACGCCGTCGGCACCTTCGGCGAGAAGGTCGGCGTGGCCTTCCAGCTCGTCGACGACGTCATCGACCTCGCCCCCGCGAAGGACAAGACCGGCAAGATCGCCGGGAACGACCTCCGCGCCGGCGTGGACACCCTGCCGCTGCTGCAGCTCCGGCGCCTCGCCGCGACGGGTGCACCGGATGCGGTTGCGCTCCTCGAACGCATCGAGCGGGACGTCAACGCCGCCCCGGACGACGTCGTCGACTCGGCGCCGTACCAGTCCGCCGTGGCCGCGCTCCGTGAGCACGAGGCCACCGCAGCCACCCGGGCCGTCGCGGTCCGCTGGGCGACCGAGGCGGTCGACGCGCTCGCGCCGCTGCCGGACGGCACGGTGAAGCGGGCCCTGATCCGCTTCGCCGAGTCGGTCGTCGACCGCAGCCGTTGACACGGTAACTGCGCGACGCCCGCCGCGAGACCCCTC
>Ga0153924_1000688_pt1 | contig 20190 bp, 20 predicted proteins | sample TSNJ008MetaG_FD_104709 | JGI IMG/M metagenome (GOLD analysis project Ga0153924, IMG submission 104709) | Attine ant fungus gardens microbial communities from New Jersey, USA - TSNJ008 MetaG | ecosystem: Host-associated > Fungi > Mycelium > Unclassified | place: USA: New Jersey, Wharton State...
ATCTCGAATGGGCTATATGAACCCGAAGGCATTGCCACCGACGAGAATGGCAACTTGTACGTTGCAAACACCGATGGAGAATCGGTAACGATCTATAAGCCAGAAACGACAAGCCCATATAGCACCTTAACCGAATCCCATGGACCGGACGACGTCGCCGTCGCGACAAACGGTTATGTCCTCGCGGGTGACCTCGCGGGCGGCGTCGATGTCTACGCGCCCGGAAAGACTAGCCCGAGCGCGCGGCTAACCAACCCGGGTATTAGCATCGTTCGTAGTGTTGGCGTCGATGCAAACAACAACGTTTATGCCGCCGGGACAAACGCAAGCTCGGAAGGCGTGGTCATCGAGTACACCGACATGAGCGGCGGTGGTACGAATCTCGGTCTGCAAGATTTGGAGTCACCGCTCGGCGTCCTCATCGACAAGAATGACAACGTGGTTGTGTCCGACGTCGGCGCCGGCAAGGTTTTTATCTATCCGCAGGGCAAGACCTCGCCCTCTTCGGAGATCTCGGTCGCTGGCCCTCATCGCATCGCCCTCAACCAGCAAGAGAACCTCATCTATGTCCCGCAGGGCGCGGGGGGCGACGTCGACGTCCTCGATTATCCCAGCGGCACGCCTGTGACAAGTTTTTCAATTGGAAACTTCGCTACAGGCGCCGCGCTAAGTCCCGCACCGACGCCGTAAGAACAGAACTGGGGTTTGGCCCCAAAGGCGATGACGCGGCCCGGAACTGCGTGCAGCTGCAGGTTGATCCAATATTGCGGATCGATGCCGAGACGAAGGAACAATGGTTCCGCCATCTGCGGGTCAATGTTCCGGCGCCCGGCTACAAGGTCGTGTACCTTTTCGGAGGGACATCCATCTCGCATGCAGCTCGCTAGGGACTGAGATGCAGCGGTTCAAGAAGGTCGGCCAGCACTTCGCCCGGATGCGGCGGCCTCTCCACACCCGGTGTGACTAGCCCGATTGCCTTGTGGGTAACGCCCGTTCGCTGGTCCGCCGGATAATCGACCCATAAGGCGGGTCCACCCGGCCCTGGCGGCAAGTGAAGGCCAGCTGATACGATCCAGACGTGGGTCGCTTTCTCGCTATCTTCTACAAGCAGGTCTTCCGTTCGGATGAGGGCCCGGTTCCTCATCGCAGCATCGGTGTGCTGCGTCGCGACGACATACTGCGAATACGGAACCGCATGACAAGACTTAACTGAGCCGGCGCAAATCTAGGTTCCGAATTCAGCGTCGACGCAACAGTATTCGCGCGAAGACGCCTACAGTAACGTGAAAACCCCTCGTCGAGCGATCCTCAACGAGGGGTCTTTTGGTTGTTTGTCGGGAGATCGAGCCCTTAGGGCTTTATCTCAACGTAAATAGCTTCAAAGCGATTGTCGGTATTGTTTTCCGAGTTATGCTCCCACGGCTCGTCGAAGGAGAGAATCTCTCCGGCTTTCGCCTTGATTGGTTCGGTTGTCCCATCGGGGTACGTGAAAGTGAAGTCGGCATCCGTTAAGAACACGCCGACGCCTCGCGGATGCTGGTGCATGACGGACTTTTCACGAGGCCCGTAGCGAATGCGCACCACGCGGGTCGCATCGTTCTCGGCCTCGATCGTGTAATGTCTCGAGTCGAGCACTGTTGGATCGCGTTCCAGTTTGGTAACTGTGGCCATACCATTCGTTCCTTTCTGCACCCGGAACGGCTCGACGATTCGACGGCAGGTGAGAGCCTCCTCGGAGCGCTGAAAGAAACGGCTGCAGGCGCTTGGCGGCGCAGCGGCATACCCTGCTCTTCGGCGGGATTTCCTGAAAGGTTTTCACTATGAAGACTCGTGTACTCGTTCTTGGAGCCGGCTTTGGAGGTCTCGAATTAAGCACACTGTTGTCCGAAACGCTCGCCGACGACGTCGACGTGACCCTGATCGACAAGGATGATGCTTTCGTATTCGGCTTTTCGAAACTCGACGTAATGTTCGGCCGGATGGCGCTCGACGCGGTGCGCCTGCCGTACCGGAACTTCGCAAAGACAGGCGTGCGTTTTCTGCAGCAAAAAATCGTCACAATTGATCCGGACACGCGACGTGTAACCACCGATGCCGGCACCTACGAATCCGATATCTTGGTCGTCGCGCTCGGCGCCGACTACGACTTTGACGCAACGCCGGGACTTGCCGAAGGGGGCAACGAGTTCTACACCGTGGCCGGCGCGATGCGCCTTCGCGAGATCCTCCCTAGCTTTTCGAAAGGGCGCGTTATCATCGGCGTTTGCGGAACGCCGTTTAAGTGTCCGCCCGCGCCGAGCGAGGCGGCCCTGCTCTTGCACGACTATCTCACGACGCGGGGAGTACGCGCCGACTGTGAGATTACCATGGTCACGGGACTAGGAAGCCCGGTGCCGCCCTCACCCGAAACGTCTCGCGCCCTCCTTGCGGCCTTTGCCGAGCGGAACATACGTTTTATCGGTAACTGCGACGTGATTTCGCTCGATCGGGGTCGCGTCGCCAAAATCGAGGACGGTAACGAATTGCCGTACGATTTGTTTATGGGCGTTCCCAAGCACCGCGCGCCCGACGTTGTTAGAGCGAGCGGCATGGCCGAGGACGACGGGTGGGTGCACGTCAATCGCAAGCTCGAGACGCGTTTCCCCGACGTCTACGCAATTGGCGACGTCGCGCTTGCCGGCACGCCGAAGGCGGGAGTATTTGCGGAAGGCGCCGCGCGCGCCGTTGCCACATCGATTGTCGCTCGCCTGCGCGGCGGCGAGCCTGGTATGAACGCGGGTGTCGGCGCGTGCTATATCGAGTTTGGGGCTGGGAAGATCGGTCGCGTCGACGTGGATTTCCTCTCCGGTCCCGAACCTACCGGAGCCTACTTTGAACCCTCGACGGCACTGCGCGCCGAAAAAGAACATTTTGGTTCGAGTCGCCGCGCCCGTTGGTTCGGCCTTTGACGTCTCGCCCTTTCGCTGCTGGATTCGCGATGGTTGTGGTTGACGGCGTTCGTGGGCCTAAATCTCCTGGCACTGTTCGGAGTCGGTAGAACACCGCCCAATGCTTGAGAGCCGGCGGCTCAGCCTGTGGTCTTGGTACAAATACGAGTTCACTATTGGTGCGTCACGATAACGACGAAACGGCAGAACCCGGCGCGGGGGAGACAAACGGTAGATCACATGCTCGCCAAGCGTCGAATCCGCCGGTAACATTCATGACGTCACGGAATCCCGCCCGTTGTAAGATACTCGTCGCGATCGAACTGCGATATCCGCCTTTACAGTAAACTGCAGTCGCACGCGCTGGATTGAGATCCGAAACGGAGGCGGCAAGCGTGGCAAGCGGCTTATGAACCGCTCCGCGAATGAAGCCTTCGTCCCATTCTGCTTGCCGCCGGACATCGACCAGTTGGATCGGCTCTTCCTCTACGATGCCTGACAGTTCTAGGACGCTGAGCTGCGAAATTCTCGCGACCTCTTTCGACGCTCGAGTCCAGCCCGCCATGCCACCTTTGAGATAACCGGTGACGCGCTCGATGCCGACGCGCGCTAGACGCATCCGCGACTCGTTTAGGCGTTCCTCATCTTCTGCAAACAAGATGATTTCTTGATCGAGTCCAATGAGCGTGCCGGCCCACGACGCGTATTGGCCGTCTAGACCGATTTGCAGCGCGCCTGGAACGTGCGCCGCTCCGAAATCAGATTCGTCTCGCGTGTCCAATACGACAGCGCCGGCCTTCTGCTTGGCGATAACTTCGTCGGGCTCGAACGCGATGAGAGCGGGCAAGTCGACAAGTGACGCAGCACCGCTTCGATTGAGCTCTACATCGCGCGCGAAATACTCGGGCCGATCGGGCAGCTCGGCCGTCATCAAGCGAACAAACTCCTCGCGGCTACGCGCGCGCAACGCGTAGTTCGAGTTGCGTTCCTCGCCGATTGTCGAGCTGCGCTCCGGCCGCATCTGTCGCCCGCAAAGCGATCCTGCGCCGTGCGCCGGATAGACCGCTACGGCGTCCGGCAACTTCAACAGCTTTTCGTGGAGGCTGTCGTACAGCAGTCCTGCCAGTTCTTCCGGCGTCTGGAGACCACCGAGGTCGGGCCGTCCCACGGAGCCGATGAACAACGTGTCGCCGGTGAGCACGGCAACGGGCTCCGCAGAGCGCTCAAGATCGGTAACCAAGACGCAGATGCTCTCCGGCGTGTGTCCGGGTGTCTCTATGAACGTCAGACGACATTTACCGAATTCGATGCGGTCGCCATCGCGCACCGGAACGTGCCGGAACTTCGCTCCGGCTTTCTCGCCGAAGTAGATCGTCGCGCCGGTGATCGCGGCGAGCTCATGATGACCTGAGACAAAATCTGCGTGCAGATGCGTCTCGATGATATACGCAATGCGCAGACCCTGCTGCCGTGCCTCCTCCAAGTAAACTTCGACATCGCGCTGCGGGTCGATGACGGCTGCGACACCCTCCGACCCGATCATGTACGAAGCGTGCGCGAGACACGTCAGGAAGAACTGCTGAAAGTACATCGCGCTACCTAATCGCGGCCGGCTCCTTTGGTTGCGGAACGATGCGCAGATAAGGCTTCGGGGCGCGCCAGCCATCCGGATACAGCGTCTTCGCTTCTTCGTCGGAGACCGATCCCGAAATGATGACGTCCTCGCCTTCCCGCCAGTTCACCGGCGTCGAGACCCTGTACTTCGCCGTCAATTGCAGAGAGTCGATCGCCCGCAGAATCTCGTCGAAATTGCGGCCGGTCGTCATGGGATAGGCGATCGTCAATTTGATCTTCTTGTCCGGACCAATGACGTAGACGTTGCGCACCGTTTGGTTGTCCGCTGGCGTGCGCCCGGCCGACGTACCCGGCGTCTCGGCGGGTAGCATTTCATAGAGCTTGGAGACCTTCAACTCGGGATCTCCAATCATTGCGTAATTTACGACGAAACCTTGCGTCTCTTCGATATCCTTTGCCCATTTCGCGTGGCTGTCGATCGGATCGACGCTCAAACCGACAATCTTGACGTTGCGTCGATCGAACTCGGGCTTGATCTTCGCCATGTAGCCGAGTTCGGTCGTGCAAACCGGCGTGAAGTCCTTCGGATGCGAGAACAGCACACACCACGAATCGCCGATCCATTCATGGAAGCGAATGCGGCCTTCGGTCGTATCGGCTTCAAAATCCGGTGCGGTTGCACCAATATGTAGAGCCATGAGTTTTCCTCCAACCTTTTCGAGTCCCCAGGGGAACGTAACTCAATTTTCATCAGTTGCGACGCACGGGTCACAAAGCCTGCGTTGCCTTAAACATACAACTCAAGGCAAGCGTTCATCGCTCGGGAACTGGAGCCCCGAAGGTCCTCCCCACATTCTTGGAACGAAGCCCGGAGCCGCCGTCACCCGAAACGTCAAGCGCCCTCCCTGCGGCCTTTGCCTAGCAAGATGCATGTTGTAACGCCGAAAAGAGCTCGCGCGCGGGGTTCTCACGTGCTGAGCGAGTACACCGAACAGCAGGAGTACGACGAGATGCTCGCGGCATTACGCGATAGGCTCCGCGGATGAATTCGCAAAGCTCATGGCGTCTAGGACTGCGAGACGCGATCGCAACGCGCCATGCTACAGAGGGCAACCAGGTTGGACGACGTATACTAGCCGTCGCTCACTCAGTGATTGCGAGGAGGGATCATGCCCTCTACCATTAGCCTCGGTTCGACTGGCGACGACGTCAAGCGACTGCAGCGAGTTCTCGCACGACATTTGCTGTGGAACCCGTTCGGCCCAATTACCGGAACGTTTGATGCCGGTCTCGAGACCGCGGTAAAGAATTTTCAGTCCAGCCAGGGATTGACCCCTGACGGCATCGTCGGTCCTGCAACCTGGGCGGCACTGCCAAGTTATCGCGAAGCATCGCCCGAGCTGCAGCATGGATCGAAGGGTCCAGGCGTTGCTTGGCTTCAGAAAGCACTTTCAGGAGCAGATGTCGTCGTCGAATTTACGCCGTATAGCGGAGCGATTGACGGCATTTTCGGCCCGGTAACTGGCGCGTCCGTTCGCGCTCTTCAGACGTGGGCCGGAATTACCGTAGATGGCATCGTGAGCGACGACACCTGGTTCGTTTGGATGACGCCCGGTTCGGCTCAGCAGCTTACACTAGAGGGAGCCTGCGGTCTCACCAAGGGTCTGTTGTAGCCGACCAAGATGCCGTAAACGCCGATCAGATGTTTGGCTTGACGAATAGCACGCCGTCGGCGTAGTCGAAATAGCTTTGATAGTTGGAGAGCACGTCTCGGCCGATGAGGCCGTCATAGTCTCGGATATCGAAGGTCGATGAATTCGGTTCCATGGCTTGAGCGCTTCGATATTTCACTTTGCCGAAGACGACGTCGGTAAGATCGACCAAACTCGAGCTCAAGCCGCCGCCCACCGTATCGATTCTCGCCTGTTGCTCTTCCACCGGAACGGATGGCAAGCGGTTCGCGAAGTCCCGGTATACGAGCAACTTGAACGCCCCGGTATCAACCAAGAAATGTCCGTGCACGCCCTCTACCCAGACATCGGTGCGCGGGATACCGTCATCGAGTTGCAGCGGCAGGGCTGTAAGGCCGAGCGCCTTGGGGTCAAAGCTGCTGCTCGGATAGTACGTTACCTTCTGGGCTTTGAAGTCGATGCCGAACACTCCGCTTGCCAACAAGTCGAAGCCGATGAACCCCACAACTCGCGACCCGTCCACCTCCTCGTCAAACGGCGCGGTTTCAAATACAACATTGTCCAGCGTCAGCGAGCCGATCGACATGTGCGCGAGTCGCACGCTGCCCATGTCAACGTCGCCGCCGCCGATCGTCTTCGAGTTCCGTCCAAATGGTGTCAGCCCTAACTCATGTGCGACGCCGGGATCGATGAACAACTCCGAGGCGCCGCTATCCAGCAGAAAATCCAGTCCGCGCCCGTTCACGATCGCGCGTATGATAATGCCGCCGGAGGTAAAGCGTGCCGGCAGATCGATCGGCTTGTTCCCACTATAGCTAAAAATCGGCGTCGACGCCGGTATCGAGAGATCGAGCTGAGTGTCGACCTTCTCGAACGCCTGGATGCTCATCGTCGTGTCGTTCTGCGGTCGCCCGTCATATGCGTGCAAGGCAAATGCAATCGTTTCTCCATACACGGTGCGGTAGTCGCTGTAATCGGTCACATGCCGGTGGCGATCTCGCGTGAAGCTGATCGTGCGCATCAGAAGAAACGACGACGCGTCGAAATAACGATACTGATCGAAGCCGCCCGGCGGATTGATTTCCACGACGTATTGCCGCGGAGCACCTTGTGTTATCCCTAACACGCGAACGTTATATTTTGGGTCCTCCGGATGCTCGAGCGCCAGCTCATTGGGATCTTCTTGACTGCGAAACTCACTGCGCAGCGTGACGATTCCATTCTCGTCTTGATCCCACGACTGCTTGCGATAGTAGCCCTCCGCGCTCGAAAAGCCGCCGCCTTCGTACCTGGTGATGTAGTTGTCGGCGTCCATGTACGTGGTTTGGGTGCGGTCGACGCCGCCGGTGTGAACGTGCACCACCTCGTGATAATTCCCGGGGGCACGCTCGCCCCGTGCCGCATGGTACTTCGCGAAGATCGCCTTTGCCGTAAGGTCGGTCGCCTCGTACGTGTCGGCAACGCCATGCACCGGCAGTGTCGCAATAGCCGGCGCTACAAAGAGAGCAACCCGCATGTCTACGCGTTCGCCGCCGCGGGCGAGCAAGCATGCCGCATCCGTGCGGGCGCCGTTGCGGTCGTGAGCAGTGTGGCTCAGCTCGGATTCTTCGACGAGCGCGTACGCGTCGTGGTCGACGATGCGAGCGGCTCGATTGTCTATCACCCGCATGCGCTTGCACCGGATCAGGCGCAGCGGCTGTTTGAGGCGTTGAAGCGCGACATCCAGTGGCGACACGAGCGGCGCATGATGTACGACCGAGAGGTCGACGTGCCGCGTCTGGTGGCTTCACTACGATACGACGACGCTTTACCGCCGCTCCTGAAACACGCACTACCGCTCGTCGAAGAGTTGTCAAACAGCTGCTTCAACAGCATTGGGCTCAACTTTTATCGCGACGGGCACGACAGTGTGGCGCCACACAGCGACACGATCGCCGAGCTCGAAGCCGGGTATCCGATCGGCTTGCTTTCACTCGGATCGACGCGCCGCATGACGATTCGCTCGAAGAACCGTCCCCGCCGCGTGCTGGACCTCGACCTCGAGCCCGGCAGCCTGCTCGTGATGTCATACCAGACCCAAACGACCTACGATCATGCAATCCCGAAGACCGGCGGGCCCGCCGGACCGCGAATCAGCGTCGCCTTCCGCATGCGTCGCGCCAGCTCGCCTGGATAGGTAACTCTCGGCTCCCGCTCGCCTCGATCGCGGCGCTCAAAGCACGCTTGAAGCTCGACCGTTCGGCTTAGGAACGGTCAACGTCTGCGCAACGTAGTACACGGGCTTCGGGACGTAATCTGCGTACACCAAACCATAGGGAAGCGTATAGGCGCCGGCATGACCTGCCGTGCCGTCGCGAAGCTCGCACCAAACCACCGTGGGGAGACCCAAACCCCGATGGATGTACCACATCTGTTGGAGGAAGCTCGGCTGATCTTGCGTTGAAGGCACGCATGTCTCGGTCGTGTGAACTTCCACGCCCGACGGCATCAGGGGCAGCAAGAGTGAATATTGTCCGTATTGCGTGCATGGTTCTTCATATGTATGAACTGCGCAACCGTTCATCACCTCGAACGCGCCCATGCTTATCATCGTTTTTGTCCACGCCAAATCGATCCCGCTGGTTCCCCCGGACCACACGTCGATCGCTCCGGCGGCACGCAGCGCCGTCGCGGTTGCGATTGCTAGGTGCGTGTAGGCGGTAGCATTCGGATTTGCTCCCCAATAGAACTCGAGATTCGGCTCGTTCCAGAGCTCCCAAATCGGATTGTATTGGGCGTACCGTTGCTGAATTGCGGCGCACTGTGCGGCGTAGGCGTTCACGTCGACGGGCTGCGTTGCGTACGGAGATATCAGAATCACGCGTATGCCTGCGGGCGCAGCAGCTGCAAAGAACGCGTCTACGAAATCGAGCGAGTCATTTAGGCTGACTCGGGCAATCCGGCCGCCGCAGCCAAGAATGAGCGACACCGCGCGCTCGATGTTGTCTTCGCTGTACACGCTCACACCGAACTCCGTCGGTTTCGATGATGAACCAAGTGTTGGTGGTACCGGCCAACACTCTTGGCCCGAGCATCCCGCAAGAGCGCCAACACCACCGGCCATCAAGCCCAAAGCCATTGCGCGCCGCATTACAACTCACTACCCCAAATCACGCTTTCTTCATCTTTCTGGTGTAGCGTCCCGGGGCACATCCTGCTGCTTCTCGAGGTGACCATGTCTCGCACAACACCGTCCACGCGAATCGCGGCGGATCCGGCGGCGGCATGAGCACCGCGCCGACGGCCACAGCTCCGGTGGCCACGATGCCATCGGCGGGAATGACGGCGACGGGCACGCGCATCGACACCGACACGCTCTCCACCGACGTCGATCGGTTCCACCGTCCCCCAATGACAGTGGCCTCTTGCATCGCGGCGACCTGGTCGTGTGCGACTTCAATGACAGTGCAAACGTGCAAGGAACCGGCAACGCCATCATCGCGCTCGCGCCCGAGCCTGGATCGTCGCCGCGACCCGTCATCACAAACGGCGCACTGCTAGGCTGCACTGAGAACGTCCTTGGCACAGAACGCACCGGGCGATGCGGTTCTTTACGAGGGCGATGCCGCCACCGGTGACGTGGTCCGCATTCACGTGGGACGCTACGGCGTTTCGCGCACCGTCATCGCTACGGGATTTGCCGTCAACAATGGCGTTCCGGGAACGGAACTTGGGCCGGGCGGGCTACAATACGACGCGGCACACGACCGGCTCTATGTCGTTGACGGTACTAACGACAACGCGGTGATCGTTCTTACGCGCTAGCTAGAGGCGGTCCAGGCGCAAGGTGCGCATCCAAAATAGAGTCAGCGTTTCCGCCATCGTTTCGACGTTTGGCTTGCTCGCGGCAAGAACCCATTCCGCAAGCAACGCGACGGCCGCGCTCGCCAGGCCGACGGCAACGAGGCGGCTGTCGAGATCCTGCAAAACGCCCGTACGTTCGATCCATTCGGTCGCGCGGGTGAGTTGACGAACCGACCGCTCGCGAATAGCACGCCGGTGCTGTTCGAGTTCGGGACTTATTCCCAGCGACTCGAGCGCATAAATACGCGCCCGGCGCGGGTCTTCGGTGAAGAACGTGTAGTAGGCGCGGTTCGAAGCGAGGACTCGATCGTACACCGGTTTGTCGGTAGCCCGAAGCGCTTCCCGGACAAGCTCGTACGCGCGCTGTGCGAGGTCGTCGAAGATCTCGCGCAGCAGCGCCTCGCGCGAGGGAAACTCCTGGTAGAAGTGGCGCGCGGTCACACCCGACGCGTTGCAGATCATCGGGATGCTTGTTTTCAAGTACCCGAGCGTTCCGAACAGCTCGATGCCGGCCGAAAGCAGCCGCTCGCGCCGTTGCGCCCGGCGCTGCGCGACCGAACGTCCGCCGTAGATTCGATCAGCCATGTCCCTCGCCGGCGCAGGTGAATGCGCATATTCGACAAATGTGCTTGTCACATCTTGCGTGAGGGATCCGGCCGGCCATGAATCTTACCTTCGGGCCTGACGAACGTGCGTTCCGCAACGTAGTGCGCGAATTCATCGCAACGCACTTACCCGAACACATTCGCCGCAAAGTACAGGCCGGCGCGGGCCTCGAGAAAGACGATTACTATCGCTGGCACCGCATGCTGTTCGAACGCGGCTGGGCTGCGCCATCATGGCCGGCAGCCTACGGCGGCACGGGTTGGGACGCGATCCGCCAACATATCTTTTCCGAAGAGATCGCGTACGGTTGGGCGCCCAGAATGCTGCCGTTCGGATTGAATATGGTTGCGCCGGTTCTCATCGAGTTCGGCAACGATGCACAGCGCGCGCGCTTTCTTCCACCAATTCTTTCGGGCGAAGAGTTCTGGTGCCAAGGATATTCCGAGCCCGGTTCGGGCTCGGACCTCGCATCTCTTTCGACCAAAGCCGTGCGCGACCCGAACACATACGTCATCGACGGCACGAAAACATGGATCACCGCAGCTCAATGGGCCGACTGGATCTTCGTGCTGGCGCGCACGGATCCGCACGCAAAACAACAAGAGGGCATTTCATTCATTCTCGTCGACATGCGCTCGCCGGGCGTGTCGGTTCGTCCGATCAAAACGATCGACGGCGGCAGCGAAATCAACGAAGTGCACTTTGATTCGGTCAAGGTTCCGGTCGAGAACTTGGTCGGACGTGAAGGCGAAGGCTGGACCTACGCCAAGTTCTTGCTCGAACACGAACGCACGGGAACGGCAGCGATCGCCGTGTGCCGCCAAATGCTGGCTGCGCTCATCGAGCTTCGCGATCGCGAAGGCATACACGATCGGCGGTTCGACGAGCGCATCGCCGAGGTTGACATCGAACTCACCGCACTTGCATTCACCGAGTTGCGCGTCTTGGCAGCGGAATCTGCCGGAACGCGTCCCGGACCCGAGTCGTCGATCCTCAAACTCAAAGGAACCGAGATCCAACAAGCGCTCACCGAGCTCGCGCTCGATGCCGGCGGTCCATATGTCGACGTCGCACTCGCTCGACGCTATTACAACCTGCGCAAAGCGTCGATCTACGCCGGGTCCAACGAGATTCAGAAAAACATCATCGCGAAGCGAATTTTGAAGGTCTAGCGCGATGGATTTTACGCTCACCGCCGAGCAGGTGTTATTACGCGACAGTGTCGCACGGTTCGCGATCAATCAGAGTAACGGCGCTCGCACCGATTCGTGGAGCGCGTTTGCCGAACTCGGCTGGCTAGCCATCGGGGCACCGCAAGCGCTCGGCGGTTTCGGCGGTCCGGTCGAGACGCTGCTGTTCATGGAGCAGTGCGGCTACGGACTCGTGCGCAGCCCATACGTCGGTCAAGTCGTGTTCGCCGGGAGCATCTTGCGCAGCGCGGAGCGGCTGGATTTGTATGAAGAGCTCATCGACGGGCATCGCCGGTTCGCAGTCGCGTACGAGGAACCGCGCGCGCGCTACGACGCGTCGGTCGTTCAAACGACGGCGCGGCGCAACGAGCGCGGTTGGACCATCCACGGGGCAAAGGTACGCGCGCTCGACGTATCGACGGCAGACACCGCAATCGTTTCGGCGCGCACCGACGATGGCATCGCGCTTTTCACAGTACCCGCTATCGCGCCAAACCTCACGAAAACGCCCTACCCCGCCGAGGACGGATCCGACGTTGCCGACCTGCGCTTCGATGGCGTCGACGTCGAGGATGATGCCCTTATCGGCGCGAGCAAGGGTCTCGAGCTGCTCGACGCGGGCATCGACCACGCGACTGCAGCGCTCTGTGCCGAGGCGCTCGGGCTGTGCCAGCGCATGCTCGAAGCAACCGTTGAGTACACCAAGCAAAGACGACAGTTCGGCGTCCCGCTCAGCTCGTTTCAGGCACTGCAGCACCGAATGGCGGAGATGTATATCGAACTCGAGCTGCTCCGTTCGATGGCGTACTTTGCTGCGATGACGCTCGAGGACGAAACCGATCCCGCCGCCCGCAAACGCGGTCTTTCCGCGGCAAAGGCACAGGTCGCAAAATCCGGCCGCTTCATCGGCCAGCAAGCGATTCAGCTTCACGGCGGTATCGGCATGAGCGAAGAATACAGGATCGGGCACTACTTCAAGCGGATGACTCTCCTCGAGCGGCTGCTCGGCGATCGCGACTATCACCTGCACCGCTATGTTGATTTGGCCGAGGCACGATGAAGAGTACGATCGGCTCGTTTCTGATCTCTCGCCTGTGCGATATCGGCGTTCGGCACGTCATCGGCGTTCCGGGCGACTACAATCTTCCATTGCTCGAACAAATCGACGAGTTCGTGGGCATCGAATTCGTCGGCACGTGCAACGAGCTCGGCGCAGCCTATGCCGCTGACGGATACGCGCGCCTGAACGGAGCTGCTGCGTTGATTACGACATACGGCGTCGGCGAGCTCAGCGCAATCAACGGCATCGCCGGCGCCTGCGCAGAGCACGTGCCGGTCGTGTGCATTACCGGAATTCCACCGCTCCCAGCCATCGAAAAGCGCATGCTGCTGCACCACACGCTCGGCGACGGGAACTTCGAGAACATGATGGCATGCCTGCGCGAATTTACCGTGGCACAGGCGCGTTTGACGCCGGCGAATGCGGTGGTCGAGATCGATCGCGTTCTGAAGGCGTGCCTGCGGGAGAAACGCCCGGTGTATTTACAAGTCCCTTCCGACATCACGCATTTTACGATCGACGTTCCGACGGGCTCGTTCGAAATCGAAGATGCGCATAGCGATCCGGAGCGGCTCGATGCAGCGACCTCTGCGCTTACGGCGCGGCTCTCGCGCGCGGAGCGGCCCGCGTTGCTGCTGGATATGGATGCAGAGCGCTTTGGGCTGCGCGATGCACTGCTCGCATTGGTAGACCGAATGCAGATGCCGTTTGCTGCGCTCTCGACGGGGAAGTGCGCACTCGACGAATCGCATCCACTCTATCTTGGTATCTACGCCGGCCGCGGCTCCCAAGCCGGCGTGCGGGAATGTATCGAAAACTCGGACTGCCTACTTGCAATCGCGCCGCGCTTCATCGACACGAACTCGCTGTGGTTCTCACAACAACTGCCGCCGTCGACGGTGTACGTGCGCCCCTTCGGTGTAACGATCGGCGCTGACGCGTACGAGGGCGTGGTCGCGAAGGAATTGCTGACGGCTTTGGGCGAGCACGTTGAACGCGCGGATGGAAAGGTAAGTGCGGGTCCCTCGTCCTTCGACTACGCTCAGGATGACAACGGCGGTGCACGGGATGACAAGGGCGGTGCGCTTACGCAGGAGCTTTTTTGGACGCGGGTGGCGAGGTTTATCCGCGAGCGAGATGTGATCGTCGCCGAGACCGGGACGTCGCGCGTTGCGTTGATGGGGATGCGGATGCCGGCGGGCGTCACGTTTATCTCGCAAGGGTTGTGGGGCTCGATCGGATATACGCTGCCGGCGCTGCTCGGCGCAATGCTGGCCACTCCCAACCGGCGAGCCGTGCTGTTCATCGGCGATGGATCGTTTCAGCTGACGGCTCAGGAACTCTCGACCATCTTGCGCTACAGCCTGCGGCCGATCATCTTTCTCCTCAATAACGGCGGATACACCGTCGAACGCATGATCCTCGGCGAGCGTGCGTCGCACAATGACGTCGCAAACTGGGACTATACCAAGCTCGCGTCGGTCTTCGCGGCCGAAAGCGATTGCCTGATTGCAAACGTGTCGACCGCCGACGAGCTCGACCGCGCTTTGGCTGCGGCCGAATCCGAACAGCGAGCGGCATTCATCGAGCTCACGCTCCACTACCTCGATGCACCGGAAACGCTCAAGCGGGCCGGCAAACTCTTAGCGGAGTTCGAGTACGGGCCCAGGGGGCCGCATCGCCTCATGCATGCGAGTGCGCGTTCGTGAAGCCGGCGCTGATCGGAGCATTCGTCGTCGCCATGGCGATTCTGCCGATGGTGATTCCACAATTTCTTTCGTTCCAGCTGACCTACGCGGGTGCGTATACGATTGCCATTGTCGGGCTCGTAATCCTGATCGGCAAGACCGGACAGATCTCACTCGGACATGGCGCGTTTATGGCGGTTGGCGGCTACACCGTTGCGATACTCGCTCACAGCGGAGTCGGATACATCCTATCGATACCGGCGGCCGCGATCACCGCAGGCGTGCTCGGAGTTGGGCTCGGCGCTATTGCGCTGCGGCTCGAGGGTATCTATCTGGCGCTTGCGACGTTCGCACTTGCGGCATCGATCCCGCCGCTGATCAAACGGTTCAGCAGCATAACCGGCGGTGCAATGGGCATTACTTTGCCCTCGCATTCCGAACTCGAGTTGTACTACGTGACGTGGATCGTGGCGGGGCTGCTCCTGCTGCTCGCATATCTGGTGCTGCGCGGACGTGTCGGCCTCTCGCTTCGCGCGCTTCGCGATAGCGAAGCCGCTGCGGTCTCGTTCGGCGTGAATCCTGTCTTTTACAAAACGCTGGCATTTGGTTGGAGCGCTGCGTACGCCGGTGTTGCGGGCGCCCTGCTTGCCGATGCAACGGCGTACGTCAGCCCGGATGTCTATGGCATTCCGCTTTCTCTCACGCTGCTGGTTGGAGCGGTCGTCGGTGGCCTCGACATGATTTGGGGCGCGATCCTGGGCGGAGCGGTTATCGAATTTCTTCCGCTTTGGTCGCAAAAAATCAACCCAGCCTTCTCTTCGGTCGTGTACGGCGTTGCGCTCGTCGCCATCATCACGTTCATGCCCGAAGGAATAGCCGGCGCGATCGCGCGCCGGCTACGGAGCCCTGCGCCAAGAACATCGTAAGGAGGCACTATGAGCATACGTAAAACTTGGTTCCTCACAGCAATCATTACCGCCGTCGTGCTGGCTACGACACTTTGCTTACCGACGAGTGCGCAAAACGTACCCGGGGTGACGTCGACGGAGATTCTCTTGGGCGGTACCCACCCTTATAGCGGGCCGGCCTCCGCATATGCTCCGATCGGCAAAGGCATACTGGCCTACTTCGCCTATGTCGACGACCACGGCGGCGTTTACGGGCGCAAGATCGTCTACAAAGACGAGGACGACGCCTACAACCCGCCGCAAACGTTGCAGCTCGTTCGGCAACTCGTCGAACAAGATCACATATTTGCAATGTTCGATCCGCTCGGAACGCCTCCGAACACGGTGCTGCGGCCATACTTGAACGACAACAAGATTCCGCAGCTGTTCGTCGCTACCGGAGCGACGACGTGGGGAGCTGATGCTGCGAAGTATCCGTGGACGATCGGGTGGCAGCCTGATTATCGCGACGAGTCGGCGATCTTCGCGAAGTATCTGATGGCGCATCAGCCCAATGCCAAGATCGGCGTTCTCTATCAGAACGACGATTACGGCCAGGATTACCTCGGGGGCTTGACGGCAGCACTCGGATCGAAGGCGAGCCAGATCGTGAAATCGGTCAGTTATGAAGTCACCGATCCCGACGTCACGTCGCAAATCGCCAGCCTAAAGAGCAGCGGCGCCGACACCGTGTTCATCTTCGCGACGCCGAAGTTCAGCGTTCAAGCCCTCGTCACAATCAGCAAGCTCTCTTGGAAGCCGCTGATTTTCTTGAACAGCGTCTCAAATTCCCAAACCATAATGCGCGCCACGACGAGCGCCGGCGGACCGGCTGCTACCAACGGCGTAATCTCTGCGATCTACTTGAAGGACCCGAGCGATCCAGCGATGGCGAGCGATCCCGGGATCAAGCTGTACAAGGCGATTCTCGCCAAATACTCACCGGGCGCCGACCCAGCCGACGGCAACTATCTCTACGGCATGGCCGTCGCATTTACGATGGTTGATTCGTTGAAGAAAGCCGGAAAGGATCTGACGCGTGATGACGTGATGCAGGCGGCGATCCATCTCCACGAGACCGACAATCCGTTTTTGCTGCCGGGAATCATCGTTGCAGACTCACCCACCGATCGTTTCCCGATCCGCGAGGAAGAGCTGATCCGTTACGACGCGGGACTCTGGCATCCGTTCGGCGGCTTGATCACGGCACGCCGCTAATGAATGGCGCGGCGCTTCTGACGGTCGAAGATCTCACGATCCGATTCGGCGGACTCGCCGCGCTGTCCGGCGTTTCATTTGACGTCGCGCCGGGACGCATCACCGGGCTCATCGGTCCAAACGGCGCGGGAAAAACCACGTGCTTCAACTGCATCACGCGGCTGTACACGCCTGATTCTGGAAAGATCGCCTTCAAGGGTAACGACTTGCTTCGTCTTTCTCCGTTCCGAATCGCGGGGACCGGTATCGCGCGCACCTTTCAAAATCTCGAGCTGTTCGGAACGATGACGGCGCTCGAGAACGTCCTCGTGGGTCTGCACGCGCGCTCGCGCGATGGCGTCGCGAGCCGGGCTGCTGCAGCCCAGGCACGCGAGTTTCTCGCTTACGTCGGGCAACCAGATGCGGCACTCCGCCCGGTGCGCACGTTGCCGTTCGCTGCGCGAAAGATGGTCGAGCTTGCGCGCGCGCTTGCTGCAAAGCCCGAACTCTTGCTCTTGGACGAACCGGCCTCTGGGTTCGGCCACGACGAGGTTGCAGGTATCGCTGAGATTCTCGGGCGTATTCCGGCCGATTTCAACACCACCATTCTGATGGTCGAACACCAGATGCAGCTAGTGATGCGCACCTGCGATCACATCATCGTGCTCGATTCAGGACAAAAACTAGCCGAAGGTGATCCCGCCTCGATTGCTTCCAACCGCGCCGTGATCGACGCGTACCTCGGTACGGTGTGAGCGATGCTTGACATCCGGGGCCTGCACGCCGGCTACGGCGAACTCGAAGCGCTGCACGAGGTGTCGCTGCGCGTGGAACCCGGCTCGATCGTCGCGCTTCTGGGTGCGAACGGCGCAGGCAAGACGACGTGCCTGCGCGCGATCAGCGCAACGGTTTCACACGTGGGGACGATCGTCTTCGAAGACACGCTGCTGGCGGATCGCGCGCCGGAGCACGTGGCGCGAATGGGTATCGCACACGTTCCCGAGGGACGCGGCACGCTGTCCGAATTGTCGGTGTGGGAAAATCTCGCACTCGGCGGCTATCTCTCGCGGCCCGCGCAGATGCGCGAACGCTATCGGCGCGTAGTGGAGTATTTTCCGTGGCTCGATAAGCGCAAGCGGCAGCCGGCCGGAACGCTAAGCGGCGGCGAACAACAAATGCTCGCGATTGCTCGCGCGCTGATGATGCAACCCAAGCTCATGCTCCTGGACGAGCCCTCGCTTGGGCTTGGACCCTTATTCGTGCGCGACATCTTCGATCTACTTCGTCGCATCAATCGCGACGAGGGCGTGGCGATGTTGATCGCAGAGCAGAACGCCGCGATGGCGTTGTCTTTGGCGGCGCACGCATACGTTCTAGAGACCGGCCGCATCGCCGCGGGAGGAACCGCCGCCGAGCTGGCCGCCGACGATCGCGTTCGTAAGTCGTATCTCGGATATTGAAGGAGGGGTTGGAATGCGTGGTTTGATGATGGACTCGCCCCTGTTGATCAGCTCTATTCTGCATCATGCGGAACGCTGGCACGCCGACGTCGAAATCGTGACACGAACCGTTGAAGGTCCGATCGCGCGTTACACCTATCGGGATGCCGCAGGTCGAACCGCACAACTCGCGCATGCGTTGCAAGCTCTCGGCGCTGCTCCGGGAGATCGTGTCGCAACGCTCGCATGGAACACGCATCGCCATTTCGAGCTGTATTACGCGGTTTCCGGAATCGGCGCCGTACTCCACACGATCAATCCGCGTCTACACCCCAGTCAAATCGCGTACATCGTCAATCACGCGCAAGACCGTTACATGTTCGTCGACCTGACGTTTCTTCCGATCGTCGAAGCGATTGCCGGCGCGCTTGCGTCGGTTCGCGGGTATGTGGTCCTTACCGGCGAAGCGACGATGCCGCAGACGTCGCTACCAAACGCGCTCTGTTATGAAAGGCTACTGCAGGCGCAATCAACTCAGATCCAGTGGCCGGTATTCGACGAGTGCACCGCGTCTTCGCTCTGCTACACGTCGGGAACGACGGGTGAGCCGAAGGGTGCGCTCTATAGTCACCGGTCGACGGTGCTGCACGCGCTCTCGGGAAGCAGCATCGAACACAATCCGCGGCCCGAACCGAATCGTTGCTTGATGCCGGCCGTGCCGATGTTTCACGTTAACGCCTGGGGCTATCCATATTTTGCGCCGATGATGGGAGCCAAGCTCGTCCTGCCGGGACCTGGATACGACGGGGAAAGCCTCTACGAGTTGATGGAAAGCGAACGCGTCTCGAGTGCTGCCGGCGTACCAGTGATTTGGCTGCGGCTGCTGGCGTATCTCGAAGAGAGCGGTAAAGAACTGCACCATCTGCGCTGCCTGCGCGTCGGCGGCTCGGCCTCGCCGCCCTCGTTGATCGAGGCTTTCGAGAATCGGGGCATCGAAATCGCGCAAGGGTGGGGGATGACCGAGACGAGCCCGGTCTGCACGACCGGCGCCTTGCTGTCGGAGCACCGCGAATCGTCCGAGCGTCTGAGCTATCAAACCAAAGCCGGACGTCTGGTGTTCGGCGTTGACATGAAGATCGTCGACGAAGCCGGCAACGAGCTTCCGCGTGACGGCGTTGCGCAGGGTGAGTTGTGCGTGCGCGCGCCGTGGGCAATCAGCGCCTACTATGAGAATCCGGCCGCAACCCAAAACGCATTCACGCCCGACGGTTGGTTCAGGACCGGAGACATCTGTTCGCTCGACGAGCAGGGTTATCTAACCGTTCGCGACCGGGCTAAGGATTTGATAAAGACCGGCGGTGAATGGATAAGCTCCATCGATCTCGAGAATGCCGCCATCGACCATCCCGAGGTCGAGGAAGCCGCAGCGATTGCCGTCGCGCACGCAGAATGGGGCGAGCGCCCTTTGCTCGTCGTTCGGCGCACCGCGGGCAGCACGCTCGATCACGCGGCGATCGTAGCATTTCTGGCGCCGAAGGTCGCAAGCTGGTGGCTTCCGGACGAGATCGTGTTCGTCGACGAAATGCCCTACACCGCGACGGGAAAAATCTCGAAAAAAACGCTACGTGAACGCCACGCGCAGGTCAACGCCTAGGGATTGCATTGTCATGGTGAGCGTAGCCACTTTAGCGGGCAAAGCTTCAGCTTTGACCGATAAAGTAGCGTAGTCGAACCACAGCACCACTGGCGTCCCTGACTACGCTGCGCTACGCTCGGGATGACAAGGTAGCATCGTCATAACGCTTGCCGAACTCTTGTCACCCTGAGCGTAGGTGCGAAGCACTGTAGTCGAAGGGCATGCCTCGATGCTATGCGTTAGAGGCGTCCCTCGACTACGCTGCGCCACGCTCGGGATGACAAGGTAGCATCGTCATAACGCTTGCCGAACTCTTGTCACCCTGAGCGTAGGTGCGAAGCACCGTAGTCGAAGGGCTGCCTCGATGCTATGCGTTGGAAGCGTCCCTCGA